>Ga0209258_100916_pt1 | contig 14908 bp, 31 predicted proteins | sample Araplaol_mTSA_r2_FD_184281 | JGI IMG/M metagenome (GOLD analysis project Ga0209258, IMG submission 184281) | Arabidopsis root microbial communities from North Carolina, USA - plate scrape CL_Col_mTSA_r2 (SPAdes) (version 2) | ecosystem: Host-associated > Plants > Roots > Endosphere | place: USA...
TTTCAGCATTGATCTCTTTGGCGAGTCCTTCAGTGAGTTCTTTTGCGTCCACAACAATCTGGGTAAGTATTTCGCTCATGCCCTTCTCCGTTATCGATTTGGTTAGGTGGTTCGGTCTTGTCGGTGGAACGCCTGGACGACTCAGGTCATGGGCTTGATTACTCCTCCTGGAGCTGATCAACGTTCTGGATCAGCTCCATGTAGCGTTTGGCCTGATGTAGGAGGGTTTCGATATCCCGCTTATCGAAGCACTGCATAGCCATGGGCACGACCTTGAGGCCCAGCACGGCTAGGATTTGGCAGAACTGCTCAAACTTCTCCGGCTTCATGCGGCTGATGGTTGCTTCATCGCAACCGACTGCAAGCGCTACGGGCGCGTTGCCCACAGATGCAAGGTGCTGCATGAGAACGGAATAGTTCTTGCGGGCCCTTACAGCCTGGTCCTGGCTTAATTGATTGGTCGACATGATTAGTCCGCCGACGCCAGTTCAGGCCAAATCACGGTCCAGTCATTTGGGCGCAGGGATTTGCGAGTCAGCAGACCGCAGGTTTCCCGCTCAAGAGATGAAGCCACGATGGCGGATGCTTGCTTGTTGCCATAGGCAATCTGTTTCAGGTAGCCGCGAGTGGTCCCGGTTCTTTCTACAGCCTCGTCTGAGACCGTCTTAAGCCACCCCAGTAACTGTTTGTGCTTGGTTCGCATCACGAACTCTCCTAAGTGATGCGCCAATTATTACCCGACGGTAACCCATCAATCAATACCAAACGGTCATTTACCGATAAGTAATAGCCGTAGAGAATTGTCGAATGAAATTACATGACGTGCGCAAGGCGAACCTGCGAAAATTGATGGATCAAGAATTCGGCGCTGGCACGCGGGGCGCGCAGTCTCGCCTAGCTGAAAAACTCGATAAGCCACAGAACTTCATCTCCCGCTGCTTAGGGCCTTCCGATAGGCCGGGCGCTAAAACCATCGGCGAATCTATGGCTCGGGAAGTGGAAGAAGCCTTCGGGCTGCCCAAATATGCTTTGGACAGCCCTGGCTTGGGGGTTAACGACACAATTGACGTAGATGGACTTCCTGCTGCACTGGCTCAGAAAATTCAGAGCTTTCGCGCAGTCATAGAGGTCCCGCGCTTCGATATAGCCGCATCAATGGGCCCAGGTACGGAGCCGCCAGAAATGAACATGGTTGTTGAGCACATGCGCCTCGATGCCAATTGGGTGCGCCAGAACCTCGTCTATACGTCTACTGACAACCTGAGGCTTATCTCGGGTCGCGGAGACAGCATGGCGCCCACTATCCGCAACGGTGACGCCCTTCTAGTAGATTCCGGTGTAACGTCTGTCGAGTCCGATGCAATCTACTTCTTCTTGATGCGCGGACAGCATCACGTGAAGCGAATACAACGAAACCTCGACGGACTGACAATCATCTCGGATAACTCCCAATACCGCGAAATTGACGTACCTAGTGATCGTGAAGGTGATATCAAGATACTGGCGCAGATCATTTACTGGTGGACCGGTCGGAGCTTCTAGCCATGCCACTCACCAAACCCAACCGGGAGTACTTCGAAGACCTTAAGGGGCATAGCGCCTGTCTTGACTGGGCAGCCCATGATCTAATCGAAATTGCCAAGCGTATTGAGGACGCAGGGCTATTTGATGAAAGCAAGGCCCTGGCGGAAATAGGTAATGATCTGAGGGCTTGGAGCAAAATTGTATCCACCTTTTCCGATGAGGTACGAGAAGGCCTCATCGTCAGGAGGGAGCCATGACCCTCGCCAAGCTCAACCAGCAGCTACGCCGCGAGCTGATCGACCTAGGATGTTCTCTTGAGCAAGCCGCAAACGACGTACTCGACATCACCAAGGACTGCAAGGATATCGATGTAGCAGCCGTTCTGAAGCTGATAGCGAAGCTCTACGAGGACGCCGATCGGCTTGCAGCGCTGGCAGATGAGATCAGGGACGGCAAGGTGACGCGGACCAAGCCTGAGTAGGCTCAACAGGAACTCGAAAGGACGCTACATGACGCTCAGCAAGCCAAACCAAGACCTCACGCGCGACCTGCAAGGCATCGCGTCCGACCTCAAGTGGTCAGCCGTTGAGCTGATGAGGATTGCGGAACGACTGAGCCTTGCAGGCAATGAAGCAGACGCCCAGGCCGTGCTGAGGATGTGTACCGTATTTCATGCAGACGAGGACAGGTTGGCGGGGTATGCGGATGAGGTGAGGGCGGGGCTGATAAATCGAAGTAAGCCTGAGTAGGCGCGTGGTTTTGCGCGGAGGGATGCTTTAACGGGCTTTCGTTAACTAGATTTATGAATTATGGGCGGAGGAAAGGATGGAAGACCCACGGATTGGTGAAAGCGAGAAGCAGATATTCTCGGTCACAACGGAACAGCTTCTGAGCTTTATAAACGATCGATTCACAGCAAAAGAATGCTCAAATTGCTCCAGGGCATACTCCGTCCAGGTAATGACTGAGTCAGGCGATATGCCGGTTGTTGCCCAGTATTCGTTGGCTCGCACTCCACATGCCGGTGTTTGGGTTTTCTTGATTTCGTGTTCCAACTGCGGAACCGTATCCATGATTCATACGGAGGCTGTTCGAGAGTGGATGTTCGAATCGAAAGATCCTGTAGGTGCAGGCGGGGTAGATAACAATGTCGAATGATGCAAGGTCGGTTAAGACTCCCGTCCATCAGATAAGCGATGCTAGACTGCGCAAAGTACGCGGTGAAGAGCCGCCAGGAGGTGATGATTTGGAAGCTCGAGTGATAGCCCTTGAAAAAGCATCCCAGGAAATCCGGGAGAAGCTTGTGCGGGTTGAAACAAAGCTCGACCATACGGCATCCAAAGAAGACCTTCAATCTGTCAGAGCTCAGCTTGAGGGCTCGATGCGCACACAGTTGCAGTGGTTCGTCGGACTTACATGGACAGCCTCAATAGCGCTTGTTGGCGTCACATACTTCATAGCAACGCACCTGCCAAAGTAAGGCTGCATATTTTCCCAAAGCCCGGCCCAGCGCCGGACTTCTTGTTTCGGCCTAGCGCCTCCCTGCCTGCTCATACACTGAACTTCGTTCCCGCTTACCGACGGCCAGCACCAGGATGACGATTCGCTCGCCCTCTACGCGGTACACCAGCCGGTAGCCTGCCCCGCGCAACTTGATCTTGTAGCAATCTTTCATGCCGTGGAGCGCATCGCCTGGCACTCGCGGCCCGCTCCGCCGCTCCTGAAGTTTTCGTAGAAACTGGAGACGGATAGCGCCGTCGAGCTTTCGAAGCTCCTTCAGCGCCTTCGGGTCCCACTCGACCCCGTACTCAATGGCCATCGGCTATATCTACCTCGGCCTCACCAATCAAATCGTCAAGCGATACCCGGACAGGTGCCTCGCAGGCGTCGAGTCGAGCCTTAACCAGTTGGACCAGCTCCAGCTCATCCAGGCGTTCAACCATCGCTTCGAAGACGTTGGCCGGGACCATATAGCCCATAACGCGATTGTGATTCAGCACGGCCACTGGCGAGCCGTTACCACCGCTCAGCACCGCCGAAGGGTTCTTCTTGAGTTCAGATACGCTGACGGCGATATCGGCCAAAACACTCTGCATAAATAAGCTCCTTATATAGGTCTTAATTATGGTCTTTTGTTTCTGTGCGAGCAAGCGCCCCCCCCTCCCTCGCAGGCCACAGCGCGATGACCTGCTGATTTTCGGTAGACCTGCAGAACGCCGCTGAGCGCTTTTTTCTTCTTGCTCTACACTTACCTAGTCGAGCGCCAACTCCCCATCTGCTCGATATGAGCCCGCACATGCGGGCTTTTTATTACCTGCCCATCCCCGCCCATTGCCAAGCCATACTACATATCTATACTGTATATTCAACCAGTATAAGCGAGCATTCTCATGGCAAAGCCCTCCAGCCCCCAAAAGAAACCATCCCCTGCACCCAAGCCCCCTACCCAGGCCGAACTGATGAGCTTGCGCCTCCAGAAGCTCATCAACAACCCCGCCGCTCAGAAAGCCTGCGCTGCCGTCATCCACAAGCTGCCCGGCGAGTCTGAAGAGCTGTGGGAGGACATGATCACCTCTATTGGTGATACCGATGGCGTGCACGTCACCTTCCAGGATGACGGTGCCGTGAAGATCTTCTGGGATAAGCCAAAAAAAGAATGAGTGACGCGTAGTGATGAGGCCCGCCGAGTGCGGGCTTTTTTGTGGGCAAACACTAATTATTACCAAACGGTATTGACCAATCTAATTACCGTCCGGTAAATTAGGTCCATCGAGTCACCCAACAGGGACGCGCCAGGGCCTCAGGGCCTGACCCGCTCTTTAACAGTTCAGGACCTTCGCAGATCGATCCCCGGCAACGGGCACAGTGCGAACAATAAATTCGATCTCCACGCCAGCTCTGGAACTGGATATCGCGGGAGAACCCGCCGACTCGACGCCGAGCGAATGTCAGCAGATCTGAAACACAGGGTCAGCCACACGAGCAAAGCCAAGAGGCGCACCAAGGTCGCCACCTACCAGATCCAAGATGAGGGTTTTCACTGGCAAGGCGTGGACGGGTGACACAACGGGTGCGAACTGGATTGAGTCCAGGTGGTAATCAAGGCGCACGATCAAAAGTAATCGCCCAGTCCGCAGGTGGCGAGTAACAGCGGTAGCTGCAACCGGTTTCCTCGATGCCCTTCTCACCAGGGGTATCAGGGAAACCAACCCGGAGCAAAACAATGAACGAAGAACAGATTGAACGAATTCGAGAGATAGTTCAGGAGTACGCGGAGAAAAGCGGCACCGACTTCGATGCCGCATTCAAGCGAGTGCTGGGCATTACCAGGTATCACGCCATTGACGTGATTCCTTGGGGTAAAACAGCCGCGTGCGTATCAGGTAAAGGTCTCATGCCGGGAGTAATCGAACGGACCACTCCTCAGCTTGACATAGAAAAATAGAAGGCCCGTGGCTGGCGCAGAGCCCTCCATCGTCAGCGCTGACATTAACTGCCCGAGGCCCTGGTTCTCCCCGGCACCAGGTCGCATCGGTGAGCGCTGAAGCACAACGGCAGTTTCGTTGGATGGCTCGTGCGCCATCGCTACAGGGCTCACCGATGCGAACGGTAACTGCTTAAATCGTTTGCGTGGTGATTGGCCCTGCGCCAGATACCGCGGCCAAGAAACGCTGCCATCTGGTAAGCACTACATCGGTATCTTCGCCGAGCATGATGCAGGCCTTTTTCTGGCCAACAGCACGCATCCATTCTGAAACGCTCGAATCGGACCTGCTGATTACAGCTAGTTTGCTTGACAGGCTTTTATCAGAAATCGAATTGCACGTACTCATGAGTTCGGCGTATCTCGACTTCTGACTTTTGCTTTTGCCTGCCTTTTCGCCGAACTTGTACGTAATTTGAAGCCCGGAAATGATCGCGACCATCAGCCCGATAACCGTTCGGGAGGTAACTGTGGCGATGATCGAAGCGCCAAGAACGAACAGCATCAACGCTAGAAAGCGGTCAAGGCGGCGGTTGAATGCCTCAGACACCTCCTCTACGCAGAACGAGTTGTACAACTCAAATTTCGCATCACTTGCACGTTCTTGGCTCATCGTTTTTTACCTTTAGATCGCCTACTGCTTTTCGGTCGGCGGTGGTGGTGGTGGCGGAACTGGTTGAGCCTTTCTGGCAAAGGCCGGCTGGTGGTCATGGACTTTCACCCGAAAGCTTTCGCCGCCCGATTCCTTTTTATCGCTCATTGGTAACCCTCTTTTGCGTGGCTGTGTTGTGTGAGAGCGCTCAGCCTAGCGCAAACCCCGTCACCTGGGCAGTGGTGAGCAAGCCGGGGCTGACCGGCACCTACCCTTCTCCGCCACATTGGAGGCAACCATGAACCAAAGTCAGCACGCTTACTGCGATGTAGCGCTCGCAATGAATCAGCGCCGCAATATGTCCATGGCTCTTTGCCTTGGACTGGCCGGCTCCGGCGCGCCAAAGAACTCTCCTCGCTACTGCATAGTTCCAGCGGGCAATAAGTTTTTCCATGTCATCGAAGCCGCAACCGGCAAGGTGAAGGGATTTCATCGCAACCACAACAAAGCCTGCGCCCTGGCGCGGAGCCTGGAGACTCGCCATGCCAACCAGCTACGCGGATAGCGCCCAGGCCAGGGAATCCGACAGGCGCTGGGACTTGCCCAATTTCGGGAAGAAGCCGCACGTCGAGCTGTTCCACGAGTACACGGCTGATGATCTGGCCGAGCGCGAGGCGCAACGACTCAAGGAGCGGGCCAGCCTAAAACTACGCATCGGTCTGGCCATGGCTCAGATGGAGCTGGTCTGTCCGCCCATCGAGGTGAAGCATGGATCTTAAACAGCGAAACCACCAGGCAGCCGTTCGCTGGATCGAAGGCGAAATCGGAAACATGACTCTTGACTTGGGCAAGCCAAACGCCAGCGCGGCGGCCACATCGTGCGTAACCCTTGCTTTCATGCTTCGGGCTATAGACGAGAACGAACATCGTTACTTCCGCGCCCGCATCGACAAGATTTACGCCAACTACAACACCTCTACCGTTTCCGCCGCTTAACGGCGCCAACCCACCACAACACTTTCAATGCTGCGCCAGGCGCGGCGAGGGATCGTCATGTCCACAAATCCTAAAAAAGCACCCGCACAAGAGTCGCTCGAAATGATCGAAGCCGAAGAGTCGCAAAAGGCTGTATCCCCTGCGGCGGCTACAGACATCGCTGAATATCGGCCGCACGAAGAACAAATCGTTCGCCTAGAAACAACCTACGCGAAGCTAGTCGTTGACTGCTCGACGAGCGAAGGCTTGGCGAGCGCGAAGGAAGTTCGCGTCGACATCCGCGATGTGCGCTACGCCCTGGATAAGACCACCAAAACCGCGTTGGTGCCATATCAGCAAAAGGTCAAAGAAGCTCAGGCTCGCGTCAATCAAGTCAAGGAGTTCGGTGAAACGCTCAAGAGCCGTGTACTGGCAATTGAAGAGCCTGTCGATGAAGCGATCAAGGCCGAAGAAAAGCGTATTGCTGATGTCAAGGCAGAGCGCGAGCGTGTCGAGGCTGAGCGTGTCGAAGCCATCCGGGCCAAGATTACCCGCTTCAGCTCTGTCGCTGCCGCATACGCAAGCCGCAGCGCTGCCGACGTAGCCGGAATTCTGCAAGGAGTTAAGGAGTCGGTGATCCTGCCCGAAGAATATGGCGAATTTGAAGCCGAAGGCTCCATCGCTCGCGACAACGCAATTGAGCAGTTGGAAGCGCTACACAAGGCTGCCATTGACCGAGAAGAATCGGCTGCCAAGCTGCTGGCCCAGCAGAAAGAGCTGGATGAGCTGCGCGAGAAGCAACGCCTCGCCGACGCAGAGGCTGAAGAGCTGCGTAAGCAGCGCGCCGAGGAAGACCGTCTGCGCTTGAAGAGGCAGCAGGACGAGTTGGACCAGCAGCGCCGCGACATGGAAGAACAACAACGCCAGCAGCGAGAACGTGACGCGCAGTATCAGCGTGACCAGGAAGAGCTGGCCCGTCTGCGTGCCCAGGCTGCTGCGCCCTCTCCAGCAGCGGCTGTCGTTACGGCTCCAGTGATTGCTGCCACAGCACAAACGGTTGTATCGGCGGATCCGGCCCCAGCGGCGGACGCATTTGCTGATTCGAACATTCCAAGCGCCAGCGAAGTCGTCGAGGTCGTAGCCATGGCCTTCTGCGTCACCAATGACGAGGCCTCTGCCTGGCTGCGCGCCTTGTCGTTCTAAAAAACCCTGAAGCCACCCCGGAGGCCGACCAAAGTCGTCGGCTATGGAGCTAGCAATGAACGCCACAAACCAGATTTCTACTGTAGCAATGGACACCAGCCCGACAGGACTGATCCTCAACCGCGACAGCATGCAGTCGATGACTGAGCTCGCGGGTATCATGGCGGGTGGCAAAACCACCCTGCCGAGGCACTTTCACGGCAACACCGCCGACTGCATGGCAGTGATCATGCAATCCATGCAATGGGGTATCAGCCCCTTTGCAGTGGCTCAAAAAACCCATATAACCCAAGGCGGCGCGCTCGGTTACGAGGCGCAATTAATCAATGCCGTCGTGATTTCCCGCGCCCCCATCCAAGGCCGTCCCGAATATGAGTACCTTGGCGACTGGGACAAAATCCTTGGAAGGGTGACGGAGAACAAATCCGAAAAGGGCGGAAAATACTACACGGCAGCCTGGAAGAAAGATGATGAAGCAGGTTTGGGCATCATCGTCCGCTTGACCATGATCGGTGAGAGCAAGCCCCGCGAGGTCAAGGTGATGATGAGCCAGGCCTATCCGCGCTTTTCAACCCAGTGGGCGACTGACCCCAAACAGCAAATCGCCTACTTAGCGATTCGCAAATGGGCCCGTCTCCACACGCCTGATGTAATCCTCGGCGTATACACCAACGACGAGATGCCAGCAGCGGAAGAAATCGACGTGACACCACGGGGCGAAGCTCAGGCATCTACCAAGCCAGCCGACGTGGCTGCGTCAGCAGTACCTCAAGGCGATCAAACTGACGCATCTGCGGACTTGTTTGAGCAGTTGAAAAAGACCGCCCAAGAGGAAGGCCTTGAGGGCTACGAAAAAGCTTGGAAGGCGTTGAAGCCATCGCAGCGCGGCGCCATTGGCGTTACCCGCCATAACGAGCTGAAGACCATAGCGCAGACAATTGAAGCGGAGTTCACCACCCTCAACGATGGCGCTGACCATTCCGATGACGACCAGCAAGGCGGCAACCAATGAACGCCTCTGTAGACCTTCAGCGCACCGAGCAGTGGCACCAGGACCGCAGCGGACGACTCACCGCCAGCCGATTCAAGGATGTTATTGCATGGGGCGACCGTGACAAATACGGCAAACGCAAACCGCTAGCGGCCCGTACCACCTACATGCGCGAGCTGGCTTTTGAGCGCCTGGCCAATCGATCGAAACATTCGATCAGCAGTAAGTCGATGGCCTGGGGGACCGAGGTTGAGCAGTCGAGCCACGACTTCTACGAAATCCTGACTGGTAATAGCGTCATCAAGTCGGGCTTCGTAGTTCATCCAAAATACGACTGGCTGGGGTGCTCGCCGGACGGCTTGATTGGCGAGGACGGGGGTATTGAGTCGAAATGCCCATTCAATGAGGCCGTCCACGTCCGCACCTGGCTGGAAGGCATGCCCGAGGAACATAAGCCGCAGGTTCAGGGCTGTATGTTCGTCACAGGCCGGGAGTGGTGGGATTTCCTGTCATTTGATCCACGCCAGGATGAAGACTGCCGGCTGTATATCGAGACGATTTACCGCGACGAAGACTACATTGCCAACCTTCACAAAGAGCTGGTCCAGTTCAACTTGGAACTGAATCGCATGGTTGACGAGGTGGCAGACAAAGCCCGGGCGCAAGCCCATCGTTTAGGAGCCAGATCATGATCAGCAACCACCTCAGCCTGGTCGAGCAGCACCGCCAGGACGCTTACTCGATATCGGAGCGCACGGCGGAGTTCTTGGCCGCTGGCGGGACAGTCGCGCAGTTGCCAAGCCCGCCACGCAAACCGCTGCCACCGCCACGCTCCACCAAGATCGATCCCGAAACCATCCTCAAGCGCCGCAAGCCGCCTATCACAGCTGCAGAACGTAAGGCGCTGCGCAAACTTGCTGAGGCCTTATGAGCAAGCGCAAGCCGTGCAATCGGCGCGTTCATATCGAACGCAGCATGCGGGCCCTGATCAACACCAACCATGCCGCCGTCATCAATATCGATCCAAGCGGCCTTCAGGTGATGATCAACTGGAAGAACGGAAAGCAGATTCTTTCGAGAACCGTTTCCGACGCGCTCTGCGATGTTGCACACCGCTGGACGATATACATCGCCAGCATCTGTGTTCGCCAAGATGGAGCCCAGTACATCAAATCGATCGACATCAAACCAGACGGCGTGCACCTGGTGGAAAGGCTTTCGGATGTCCTTGAGCACTTCTATGAAGAGGTGAAGGCCGACTGCAACCCGAATCACCGAGTAGGTATGGGCTGGCTGGCCGTGCCTGGCGAAAAGACGGTAACCGAGGCGCAACTGGCATCCTTACTGGCCTCGGTCGGCGCTTGGCGACAGGTGAAGGTCGACTCATGCGCCGCATAGCCCGCACCCAGCAACGCAAACGTCAAACCTGGCTAGCACTGCCGGCCAGCGGAATAAATCCTCAATCGGAGAAACAACCATGTCCACAGCAACCGATACAGCCGAGTTTCTGGAAGAACTCAACGGCGGCGCCTTCGCTAGCCAAATCGGCCACGCCCTTTCCGAAGTAGCCGCGGGGGTTGTTGACCACGGCAAGGCCGGGAAGGTGGTCATCACCCTGGATTTCAGCCAGATCGGCGAATCGCACCAGGTGAAGATCAAGCACAAGCTTGACTATAAGGTGCCTACCAAGCGCGGCACCCGTAGCGAAAACACCAGCCTCGACACGCCCATGCATGTGGGCACCGGCGGCCGCGTAACCCTGTTCGCGGAAAAGCATGATCAGCTGTTCACCCGCGAAGACGCGCCAATCCCCAAACGCACCTGATCCACCCCGCTCCACTCCCTTCCGCAATCCAAGGAAATAACCGATGTCACTTACCAAAGAAGCAATTCAGCTCATCAACGACACCGCGCTTGCTGCAACCGGCAAAACGCTGGATACGCATGCGCCTACCGTCATGGTTCCGGACAGCGCGACGATCATCAACCTGGAGAACTACCAGGCGGGGCGCAGCCGCTTCCGTGGCACCTATAGCACCCACTCCTTGGCCGACTTTGGCACCTACGTAGTTGAGCGAGCCGCGCCTGGCGCACGCGGCTTCATCGACCAGGACGCAATGAGCTGCACTTTGCTGTTCAACCTGGGCAACGCCGAAGAACCTGGCCACGCAGATGACCGCGCCGTACTAAAGCTGAAGCCAACCGCCGGCTATACCGCCGCCCAAAGCATCGGCGGGCGCGGTATCAGCCAGAAGGATTTGAGCGACTGGATCGAAGACTGGCACCAGTACCTTACCCCGGTTGACGAAGCGGGCGACCCAATCCCAGTTGCCAAGGCCATCGCGGCCGTGCGCACGATCACCATTAAGGCGTCGAGCGAGTCGGAAACCACCGTGGGCGATACCAGTGCCAGCCGTAGCGCCATGGACCAGATCGAGGCGCGCAGTAAAGAAACGCTGCCGGTGTCCCTGCAATTTCGCACCATTCCGTACGAAGGGCTGACCGAACAACAGATCACTCTGCGCCTGTCAGTCATCACCAGCGGCCCGCAACCGGTGCTGAAACTGCGCTGGGTCGGCGAAGAGGTCCAGCGCGAAGATATCGCTCAAGAGTTTAAAGCTGTGCTGCAGGACAAAATTGGCGAGGCTGCCGCGTTGTCGCTAGGCGCATTCGATCTGAAGTAATACTCCAGCCGAGAGAGCGGCTGCCCAGTTGTCACCGGACAATGTCCTCTCGGCTACTTCATTGAACATTAGGCCTCACGCAACAGGCCTCGAAAAGCTGCCACACCGCCCGTATGAATATATCTAATTCCTGGTCATCTACGTAACCTGAAGTGATACTTTCCGCAGCACTAGAAATGCACTCCCAGAGAACTATAGCGCCGGCGCCTGAAAACTCAGTACCGTCGATCTTGCGCAGCGCAATCAGTGCCTGTTGAGCCCTTTGCAATCTACTGCCGTCAGCAGTGACCAGAATCTCAACAGCTATCAGTATCTGAAAAAACGCCTCGGTAGTAACCATCACTGATGGCTCCTTCGGCCAGACCCCGTCCTTCATTTAAATATAGACCAAAATTCTATTCGCGCTTGCCAGCGAGGCTGGTGTGCGCCAGGAGATAACCTATGAGCACCATTCCACCGCGCCCGAAAGCCGACGAAAAAATGATCCTTGCCGCCTGTACCGTTGTTGCTGAAAAGCTCAGTGCGGATGCCGCAACCATTGCGCAGCACTACCGTCGCCGCATGGATGGCTTCGAACTGGCCAAAGAGCTCGACAGATACGAGCGCTGGGATACGACCCGAGATGATATGGAGGCATTGGACGAAATTGATTGGCTTGTGGATCAAGCAGAGATGGCAGTGGTTAACGCCTGGGCGGAAGAGTTCAAGCCAGAGCCACCAATCTCGGTTGGCTCTAGAATTAAACAGGGCGTGATCACCGGCATATACGAATACAGGCCAGCAACGTATCTCGTCAAGGCGGATGGCTGTACCGACGAAACCAGCAGCTTGCTAATCAACTTCGAAGACGCCGTGCCCGCCTGACTCGCCAAAAAGCACGGTCAGGATTCGTTCGACCAGGAGAAAGCCAAATGACACCAGATGTAATCAACAAGCTAAAGCTGGAGAACCAGCATCGCTGGGATTCAATCATGCGGCTCGCACACGCCGACCCAGGACGTAGCCAGGAAACTCAATCTCGCGCTGATTCAACAATTCTTAACTTGGCCAAGCAAGCCGCTGTCATCGAAGTGAGGCTTGAGCGCTTCAAGGGCTTGGAGGGCCTCGTCAGAAGGGACTGAAGCACGGCACGGCGTTATGTGCTGCGCCTGGGTTTCGAGCCGAAGCGTGCAAAGACCGCATCCAGTGGCTATCAAGAAGCGCTGGCGTTCACGCAAGACCAAGTCAGCCAGATCGTCAAAGCCAGAACGGCATTCGATACCGCTAACCAAAACCCTCACTGGAGTTCGCTATGAACGTATCGCTTTTCAATTTCCGCAAGGCCCAGGTCCGTGTCATCACCGAAAGTGACGGTACGCCATGGTTTGTCGGCAAAGACGTGTGTGATGTCCTGGAGTACACCAACGCTAGCAAGGCAATGGGCGACCATTGTCGTGGGGTAACGAAACGTTACCCCATCCTCGACAGCCTTGGGCGTACCCAGGAGGCCCGCGTACTTTCCGAAGGTGACACCCTTCGCCTGATTGTCAGCAGCGAAATGCCGGCCGCTCAAGAGTTTGAGTCGTGGATATTCGACGATCTGTTGCCGACTCTTCGCCGCACTGGCACCTACAACCTGGGCCAAATCCACCAGCGACAACCCAGCGCAAACGACGCGACGATCTTGATCGAGTCAATGGCGCGTACATTGAGCCTGTCCCCGTCAGCTAAGCTGGGCATGTATCAGCGCCTCGGCGCAAAGATCGGGCACTCCGACTTGCTGCCGGTCTACACGGTGGATGCTCCAGATGATGACGATAGCAGCCACACAACTGCCGCAGTCGCAACCTTGATTAAGAAGCGTGAACTCGCCACTACAGCACGCAAACTTTATTTGGCGATGCAGTCTGCCGGACTGGTCGAGCGCAAACAACGCCCCAGCAAATCCAAGGGCGTCAAAGAGTTTTGGGCGCTGACTGATGCGGGCTTGGCATACGGCAAAAATGTCACCAACCCTGCAAACCAACTTGAAGTACAAGTTCATATTTACGAAAGCAAGTTCGACGAGTTGTGCGAGTTTCTGTGGATGTAAGACCTGCGTTAACTAACAAGCGACCAACCAAGTTTCAGCGAAAGCCAACAGCGCGGCCAGAACTCTCTCGGCCTGGAGAAAGCCCATGGATACCAAAGAAGTCCCAACCCAGATAGCACCAGCGGATGAGCGCATCACAATTGTGCTGAAGCCCCAGGAGGGCAGCACCCTGAACCAAGTGCGCCAGTTCGCCAAGCTCGGCGCCCCCGTGGCCATTGGGAGCGGTATCGCAGTGATCGCCGGCGCCAGCGATGAAGACCTTCAAATGGTCCTAGACCAAGAGCGCGACGAGCGCTGGATGCAGGCCAAACTGCAAGAGGAAGCCCTCGGCACTCCTGCACACCTCGCTGCGAACGCCCAAGAGATGTTTGACCTACTACATCGCATCAACGTCAAGGTTGGCGGGCTAAATGCCGTCCTGGGCCACGGTGGCGAGCCAAGCGAACAGATGTGGAACGAGCACAACGAAGCGATGGATGCGATCTGGGATCTTCTCGAAAGGGTCCAGAACGACGCCTCGGTTGATACGGTGCCAGCCGAAACAGGAGATCTCCGTAATGAGTAAACAGACCCCAGCAAATGCAGCAGCACGAGCTGTCGCCATGGCCGTTGGAATAGCCGCCCTCGTGGTCATCGCCATCCTCACTTACTTCGGCCTGCTTGAACTGAATGCGTGGCTGGCCTTGCTGATCGTTGGCAAGGAGAACGGCCATGGCGCAGCGGCGATGTTCATTTCTTTGCTTGGCCTTGAGATCGCAACCATTGTCGGGATCTACAGAGGTGTCAAGGCATACCAAAGGGCCCGAGATGAGTAAACAGAGCGCCACGCAGAAGCTCGCCGCCTATCTGACGGCGCTGCCTAACTGGCGCCAGAACGTGACAACAGAGTGAAAGCAGCTGCCTCAACCACATAGGAGTACGTCTGTACTCCTGCGCAAAATCTGCAACCCTAATCCCCCTTCAAAGTCAGCCGCTATAGCGGCAAGGACGAAGTCATGCCTGTGGAAAATGGAAAAGAAGTATTCGAATTGAACGGCGGCCAAACCGCGCCACTTCCATTGCTCGCCTTCATGGTCGGCGACTGCGATTTGGTTGCGGCTGTCGATGAGGCAGGCGCACGTCGAGTGCTCGAAGAAATGAACGGCGAAGAGCCGGGCGCCTACGACGACTGGGATGTTGAGCTGGTCAGTGATGAATGGCTCGACAAGCCGTGGTGCGATGAAGATGACCGCACGAAAATCGTCGGCACGTTGCGCGAATGGCTGGCCGCCGCCACTGAGCCGGCATACCTCGCCGGGACGGAGTAAGCCATGAGCCGAAGCGGATATAGCGATGATTGCGGCGGATGGGATTTGATCTGCTGGAGGGGTGCCGTGAATTCGGC
>Ga0209258_100918_pt1 | contig 14878 bp, 9 predicted proteins | sample Araplaol_mTSA_r2_FD_184281 | JGI IMG/M metagenome (GOLD analysis project Ga0209258, IMG submission 184281) | Arabidopsis root microbial communities from North Carolina, USA - plate scrape CL_Col_mTSA_r2 (SPAdes) (version 2) | ecosystem: Host-associated > Plants > Roots > Endosphere | place: USA...
ATGGACGATCTTTATGGCGGTACCTATCGCTTATTCGAGCGGGTTCGGCGTAGGTCCGCTGGCTTGGATTTCACCTTTATCGACCTGAATGACCAGCAGGCACTTCGAGCAGCTATCCGGCCCAATACACGCATGATTTGGGCGGAGACGCCTACAAACCCCATGCTCAAGTTGGTTGACTTGGTAAAGCTTGGCGCGTTTGCGCGAAAGCACGGACTTCTTTTAGTAGTGGACAATACATTCTGCTCCCCCATGTTGCAGCGCCCGCTCGAATACGGAGCGCATTTGGTGCTGCACTCGGCGACGAAGTATCTCAACGGTCATTCCGATATGGTTGGGGGTATCGTGGTTGCCGGCGACGATGCGGAGCTCGTCGAGCAGATGGCGTTCCTACAGAACTCCGTCGGTGCGGTTGCCGGGCCGTTCGACTCTTTCCTCGCCATGCGCGGCCTTAAGACCTTGCATCTGCGTATGCGGGCCCATTGCGAAAGTGCGATGGAGTTGGCGAAGTGGCTGGAAGGTCATCCAGGCATCGAGAGCGTGATTTATCCCGGCCTAAAGAGCCATTCACAGCACATGCTGGCCAGAAAGCAAATGGATGGCTATGGCGGCATCATCAGTGCCACGGTAAAGGGCGGAATAAAGAAGGCTCGCCGCGTGCTGGAGCGCTGCGAGCTTTTTGCGCTTGCGGAGTCGCTCGGTGGTGTCGAAAGCCTGATCGAACTTCCCGCTGTTATGACGCATGCTTCCGTGCCGCTGGCGAACCGCAAGCGCTTGGGGATCAGTGACGGGTTGATCCGTTTGTCGGTTGGCGTTGAGGACGTGAAGGACTTGAAGCAAGAGCTTTCAAGCGCTCTGGCTTGAGTCCTTTCGAGGCATTTTTAAATGCACGGCCTTGCCGTGGATCCAGGTAGCGACAGTTTCATGACCCAATTCATCAAATTTGCGGGCCGGCGGTTGCTGGGGCCCTTTTCAGCGCTGCTTGGGCACCGGTCGCTGACGCTTGAATTGGCCAAGCGTGACATCCTTGGTCGGTACCGGGGAGCCAGCTTTGGGCTGCTCTGGTCGTTAATTAGCCCGTTTCTGATGCTGGGGGTTTATACCTTTGGCTTCGGATTTGTCATGAAGGGCCATTGGCCGCAAACCAAGGACACTAACGTGCCTTTTGCGGTCATTTTGTTTGTCGCGCTGATTGTGCATGGTTTCTTTGCGGAATGTCTTAATCGATCGCCGACGCTTATTACTTCCCAGCCAAATTTCGTAAAGCGTGTCATATTTCCACTCGACATCCTGCCTTGGTCGATGCTGCTGTCGGCGTTATTTCATTCAATGATGAATATCGCCGCCTTCATTCTTCTTCGGCTTGTTATCGAGCATACGCTGACTTGGACGGTGATCTACTTGCCGCTGGTTATGCTTCCGCTGGTGTTTTTGACGCTTGGCGTTTCCTGGTTGTTGGCTGCATTGGGTGTCTACCTGCGTGACATTGGCCAAGTGACGTCCGTACTGGCTACTGCGATGTTATTCATGTCCTCCGCGATGTATCCGCTTTCCGCCGTTCCCGAGCGCTACCGGTTCTATTTCGAGCTGAATCCATTGACGTTCATCATCGACCAGGCACGCGAAGTGGCCTTGTGGGGTAATACCCCGAATTGGTTCGGTCTTGCGCTGTACGCGCTATTTGGCTTGTTCACTGCTTACGTGGGGCACGCATGTTTTACTGCGACTCGCAAAGGTTTTGGTGATGTCCTCTGAGTTCGCCATACGAGTAGACGGACTCGCTAAGTCCTTTCCGGTTTACAGCAAGCCCTATCACCGTCTGATGCAGATGGTGACGCCAGGACCGAAGCAGCGTTGGTTTCGAGAGTTTCAGGCGTTGAGGGACGTTAGTTTTTCAGTGGCTCGCGGTGAGACCCTGGGCATCGTCGGTCGGAATGGATCTGGGAAATCCACCTTGCTCCAGCTGATTTGCGGCACCCTGACGCCGTCAGCCGGCTGCGTGGAGGTGAATGGCAGGATTGCCGCCCTGCTCGAGCTTGGGGCGGGCTTCAACCCAGAATTCACCGGCCGGGAGAACGTATTCCTCAATGGCGCAGTGCTCGGGTTGGAGCCAGATGAGATTCGGCAACGATTTGACGAGATTGCCGCATTCGCCGAAATCGGTGAGTTCATGGAGCAGCCGGTAAAGAGCTATTCCAGCGGCATGTACGTGCGCCTGGCATTTGCGGTTGCCATCAACGTCGATCCGGAGATCCTCATCATCGATGAGGCGCTTTCAGTGGGCGATGAAGCCTTCCAGCGAAAGTGTTTTGCGCGCATCAACAAAATCAAGAGCAACGGTGCCACGGTGCTGTTCGTTTCTCATTCGGCAGGTGCGGTCACCGAATTGTGTGATCGGGCTGTACTGCTTGATCATGGGGAGCTTCTGGTTCAGGGCACTCCCAAGTTTGTGGTATCCCGATACCATAAGATGCTCTATGCGCCCGCCGACCGTGCCGAATCGATCCGCGAGGCGATTCGCGGCCATCAGGAAGGGGACGAACCTGATTTTGTGGGTACGGGAACGGTTGTCGACGCGGATGCCTTGTCCGATACCGATACCGATGCCGTTGTGGAGTGCGAGGACGATAACGACGCCTACTTCGATGAGGGGTTGGTGCCCAAGAGCACCCTTTCGTATGACGCCATCGGCGTTTCAATCGAGGATGCTCGCATCGAGACCCTGAGTGGGCGGCGGGTCAATGTCCTGAAGTCGGGCAACAGGTACGTTTACGCTTATGACGCGCACTTCCATTCGGCGGCAGCCGCAGTGCGCTTCGGCATGTTGATAAAAACGGTTACCGGGTTGGAGATCGGTGGCGCGCAGTCGGCGACGCTTGAAGACGCATTGCCCGTTGTTGAGGCAGGTAGTGTGCTGAATGTCAGATATGAATTTCGCTGCATGGTGGCACCTGGCCCTTACTTTATGAATGCAGGGGTACTTGGTTCGGTTGGCGAAGCCGAGGTCTATCTGAACAGGCAGATAGACGTTGCCATGTTCAGGGTAATGCCCGATCCCCAGCGTTTGGCAACGGCGTTGGTGGATTTCGAAGTTCGACCGACCATTGCGTACTCGGGCTTCGGGACAGAGCGGAAATGATGGCGAGCGTTGAAAAGCAGACCGCGCTTTTGGTGTTTGGTATGCACCGAAGTGGCACGTCTGCAACTACGCGAGTTTTGAATCTGCTTGGTGCAGAACTGAGTAATCGGGTTATCGATCCGAGGTCTGACAATCCAAAAGGGTTTTGGGAAAGTGCCGAGGCTGTCGACGTCCACGATCGCCTGCTGAATGAGTTATCGCGCAGTTGGAGCGATATAAGGCTGCTGCCGGGTGATTGGGTTAATTTGCCCGTCGCCCGAGCGGCGCTGGAAGATCTTGTCTCGCTTATAAAAAGAGATTTCTCAGGAAGATCCCTTTGGGTTGTCAAAGATCCTCGCATGTGCCTCCTGGCGCCTTTGTGGCTAGAGGCACTAGATTTGCTGCGTATCGACGCCAAAGCATTGTTTGTCGTTCGTAATCCATGGGAGGTAGCCGAATCGCTGCGCGTTCGTAACCGAATAGGGTACGGGCATGCGGTGATGATGTGGATGCAGCACCTTGCCGTGCCAGAGCGATCAACACGACATTGTGCGCGTGTGATGATTACCTATGACCAGTTGCTGCAGGACTGGCGTTCGACAATGACTCGCGTGGCAGGTGGTCTTGGGATCGCCTGGCCCAATGACATGAAAGATATTGGCGCGGTTGTGGACGACTTCCTGGATAGCGGAGATCGGCACCATTCAGGCGATACACAAGCGCTTAATTTGGCAGGCTGGGGCCTCCCGAAGATGGTTATTGATATGTATGAAGAATGCTTACGAGTCAGTAACGAAGGCGGGGATTGGAGTGGCTTGCAATGGCGCGTCGATGAGTTCAATCGGGTGGCTGAGCTGTTTGGTGCAGCGCTAGAAGAGACTGTAGTAGAAAGCAATAAGGCCAAGATGCAAATCGCAGAATTGGTTGCGTATGTCGAAACGCGCACCAAGGACATAGAGGCCTATGCCAGGCAGGCTGCGAAGTATGATGAACTGTTAGGTGATGCTAATCGACGAATTGAGGAGATTGGGTCAGAGTACGAAAGCAAGCTGACAACGCTTGCTGCGCAGCTTGAGTCTCGCGCACAGGAGATCAAGGCATATGCTGATCAGGCCCAGATCTATGACCAGCTACTGCGGGAATCGAACCGGCGGATAGAGCAATTGACTTCGCTGGATGGTAACAATGGCAACTCAGTTGAGGCGGAGTTCGATTCGCGAGCACAAGAGATTCATGCCTATGTCCAGCAGGCCGAGAAATACGAGCAGCTGCTTAGAGACGCAAATCGACGTATTGAGGAGTCAGCCTCCGAAAGCGAAGGCAAGCTTGCAATACTGGCTGCAAAGCTCGAGTCCAGTGAGCAAGAGACCAGCGCTTATGCCAGACAGGCCCAAGAATACGATCGACTTCTTCAGTCATTGAATCGTCGAATCGGTGAGCTGGAAGATGGTGAGCGTCGATGTGGTGAAGAATTGAACGTTCTCGTCGCCCGCCTCCAGGTGGCGGAAGCGCTTGCGGTGGTATCTGAATCCGAGCGTGAGGGCATGGCTGGCCAGTTGCGTGCCTTGCTCGAGCAACGACAGCAGCACGAGCAGCAGTTGCGTAGCCTCAAATTCGTGGGGGCTCGCGCCATGCGCATTTTGGGGCGGCGAATGCAGGGTAAGCGCCCCTGACCCTTCGGAATGCGGCGCCGGCAGAGAGTACGGGTCGCTACCCGATGTCAGGTTGCCCCCCAATCTCCCTTCCTTAGTGTGAACTCAGCTGACCCACCCCCGGAAAACCAGGCCGTCGTAAAGTAGAGACTTCGCCACCATGGGCCCCCGTAGCCAACGAGGAGTCAGGCAGTGAAGAAGTCGCGATTTACTGAGGAGCAGATCGCCTACGCGCTCAAGCAGGTGGAGCTCGGGACGTCGGCGGCTCGAAGTGCTGGTGATGGGCGTTTTATGGCAATGTCAGAGCTGGGGCGCGATATCTACATTTGCCTCAATTAGTTCGGCAAGCAGCGGGCGCGCTGGGCGGTGATGCATACACAAGGTCATTGCCGAGCATGAGCTTCACTTGGCGCCGCGATCATTCGTGGCTGTGTGTGAGCGCCACTCGTCCCGCTTGTTCTGAGCTAATCGCTTGCATGGGGGTAGTTGATGTCCGTGCCTGGGCAAGGTCGACGGGCGTAGCGTCCCTTTCCAGTCTGGCTAGGGGAGTACCTCGGTGGAGCCGGCGCCGGCTCCGTTAGGGGCGAGTTGTCCGAAGCGAGCGTTGCGCGTTCCGTCGAGTCGGGCGTCAAGAAGCCCTTGGCTGGCGATATGCTGTTGATAATCATTTGCAACGCAAGAGAGTTTTTTTGCTGCTTGAGCCGCCGACATTTGCGTAGTCGAGCTGGTTATTGCCGGGCTAACGGGACGTCGCCTCGACCAAGCCACACGATCGCAGGCTGAATGAAAGCCTCATCCGGTGCCTCGATTGAGTAAGATGTGCAGTCGCCTGTCCTGCCAGTAAGGAAGGGCAGAGGGGGCTCCGCAAGGGGAAAGCCCGTGGGGCTTCAATTCAATCTGAGGCGTAAATAGAAAGGGATGGGTACAGGTGATGGTTCGGCAGTGGGTGTTCCAGTGGGGCTGATTCGTCGTTTGCTTTCTACGGTCAATCGCGCCGTTCGACACGGACATCCGAAAGTGGTGCGGGTCGATAGTGACCCTGGTAGGCCTGGCGCGACGTTCGACGCCCGCTACTATCTGGAAAACAACCCTGATGTTGCAGCCGCTGGCATAGATCCCTATGAGCATTTCGTGCATCAAGGAAGAGCGGAAGGGCGTTTAGGTGCGCGGCCTGAGCTGGGGCAGGCGTTCGATGTCCAGCATTACCTAGAGTCCAATCCGGATGTTGCGGCAGCCGGAGTGGACCCGTACGAGCATTTTCTCAGTCATGGACGGGCAGAAGGGCGCCTGGGCGTATCGCCTACCATGAGCAAGTCTTCCGATACCCAGCACCTTCATGGCGTGAACCGGGGCATTGCTTCGGCGGTGCTCGACGCGCAGACGAAGGGGAGGGAGCCTTTCGATGAGGCGTACTACCTGACAGCCTATCCCGACATAGCAGCAGCCGGAGTGGATCCGTACGAGCATTTCGTCACCCAGGGGAAAGCGGAGGGGCGACTGGGAGTTCCCCCGGAGGCTCGGTCTTCGGGCGACCTCGCTGGCTCGGTGAAAGAGTCGTTCGATGCACAGTACTACCTTGAAAACTACCCCGATATCGCCGCGGCCGGCGTGGACCCTTACGAGCATTTCGTTATGCAGGGGAGGGCAGAGGGGAGGCAGGGCAAGCCGCCTGAGATAGCGTTCTCTGGCGATTTTGCGTCCCTGGATCCCACGCGGGAGACGGTACTCATCGTCAGCCACGAAGCCTCTCGTACGGGCGCACCTATCCTCAGTCTGAATATTGCCCGGCATTTCAATAAGAAATACAACGTTATTTCTTTGCTCCTGGATGATGGCGATATCGTTGGCGATTTTGAGAAAGCCTCGAATATTGTCGTAAGCCACGCCGCGAAATCGCGCACGATAGCGGCGGCTTCAAATGTCATTAATCAGTTGGTGGCTCGTCAGTCGATCCATTTCGCCATCGTCAATAGTATTGAGTCGCGCAGCGTGTTGGAGGCTCTGGCGCAACACTTCATCCCGACCATCACCCTCATTCATGAATTTGCCGCATATACCAGGCCTCGCAGCGCGTTTCGCGACGTTCTGACGTGGTCGGCGGACACAGTTTTCTCAGCTCCGGTGATTTTGCAAGACGCGACAAGTTCATATCCCGATATTGCAAATGCGATAACCCATATCCTTCCCCAGGGGCGTTGCGAGCTGCCGGATGTGGTACTCGACCAAGCGCGGCATCAGGCGGATGCGAAGCGATTGGTCAGGGCTATGCGTCCGGCCAACAACAAGAATTGCGTTGTTGTTCTGGGCGCCGGGTACGTCCAGTTGCGTAAGGGTGTCGACCTGTTCATTGCGTGCGCAACAGAAGTAATGAAGGCGAGCGAGGGAGATCACGTTCACTTCGTCTGGATCGGAAAGGGATATGACCCTGAACGCGACATGGGCTATTCGGTTTACCTGGCCGACCAGGTTAAGCGGGCGGGCCTGAGTCGACACGTCTCCTTCATCGGGGAGACATCCAATATCGAGGTGGCGTATGCGGAGGCGGACGTCATGCTGATCAGCTCACGACTCGACCCATTGCCCAATGTTGCTATCGACGCGATGGCCCATGGCCTGCCGGTGGTTTGCTTCGATCGTACGACAGGTATAGCCGATGTGCTGAAAGCTAATGGGTTGGAGGATGAATGCGTCGCGCCTTACCTCGATGTTTCCGCAATGGCCGAACGCACCCTTGCGCTCATCCATTCGAGCGAGCTGCGACAGGCGGTGGGCGAGCGATCGCGCCTTATCGTGAAGGAGCAGTTTGCGATGGAGCACTACGTCTCTGAACTTGAAAGTCTCGCCAAGGCCGCCATGGTTCGCCAAAAAGCCGAACGCAACGACTTTGAAGAGATACTGCATTCTGCACTTCCCGACCTCGAGTTTGTTCGCCCTCCCTATCAGGGCGGGCTCTCGAAGGACCGGGCAGTACGCAATTATGTACGCGCGTGGGCAAGCGAAATCTTGGAACGCAAGCCCTTTTCGGGGTTCCACCCGGGGGTCTATCGCGACCATGCGGGCCTGAGCGTGGGCCATGGAGACCCACTAGCGCACTACATAAGGGCCGGGCAGCCCAAGGGTGACTGGAACTACGAAGTCATTGGGCCGGACACCCCGCCAATTCCGCTGCCTGTTGGAGCCAGGGTCGCGCTGCATCTTCATGTTTACTACGCGGATCTGCTGCCCGAGCTGCTCTCGTCGCTAAACCGAAATGAGGTTCGCCCTGACCTTCTGATCAGTGTGCCTTCTGCGCAGGTCGAGGCCGTGCGACAGATTGTGGCCACCTATGAGGGGCGCGTTGCTGAGCTGCAAGTGGTGCCAAATGTAGGTCGCGACATCGGACCCTTGCTCACAGCCTTCGGCGCCACACTACTGCGTGATTACGACGTGGTGGGTCACCTGCATACCAAGAAGACCGTTGATCTGGCTGATAGCGAGACTGGGACGAACTGGCGACGCTTCTTACTCGCCAACTTGCTTGGCGACCAGGCGCCCATGGCCGATATCATCCTGGGGCGCATGCTCGCAGATCCTTCGATCGGTATGGTTTTCCCTGACGACCCGTACGCGGTTCGCTGGGGAGCAAATCTGCCCTATGCCGAGGAACTCATGCCGCGCCTTGGCTTGGATCGACTGCCGAATCACTTCGTCTTTCCCATCGGTACAATGTTTTGGGCAAGGACTGAAGCGCTGCGCCCCTTCGTGCAGTTGGGCTTGGATTGGGATGATTATCCCTCAGAGCCGCTTCCTTACGATGGATCATTGCTTCATGCAATTGAACGATTGTTTGGCGTGCGCGTGAATGCGGGGCCATTTCGTTTGGTCGCGACTCATGTTCCTGGATTCGCGAGGTAATAAGAAATGAATGTAGTGATTTTTGGCGGTGGTGGGTTCATTGGCTCGGCGATCGCTGACCGCCTGCTTCTCGACGGGCACGCGCTTCGCATATTCGAGCGCCCGCGAGTGGAGCCTTATCGGACTTTTCTTGACTCGGAGAAGGTCGAATGGCTGACAGGTGACCTTCTGAGTCAGCACGACGTGAGCGAAGCGATTGATGGCATGGACGCGGTTGTCCACTTGGTGTCTTCAACACTCCCCAAGAGCTCGAACGACGATCCCATTTACGACGTCCAGAGCAACCTGGTCGCTACGCTGCAGATGCTCAATGTGATGGTTCAGAAGAAGGTGATGCGAATCGTCTTTATTTCTTCGGGGGGCACCGTTTATGGCAATCCGACGTATCTGCCTATTGATGAGAAGCACCCTACCGATCCCCATGTTTCTTACGGCATTACCAAGCTGGCGATCGAGAAATACCTGCTGATGTACGAAAGGATGCATGGCATCAAGGCGACCATTCTTCGGGTGGCCAATCCGTTCGGAGAGCGCCAGCGCATCGAAACGGCGCAGGGTGCGGTTGGCGTGTTTCTTCACAGGGCGCTGAGTGGACAGGCCCTTGAAATTTGGGGGGACGGGAGCGTCACCCGCGATTACATCTATATCAGTGATGTGGCTGACGCATTCGCGCGGGCCCTTTCCTACGAAGGCAAGGAGAATGTCTTCAACATCAGCTCGGGGCAGGGAAAGACCCTCAATGAACTGGTTGCAATGATCGAGCATGCAATCGGGCGCCCGGTGGAGCGCCGGCATCTTCCTGCTCGCCCGTTTGATGTACCGGTCAGCGTGCTGAGCAATGCGCTCGCCAAGCGCGAGCTGGGGTGGGAGCCTGCAGTCCACTTGCAGCGCGGGATTTCAATGACGGTCAAATGGGTCGCAGATAGAATTGCGTCCGAAGCGCGGTAATAATGTGCTTGACGATGGCTAGAGTTGCTCTTCTTTTAAAGGACTCGTTGCTTTGTCGTAGCTCCCCTCTTCAAGGTCTGGCTATCCCGGGCGGCATTCTGGATGTTGCGCTTGGCCGAGCGAGTTGGTCGCGTAAAACGGTGGTCCGCGCCTGACGTGATCGGAAAAACGATTTCTCAGGGACCACTAGGCAATTCGATCCAACTGGCGTGCCTGGACCACCTGGGCTTGGTGCCTGTAAGGACTAGATGGACTCGCTACGGAGAGCTCGTCGCGGCGAAGTCGACGGGAGGAGGGCGCGTTTGGCAAGTATTACGGTAGGCCCCATTCCTGTCGCCTAACGCCCCTGTGGTAAGGGTGCCTTAGAGCAACCCTTAGGCCACCTGACATATGTAGAACCCGTCGGGTCATTACAATCCGGCGCGGCGCTGACGCCGATCGCGTTTAGATCGATCACTCGCAAGGATTATTAAATGATCAAACAAACGCAATCGCGCTTTCGGTGGGCGACATTCGCCGCATTAGCTCTCATCTTCTTAGTCTATGTGGCTAAGGCTTGGACGCCCTCATCATACGCAATCGTTCTCAACTCCATGGGGAAAGCGGACGTTGGCCCGGCCTTGGGTATCGCAAGAGACATTAGGTCCGATGAGTACTTTGTACAGACCCCCCACTTTCAGATGGCCGTCCTAGGTGGCTTCAAAGACACGGATCAGATTTCTCCGTACCACGAGTCGATGAGGACCTTCCAGGCATACCCAATCAAGGATTGGTCGGCGCTATTCAAACCACATCTCTGGGGATTTTTCTTCCTTGGTGCTGACCATGCCTACTCACTGTATTTCGCGTTGCTAGCCATGTCTTTTCTGGTCGGCTGGTGGCTCTTCTTCCGCCTGCTGGGAATAGAGGGCAAGTACGCATTTCTTGGTTCGGCGCTGCTGCTTTTCTCCCACTTCATACAGGTTTGGTGGACAACCAACGCTGCAGCTTTTGCCTTTGCCCCGTGGGTGGGAGTCGCCTTTCTCCTTCCAAAATCTTTTGCCACTCGCGCACTACTCGTTCTATACAGTTCTGCGGTATGGCTATTTGGCCTTTTGTATCCCCCTTTTCTTTATGCAATGGCGCTGGTCATGGCCACGGCTGTTCTTGCGTTACGTCCTGATGCGCTGAAATTCAGGAGCATCGTGGCCGCACTGATAGGCGGGTTATTTGCCGGAGCATTGGTCTTCTACTACCTGCACGACATCGTGGAGGTCATGAAGAACACCATTTATCCAGGCCAGCGTTCTGCAGCCGGCGGAGATGTTCCTATTGGGCAGGTCATTGCGACATTCTTTCCATACATAAATACGCTGCAATTCGACCCCATCCCCATCAATCCGGACACCATTGACGCGTGCGAGGTCGGCACCATCAGCAGTTATCTGGCTCTGACCATGCTCTGTTTCGCCGAGATGCGGACGTTGATTGATGCCGTGCGCGATTACCAGCGAGCGCTCATTATTCTCCTCGTGGCGGCCATATTTTGCTGTGTATGGTTGATTGCTCCTGTGCCCGCACGGATAGGGCATCTGGTTCTTCTTGACATGGCCCCGCCAAGAAGACTGTTGCTGGCGTTCGGATTCATCGTCCACATCGCTCTTCTGATTCTGCTTCCCAAGTTGCGTTGGTCGGTCACGCTGAGAAGAGTCGCTATATTTGCTGCGTGCATCGGAGTGAGCTTCTGGCTGTCTAAAGGCAAGTTGCCCTTTCCGTTGTTGGTGCAAAACTGGTTTGACTTGCTCATTGTTCCCTTGGTACTTGCTGCCATTGCTCTGGGCTATTTTCTTAGGCGCCCTGGCGCGATGGGCGTTCTATTGCTTGCGGCAATTACCGCGTGCAATTTACTGACCTTTGGCACCTTCAATCCGCTCCAGTCGGCAACGCCCATTTTTGATTTTCATCGCAGCGATCTGGTAAAGGACCTACGAAAGCTGGGGCAGGTCGATCCCAGGGGCTGGGTCTATTTGATTGGCGGTTACGGCGCTGCGCTTAATGGCTTGGGTGTTACGGCAATAGATCACACACCGATGAGTCCGCAGCAGGCCTTTTTCGCGCGCGAGTTCCCGGAACTGCCCAGCGAGACCAGAAACTACGATTTCAACCGCTACGCTCATATTATTCTGGCATTCCAAGCTGAGCCGTCAGTTTTTCAAGATCAAGTTTTCGTCCCATTGCAGCACTTCGCGCGCAATGACTATGTAGTACGGGGGACGATAAAGGATGCATTGCCCTCTGCTGGATCTATCGACGGCTACGCCATCATAGAGACTTCGCCCGGGCACTATGCCGTTGAGGTTTCGGGCTGGGGGGAGTTCACTTCCGTGAATGCTGGCCAGAAGTTGGTCTTTAGTGGTGACTCGTTTGCCCCTACCGGTCTAGCTCGCGATCTGCGCCTTGATGTGTCGACAGCGCGAAAAGACAGCACCATGAGCCTTTCAGGGTTCCGAGCATTCTTTGAAACTGATCACCCAAATGCTGAAGGGCCGCTGGCATTCGCCACCATCGATCCCGTCCGCGGTGAGCACAGGGTGCCCAACCTCATCACTGCGCAATTCACTACGGAGGCACCGCCCAGCTCCGGACTCAAAGGTGTGGACGGAAAGGGCTTTGTAGACAGCGTGACCGTGCGCCGTGACTCTCCAAGCTCACTTGGTATCGATATTTCGGGATGGTTACCTTTCGCTAGCAGAGAGGGGCAATCAATCAAAGTTGTCTCGCCGGCACATGTGACATCCATGTCTTTAAGGCGCGTTTATCGTGGCGACTTGACCAAATTCCTGGGTCCCGATTGGGGCATGTCGGGATTTTCCATCCACATGCAAGTCGAGGATCGTGTAGCCTTTGACGTGGGCAGTTTGTGCGTGGTTGCGCACGATCAAATTGTTGGCGATGTTGCGCTACACGCGGGTAGCAAGGAGACTCAAGAGTTGTGCTCGGCACGAAGAGAGACGCCGACGAAGTGAGTCCACAAGGTGTCGGAGTAGAGGACCTTGGCAGCGCGTAGGCGCAGGTTTTGCGCTAGCAATAGGCAACGCGGAGCGATGGGGGCGAGGTCGACGAGGTCATACAGTGTCGGCCCCTTGCGTCGCGATCAAAAAGCGTTCTGTCTGAAGGTTCCCATCGAAACATCTGAAGACGCCTATGAAGTAAATGCGCTCGCGGTGTGGCCAAAAGAGCATGCCGCGGCGCAACGGACCTGGAAAATGCCATGAACGACATTGGCGGCTACTGGTGTAGGTGAATGAAGCGATCGCTGGCGGTTGTCGCAACTAATGGGCGGGGAATGGTCAAACGATCCTTGGTGCTTGTGGTAGGCAGGCATTGGTCTGCCCAATTGCACCCAGCCAGCGGTCCTCGTCCTTAAGCCCCTCGAACGCCTCACCAAAAACCGCCCGTCCCGCTTTCAACGTGACCTTCAAGATGGCACAGCCCAATATCCCAAATAGTCCCTTGGCAATAACAGATACCTTCGGCCCAGAACGAATCGCCGTAGTTATTCCGTGCTACAAGGTTCGAAAACACATACTTGGCGTCATCAACGAGATTGGCCCCGAGTGTGCCGCGATCTACGTGGTGGACGATTGTTGCCCTGAGTCCAGCGGGGCTTGGGTCGAGGAGCAATGCCACGATCCTAGAGTCCGTGTCATCCGCCATGAACAGAATCAAGGCGTAGGGGGGGCGGTTCTCACAGGATATTTACACGCTCAACAAGACGGCATGGATGTCGCCGTGAAAATCGATGGTGATGGCCAAATGGACCCGTCACTACTATGGGACTTCGTAGATCCAATTCTTTCTGGGGACGCGGACTACACCAAAGGGAATCGGTTCTATAACCTGTCCAACATATCACGTATGCCCGCATTGCGAATCTTCGGCAACGCGGTGCTTTCTTTCATGTCAAAGCTATCGACGGGTTACTGGAATCTGTTCGATCCCACGAATGGCTATACGGCGATTCACTGCGACATGCTGCGGCGATTAGATGTCCGTTCAATCAGCCGCCGGTATTTCTTTGAAACTGACATGCTTTTTCGACTAAATACCGTTGGCGCGGCTGTGGTAGATGTTCCTATGGATGCTAAGTACGAGGATGAAGTAAGCAATCTGCGCATCAGCAACATCCTCATGGAATTTTTGGGTAAGCACCTCAAAAATTTCTGCAAGCGAATCTTTTATAACTACTACTTGCGCGACATGTCTGTGGCTTCCATGGAGTTGTTGCTAGGAATTGTCTTGTTGGTTTTTGGAGGCATATTTAGTGCTTACCACTGGTTACACTCACTTAGGCAAGGTATAGCAACCCCCTTGGGGACAATTGTCATCGGAATGATTTCAATCCTATCGGGACTTCAACTTGTCCTAGCCTTTGTTACGCATGACGTCGAAAGCGTTCCTCGCAGGGCTATCCACAGGAAGCGGAAACTCCGGCGATGAACGCGGCTATCACTGATCGTAAATTGACCAAGCAGATAGTCTTGTACCTGGCATTCGGGGCGATACAGTTCGGGCTGGATTGTCTGCTGTTCGCGATCCTGGTTCATTCCAAAATAGATCTTAAGTACGCCAATGTCTTCACGCGTTTCTGCGCAGCGCTTGCCGGTTTCGTATTAAATGGACTGTTTACGTTCCGAAGCACCCAAGGCAAAAAATTGCGATTCGCAGCACTAGTCCGATATGTTTCGCTCTGGGTATTGCTAACGCTGGCGAGCACGTCGTTACTGGTGGCATGTAGCTACCTTTTTGGCTCCGAAAGATTGCCATTGGCTAAAGTAGTGGTTGAGGCATTTCTCGCCTGCGTGAGTTTTTTGGTTATGAAGTTATGGGTATACCGAGTCACCCCGACACCCTGCCTTTGAGTAGCACTGGGATCTGAGGCCTGGTTCGCGGTATTCCTGCTGTTTTTTGCCGTCAACAGTGGAACTTGCTTGTGGTCCGGCCGACGGGTTCGATGAAGGAATCTTGATTCACTGACAGCTAGCCTCCGCCTCTGGCCATGCTCAGGTAAGCCAAGGCCGGAACGCCACTGTCATCTCCGTGCCGCGCACGGTGTCCGCTCGGCAACGCCCCGCTAGTGGTGTAGCATTTTCTGCTGCGGCGACGTCCCCCCGCTTTTGAGTAGCACGGCGATTTGGAGTCCAATCCCACCATCGACGGAGATTGGACGTGAAGAAGCGATTTACCGAAGAACAGATCATCAACTTCCTGCGTGAAGCGGACGCCG
>Ga0209258_100922_pt1 | contig 14746 bp, 8 predicted proteins | sample Araplaol_mTSA_r2_FD_184281 | JGI IMG/M metagenome (GOLD analysis project Ga0209258, IMG submission 184281) | Arabidopsis root microbial communities from North Carolina, USA - plate scrape CL_Col_mTSA_r2 (SPAdes) (version 2) | ecosystem: Host-associated > Plants > Roots > Endosphere | place: USA...
CGGCGGCCAGGCAGGCCGGCAGGCCCGCGGCGCCGACGATGGCGGCCATCACCTGGTCGACGTCGGGGTGCGAGGCGAGGTCCTCGAGCGCCTTCGCGCCGGCGAGCACCTCGGTGGCGAGGCCGGCGGCCTTCACGCGCGCGCCGAGCTCGCTCGCCGCGGCCGCGTCCGGCAGCGCGGCGTAGCGCGGACGCCAGCGCACGATCTGCGCGAACAGGTCGTCCGTGCGGCGCTGGCCGGTGAGCGCGAACACCTCGAAGGTGTCGGGGTGCAGCGCGATGACGTCGAGCGTGCTGGTGCCGATCGAGCCCGTCGAGCCGAGGATGCAGACGCGCTGGCGCCGGAGGGTGGAGGTCATCGCGGGAATCAGAGGGTCACCAGCGCGAGCGCGGCGGGGAACACGGGCAGCAGCGCGTCGATGCGGTCGAGGACCCCGCCATGGCCGGGCAGCAGCTGGCTGGAGTCCTTGATGCCGGCCGCGCGCTTGGCCAGCGATTCCACGAGGTCGCCCACGATGGCCAGGGCCACGAGCGCGACGAGCGCGACGACCAGGCCGGCGATGCCGAGCCGCTCGCGCAACAGCCAGAACAGGTTCCCGTGCGGGTGCACGGTGACGGCCACGACGACGAGCGCCAGCAGGATCACCGAGACAAGCCCGCTGATCGCGCCCTCCCAGCTCTTGCCGGGGCTGATGGTCGGCGCGAGCTTGCGCTTGCCGAGCGCGCGGCCGCCGAAGTAGGCGAAGATGTCCGCGGCCCACACGAGCGCGCACACGGTGGCCAGGTAGGCGAGGCCGCGCTCCCACGAGGCCATCAGCGCGGCCCAGGCGGCGTAGACCAGAATCCAGCCGAGGACGAAGCGCAGCGGTCGGCTGACCTTGCGGAACCCCTCGGGCCCGGCGCGCAGCGCCAGCGCGCCGCCCAGCACCCACAGCGCGGTGACGCCGCCCCAGACCTCGGCCGGGATCGCGACCTGGCCGATGCCCGCGCCGAGCGGCGCGATGGCCAGGCAGGCCAGGCCCAGCACGACGCCCGAGGCGATCGCGGCCCACTTCGGCAGCGCGCACAGCCGGCCCCACTCCCAGCCGGCGGCGGCGATGAGGACGATGGTCAGCAGGGCGAACGGCAGCGGCGACCGGGCCATCACCGCCGGAATCAACAGCGCCAGCAGGACCAGCGCGGTGATCACGCGTTCACGCAGCATCGGGGCTCCCGGCCAGTGCGGCCGCTTCGGGTTTGACGCCGCCGAAGCGGCGGTCGCGCGAGGCGTAGACCTTGAAGGCGCGGTCGAGTTCCGTGTCGTCGAAGTCCGGCCACAGGCAGTCGGTGAAATACAGCTCCGAGTACGCCACCTGCCACAGCAGGAAGTTGCTGATGCGCACTTCCCCGCCGGTGCGGATGAAGAGATCGGGATCGGGTGCCTCGTGCTGCGCCATGTAGCGCGAGAGCCGTTCCTCGGAGAGCTGGTCGGCCGGCACGCCGTCGGCGATGGCGCGCTGGCAGGCCTGCACGATGTCCCAGCGGCCGCCGTAGTTGAAGGCCACCCAAACCGTGATGCGCGTGTTGTGCGCCGTGGTGCTCTCGGCGCGCTCCCATGCGTTGCGCACCGTCTGCGACACCGCGGCGCGGTCGCCGATGATCTTCACGCGCACGCCGTCGCCGGCGATCTTGGTGAGGTAGCGCGTCATCGCGCTGAGCACCAGGCCCATCAGGCCGGAGACCTCCTCTTCCGGACGCTTCCAGTTCTCCGACGAGAACGCGAACACGGTCAGGTGCTCGACGCCGCGGTTGGCGCACGCGTTGATGGTGGCCACCAGCGCATCGACGCCGTGCTTGTGCCCGAAAATGCGCGGCATGAAGCGCTTGCGCGCCCAGCGGCCGTTGCCGTCCATGACGATGGCCACGTGGCGCGGCACGTTGGGGTCGCGCGTCGAGGCCCCGGAGGAGGAGGCGGACGGAGTCACGGCGCGCTTCAAACCGCGAGGATCTCTTGTTCCTTGGACTGCACGAGGTGGTCGACCTCGGCGATCGTGCGATCGGTCAGCTTCTGGATCTCGTCCATCAGGCGACGCTCGTCGTCCTCGGTGATCTCCTTGTCCTTGAGCAGCTTCTTGCCGTGCTCGTTCGCCTCGCGGCGCAGGTTGCGCACGGCGACCTTGGCGTCCTCGCCCAGGCCCTTGACGACCTTGGTCAGATCCTTGCGGCGCTCCTCGGTCAGCGCGGGCATCGGCACGCGGATGATGTCGCCGGTGGTCGACGGGTTCAGGCCCAGATCCGATTCGCGGATGGCCTTCTCGACCTTCGAGATCATCGGCTTTTCCCACGGCTGCACGCCGATGGTGCGCGCGTCGAGCAGCGACAGCTGCGCCACCTGGCTCAGCGGCACCGGCGAGCCGTAGTACTCGACGTGGATCTGGTCCAGCATGCCGGGATGCGCGCGGCCGGTGCGGATCTTCTGCAGTTCGGCCTTGAACGCTTCGATGGATCGGCCCATCTTGGTCTGGGCGGTGTTCTTGATGTCGGCGGTACTCATGGTCTCTCCTCACTGGCACGCGCGCCGCCGCCGGCGCCGTGCTTCGAACACGTGTTCAGATCTGCTTCAGACGTGCACCAGCGTGCCTTCGTCCTCGCCCAGCACGACGCGCTTGAGCGCGCCCGGCTTGAAGATGCTGAACACCTTGATGGGCAGGTTCTGGTCTCGGCACAGCGCGAACGCCGTGGCGTCCATCACCTGCAGGTTCTTGCCGATGGCCTCGTCGAAGGTGATCGAGGTGTAGCGCGTGGCGTCGGGCACCTTCTTCGGGTCGGCCGTGTACACGCCGTCCACCTTGGTGGCCTTGAGCACGATCTCGGCGCCCATCTCGGCCCCGCGCAGCGCGGCGGCGGTGTCGGTGGTGAAGAACGGGTTGCCGGTGCCGGCCGCGAAGACGACGACCTTGCCCTCCTCGAGGTACTGCAGCGCCTTCGGGCGCACGTAGGGCTCGACGACCTGCTCGATGGAGATCGCCGACATCACGCGGGCGACCATGCCTTCCTGGCGCATCGTGTCGGCCAGCGCGAGCGAGTTCATCACCGTCGCGAGCATGCCCATGTAGTCGGCCGTCGCGCGGTCCATGCCGACCGAGCCGCCCGCCACGCCGCGGAAGATGTTGCCGCCGCCGATGACCACCGCCACCTCGGTGCCCAGGCGCGTGACTTCCTGCACCTCCTGCACCATGCGGACGATCGTGGCCCGGTTGATGCCGTAGGCGTCGTCGCCCATCAGCGCTTCGCCGGAAAGTTTCAGAAGGATGCGCTTGTACACCGGCATGGACGGAAGGCTCCCGTGGGCATTGGAATGTGGATTCGTCTCGCAGTGTAAGCCGGGGCCCGAAGGCCCCGACTCATCCTGCTTCGCTGTAAGTCAGCCGCGGCTGCTTACTGGCCGCGGGCGGCGGCCACCTGGGCAGCCACTTCGTCGGCGAAGTTGTCGACCTTCTTCTCGATGCCCTCGCCCACCACGTAGAGCGTGAAGCCCTTGATCGTCGTGTTGGCGGCCTTGAGCATCTGCTCGACGGTCTGCTTGTCGTTCTTCACGAAGGACTGGTTCAGCAGCGAGACTTCCTTGAGGTACTTCTGCACCGAGCCTTCGACCATCTTGGCGACGATGTCGGCCGGCTTGCCGGACTCGGCGGCCTTCTGGGTGGCGACCGAGCGCTCGGTCTCGACCAGGTGGGCCGGGACGTCGGCGACCGACAGCGCCTTGGGCTTCATCGCGGCGACGTGCATCGCGACATCCTTGGCAGCCGTGTCGTCGCCCTCGAACTGGACGACCACGCCGATGCGCGTGCCGTGCAGGTAGTGCGCCAGGCCCGCGTTCTCGACGCGCTGGAAGCGGCGGATGGACATGTTCTCGCCGATCTTGCCGACCAGCGCGAGGCGCACGGCGTCGACGGTCGAGCCATCGAGCTCCAGCGCGGACAGCGCGGCGACGTCGGCCGGGTTCTTCTCGACGACCAGCTTGGCCAGCTTGTTGGCGAAGGCGATGAAGTCGTCGTTCTTGGTGACGAAGTCGGTTTCGCAGTTGACTTCGATCATGGCGCCGACGTTGCCCGACACGTAGGCCGCGATCACGCCTTCGGCGGTGACGCGCGAGCCGGCGCCGGCGGCCTTCGTGCCCAGCTTGACGCGCAGGATCTCTTCGGCCTTGGCCAGGTCGCCGTCGGCCTCGGTCAGGGCCTTCTTGCAGAGCATCATCGGCGCGTCGGTCTTGGCGCGCAGTTCAGCCACCATGCTTGCGGTAATCGCGGGCATCTTCAAACTCCATCATCTGCGCCGGCCAGCGTACTGGCCGACAGTGAACAAATTGCTTCCGTCCTCGGCGCGGCGGCGACTGTCGCGCTTTCGCCTCGCCTTGTGCAAAGGGGGCCTCGCAGCCCCCCTTGAACACAGACCCGTCACGCGACGGGCGGGGGTGATCAGCCTTCGGCGCCGACTTCGACGAATTCGTCGCCAGCGGCCGAGACCTGCTGCACCACGTCGGAGGTGGCGTTGGCCTTGCCTTCGAGCACGGCGTCAGCCACGGCCTTGGCGTACAGCGCCACGGCCTTGGCCGAGTCGTCGTTGCCCGGGATCACGTAGTCGATGCCGATCGGCGAGTGGTTGGTGTCGACGACGCCGATGACCGGGATGCCCAGCTTGTTGGCTTCCTGGATGGCGATCTTGTGGTAGCCGACGTCGATCACGAAGATCGCGTCCGGCAGCGCAGCCATGTCCTGGATGCCGCCGATGTCCTTCTCGAGCTTGATGCGCTCGCGCTCGAACATCAGCGCTTCCTTCTTGATCACGGCCAGCGTGCCGGAATCCTTGGCGGCCTGCATGTCCTTGAGCTTCTTGAGCGAACCCTTGACCGTCTTGAAGTTGGTCAGCATGCCGCCCAGCCAGCGCTGGTCGACATAGGGCATCCCGCAACGCTGGGCTTCCATGGCGACCACTTCGCGCGCCTGGCGCTTGGTGCCGACCATCAGGATCGTGCCGCGCTTGGAGGCGAGGCTGCGGATGAACTTGAGCGCGTTCTCGAAAGCCGGCAGGGTCTTTTCGAGATTGATGATGTGGATCTTGTTGCGATGGCCGTAGATGAACGGGGCCATCTTGGGGTTCCAGAAGCGGGTCTGGTGTCCGAAATGGACGCCGGCTTCCAGCATTTCGCGCATGGATACAGACATGGAGTACTCCAAAGGTTGGGTCTAGAATCCCGGCACACATTGCATCGAGCTACAGGACTTACGGTTTCTAACCGCCTGGATGCCTGTTCCAGCTCGACCACAACACCTTGATTGCCGGGTTCGCGTGTTTGGGATCGTTTCACTGTGAACCGACCCCGTTTTCACCGATCACCGCGCCGGGTTGTCGAAACAACCGCATGGCCACCGAGAAAAACCCAAAGAGTATAGCAGGCCGGACGCGGTCCTGCACCATTTCCACCCCCGCCCCGCACATTTCTTTCGCGGAGGCCGCCCGATGAGGATCGCCGTGATCGGCGCCGGCATGGCCGGCGTCGCGGCCGCCCAGGCGCTCGCCGCCGACGGCCACGAGGTGACGGTGTTCGAGCGCCGCTCCAGCGTCGCCGAGGAGTCCAGTTTCGCCCCCGCGGGCATCGCCGCGGCCGCGCTCGCCGCGCCCTGGCGGCCGGCGCCCGGCCGGCTGCAGGCCGGCAAGGCGGACGCCGCGAGCCGGCTGCAGCCGACCGGCGCCGCGTTCGCCGTGCCGGGCCTGCTGGGCAAGGGCGACGCCGGCGCCGCCGCGCGGCGCGCGGAGCGCGCACAGGCGCTGCTGCGGCTGCTGGCCGCGGGCGTCGCGCGCATCGACGAGCTCACCCGCGCGCTGGGCCTCGATTTCGAGCGCGGCGACGGCCTGCTGCTGGTGCAGCCCGACGCCGCGCAGGCCGAGCAGGCGATCGCGTGGCTGCAGGCGCACGGCGAGACGGCCGAGTGGGCCGACGCCGCGCGCCAGCGCCAGCTCGAACCGGGCCGCGCCGTCGCCGACGATGCGCCGCGCGGCGTCTGGCTGCCGAATGCGCGCGTGGGCAACCCGCGCGAATGGACGCAGCTGCTGCGCGCGCACGCGGTGCACCTGGGCGCACGCTTCCTGTTCCAGCACACGGTGCAGTCGATCGCGGCCGACGCGAAGCCGGCGGTGCGCTTCGCGACGGCGGACGGCCGGGCCGGCGAGGCCGCGTTCGACGCCGTCGTCGTCTGCGCCGCGCTCGAGTCGGCGCGCCTGCTGGCGCCGCTGGGCGTCGCGCTGCCGTGCAAGCCGGTGCGCGGCTATTCGGTCACGGTGGCGCAGCACGTGCGCGAGTCGGCGCCCGACAGCGGACCGCGCGCCGCGTTGCTGGACGTGCGCGCCGGCGTGTCGATCAGCCGCCTCGGCGCGCGCCTGCGCGTGGCCGGCGGGCACGAGGCGGTCCCCGTGCCGTCCGCGCCGACGGACCCGGCCGCGCCGCCCACGAAAAAGCCGCTGCAGCCGCTGTACGACGCGGTCGACGCCGCCTTTCCCGGTGCGGCCAACTGGCAGCAGGCCCAGGTCTGGCAGGCGACGCGCGCGGTGCTCGCCGACGGGCTGCCCGTGGTGGGCGCCAGCGGCGTGCCGGGGGTCTGGCTCGACGTCGGCCACGCCCACCACGGCTGGGCGCTGAGCCAGGCCAGCGCCGGCCTGCTGAGCCTGATGATGGCAGGCGAACCGGCCCCGCCCGAGGCGGCCGCCCTCGCCCCGCAACGATTGCGTTAACCTGCGCCGATGACGCCGCGCCGCCTGCTCGAGAACTCCGACGACATCGCGTTGTTCGACGACGCGACGACGCAGCGGATCGAGCGGCGCGCCGCCGCCGGGCTGCCCCCGCACACGCTGATGAACCGCGCCGGCCTCGGGCTGCTGCGGCTGGCGCGTGCCGTCGCGCCGGCGGCGCGAGCGGCCTGGATCGCGGCCGGCCCGGGCAACAACGGCGGCGACGGCCTCGTGCTGGCGACCTGGCTGCACCGCGCCGGCATGGACGTTCGCGTCACGCTCGTCGGCCATCGCGCCGATCGCGCCCTGCCCGGCGACGCGGCGTGGGCCTTGGCCGAGGCGCGCGCCGCCGGCGTCGCCATCGCCAGCGAACCACCGTCTGCAGCGGAACTCGAACGCGTCGACCTGGCGGTGGATGCGCTGCTGGGCGTGGGCCAGTCGCGCGCGCTCGATGGCGCCATGGCCGCTGCCGTCGCCCTGCTGAACGCACTGCGCTGCCCGGTGCTGGCCGTCGACACGCCCAGCGGCCTGTCGACCGCCACCGGCGCGCAGCTGGGCGACGTTGCCGTGCGCGCCACGCACACGCTCACGCTGCTCACGCCCAAGGCCGGCCTGTTCACCGGCAGCGGCCGCGAACTGGCCGGCGAACCCTGGTTCGACGACCTCGGCGTCGCGCCGCAAGGCTACGAACCGGCGACGGCCTCGCTCACCGGCAGCCGCGCCGCGGGCGCACTGCTGCCGCCGCGGCGGCACCTCGCCAACAAGGGCAGCTACGGCGACGTGCACGTGGCCGGCGGCGCGGCCGGCATGGTGGGCGCCTCGCTGCTGGCGGCGCACGCCGCCGCGCTCGCGGGCGCGGGACGCGTGCTCGTGCACACGCACGCGAGCGACGCCGGCGGCGCGTTGCCGGTCGACGTCCGCCACCCCGAGCTGATGCTGCGCCCGATGGCCGAGCTGCAGGCCGCGCTGCGCGACAACCGCAAGGCCACGGTCGTGGCCGGATGCGGCGGCGGCGATGCCGTCGCGGGCGAACTGCCCGGCTGCCTCGCGCACGCCGCGCGGCTGGTGCTCGACGCCGATGCCTTGAACGCGATCGCGCGCGACGCGAGCCTGCGCGCGCTCCTGGGTGCGCGCGGCGCGCGGGCGAGCGCCACGATCCTGACGCCGCACCCGCTGGAGGCCGCGCGCCTGCTCGGCAGCGACGCGAAGCAGGTGCAGGCCGACCGGCTGGCCGCCGCGCGCGCGCTCGCCGCCGACACCGGCGCCGTCGTGATCCTCAAGGGCTCCGGCACGCTGGTGGCCACGCCCGACGGCCGCGTCGCCGTCAACCCGACCGGCGACGCGCGCCTGGCCACCGCCGGCACGGGCGATGTGCTGGCGGGCTGGACGGGCGGGCTCTGGTCGGCGCAACCGTCCGGCGACGACGCGGCCGGACAGGCGTTCAGCGTCGCGCGCGCGGCAGCCTGGATCCATGGCCGCGCCTGCGACGTCGCGGCCGACGCGCGGCTGCCGCTGCTTGCCGGCGAGCTCGCGGCGCACATGGCGCGCGCGGTGCGCGAGCTCAAGGTCTGACCCGCTGCCTTCTTGCGAGAGCGGCTGCCCGAGGGGTCCGGCCCCTCCGTCGTCTGCGCTGCGGTCTCGCCGGCAGCGACCTGCTGGCCGCAGACGACGGCCGGGCGTGACCCCGATCGGCAACGAAACCGGGCTCAGGCCCGCCGCGAAGTCGACCCTCGCGCCAAGCGCACGTGACTTTCTGCCGTCGCGTCGCGAAGACCCTACAAGACAGCCGGATTCGCGCCGCTTTTCGGCCCAAAGCCGATCGACCGCTCCATCGATAGTTCCACCCAAACCGGAAATGGTTCGCAAACCCGGCTTAAGGGTTTGCATTCATTTGCCGACAAGTCCATTTGGAACCGTCCCGACTTTTCGCATGCCCACGACTCTCGCGACCCATGCCCTGCCCCTGGCGACGCCCGCCGAACGCGGCGCCGCGCGCAGGGCATCGGTCGCCGGAGCCCGAGAACGAATCCGACAGGCGCGGCCGTCCGTTGCCGACCGTCGCCCCTGAACTGAACACGCCCAGGAACAACAATGTCCCTCATTACCTCGCTGTCCACCTCGCAGATCGCAGCCCTGACCACGACGACGATCTCCGCCCTTGGAACGGCTGACTGGGCTGCCTTCAACACGGCGCAGATCCAGGCGCTCACGACCGCGCAGGTCGGAGTGATCTCGAGCACGGCCCTCTCGGCGATCGGCACGGCCCAGATCGCGGCGATGACGACGTCGGACTTCGCGGCGCTGACCACCACCGGCCTGCACGGCCTGTCCTCGACGCAGATCGGCGCGCTGGGCACCGACCAGGTCGCCTCGCTCGGTTCGAGCCAGTTCGCCTCGCTCGCGACCGCGCAGGTCGCCGCGCTGAGCACCGACCAGGTCGCCGGCCTGACCACCACCGAGGTGCATGCCCTCACGACGAACCAGACGGCGGCGCTCGGCACGGCGCAGGTGGCGTCGCTGACGACCGACCAGGTCGCCGCGATCTCCACGGCCGACCTGCGCGCGATCAGCACGTCCGCCTTCACGTCGCTGGGCTCGGACCAGCTCAACGCACTGGGCACCAGCCAGATCCTCGCGCTGACGTCGCAGGAGGTCACCGCGCTGACGACCACCCAGCTGAGCACGCTGGGCACCGCCACGCTCGACGCGTTCGCCACGTCGCAGATCGCCAGCCTGACCTCCGCGCAGGTCGGCGCGCTGACCACCACGCAGGTGGCCAGCATGGGCACGCTGCAGATCGCCGCGCTGACCAGCGCGCAGATCGGCATGCTGTCGACGACGCAGGTGCAGTCGCTGACGACCACCGAGATCCTGGCCTTCGCCACGCAGCAGGCCGCCGCGCTGTCGACGGCGCAGATCGCCTCGCTGACCACCGACCAGGTGAGCGCGCTGAGCACGCGCGACCTGCGCGCGCTGGGCACCAACGCCATCGACGCCTTCACGTCGGCCCAGCTCAACGCGTTCACCACCGACCAGGTCGCCTCGCTGACGACCACGCAGGTCGCCGCGCTGACCTCGAGCCAGATCGCCAGCCTCGCCACCGCCAGCCTCAACGCGCTGGTGACCGCGCAGTTCGCCGCGCTCACCACGTCGCAGGTGGCCGCCCTGACCACCGCGCAGGTGCAGGCGCTCGCGACGGCCGACGTGGCCGCGATGAGCAGCAGCCAGCTGCGCGCGTTCAACACCGACGACATCGTGGCGCTGACCACGGGCGAGCTGGTGGCGCTGACCACGGCCCAGGCCGCCGCCCTGACCACCGCGCAGGTGCAGGCGCTGACCACCGACCAGGTCGCGATCCTGACCACCGCCGACATCGCCGTCCTCGGCACCGCCGCCGTCGGCGCGCTGACGACGACGCAGCTCGACGCGCTCGGCACGGCCCAGATGGGCGCGTTCACCACGGCGCAGGTCGCCGCGATGACGACGGCCCAGATCGCCAGCCTCAGCACCGCCAGCCTCGACGCGTTCGCGACGTCGCGCATCGCCGCGCTGACCACCGCGCAGGTCGCAGCGCTGACCACCGACCAGATCGCCAATCTCGGCACCGCCGACGTCGCCACCTTCAGCACCACGCAGCTGCGCGCGCTGAACACGGCCGACATCCAGGCCCTGACCACCGACGAGATCGCCGCGCTGAAGACCGCGCAGGCGAGCGCCCTGTCGACCGCCCAGATCGCCGCGCTGACCACCGACCAGGTCGCCGCCATCACCAGCGCCGACCTGCGCGCGCTCGGCACCGTCGCCGTCGACGCCCTGGGCACCGACCAGCTCAACGCACTGACGACCAGCCAGGTCGCGGCCCTCACGACCGCACAGGTCGCCGCGCTGACCACGGCCCAGGTCGCCGGCCTGTCCACCAGCACGCTCGACGCGCTGACCAGCCAGCAGTTCGCGGCCCTCGCCACCGTCCAGGTCGCCGCGCTGACCACCGACCAGGTCGTCGCGCTGACGACCGCCGAGATCGCCGCGCTGACCACCGCGCAGGCCGCGGCCCTGAAGACGGCCGAGATCGCCGCGCTGACCACGACCGAACTCGCCGCGCTGTCGACGAACGACCTGCGCGCGCTCGGCACCACCGCCGTCAACGCGCTGGGCTCCGACCAGCTCAACGCGCTGTCCACCGCGCAGATGGCCGCGCTGACCACGACCCAGGTCGCCAGCCTCTCCACCACCCAGCTCGCCGCGCTCGCCACCAGCAACCTGGATGCGCTGAGCACCACGCAGATGGCCGCGCTGACCACCACCCAGGTGGCCAACCTCACGACCGACCAGGTCGCCAACCTCTCCAGCGCCGACCTGGCCGCGCTCTCGGCCAACCAGATCCGCGCCCTGAACACCACCGAGATCCAGGCGCTGACCACCGCCGAGATCGCCGGACTGACCACCGCCGCCGTCAACGCGCTGACCACGCAGCAGATCGCCGCGCTGACCACCGACCAGGTCGCCGCGCTGTCCACGAACGACCTGCGCGCGCTCGGCACCGTCGCCCTCGACAACTTCTCCACCGCGCAGCTCGACGCGCTGTCGACCGCCCAGATCGCCGCGCTGACGACCGCGCAGGTCGCCGCGCTGACCACGGCGCAGGTCGCGAGCCTGAACACCACCAACCTGGATGCGCTGACCAGCGCCCAGATCGCCGCGCTGACGACGTCGCAGGTGGCCAACCTGACGACCGACCAGGTCGCCAACCTCACGACGGCCGACCTGGCCGCGCTGACCACCACGCAGATCCGCGCGCTCGGCACGGCCGAGATCCAGGCCCTGACGACCAGCGAGGTGGCCGGCCTGAGCACCGCCGCCGCCAACGCGCTGAGCACTGCGCAGATCGCCGCGCTGACCACCGACCAGGTCGCCGCCATCGGAAGCGCCGACCTGCGCGTCCTCGGTACCGCCGCGGTCGACGCCTTCACCTCGACCCAGCTGAATGCGCTGACGACCGACCAGGTCGCCGCCTTCACCACCGCGCAGGTCGCGTCGCTGACGACCGCGCAGATCGCCAGCCTCGGCTCCGCCGTGCTGGATGCGCTGACCACGGCGCAGTTCGCCGCGCTCACCACCAGCCAGGTCGGCGCGCTGACCACCGACCAGGTCGTCGCGCTGACCACCACCGAATTCGCCGCCCTGACGACGGCGCAGGCCGCCGCGCTCAAGACCGCCGAGATCGCCGCGCTGACCACCGACGAACTGGCCGTGCTGTCGACCGCCGACCTGCGTGCCTTCGGGACCGCCGCGATCAACGCGCTCGGCTCCGACCAGCTGAACGCCCTGTCGACCACGCAGATGGGCGCGCTCACCACCACCCAGGTGGCCAGCCTGTCGACCGCCCAGGTCGCGGCGCTGACGACCACCAACCTCGACGCGCTGAGCACCGCCCAGGTCGCCGCGCTGACGACCACGCAGGTCGCGAGCCTGGGCACCGACCAGGTCGCCAACCTGACCACGTCGGACCTCGCCGCGCTCGGCTCCAACCAGGTTCACGCCTTGACCTCCTCCGACATCCAGGCGCTGACGACCACGCAGGTCGCCGCCCTGACGACGGCCACGATCAACGCGCTGACCACCGCGCAGATCGCGAGCTTCACGACCGACCAGGTCGCCGCGATCAGCAGCGCCGACCTGCGCGCGCTGAACACCGTCGCGCTGGACGCGCTCACGTCCGACCAGCTCAACGCCCTGACCACCACGCAGCTGGGCGCGCTGTCCACGGCCGAGATCGCCGCGCTCACGACCAGCCAGGTCGCCAGCCTGTCGACCGCCAGCCTCGACGCGCTGTCGACGGCCCAGATCGCCGCGCTCACGACCCGCGAGATCGGCGCGCTGACGACCGACCAGGTCGCCAACCTCGCCACCACCGACGTCGCCGCGTTCACGACGACGCAGGTGCGCTCGTTCGGCAGCACCGCGCTCGCCGCGCTGACCACCGACGAGATCGCCGCGCTGACCACGGCGCAGGCCAACGCGCTGTCGACCGCGCAGGTCGCCGCGCTGACCACCGACCAGGTCGCGGCCCTGACCTCCGCCGACCTGCGCGCCCTCGGCACGGCCGCGGTCGACGCGCTGTCCTCGAACCAGCTCAACGCGCTGACGACCGACCAGATCGCGTCGCTGACGACGCAGCAGGTCGCCGCGCTGACCACGACGCAGCTGTCGCACATCAACACGACCAACGTCGACGCTCTGACCACCGCGCAGTTCGCCGCCCTGTCGTCCACGCAGGTCGCCTCGCTGACCTCGGCCCAGATCACAGCGCCGCTGACCACCGCCCAGGTCGCCGCGATGACGACCACGCAGGCCGCCGCGCTGACCACGGCGCAGATCGGCAACCTGACGACGGACCTGGTCGCCGCCCTGACCACCACCGACCTGCGCGCCCTGGGCACGACGCAGGTCGACGCGTTCGGCACCGACCAGCTCAATGCGCTGTCGTCGACGCAGATGGCCGCGATGACGACCGCCCAGGTCGCCAACCTGACCACCAGCCAGCTCGCCGGCCTGACGACGACCAACCTCGACGCGCTGACCACCGCGCAGTTCGCGGCGCTCAAGACCTCGGAAGTCGCCGCGCTGACGACCGACCAGGTTGCCAACCTCGAGACGGCCGACCTCGTCGCGCTGACCACCAGCCAGATCCGCGCGCTGACCAGCGGCGAGCTGCAGGCGCTGACGACGACGGAAGTCGCCGCGCTGACCACGACCCAGGTGACCGCGCTGTCGACCGCGCAGGTGCAGTCCCTGTCCACGGATCAGGTCGTCGCGCTGTCGACGGCCGACCTGCGCGCCCTGGGCACCGCCGCGGTCGATGCGCTGACCTCCACGCAGCTCAACGCGCTGACGACCGACCAGGTGGCCGCCTTCACGACGGCGCAGGTCGCCGCGCTGACCACCGCGCAGATCGCCAGCCTGGCCTCCGCCACGCTCGATGCGCTGACGACGGCGCAGTTCGCCGCCCTGACGACGCTGCAGGTCGGCGCGCTGAGCACCGACCAGGTCGTCGCGCTGACCACCACCGAGTTCGCCGCGCTGACGACGGCCCAGGCCGCCGCGCTCCGGACCGCCGACATCGCCGCGCTGACCACCGATGAACTGGCCGTGCTGTCGACCAACGACCTGCGCGCCTTCGGCACCGCCGCCGTCAACGCGCTCGGCTCCGACCAGCTCAACGCGCTGTCGACCGCGCAGATGGGCGCGCTGACGACCACGCAGGTCGCCGCGCTGACCACGGCCCAGGTCGCCGCGCTGACGACGACCAACCTCGACGCGCTGACCACGACGCAGTTCGCCGCGCTCACCACCCGGGAGATCGCCGCGCTGACGACCGACCAGGTCGCCAACCTCGCGACGGCCGACCTGGCCGCGATGAGCTCCAACCAGCTGCGCGCGCTGTCGACGGCCGACATCCAGGCCCTGACGACCACCGAAGTCGCCGCGCTGACGACGGCCGCCGTGACCGCGCTGTCGACGGCGCAGGTCGCCGCCATCACCACCGACCAGATCTCGTCGCTGTCGACTGCCGACCTGCGCGCGCTGGGCACGAGCTCGGTCAACGCGCTCGGTTCCGACCAGCTCAATGCGCTGACGACCGACCAGGTCGCGTCGCTGACGACGACCCAGGTCGCCGCGCTGACCACGGCGCAGATCGCCGCCCTGTCGACGGCCAACCTCGACGCGCTGGGCACTGCGCAGTTCGTGGCGCTGACGACCTCGCAGGTCGCCGCGCTGACGACCGTCCAGGTCGCCGCGCTCGAGACGGCCGACCTGGCCGCGCTCAAGACCGCGCAGATCCGCGCCCTGTCGACGGCCGACGTGCAGGCCCTGACCACGGACGAAGTCGCCGCGCTGACCACCACGCAGGCCAACGCCCTGTCGACGCAGCAGATCGCCGCGCTCACGACCGACCAGATCGGCGCGCTGTCGACGGCCGA
>Ga0209258_100924_pt1 | contig 14634 bp, 14 predicted proteins | sample Araplaol_mTSA_r2_FD_184281 | JGI IMG/M metagenome (GOLD analysis project Ga0209258, IMG submission 184281) | Arabidopsis root microbial communities from North Carolina, USA - plate scrape CL_Col_mTSA_r2 (SPAdes) (version 2) | ecosystem: Host-associated > Plants > Roots > Endosphere | place: USA...
TGCTCAAGCGCTGGCTCAGTACGCAGTTGCTGCCGAAGACCTCGCTGGACGTCGGCATGCAGACGTCCATCGTCACCCTGCTCGGCTACGTGGGCGGCGTACTGGTGTTCGTGCTGGTGCTGGGTGCGTTGAAGGTCGATGTGCAGAGCATCGCCTGGGTGGCCAGTGCGCTGTCCGTCGGTATCGGCTTCGGCTTGCAGGCGATCGTGCAGAACTTCATCTCGGGCCTGATACTGCTGGCCGAACGACCGGTGAAGGTGGGCGACTGGGTCAGCATCGCTGGCGTGGAGGGCGATGTCCGTCGCATCAACGTGCGCGCTACCGAAATCCAGCAGGGGGACCGCTCCACCGTGATCGTGCCGAACTCGCAGCTCATTACCCAGAACGTGCGCAACGTGACCATGGCCAATGCCAAGGGCCGCGTGCAGATCCGCCTGCCGATGCCCTTGAGCACCGACCCGGCCAAGGTGCGCCAGATCGTGTTCGACATCCTCCGAAACCACCCCTCCACGCTGGAGACGCCCTCGCCCAGCGTGCAGCTGGACAGCATCGACTCGGGTTCGCTGATGTTCGTATGCACGGCTTACGTGACCAATCCGCGCGACAGCGGCAACGTGAAGAGCGATCTGTTGTTCGAGATCATCAACCGCCTGCGCGAGTCGAACATGCCGCTCACCACGCCGCAGGACATGGTGGTGCGCACGATGCATCCGGAAAACGCCGCAGGCACGCCGCAGCCCACGACCATCATGCCCGGCACCAAGACCTGACAGTCATGTTCTTTCGACCCTAAACTCCACGCATCGCCTGGAGTCGATCCATGGGATGCCACGCCATCGTCCCCGCGCCGCCGCTTGATGCCCTGGTTTCCCGCCTGTGGGACTGGGACATGCCGCCTGCCGCCCATCATTACGAACGCGTGCTGCCGGTACCGGGCGCTGCACTGATCATCAACCTTCACGAAGATGAAACACGCGTCTACACGGACGATGCCGAGCGACGCTGCATCCGTGCGTCCGCGGCGGTAATCGGCGGCCCCTGCCTGCGCAGCCAGATCATCGATACCTCAGAGCAGGTGCGCGTGATGGGCGTGGTATTTCGTCCCGGCGGTGCGCACGCGCTCACTGGCGAAGACCATGAAGCGCTGGTCGCGCGCGACATCGGGCTGGAAGACATCTTCGGCAGTCGTGCGCGCGGCCTGCGCGAACGGCTGCTCGACACGCCCGATCCGTTGCAACGCCTTGGCGTGCTGCAGCATTGGTTGCTTGCGCACATGCGCACACCCCTTCTCGCGCCGGAGGTGTTGCATGCGATCGAGCGTATCGACGCCTGCCCCCAAGTGGCGCGCATCGCTGCGCTGGTGCGTGAAACCGGCCTGTCCGAATACCGTTTTGGACGGTTGTTCCGCCGGCAGATCGGCATGGGACCCAAGCGCTACGCGCGGCTGCTGCGGTTTCGTGCGGTCGTGGAAACCGTGCATCGTTGCGGAAGCGTGGACTGGAGCCGTGTCGCCGCCGACTGCGGCTATGGCGACCAGCCGCATCTCGTGCATGAGTTTCGTGAATTCGCCGGCATGACGCCGACGGCATTCATGGCGGCGCGCGGGCCTTACGTGAATCATCTGCCGTTGGATTGAACGGTTCAGTTCGGTCCCTTGGATATTTCTGCGACGACCGGCGGATGCAGAAACCTGCAATGCTGCGGTCGCGCACAGGTGCGCTCCGACATGGGGCGTGGGCATGGCTACAATCGGGCGCTCCTCCCTAGGGACTGTGCCATGCCCAGCGACCTGTTCTCCGCCAAGCCCACCCATGGTCCCGCTGCTCGCGTTCGCGTTGGCATCGGTGGCTGGAACTTCGCTCCGTGGCGCAACAATTTCTATCCGTCGGGCCTGGTGCAGCGTCGTGAGCTGGAATATGCCAGCCGTCACCTGCGCGCGATCGAGATCAACGGCACGTTCTACGGCGCGCAGAAGCCCGCCACCTATGCGAAATGGGCGGCTGAAACGCCGGAAAGTTTCGTCTTTTCGCTCAAGGCGCCGCGCTACATCACCGAAGGCAAGAAGCTGGCCGCCACGGCGCGCGGCATTGAAGGTTTCGTTTTCGGCGGACTCGCGGAATTTGGCGATCGCCTCGGCCCGGTGCTGTGGCAGTTGCCACCGTCGCGACCGTTCGATGCCGACGACCTCGCGGCGTTCCTCGACCTGCTTCCGCGCGAGCTCGATGGCCAGCCCATGCGGCACGTGCTTGAAGTACGCCACAAGAGCTTCCTCGACGAACGCTACGTGGAACTCGTCCGCTCGCATCGCATCCCGACCGTATTCACCGACTCGCCGAAATACCCGTCGCTGGCGGACCTCACGGGCGACTTTGCGTACGCACGATTGATGCGCAGCGAATCGCACGTCGATACCGGCTACGCCGCGGACGATCTCGATACCTGGACAGGGCGCGCCCTCCAATGGGCCGAAGGTGGCGACCCGGCCGAACTGCCCCACGTGGCGGCCCCCGCGAAGAAGGCGAAGGCGCGCGACGTCTTCATCTACTTCATCAGCAGCGCCAAGGAACGCAACCCGGCGGCCGCCATGGCCTTGCAGCAACGGGTGGACACTTCGCGCTGAAAGCCGGCGCCGGCGACAGGACGACCGGCACATGAAACCTCCTGCGGTGGCGATACATTGGCGCCACTTCCAGGAGGTCGCCATGCGATACGTCTTGCCTTACGCAATGACCCTGCTTGCTGTTGCCACGACCCTGCCGGCACATGCCGCCGATGATGTCGCCACGCTGATCCGCCGGCAGTCCCAGGAGTTTTCCGATGCGTCGGCGTCCAACGATACGGCAACGCTGGCCAAATACCTCGACGACCGCGTCATCTTCATCAACGAAGGCGGCGACATCGCTACCAAGAAAGACATCGTCACGCCCGGCCCCGCAGGACCGAAAAACGTGAGCAATCACCTGATGCAGACGGATTTCAACATCGAGATCCATGGCAACGTGGCGGTCACCAGTTTCACCGACAACGCCACGGTCAAGGTAGGCGAGCAGATCATGACGCCGCGCTTCCGCTCGACCGAGGTGTGGCTCAACGAAGGCGACGCGTGGCGCATGATCTCCAGCCAGACGGTGGCACTCTCCGACGATCCGCCGTCCCACGCGTTGAACGCCATCGAGATGGACCAGTACGTGGGCACCTACGAGGCTGCGCCCGGGCTGTCCGTGGCGATCACGCGACAGGGCAATCAGCTGTTCAGTGCCACCAATGGCGCCAAGCCCACGCCGTTGCTGGCCGAGGTGCGCGACGTGCTGTTCACGCCCGGGCAGCCGCGGGCACGACGGGTGTTCGAGCGGGACGACCATGGCAAGGTCACCGGCTTCTACTCGCGCCGCGAGGGTCATGGCGTGGAGTTCAGGCGGGTCGGCTGAACGGCGATGCCGGCACGGCGGTAGCGGCGGTCGCCGTCGTGGATACGGCGCGACCTGAGGCAGCGTAAGCTTTACACTCGCGCCCTCGCCACGAAGCGTCCGCCCATGCGCGCATTCAAAACCATCTCCCTCCTGTTCGCCGTGGCCGTTGCCGCCCTCATGTGGGGGCGGCACGCGCCAGAGCCTTCGCAAGCCGGCAGCCTCGCCATACCGCGTGACGCCGGCACGGCCTTGCCCTCGTTCCTCCCGCCGGAGGCGGCGCCCGTGCTTTCGCGCATCGCGCGCGGCGGACCGTTCGAACATCGGCAGGATGGCATCGTGTTCCAGAATCGCGAGGGACGCCTGCCTCGCGAGCCCGAGGGCTACTACCACGAGTACACCGTGGATACGCCGGGGCTGGACTATCGCGGTGCGCGACGCATCATCACCGGCGGCACGCCGCCCAGCATCTATTACTACACTGACGATCACTACCGCACGTTCCGGCCGTTCGAGGTACCCCGATGAATGCACAGTTCGATCTCGACTTTGGCGATGCCACGCATGGCGGCATCTTCTTCGTCACTTCGGAAGACCTCGAACCATTGGCCGAGGCGGCCGGCATGCAGGGCCTGCGCGTCTGCCGCGTCGGCCTGGCCGATTACACCGACCGCGACGCGCTTTTCGACCGCCTGACGCAGGCGCTGCGCCTGCCGTCTGATTTTGGCCGCAACTGGGATGCACTGGCCGACAGCGTGCGCGATCTGTCGTGGCTGAAGGCAACGGGCTACATCCTGTTGTTCGACCACGCCGAAGGCATGCGCGACACGCACGAAGAAGACTTCGACACTTTGCTCGACATCCTCGAGGAAGCCGTGGACTACTGGCAGGAGGCCGGCTCGCCGTTCTTTGTATTTTTCGCGCTGCCCGAAAGCGCCTTTGATGAAGTGCAAGAATAGGGCCTGTCAACCACCCTTCTGGGGCTTGTTGCCCACCGTGCCGCGTCATCGCTCGATCGTGTGCTGACGTACACTCCCTCCCTCTTCCATGCCCGGCGGGCAACAAGCTCCCGGCGCGAACCACGCAAACAGCATTGACGGGCCCTATGCACGAGCTGGAATTCGAACTAGACCGCGACTACGTGGAACTCAACCAGTTGCTCAAACTGGTGGGTCTGTGCGACAGCGGCGGCGCCGGCAAGGCGATCGTGGCCAGTGGTGTGGTTTCGGTGGACGGCGCGCAGGAACTGCGCAAGACCTGCAAGATCCACGCAGGCCAGGTCGTGCAGGTCGAGGACATCGTCATCCACGTGCACGCGGCGCAATAAGGCCATTCATTCGGCTGCGGGCAGCTCGGCGAGCTTGCGGTCAAGGTCGGCATGCGCCGGCAGCCGGATGCCGAACTGCTCTCGTATCACCTGCTTGATCTCGTCGACACCCTCCAGCGCGCGACGCACCGACTCGCCGCCGGTGTGGTGCACCACGAACTCGCGATTGCGTAGGCCAAGGCGACGATCCGACAGCGTGCGGGCCACGATCAGGCCGTGCAGGAAATGCGATTCGGGATAGGTCGAGGTGTAGTGGTTTGCGACGACATAGTCGATCGCCGGCCGAGGCTGCAGGTCGAAGCGATAAAGCGTGCGCCACTCCTCCTTCACCTGCGCCTGCATTCGCCATTCACCGTGCCGGTGGAGCAGGCGGAACGGTTCGTTGCCGGTGGACTGGGTGATGTCCGGCTGAAGACGTAGCGCGCCGCTCAACGCCATGCTGCCGAAGCCCACATCGACCAGCCAGCTCTCGCCAGCCAGCTCGACGCGCAACAGCATGTGGGTCTGCGCGACCATGGCGTCCTCCGGCTTCATCCACAGCACGCGGGCGATCAAGCCCGAGACGTCGTAACCCAACGCACGCAACGCTTCCAGCAACAGGCCATTCTGTTCGAAGCAGTAGCCGCCGCGGTGTTCGTGCACCAGCTTGCGCTCGATATCCGCGAGTTCAAGCGATACGGGCAGGCGGAGCAGTGGGTTGAGATTCTCGAACGGGATGGCCGCCACGTGCGCGGTGGTGATCGCGCGCAGTGTGGCCAGGTCGCTCTTGAGCGAGCCGTCGTAGCCGATGCGGCGAAGGTAGGCATTCAGGTCGATCACATGGCTCATGCAAAACACCCGCGGGGACATGGGACGCGCACCATAACACTGTGTTGCCGCCGGCTTAGCACGCTCCCGGGGCGCCGGTGGGAGGATGCAGGCGTAACCGTGGGCACCCCGGCAACGAATAGCTCGGTGAGGCCACCCTTTGCGTGGCTGCGTCCTGTCTGCCGATGGAGCGTTCCGTCATGAGCATCCGCCGTACCTTTCTGTTTCCTGTCCTCGCCAGCCTGCTCTTGTTGGGCGGCCTGGGCGCCTGCAGCCTCGCCGCCAGCACCGATGCCGCCACCCTGCCCGACCCCGTCGTGGACGCGGCACCCCAACAAGGCGATCAGGTCGCCGTGCTCGCCGGTGGCTGTTTCTGGGGCCTGCAGTCGGTGTTCGAGCATGTGAAGGGCGTGAGGAAAGTATGGGCCGGTTACAGCGGCGGCGAGGCGAGCACGGCACAGTACGAGCGCGTCAGTAATGGCGATACCGGGCACGCCGAATCGGTAAAGATCCTCTACGACCCCAGCAAGGTCAGCTACGGTCAATTGCTCAAGGTGTACTTCTCGGTGGCGACTGATCCGACCCAGCTCAATCGGCAGGGTCCGGACGTGGGCACGCAGTATCGCTCCGCCATTTTCTATGGGAACGACGAGCAGAAGCGGGTAGCAACGGCGTATATCGAGCAGTTGAAGACGGCGCATGCGTTCGCCGATCCGATCGTGACGCAGGTGGTGCCGTTGAAGGGTTTCTACGTGGCTGAGGCCTATCACCAGGATTACGCCGAGCGTCATCCGAACGAGCCCTACATCCTGTTCAACGATGCACCGAAGGTCGTGCGCCTGAAGCAGCAGTTCCCCACGCTGTATCGTCCGGCGGAACAGGTGGTGGCGGTGGATCTGCATTGAGCTGATGGTGTTCTTCCGTGGGAGTGCGCCTTGTGCGCGACCGCGGCGTTGCGGATTCACCGCTCCGCAGGGCAACGCACCCTGTGTGCGACCGCGGCGTAATGACTTTCCGCTCCGTCGGCTTCTCGCGCACCGGGTGCGCTCCTGCCGTCAAAGGCGGGAGCCTCAAACTTCCGGTGGCACCAGGCGCAGGTGCGAGTTGCCCTGTCGCTTGCCGACGCTCATCAGCTGCGCGATTTCCTCGGGTTCGATCGGGCGTGAATAGAGGAAACCCTGGCCTTCCGTGCAGCCGGCGCGCAGGAGGAAACGATGCTGCTCTTCGGTCTCGATGCCTTCGGCGATCGGGCTGATGCCTAGCTTGCGGCATAGCGTGAGCATGGTTTCCACGATGGCGCCGTCGCTTTCGTCCTCGGGCAAGCCGGCGACGAAGCTCTGGTCGATCTTGAGATAGGCGATCGCGCGCATCTTCAGGTAGCTCATCGAGGAGTAGCCCGTACCGAAGTCGTCGATAGCGACGCCGACGCCAAGCGCATGCAGCGCGTGCAAGGTGTGCTCCATCTCTTCGCCCAGGCGCAGGATCGCGCCCTCGGTGATCTCCAGCATCAGTCGCTCGGGCGCCAGCCGCTGCGACTCCAGCAGTGCACGGATGTCGTCCACGAAATTGGCCTGACCGAACCAGTGCGCCGATACGTTCACCGCCATGCGCAGTGGCGGCAGGCCCTGGTGGTCCCACTCGGCCAGCTGGCGACAGGCGGCTTGCAGCACCCATTGGTCAATGCGACGGATCAGGCCGAGTTTCTCGGCCATGGGAATGAATTCGATCGGCGGGATGCGACCACGCACCGGATGGTGCCAACGCAACAGCGCCTCCACCGCCACGATGCGCCCGCTGCGCATGTCCACGGTAGGCTGGAATTGCAGGTGGAATTCGTCCTCCGCCAGCGCCTTGCGAAGTTCCGACGCCAGCGCGATACGCCGGCGGGCATCGGCCTGCATGCGCGGCGAATAGAACCGGAACGCATTGCGCTCCTCGGTCTTGGCCGCGTACATGGCGGCGTCGGCATTGGTGATGAGCGTGGGAACATCGGTGCCGTCCAGCGGATAGCACGCGATGCCGATGCTCGCGCTCAACGCCAGTTCGTAGTCGCCCACCACCACGGGCGCAGCCAGCGCGGTGAGCAGCCGGCCGGCCATCGCGGCGGCCTCTTCACGGGTGTAGAGGTTGTCCATCAGCACGGTGAACTCGTCGCCACCAATGCGTCCGGCCAGGCCCTTGTCGCCGAGTTCGTACGCGATGCGTTCGGCCACCCTTACCAGCAGGTGGTCGCCGATCGCATGCGTGTAGCTGTCATTCACCGCCTTGAACGCGTCCAGGTCGATGAACAGCACGGCGATCATGCCGCGCTCGCGTTCGGCCGCCGCCACCGCCTGGACGCATCGCCGCTCGAATTCCGCGCGATTGGCCAGGCCGGTGAGCGGATCGTGCGCGGCCATGTACTGCAGTCGCTGCTCGTTGGCCTTGGCGGTGCTGATGTTGTTGATCACCGCCACGTAGTGCTGCACCTCGCCCTCCGGCTCGCGGATGGCGCTGATGCTTAGCCACTCGGGGTAGCTGGTGCCGTCCATGCGGCGCGTGCGTACTTCGCCGACCCAGTTGCCTTCGGTATGGATGGTTTCCCATACCGAGTCGGGCAGCGAAGAGCCGTCGGGCATGCAGCGCAGGTCATCGAAGCGAACATCCTGCAGCGCCTGGGCCGTGAACCCGGTCATGCGGATATGCGCCGCATTCACCCGCGTCACGCGCCGGTCGGCGTCGGCGATGATCACGCCCTCGGCAATGCTGGCCATGGCTTCGGAAGCGATGCGGCGTTGCTGCTCCAGGTTCACGCGCTCGGTGATGTCGCGCATGATCGACTGGTGCACGTTCTGTGTGCCCCACAGGGCCACGCTGCTGCGCATTTCCACGGGGCGTATCTCGCCGTCGCGGGCAATCAGCTCGCCGGTGACCGCGCCGTCGGATCGGTGCAGCAGTGGCACGAACAGCTCGGACAGCTCCTTGCCCACCAGCGCATCCATGCCCAGGCCGGTCCACTGCATCGCCGTGCGATTGGCGCCAAGGATGCGACCGCTGGCTTCGTCCACCATGATGATGGCGTCGGCCGCACTGTCGTACAGCAGGCTGTAACGCTCTTCGGTGCCGCGGATGCCAGTCAGGATGCGCCGCGCCATGACCAGCCACAGCAACGAGGCGATGCAGGCCACCAGGAAGACGCTGCCGAAGAGCACGCGCCCCAGCCACATGGCTCCCAGCGCCACCTCGAGCGAGAAGCGCTTGGTCAGCGGCTCCAGCTCGTCGTTGAGGGCGTTGATGCGCGCCAGCTTCTGCTCGGTCCAGGTCCGGTCCGGCTGGCCATGGGCCGCCGCCTGCTTGAGCTCGGCAGCAATGGCGCCCAGCTGCTTCAGAGGGCCGTCCGCCGCGCGCCACACGGTCACGGCCTCGTGCATGTGCCACACATTCGTGCAGCAGCGCAGCATGAAGATCATGCCCGACTTGGCCTGGGGCAGGATCTTTCCGCGCTCAAACGCGCGGTCTACCGCTGCCCGATCATAGGTACCGGACGCGATCGCATCGCGCGCCCAGCCATCGGACATCAGCAGTTCGTAATTGTCCTCGAACGCGGCAAGGCGCTCGGTGTTGCCGGTATCCGCATAGATGGAAAGATCGATCACCGCCTGCTTCTGCGCCTTGCTCCAGACACTCTCGCCGTTGAGGAACCCGGCGAGAGTGACCTGGACCTGGAGTGCTCCCCAGGTAAACAAGAGGATCAGGCCGATGACGGCCACCAGCCCGTAGGCCAGTGGCCTCAAGCGTCTTTCCAGCGGTCTTTGCGAGGTGCTACGGATGGAATCCATGGCGTCCCTTTTACACGACCACCTCATTAAGCAACATCTCGCCTCGTCACGGTGTCGACGGGGCGGCCCGCATCATGCGGCCTGCTCCTCGACCTCTTTCACCTGCGGCTGCAACAGGCAGCGTTCCAGCCCGTAATGCAGGCTGAGATAACTGCGCTCGACGCATTCGCGCAAGTGCTCCACGGCTTCCGGCGCCGGACGGTTGCCCATCAAGGTGCAGACAATCTCAAGCGCCTCCCACGGATGGGTATCGTCATAGGCCGCATGCAACTGAAGCCAGCGCAGGGTGGCCTTGCGTCCCGCCGTCGGCAGGCTGTCGGCATACGCCACACTGTCGTAGACCTTCTGCGACCATTCGCCGGTGACACCCTCGATGGCGTAGTTGGTCGCCAGCATGCCCGCGGCCAGGTTGTCCTGTCCGCATACCTCGAGGCACCACTCGGTGGCGGCCTGCGTGCCACGCGGGGGCCGGCCATCGATCACCTCTTCACGGGGCACGCCCGAACCGTCGGCCCAGTCCAGCCAATACTCGGCATGGTTCTGTTCCACGCGGATGTTCCGCACCAGCCAACGGCGCGCCATGTTGTCGCCGACGCTGCGGCCGTACTGTGTCTTCAGCAGGTTCAGCGCCATGAACGAGGGAAAGCGCTCGATCAGCGACCAGGTGCCGACCATGAAATTGCGCATGGTAAGCGGATCGATGCGTCCCTCGCCCATGAGGTCCCACATCACGTGGTCGCGCACGCGCCGGCGGGCGGGCTCGCAGGCCGCGACCAAGTCCTGTGCCCACTGGGGGTAGCTCGACAGGTCGCCCAGCGGTCCGGTGCGTTCGAATTGAGTGTTCATGCAGTTCTCCTGGGATAGGTAAGAAAACCATCAGCTTCGGCTGACGGCCCCGGCAAAGGCGCCGGAAACTGCATAGTGGTCACCCCTGGTTTCGCGCGCGACACCTTGATGATGTTCTATATAAACAAGTGTGTTTAATTTGTTGATTTAATTTATAAACAATAAATGCGCCAGGCGATCCCTGCGGCGTAAAAAAAACCGCCCGGTGAATGCCGGGCGGCCCTTCGTCGCTTTCGTCAAAACAAGGCGCCGAGCACCATCACGATGCCCACGACCGACACCGTCCATACGAGCGTGCGCAGGTAGGGGATGCCGATCGCGTAAACCGGCAGGTAGACCACGCGCGCCCAGAAATACAGCTGCACGCCCAGTACGGTATGGGCGTTGCTGCGCTGCGCCAGCACCACGGCGAGTACCGCGGCCACGAAGAAACCGAATGTTTCGAGGAAATTCCGGCTGGCGCGATCCGCACGGGCGGCGGCGCCGCTCAACGGCTTTGTTTCACCATCGCGGTTGCTCGCGTTCCAGCCCAGGCCACGCTGCAGCGTGACCAGCGTGACGGCAAACAGCACGTAGACCAACCCCAGCACTATCGACCAGCCCAATACCTGCAGTTCGACCGCCATGTCGCACCTCCCCGTTGGATGTACGGCCATGATGCGCCGGGGCCGTCGGTGGCACCAGCTAGGGCTGTGCGGCCGCGGCCACCGCACGCGCGAGGTCGGCAAACAGCGTGTCTCGCTGGAGAGCGGAGGCACTCGAATCGCTCAGGAAGGCGGTGATGATGACGATGCGCCCGTCCGGCCAGGTCATGATGCCGATGTCGTTGTAGGCGGCTATACGCCCCTGTTGCGTCGACGAAGTGCCGCACTTGTCGGCAAAGCCCACACCCTGCGGAACGCCGGCACGCAGGCGATTGGGACGGGTCTGCCCGGCCATCAGACGCAGCAGCTGTTGCGTCGATGCCGGCGAAAGCAGTTCACCGCCCTGGAGCTTGCGCAGGAACTCGACCGCCGCCGCCGGCGTGCTGCGATTGCGGGGATCGGCGAGGAACGCCCGATAGCCACGTTGGCGACGCTGATCGAACGCCTGGTCGCTTTCGTTCGAAGGAGCGACCTGTCCGGGCCGGAGGTCGTTGAAGATGTCGCTGATGCCGCCCTCGTCCAGATCGATCCGCATGCCGTCGATGCCGTGCGCACGGAGGAACGCCGTCACCACCGACGGCCCGCCCATCACGCGCAACAACGCATCCACCGCCGTGTTGTCGCTTTCGGAAACCGCTCCCTGCAGCAGGCGCTCGATGGTGAAGCTCGTCCTGCCCGCCTCGACCTGCGCACCGATCGACGGCACGGCTGATCCATCGCGCAGATCCGCGCGTGTCACCGTGACTTCCTGCGCGAGCGAAAGCGATCCTTGTTCAACCTGCGCAAGCAACGCTGCCGCGACCGGCGCCTTGAACACGCTCATCATCGGAAACGGCTCGTCCGCCCGCACACCCGCTCGCGCGCCGCTTCGCACGTCGAGCACCGCGAGACCAAGCGTGCCGGGCCGGGCTCGCCTGGCCGCGGTATCGAGTGCCTGCTGGAGTCGACCGGTTTCAAGTTGCGTCGCGGACATCTTATCCGCGGCCAGCGTCATCCCCGGAATGAGGAAGATGAAGGCGATGACGGCCGCGCAAAGGCGGGACGAAGCTCGATGCATGGAGGCGTGCCTTGTCGACGAAAGGTCCGAACGTATGTCGCACGTTCGCGTGGCGAAACCAGGGCGGGCGCCGGGCCTGCTTCTGCAGGATCGCCCCGGTGCGCGATCTGCCTTACCTACGGAAAAAAACGTGCGCCCCGGCAGACCGGGGCGCAGCGGTCGCGCACTGGATGCGCTCCTACAGGGGCGGCAAACGCGAAAGCGTCAAAGCATCGGCAGGTTGAGCCCCTGCTCTTTCGCGCACTCGATGGCGATGTCGTAACCCGCATCCGCATGACGCATCACGCCGGTGCCCGGATCGTTCCACAGCACGCGCGCGATGCGCTTGTCGGCCGCTTCGCTGCCGTCGCACACGATCACCACGCCCGAGTGCTGCGAATAGCCCATGCCGACGCCGCCGCCGTGATGCAGCGACACCCACGTAGCGCCACCGGCCACGTTGAGCATGGCGTTGAGCAGCGGCCAGTCACTTACCGCATCGGAACCGTCACGCATCGCTTCGGTCTCGCGATTGGGGCTGGCGACGGAACCGGAGTCGAGATGATCGCGGCCGATCACCACCGGCGCCTTCAGCTCGCCCTTGCGCACCATCTCGTTGAACGCGAGCCCGAGCTTGTGACGCAGGCCCAGACCGACCCAGCAGATACGCGCCGGCAGGCCCTGGAAGCTGATGCGCTCCTTTGCCATGTCCAGCCAGCGGTGCAGATGCGGATCGTCGGGGATCAGCTCCTTCACCTTCTGGTCGGTCTTGTAGATGTCTTCCGGATCGCCCGAGAGCGCGACCCAGCGGAACGGACCGACGCCGCGGCAGAACAGCGGACGCACGAACGCCGGCACGAAGCCCGGGAACGCGAACGCATTCGCGAGGCCTTCGTCCTTCGCCATCTGTCGGATGTTGTTGCCGTAGTCGAACGTGGGAATGCCCTGCGCGTGGAACGCGAGCATGGCTTCCACGTGCTTCTTCATCGACTGCTTCGCCGCCTTCGCCGTACCGGCCGGATCGCTCTTGCGACGCTCGAACCACTGCTCCACGGTCCAGCCTTGCGGCAGGTAGCCGTTGACCGGATCGTGCGCGCTGGTCTGGTCGGTGACCGCATCCGGACGCACGCCACGGCGCACCAGTTCCGGCAGCACGTCGGCGGCGTTGCCGAGCAGCGCGATCGACTTCGCTTCACCGGCTGCGGTGTACTTCGCGATGCGCGCGAGCGCGTCGTCGAGATCGGTGGCCTGCTCGTCGACGTAGCGCGTCTTCAGGCGGAAATCGATGCTCTTCTGCTGGCATTCGATATTGAGCGAGCAGGCGCCCGCGAGCGTCGCCGCCAGCGGCTGCGCGCCGCCCATGCCGCCGAGGCCGGCGGTGAGGATCCACTTGCCCTTGAGGTTGCCACCGTAATGCTGGCGACCCATTTCAACGAACGTCTCGTACGTGCCCTGCACGATGCCCTGCGAGCCGATGTAGATCCACGACCCGGCCGTCATCTGGCCGTACATCATCAGACCCTTCTTATCGAGCTCGTTGAAGTGCTCCCAGTTGGCCCACGCCGGCACCAGGTTCGAGTTTGCGAGCAGCACGCGCGGTGCATCCGCATGCGTGGGAAACACGCCGACCGGCTTGCCGGACTGGATGAGCAGCGTCTCGTCGTCGTTGAGCTCGCGCAGCGCGCGCAGGATGGCGTCGAAGCATTCCCAGTTGCGCGCGGCGCGGCCGATGCCGCCGTACACCACGAGTTCGGCGGGATTCTCGGCCACTTCCGGATCGAGGTTGTTCTGCAGCATGCGGAACGGCGCCTCCGTGAGCCAGCTCTTGCAGCTCAGCTCGGCGCCACGCGGCGCGCGGATGGTACGAGTGGTGTCGATACGGGTCGGAGCGTTCATGGGAAGCATCACAGCCGGGGGAAAACCCGATTGTGGCGAGCCATGGCGACAGCCGCAAACCGCAGTGCGGCAAACCACGGCGGCGCCGTACGAAAGTGCTCCGCCATCCGGCTGATTGAACGGCAGTTCCGGCGTGACAGACTGCGATGGGGCATCCAGGCTCAGCCGTCAGCATCCTGATGGGAGAACCTCCATGGGTGCGAAATCTCCAGTGCGGCCACTGGCATGGACCGTCGTCTTGCTTTGTGTGTTCAGCGCCACGCAAGCCGCTGAAAAAGCCGCTCCGTCCGACAAGGAATTGATCGCCAGCGCGCTGCGTGCCGCGCCGCCCGGTGTCAGGAAAGATGCGACCGTCGTGGTCGCGGACGCCGAGGGCCACATGCGCACGCTCCGCGAGGGCAAGAACGGCTTTACCTGCATGCCGGACAACCCCGAAACGCCCGGGCCCGATCCGATGTGCATGGACAAGAACGCGTTGGAATGGGCGATGGCATGGATGTCACACAAGCCGCCGCCGGCCGGCAAGGTCGGCCTGATGTACATGCTGGAAGGCGGCACGGACGCGAGCAACACCGATCCGTATGCCGCCAAGCCCACGGCGAGCAATCACTGGATCAAGACCGGCGCGCACGTGATGGTGGTTGGCGCCGATGCATCGTTCTACGACAGCTATCCGAAGAGTGCCGATCCGGATACCAGCCAACCCTATGTGATGTGGGCAGGCACGCCGTACCAGCACCTGATGGCGCCGATCAAATAGTGGCGGACGTCGTCGGGTATTGATGTCCGAAAACGGCGAGTCCATGCGGCGCAGGAGTGCTAGCCTGCATCCATGGCTGATACCCGCGACCAC
>Ga0209258_100925_pt1 | contig 14590 bp, 9 predicted proteins | sample Araplaol_mTSA_r2_FD_184281 | JGI IMG/M metagenome (GOLD analysis project Ga0209258, IMG submission 184281) | Arabidopsis root microbial communities from North Carolina, USA - plate scrape CL_Col_mTSA_r2 (SPAdes) (version 2) | ecosystem: Host-associated > Plants > Roots > Endosphere | place: USA...
ACAGTTCAAGTCGACTTCGGAGCGTCCCGGCGTGACGTGGCGGCTATGCGCCGCGTCAGGCGCCGACGATGCCATGCAGGGCGAGGTTACCTCGGATGTTCCTGGTGTCGAACTTGTCCTGGGCGGCTCGGGCAGCCTGCAGCAGCAGCGGCTGAGTGTGGGAGACAGCTGCCTTCCGTCCCCGCGGTGACGGATCGAACCGTTTCAAGCGATTGACGAAAAGCGTGGCCACAAACCGGAATGGCGACGCGTGGATTGCTGGATGGCTGACACGAGACGTTCTTCCGATCCCAGCAAGGTGAACCAGCGCCGCGCGCGGGTGACGCCGGTATAGAGCAGCTCGCGCGTGAGTACGGCGCTGGCCGTATCCGGCAGCACAAGCGCCGCATGCTCGAACTCTGAGCCCTGTGATTTATGCACCGTCATGGCATATACGGTTTCACGCTCGCCCAGGCGGGAGGGCAGCACGAAGCGGATGCGCGTGGCGTCCTCGCCTGTCTGGCCCGGCACTTCGAATGCGACGCGCAGATGCAACCTGCCATGCTCGTCGGGAATGCGAAGCGCAATGCCAATATCGCCGTTCATCAGCCCGAGACTGTAGTCGTTTCGGGTGACCAGGATCGGGCGGCCTTCGTACCACTCCTGGCCGGCATCGATCAGGCCTGCCTGCTGCAGGATCGCGGTGACCTGGCGGTTGAGGCCTTCGGCGCCGAACGGCCCCTGACGCAAGGCGCAAAGCAACTGGAAGCCGCCGAAAGCGCGTAACGCACCTTGGGCCCACGTTTCGAAGGTCGCCATGGCCGCACGCGGCGGAGGACGGTGCTCGCGCAGCCATTGCAGATACTGGCGGTAGCCTCGTGGCTGGGCGTCATCATCGCGGGGGGTGAAGTGAACCCGGCCTCCGTCAAGCACCAGTTCGGCGAGCCGGTTGGCATTGGCGGTGGCATTGATCCACGCGATATCGCCGTGCGGCTGGACAAGCAGACCTTGCACGCGTGAGGCATCGCCATCGTTGATGGCCTGTGCGAGCTGGCCGATGCCGCTGTCTGCACCGAAGCGATGACTGTGGCGCAGCATCGCCACATGCTGGTCCAGGGCAAGTGCATCGCCGCGGACCCAGGCATCGACATTGTCGCCGCTCGTCACGCGAAGCCAGTTCGCCGTGTCTTCGCTGTAGTGACCCGCATCGGCACGTCGGCACAGATCACCCAGCACGGCGCCGGCCTCCACCGAGGACAGCTGGTCCTTGTCGCCCAGCAGCACGAGGCGAGCATCATCGGGCAGCGCCTCCAGCACGGCCGACATCATTTCAAGATCGATCATCGAGGCCTCATCGATGACCAGCACATCCAGATGCAGTGGGTTGGCGCTGTCGTGGCGAAAGCGTCGGCTGTCCGGTCGTGCGCCAAGCAGGCGATGCAGCGTGTCCACCTGGCTGGGAATGCTGGTGCGCACGGCATCGTCCACATCGAGCAGGGCGATCTGCGTGCTGATCGAAGCCTGCAGTCGGGCCGCAGCCTTGCCTGTGGGTGCGGCAAGCCGTATGCGCAGCGGGCGTGCCGTATCGGCACGATGCAAGGTCTGCAACAGACCGAGCAGCCGCACCACGGTCGTCGTCTTGCCGGTGCCGGGACCGCCGGTAATCACCGTGAACGGGCTGCGTGCTGCCAGGGCGCAGGCGATGCGTTGCCAATCGGGCGCACCGGTGTCCGTGTTCGGATAGAGGCGCGTCAGCTGTTCCCGCAGGTGATCGGGCGCTTGCGGTGGCTGCGAGAGCCGTCGACCAATGGCCTCAGCCACGCGTTGCTCATGATTCCAATAGCGCCGCAGGTAGAGGCGGCTGCCATCGAGCACCAGGGGTGAACCTTCTTGCGTGCCGTCGGGCATGCCGACCGCCAGGGAAGAGGCAAGCATGGTCGGGGCCGTGGCGATGGTCGCTACCAACGACCGCCACGATTCAGGCCAGCCACCGTCCTCCGCCAGCGGTTCCCAACCGTCCAGATCAAGGCACAAATGGCCGTCCGCTTGTTGGCGGCTCACCAGTGCGCCGAGCAGCGGCAGGGCGTCCGTTGCGCTGGGATCCTCCGTAGCAATGAAGCGCGCGAATGCGACGTCGAGCGGGCGCAGCAGGCCGTGCGCGACAGCGACGTCCAGCGACGCCATCAGTGCATCACGCCGCATGGCTGCGTGCTCCGTCGGCAAACAGGCGGTCCATCGCTTCAACGAGTTCGAACGGCAATCGCTCGACATGCACGCCATGCCCTTGGCCGTCGACGCCACGCAAGTACAGATAGGCCACGCCGCCGACGTGCAGCTCGTAGTCGTAGCCGGGCAGGCGGGCGCGCAGCTGCCGATGGAGGGCCAATGTATAGAGCGCGTACTGCAGGTCGTAGCGCTCGCGCAGAATGGAGTCGCGCATGGCGGAGGCCGTATACGCATCGGCATCGCCGCCGAGGCGGTTCGATTTGTAGTCGATCACGTAATAACGTCCCTGGCGTTCCGCCACCAGATCGATGAAGCCCTTGAGCAGTCCATTGATATGCTCGGCCTGCAGCGAAGGGCGTGGCAAGTTGTCCAGCGTATGCCGGGTGACCAGGCGATCCAGCGCAAGCGTGTCGACGTGACGCGCCTCGAACCAGAACTCGAGCTCCGCGTAATAGGCATCGAGTTCGGCGAGACTCGTTGATCTGTCATCGGGCAGCGCCAGCGGCATCCTCAACAGAGCAGGAAGCCACTGCGAGAGCAGCGCGATGTCCGATTGCCAGCCGCGGCGCTGGCACCGCCGTGCGATTTCCTTGCCCAGCCCGGCAGGATCGCTCGCCACGGCGGCAAAGCCCTCATCGGCTGACCACTCGAGCAGGTCGTGCAGGAAGGTGCCTGCTTCGGCGCCGGCATGGAAGGCGTGGATGCCCCTTGCGATGGCCGGCGCACTTGCCGGTAACAGTGATGGCTCGCTCTCAACTTCCATCCGCACCTCTTGCGACGCGGTCTCCGGTGCCGAGGCAGGCGATTCGTTTTCCGCCAGCTTGAGCGAACTGTAGCTCGCGACCCACCAGCGCTCCTGCGGCGGACCCTGGAAGGTACGTGCTTCCCACAACGGCGTGACGTCGGTTGCCTTTGCTTTGAACGGACGCGTGTCGGGAGTTGCCAGGGCATCGATATGGATGTCGCGGTTGTCGCCGCGCAGGGCCTGCAGGCGCGGAAGCAGGTCGCCCGGCTGGATCATGGCATCGCCGGACAGCACGTAACCGAAGGCCGATTTGTGCAGCGAAGGCGTTGAGCTGTTGCCGCTCTTGCAGCAGGCCACACCGAGCCAACACGCATAGCGCGCACGGGTGAGCGCGACGTAGAGCAGGCGCAGGTCTTCCTGCAGTCGTTCACGATCGGCCATGGCCTGCGCAGCGGCATCTGCACGAAGATCCATGCGTGGTTCGCCGTCGTCGCCGTGCCACACGAACCGATCGTCGGCCTTCACCTCGCGTGAGGCACATGCGAACGGCAGAAGCACCAGCGGGTACTCGAGTCCCTTGGACTTGTGGATGGTCACCACCTTGATCAGCGCATCCTCGCTTTCCAGCCTCACGATCTGGTCTTCGGCGGTGTCACTTTGCCCATCGCGAGCCATGGACATCTGCGCGGCGAGGTGGCGCACCAGCGCCTGTTCGCCGTCGAGGCTCGCGGCCGCGTGCTGCAGCAGCTCGGCCAGGTGCAAGAGGTTGGTCAGCGCGCGCTCGCCATCGAGGCGCGACAACAGGCGGGCAGGCAGGTCGAAGGCATGCAGCAGGTCATGCAGCATGGCCAGGACGCCATGGCGAAGCCAGGTGTCATGCAACTGGCGGAAGCGCTCGCCGCACGTTTCCCAGTAATGTTCGTCGAGATTGAGCCGATCCAGCTCCGCATCGCTCTGGCCCAGCGTAGGCGTGGCAAGCGCCGCGCGCATCGCGCGATCGGAGCCGGGCATGGCGCATGCCTGCAGCCACCGCAGCAGATCGACGGCCTCGGGCGAGGCATAGACCGAATCGCGGTCGGAAAGGTACACGCTCTTGAGGCCGCGCCGTTGCATCTCCTCGCGTACTTTGGCTGCTTCCGTGCCGCTGCGCACGAGGATGGCGATGTCGCCTGCGCGAAGCGGCGTGAGATTGCCCGCATCATCCACGAAGCCGCAACGGTCCTCCTGCGCGGCTGCCAACAGCTGCACTACATGGGCAGCTGCGTGTTGCGCCATCAGGTGGGTATAAGCCGAGCCGCTGATGGCGTCATTGCTCCCGGCCAAGGCCAATTGCATGGGCGGCAGGGGCTGTCCGTCGAACACCAGGCGATCGCTGCGGCCGCGCGCCTTTACCGCATGGAATGGCAGCGCATCGCGGCCGAATGCAAACGCACCCGTTGGATGCGAGTCGGCATGTTCGAATACGCGATTGACTGCGCCGACCAGCGCTTCGGTGGATCGATAGTTGGTGTCGAGTGTCCAGGTCGGCTGGCTGGCGCGGTCCCGCGCTCGCAGGTAAGTGTGGATGTCCGCGCCACGGAAACCATAAATGGCTTGCTTGGGATCGCCGATCAGCAGCAAGCCTGCGCCGACGCGCCCGTCGTAGATGCGGCGGAAAATGTTCCACTGCAGGGGGTCTGTGTCCTGGAATTCGTCGATCAACGCGATGGGGTACTGCCTCGCGATCGTGTCGGCAAGCCGAGCCCCGCTGATGCCGTGCAACGCAGCATCGAGCCGGCGCAACATGTCGTCGAAACCCATCTGCGCGCGGCGCTGCTTGGTCTGTTCCAGGCGTTGCGATACCCAGCGCGTCGCTTGCGCGAGCACGGTGGATTTCAGAGTGTCGAGGCGTTGCAGTTGTTCGATACACGCAGCGACGGCTTCGAATGCCGCATGCCGCAGTGGTTCGGCATTCTTGTTCAACGACGCCGTCAACGCCTCCTGCGAGTAGCGTCGCAATGTGTCCGGGGAGACAGGGCCGCCTTGCGACCATTCACGCAACTCGACAAGTTGTGCCGCGACGCTGTCGGCGGGCATCTTCCTGCCGTTCAACGCACGGGCGGCCAAGGCCCTGGCGAACATGGCCTCGATAGCGTCCGCGCCGTCGCTCCAGGCAAGCCTTGCCCATGCCTCGGCCGTATCTGCTGCATGCACGCCTTGCTGGAACTGCGCCAACGCCTCGGCCGGTTCGGGCAAGGGGTTGCCTGCGAGCCGCAGATTCTCCAGGGGTTGGCGCAACAAGGGACGCAGCGCATGCTGCAAATCGGCGGGCGCCTTCCACCAGCGCGAGACCAGGGCGGCGCCGGCGCGGTCGAGCGGGAAGAAATGCGTTCGCCAGTAATCGCGCACGGTCTCGGCGAGCAGTTCGCTTTCGTCAGCGCTGGTGTCCTGGGCGAACGGATGGCCGCTGTCGAAGGCATGCTGGCTGAGCATGCGCTGGCACCACGCGTGGATGGTGTGGATGGCTGCCTCGTCCATCCATTGCGCGGCGAGTTCGAGCTGGCGCGCCGCGCGCGACCGGGTCTCTTGATCGGGATACGAAGCGATCAGGTCGCGCAGGAAGTCGTCGGCGGCTGCCTGGTCACGAAATGCCCGGGCGGCCTCACCGAGACGCTCGCGGATGCGCTCACGAAGTTCAGCGGTCGCCGCCTTGGTAAAGGTCAGCACGAGAATCTGCGAGGGAAGCAGCGGCGTGCCGTCTGGACGTCCGTGGCCAAGCACCAGGCGCAAATACAGTGCGGCGATGGTCCAGGTCTTGCCCGTGCCGGCGCTGGCCTCGATCAGCTGGATGCCTTGCAGCGGCAGGCGCAGCGGCTGCAGCGGTTGGCTCGCGATCATGCCGCCTCCTCCTGATGCGCGACCTCAAGAAGCGGTCTATACAACGACAACCAATCCACGAAGCCTCCGGCCAGCAACGCTTCGAAGCTGGGCCATGCGCGTGCCAGGTAGGCATCGTCGTCCACGTCGCCGGCAATGCGGGCGAAATGATTGCCCTCATAGGCAAGCAGGGCCTGCTTGCGTGCCTTCTCTTCATCGCCTGCCTGCAGCCAGGCGAAGGCTGTGCGGCGGGCAAGTGGCAAGGGGCGGTCCATCCCTTGGCGCAGCGCGCCCAGTAGCTCATCCAGCCACTTGGCCGCCTGCAGCGACTCGATCGGTGGCAGCACGACCTGTGTATCCGGCCCCACCACGCGCGACGCCATCACCAAGCCTTGCGCGTGCGCAAGCAGGTGGATGATCCAGGTGGCAATGAGTTTGTCGTGGCGGATGACGCCGTTCTTCTGCAACAGGCGCCCCGTGGACAGTTCCAGGCGCGCGAGCGTGCCATCGGCGTCCTGGCGCAGGTCGGTCAGCCAATCCTCCACGCGAAGGTCATGTGCCGCGTATTGCAGCTCGATCTTGTCGTCGCGCAACGGCCAGCGCGCACAGGCAGCGAGCCACGCCCGCGCCAGGATCTCGCCTTCGCGCGCCAGTGATTGTTCAGCCAACTCGCCAAAGCCGCCGGGTGGCAGCACGCCCTGTCGCGCTAGTTGCCGGGTGGCGATGGACACGCTGGGCAGCGCGTCTTCGCTACGCAGCGCGGCGTGAACGATGGCGCTCGTGGCCTGGTGCTGCTCCAGCGCATTCAGGGCAAACGGCTCGTCGTCGGCGGCGTCGGCGTCCAGCTCGTTGAAATGCACCTTGAGCCGTTGGTTGTAGAAGCTGCGCACGGGCTGCGACAGGAAGGCGCGTAACTGGGTGATACCCAATGCAGCATCCGGCTGCCATGAGGGCAAAGGTTCGACGTCTGGCACTGCACGCGGCTGCAGGGCCTGGCGCCACTCCCGCGCATAGGTAAACAGCCGTGCATCGGCATCGGCATCGAAATAGCGGCGGCTGAATGCCTGCAGGGGATGGATCGTGGTGAGCGCGTCCAGAAGGCGATCACCGGCCTCGTGCTCGCGCGCGTCGTCGTCTTCGCGATGCCACCCCGCCGCGAGGTAGTCGCGCAGCTGGCCCACCAGCACGGACGGTGGCAATGCGCTGTTGTCGCGTACGTGGCGGCCCACCCAGCTGATGTACAGCGCATCGCGTGCCGAGACGAGCGCCTCGAGGAAAAGGTATCGATCATCTTCGCGGCGGGACCGATCGCCCGGCCGGGCATGTCCCGGCAACGCCATCAAGTCGAAATCGGCCGGCGCCTGCTGGCGCGGATAGTCGCCGTCGTTCATGCCCAGCAGGCAGACGACCCGAAAGGGAATGGCGCGCATGGGCATCAAGGTGCAGAAGCTCACCGCGCCACCCATGAAGCGTTGCGACAAACGGCTTTCGTCCATGGCATCGAGCCAGTGCTCGCGCACGATGGCGAGCGGCAAGGGGAGCGCGAAATCGGCTTCCTCGCAGGCATCGCGCCAGGCGTCCAGCGCATCGCCCAGGCGGGTGAGGCGGTCGCCATCGCGCGGGTCATCGGCCTCGAAGAAGTCGGCCAGCAAGGCCTGTAGCCGCTCGTGCCATTGCGAGGGCGTTGCAGGCTCCCGCATGGCCTGCCAATAGGTTTCCAGCTGGTCGAGCAGTTCGACGAGTGGACCGATCAGCGCGGCATCCAGTCCGCCCACTTCTTCATAAGGCGCAATGTCCTGCCATGCAGAGCCGTCGCCCACTGCATAGCCCAGCAACATGCGGCGCAAGCCGAAGCGCCAGCTGTTCTGCTCGATGGCCGGCAGTTCCAGGCTCTGCTTTTGCGTGGCATCAAGACCCCACCTTACGCAGGCACCCTCGATCCAGCGACGCAGGGTCGGCAGGCCGGATGGTTCGATGCCGAAGCGCTGTCGCACGGCGGGAACATCGAGCAGATCGAGCAGGTCGCTGACCGCAAAGCGCGACTCGGGCAGGGTGAGCAGTTGTTCCAGCGCGACCATCAACGGCACCACGCCACGCGAGGGCTGGTCGGTGACGGAATAGGGCAGATGGCGCGGATCGTCCGGTGGCAGACGTCCAAACACCGCCTGCACGTGCGGCGCATAGGTCTGGATGTCGGGCACCATCACTATGACATCGCGCGGCGACAGCGGCATGCCGCGCTGGTGCGCCTCTTCGAACATCGCCAGCAGTTGGTCGTGGAGCACCTCCACTTCACGCTGCGGGCTGTGCGCGATCTGGAAGCGCAGCGAGTCATCGCCCTGGCGCCATGGCTTGCGTTGCGATGCATCCATCGGTGCCGGCTCGAGATCGACGATGGCTTGCTGCACTTGCCGTAGCAGCGTGCTGCCGTCGGTGTCGGTAAAGAGGTCGATGCCGCGGTTCCATGCCGCGAATTGCTGGCGATAGGCCTCGGGGCGATCGAAGTTGTCCAGCAGCCGGATGTAATCGCGACCTTGCCGGCCCCACGCGGCCAGCAGTGGATGGGCGTGCAGGTGCAGGTCTTCGTAGCGTGGTTCGTCGGGCAGGCCCGGCTTCGCCGCGTGACGACGCTGGCTGGCCTTGAGCAGTTCGCGGTCTTCGATGATGTCCGCCCAATAGTGACGGCACGGATTGGCCACCAGCAGCATCACCTGGCTGAAGCGGGCAAGCGCGGTAAGCGCTTCCAGCGTCTGCTGGGGTAGCGAAGACATACCGAACACCACGATGCGGCGCGGCAGCTTCGCGGGGCGTTCATTCAGCGTAGCGATGCGCTCAAGAAACGCCTGATGTACCGCGGCGCGATGGTTGTGCCGTTCGCTGCCGATATCTTCGAGAACCAGCTGCCACAGGCGCGCCTGCCAGCGCTGGTCCGCCGCCAAAGGCGCGTGGCTGCCGCGCAGGTCATCGCGCAACTCGTAGCGGCCGTGTTCCCAGTCGGCCAGCCAATCGGCGCGATAGACCTGGTATTGGTCGAACAGGTCCGCCACGCGTTCGGCCAGCTGGAAACGCTTGCGTTCGTCGTGATCGTCGCGGAGGAAATCGCGCAGCGGCGCGAAGTCGGGCTCGTGGAGATGGGATGGCAGCAGGCGCAGCAGGCGCCAGCACAGGCGCGATTTGTCGAACGGTGAGGTCGTGGGCACGGCGTCGCGGCCCAGTACGCTGCGATACGCCGACCACAGGAATCGGCCCGGCAACTGCACGTCGACCGCAGCGCTGATGCCCAGGCCGCCATCAGCTACCGCACGCGCCAGGGCCCATTTCAGCCATTGGGCGATGCCGTTGCTCTGCACCAGCATCAACTCGTCCTCGAGCGGCCGCAATGGCGCGCGTGCGAGCCAGGCGTTCAGCAGGTCGCGCAGGTCTTCCATGCGGTTGCCATGGATGACCATGAGGCCCGGCACGATCGGGGCCTCGAAGGGCAGGTCCAGGCTGTGGTTCACGGCAGGCACGGGTCGGTTTCGCTCATGGTGACATTCTCGCCGAGAGGGCGATGGATGTCCCGTATCCTGCCTGGCCGCCGTCCCAGGAGCTGAGAAGGCGGCCACTGTCGGATAGGACTCTTTCCCTGGGATTGCCGGCAGTGGGACGGATTCGCAACATGACCGGCAGTCTCGTGTTGCATTGCGCAAGTTCCATTGTCAATACTTGCGGCGGCATTCATCGGTGTTTATCCGTATGGATGTCCAAACGAACATAAGGACAAACCATGCGTTATCTGCGCTTTGCCCCGGTGCTGCTGGTGCTCGGCCTCGTGTCGGGTTGTGCAGCCACGGCGCCCGCGGTTCCATCCACGTTGCACGGTGATGCGGCGCATCCCGCGCAGGCGCAGGGATGGGTCGAAACCAAGCTGTACTTCGGCCTGGGCCTGGCAGGCGACGCTTCGAGCGGCGTGGGCGAGCAGGGCTGGCGTGCTTTCCTCGATGCCGAGGTAACGCCACGCTTCCCTGATGGCCTCAGTGTGGTCGACGTATACGGCCAATGGCAGGGCAAGGAGCAGGCGGCCCCGGAGCGTCTCCGCTCGAAATTGCTGTTGATCGACTATCCCGACACGGCCGCCAACCGCGACAAGGTGGAAGCAATCCGCGCTGCGTGGAAAAAGCGTACTGGCAACCAGTCCGTGCTGCGCGTGACGCAGCCGGCCGAGGTATCGTTCTGAGATGAACACCACGACACGCCCGCGCTGGATATCTTCCGGCGACCTCAACGGCTTCCTTGGCCTGGTGGTCGACAACCTGTCGATCATGGCCTTCCTCGCCGCGGCCCTGATCGGCATCTTTGGCTTGCCGCCCGATATCGTCTTCCTGCGGATGTTTCCCGGCACCACGTTCGGTGTGCTGGTGGGCAACCTGGCGTACACCGCCATGGCGCGGCGATTGGCGCAGCGTACGGGGCGCCAGGATGTCACCGCGATGCCGTTGGGCCTGGATGCGCCCACCAGCATCGGCCTTGCCCTGCTGGTGCTTGGCCCGGCCTTCCTCCACTTCAGGCAATCCGGCCTGGACCAACACGCCGCGGGCGTGGCGACCTGGCAGCTCGGCATGGCCTCGCTGGTAATCATGGGCCTGCTGAAGTTCGTGCTGTCGTTCTTTGGCGGCATGGTGCAGCGTCATGTGCCACGTGCCGGTCTGCTGGGTTCGATCGCCGGCATCGCGCTGGTGCTGATGGGCTTCCTTCCGTTGGTGGAGATCCTCAAGCTGCCGATCGTCGGTTTTGCCGGCCTCGGCGTCGTGCTCTATGCGCTGGTGGCGCGCGCACGGATGCCGCTGGGACTGCCGGGGGTGCTGGTGGCTTTTGTGGTGGCCGCGCTGCTCTATTACGTACTGGGGCCATTGGGATGGCTGGGCACTGGGTATACGCCGCCGGTGGCATGGCAATGGCGCCTTGCCTTGCCGGTGCCAACGCTGCAGTGGATGAACGGGATGGCCGCTGCCGTGCCGTACCTGCCGTTGATCCTGCCGTTCGGCCTGCTGATGGTGGTGGGCGGCATCAATGTGACCGAGAGTGCGCGCGCCGCGGGCGATGATTACCGCACGCGCGACATCCTGCTGGTGGAGGCCCTGGCTACGCTGGTGGCGGGCTTTTGCGGCGGCGTCGCGCAGACCACGCCTTACATCGGCCAGCCCTCGTACAAGGCGATGGGTGCGCGCAGTGGCTACACCTTGTTGACGGGCCTGGTCATCGGACTTGGCGGCGTGTTCGGTTACTTGTCCAACATCGTGGAACTGGTGCCGCTTTCGGTGCTCGCCCCCATTCTCGTCTTCGTCGCCATCGGCATTACGGTGCAGGCGTTCGAAGCAACGCCGACGCGCTATGCCGCGGCGGTGGTCTTCAGCTTCTTTCCCGCGATTGCGCGCATGGTGACCATCAAGCTGAGCGATCCCACCTATGTGCCGGGCGATCGCCTGCAGGCATTGTTCACCGATCGCGCCCACGGTTTCTCGGAGCTCGCGGTGATCACCGTGCTCGGCAATGGTTTCATCATCACATCGATGATCTGGGCCAGCTTCGTTGTCGCGTTGATCGACGGCAAGCCGCTGCGGGCCGCGTGGATATTGCTGATCGGCAGTGCATTGAGCCTGCTCGGCATCATTCACTCGGTACAGCTCAGCGGTGGCATCTACCTGCCATGGCTGCTCGATAGTGCATCGCGGCTGCTCGCATGGCAGTTCGCCGGCGCTTATGCCGTGCTTGCCATCGTGCTGGTTCTGCTTGCAATGGGTACGCGGTTCACACAATCCGACGCTGCGTGAAAGCGCACAGCGGAATTGAGAGTCGTCTCATGGTTGGTGTCGGGTCGGATAACCACAATTCGCCGGCCTCGCCGCGATGATGATCAGACACTTGCCTGGGCCTTGTGTCTGCCATCATCCGGCGAGGTGCTGGACGCCATCTCCGATCCAGTCATCTGCTTACGGCATGCGCCAAACAGGGGCGCATCCATCTCGGGCCGACCGCTCCTGAGCCCGTAGCTCCCACAGCTCGATCACGCATCATCATCTTTGTCGCCAGACGCGCCGGTCAGCGCGCTTTTGCTTAGACGTGCAGTACTGCTGCAGGCGAGGAGGAAAGTCCCGACAGTGGTTCGACGCACGTGGCGCTGCGCTCGACGCGTTCCAGGGCCATGCACGCGGACTCCGCCGCGTAGCGCATCAGATAGGCCAGATGGGCGCGGTACTGCGAACCGATGCCATGCGCGCGGATCATGCCCGCCGCCTCGGCGAGACACTCCAGGTCGGTATAGGCGCGGTCGAGATCCGCGCTGCTGCTGGACTGGACGAAATCGCGCGCGTGGATGGAATCGTGCGAGCGTACGCTCACCAGGTCTTCCACCAATCGCGCTGCCTGTCGTGCGGCGAACACCAGCACGTCGGCCGCGGCCCGGGAAAGTTCGCTGTCCGACATGGCGCGGTCGGTGAGTTCCACCAGGCTACGTGTAACGACGAGCAATTGCGCAACGGGGTTCGCCGTCGCGTCGCTGTGGTCCATGGTTCCGCCCCCTCGGAGAATTGGGGCGTATTCTCCACGCCGCGAGGCGCTTTGGGTATCGGAAAATGCCCCCAGCCGCTTTCCTTGCAGATCGCAGGAATCGGCGGGGCCGGCCGGAACCCGGCGCGCGATGACGGTCATGCATGGAATCAAGGGCTTGCACGCTGCCTGGTCCCGACCGGACAGGCGCCGACATGCTTTCGGCCTGCCGCCGCCACGCCCGCCTTCGCCCAGGCGGACACCCATCTCGCCCAACCCTGATAGACGATGCCCACCCTGCTTGTTAGGGTCGGTCAGTCATTCGCGCTGTCATGTTGCAGGGCTTCGCGAACGACCATCACCACCAAGTCATGAGGCGCGGGCCGTGAGTGCGCCAACACCCACGACCCGCTAACCATCACCAACTAAGCGAGAGTTGATCATGGCTACCCACGATCATACGGTACGCATTCGCCCGTCCGTTCCCCCGGATGGCACCCTCACTCCTCCACCTGGCGACCAGCTGCACACGCGTGTGGCATGGCCCGACACTCTGCGTTCCTGCACTCGCGGTGACTTCGCCCTGGCGGTGCTCGCCCTCACGCGTCTGCGTGTCGACAGCGAGCAGTGCCGCAAGGCACAGGCGCGGGGATTCCCGGGCAGACCGCTGGAATGGCCGCTTTCCATGGCAGTCACAGCCAGCCTGGGCACCGCCATCCACTGCCTCCAGCAGGTCGCCAACCTGCTCGATCACGAGCCCCGAGTGAACCCACCACGCAAGCGGTGATCGCCATCGCGGCGCATCGGCCGTCACGGCGATGCGCCGCACTCGGGCGATCACTGACGCAGCCACTAGGCATGCACCGACACGGACGGATGCCAGCGCCCGCCCGCTCTGCAGTCGTGCCTGACAAGGAAGCGAAGCCATGAAACTGATCCAACTCACGCCACGCATGGACGTGGACCCCTCACAGCACCTGCGCTCCCCCGCCGACGTGCTGCTGCTCGATTACATGCTCCCGGCAGCGATGAATCATCAGCAGCTCGCCCGCCGCACGGGTATCCGGGCGCCACACCTAAGGGAGTTCATCACCGATGCCCGACCGATGACTCCCCGACAAGCCATACGGCTTGCCCTCGTGCTGGATACGTCACCGCTTTATTGGCTCGTGCTTCAGGCGCGGTACGAGCTGGCTCGCGAGGTACAGCTCGGCTCAGCTGGTCGCTAGGATTTGACGTCCGGCCAACCTACGCACATAGCCAAACGGATGATCATGGCTGCGCCGGATCGGAGTCAGTTAGCTCAATCCAGCTACGGGCGCTTCGCAGCACAGCGAAGGCTCAGTTTTCGGACGATCCCCATGGTCGCGGATCAGGGTGATTCGTATAGTATGGGCTTCCTTGCGGCGTAACCCGTCAGGTTCATGGTGCTACCACGTCCGCCAATGATTCTTTACGAGCGCCAGAGCTTCGTGCCGCACACACGACAGATATGGGTTTGACCGATACTGCTTTTATTGTTTTGAAGATAGATGCTAGAGCCGTTGCAGTGATAGCAGTTCGGAATGCCATTCTTGTCTCTCGCGACAGGGTGTAGCTCTTTGTAGCCGGAAGCGTGGGCAGCTCGTAGTACTGCCGCACTTGATAGGTCAGTAGACCGACCACGAGCAAGGTTATTTAGTCTCGCTTACCGAGCGAAGTCGCCACGCGAACCAATGCACTTCGAGCCGCTGAGGTTTCATCAGCGGCGGCGATGCCCTGAATGTGCATCTGCCCTTTTGCAATTGAAAACTGATGCGCGCCATCTCGTCGCTGCACTGTCCAGCGCCAGCCGTCACCTTCAAGGTGACGTAGCACCTTGTTGATGGCGATCATGTCCCGGCAGTGCCGTGGAATCAGTAATTTGAGCTCCATGAGTGGATCTGTGGTGCCGGAGAATTCGCCATAGAGGTCGGCGCGTGCATTGCAGCTAACGCAGACGGCATGCTGATAGGTGCGTCCCCATGAACGCTCGGACTCCAACGTGTAATCGGGGTGATTACACGCGCCAAACAGCCGCTCATTGATCAGCAACTCTTCCTCCGTCGCCATTAATCCCCTCCGATCATCTGACATTGCCTGCACTCCGTGTGGGGTTGAGCATCGGTGGGCCTATTTTACCGGTAGCCACCAGGGTACTTTTCAAGTGTTGACACTAGGGTCGGTCGCGGCCGGCACCCCGTGCTTGCACCTGGAAGCGCTGCTGGCTTTGCGTCGCTG
>Ga0209258_100928_pt1 | contig 14497 bp, 11 predicted proteins | sample Araplaol_mTSA_r2_FD_184281 | JGI IMG/M metagenome (GOLD analysis project Ga0209258, IMG submission 184281) | Arabidopsis root microbial communities from North Carolina, USA - plate scrape CL_Col_mTSA_r2 (SPAdes) (version 2) | ecosystem: Host-associated > Plants > Roots > Endosphere | place: USA...
CGATCTTGACCTTCATGGTCTGACCGTTCTTGCAGGTCACCACACCCTTGCCGCTCGTGTGCTTGTAGATCACCGACCAGCCCGACAGGCTGAATCGCATGGTGCATTCCAGGTTGGCGGCACTGACGATCTGGGAGAGGGTTAGCGCACACAACACCATGGACGTCTGAACGAAGCGTCGACCTTTCATAGGATGACTCCAAGACCGAGGGTGAACGTGCTGGCTGTCAATCGCCTGCCAGGTGGCGAGGACGTTGGACGGGTAACGATGGCCGGGATGACCGTCATCGATTTTCCACCCGCCCTTGTGACGGCGGCGACTAATCGTCCCCCAAAGGCGCACGGCGGCAAACCGTAGTTTTACGGAGAGCCAAGCTTGTCCATCCGCTGGTACGACGCGGGCCGAGGGCTTCCCTGTCGATGGATACGGGTATTTCTGCTGCCTGCCGCCCGATGGAATGCTGCCTCCCGGATCGGACCCTCACCGGGCCCATCGAGACGGCCTGCTGCCGCCGTATTGGCAACGCGCACGTCTCGACAGGACACCGCGAACGCGCGTGTCAGTGCCGCCGCCCGGGTGCAGGTGATCTATTACGGGGCGGTATTGGCCTGCGTGAAGACCACTTGCCAGCGACCATCGCGCTTCGCCCATACGTCAACGAACCGGATCCGCATCGTAAACGGCTTGCCGCGATCCAATCCCTTGGCGTCGGCCATCCCGCCGAGTACCGCGCCGTCGGGCCATACCTTGCGCACCTGCTGGGTAATGGCGAGATACGTGGTCTTGCTTCCTGGCGCAACGAGGTCGGCAATGAATTCCGCCTTGGTCTGGTTTTTGCCGCTGGAACCCGCCAGCGTGTAGTCGTCAGCCAGGAGCCTCTCGAGTTCAGGGCGGTTGGCTTTGTATTGCGCCAGATCATAGGCCGTAGCCGCCGCGGCGAGGTCCTCAGGCAACCCCCTGTAGTCACCCACTTCCTGTCCCGCCCAAACCTGCGGCGCAACCAGCGCCGCGCAGAACATCATCCCGTTCCAGTGCGATAGGCGCATTGGCCGTCCTCCCTCTCCGACACGTTTGAGCGAAGGTAGCCGAGCGCCTTGGCCGCGCAATGACCACTGAAGCCCAATCCGCTGGTGGTTTGGAGACCAGTGCCAATGCGCGCTTCAAGGCGAAGGAAGCCAGCCCATGCTTTGTCGGCTTCCCAGGGGCAACGTCAGAACCAAGCTGTCTCGCACTCTCCATGCGAAAAAACGCGAAAGCGCATTCAACCTGACTCGCTGCCCGAAGCTGCCTCGCAGATCTGCGAGACAACGAGCGAACCGCGCTGGGCCTCCTCTTCATTCGCCGGCGCGAACTCGGTAATGGTCAGGCCGACCAGATCCGCCTCAGCTGCAATGCGCCGGACCAGTGCAAGCGCTGCAGCAACCGATACGCCATCAGGCTCGCGGTAGGCGAGGTACGGAAACTCAACAGGGTCGAGTGCGTCCAGGTCGAAATGAATGTGTACGGGGCCGTCGAAAGCGTGATCCGCTTCCAGCATGCGCAAGCCGTGCGCCGTGCCGAAAGCTTCGTCACCGGAATCGGCGACACGGACGCCGTAGTACCTGAACCGCTCGGGCGCTATTGGCGCCCCGAGCAGACGGCGCATCGGCTCGGGTGCAAAGCCCATGATGGCGGTGACCGGCATGCCGTGGAAGCAACCGCTCGGTGATGTATCGGGCGTGTTCGCATCCATGTGCGCGTCGACCCAGATGACTTGCAGGTCTGGGTAAAGACTTCGCAGGTAGTCAATCGCGGCGACATCGACGGCGCAATCGCCTCCGGCGGTCAGGAGACGGCGAGGCCGGTGCGCGGCAAGCGTGCGTTGGGCCTGGCAAAAGAGATCGAGGACGGCATGCCAGTGATGGACGCCATGGTCATCACCCGTCGCATCGCTTTCATGCAGGGACACCAGGGGTGCGAATCGCGAACACACCTCCGCGACCGCTTTTGCGCCGCGAAGGATGTTCGTGCTTCGACTCGACCGCTGCCATTGCGGGTAGCCCAATGCCATATCGAAAGGCGTTGTCATGATTTTACCTGTCGACGGTCCTAACCGACCCGAGGTTCTCAGCAAGCCCACTTCCGATCAAAGGCGCGCTGCTTCACTAGCGAGCGTTTGCTGGCGTTGCGACGTAACCGATGCACTCCACTTCCAGCGCGGCCCCCAGGGCCAGTCCCGTCACGCCAAAAGCGCTTCGCGCGGGGAATCGGCCAGCCTGGAAATAGGTGCGATAGATTGCATTGAAGGCATCCCAGTTCTTCATGTCAGCCAGCATGACAGTGCACTTGGCAATGTTCTCGGGCCCCATCCCCGAGAGCTTGGCCGCGGACATGATGTTGTCCATGGCGAGGCGGGCCTGAGTTTCGAAGTCCTTGCCGAGCCCCGAGGCATCGGCACCGATTTGTCCGGAAAGATAGACCGTGTTGCCGGCACGGACGGCCGGCGAGAAGGGATAGGTGTTCTCGCCCGTCACGTAGTGAATCACCGTCTCCTTTGCAGGAGAGGCGTGCGCGCCCGTGGCACTCGCCAGAGCGACCATTGCAACGGCTAGCATGCGATCCAGGCAGCGTGTCATGAAAGCGGTCTCCTGATGGAAGGGATGTCACATCGAGCCTTGTCTTGACGAACTACTGATCCAGGTCGCAAGCATACCCGGGGCCGACCTGCCAAACACGGGGCGTTCTACAACCCGAAATACCATACAGAAGCGCAAGCGATCGCTCCTGCCATGACCTGGACAAGAATGACTGAAAGGGCAGTCGCCGTTGCGCGCTTGAACCATTTGACGGCGAAGAACAGGATGATGGGTACCTGGCCAGCCATCAGCAGCTGAAACAGGTGTGCAGCAGCACCCTCATCCGCTTCGCGTGCTGTGCCAACAAAGATCAGGTGGCCAGCCACAATGCATAACGCGGCCAGCGACATTGCCATGGGCAGCCAGGCGCTTGGGTGTCGAAATGCACCGTAGTTCATAGGAGCCTCCACCGGAATCGGCAGCGTGGTATTGAAGCATTCTCGGACGGTTATTCCGATGATGCCAATCTCGTATCCAATGCCAAAGCGGGGCGTTCTTGAGCGGCTCTGATAGCCCTCCAACTCGCAAGCGAAGTCAGCCTGCGTTCGACCGGAAACGAATCAACCACCTGCCTGACATCCGTATCCGCTCGAGTTCATCCATTCGACAACCAGCCTCCCACCATCGCGCCGATCCCCGCGAGAGCAGCAAGCAAAAGAGCAAACGCATTCGGCGAAAGGTCTCTCCAGGCGCGGATCGCATTGGCCAGCCCAAGGCTGGCGGCAATGCATACGGCGGCCAAGGGTTTGAGGGCGTGGGAGTCAAACAGGGAGACAATGAGCATCAGTCCCAGGACAATCGCCAATGCATTGAGAAACGACGTACAAAAAGACATCAGCGCTTTCATCGGCAGCTCCTTGTACGTCATCGTAGGGATGCATTGATTTTGCACAAGCCAGTATGCGAGAGCAGGCCTGCTTCGTGTCCAATGCATACCTGATCGTGAACGCGGTGAAATCGAATCCACCCACGAGCTTTGCGTAAACTATTGGCCAGGCGACTGCACACTATACCCATCGGACTGCAGCGCATGCATATAGCCATCCGTCGCAAGCAGCTCGTGCATCGGCAGTACTGCAAAACTTCCCACATTCTTCTCGAGCTCCCGCTCGGCGCTTTCGATCCAGCTTTTCTTTACACGGCCTTCAATATCGTCGATTCCCAACGCCTCCGCGAACTGTGATCTGTCCAGCGTAGACAGGCATGAATCCTGCTGCGCAAGCGACAGGATGGAGCGCAACGCATCGATATCGCCTGTGGCCCACGCATTCGCACGCTGCGTTGCCTGGGCCAGATCCTGATCGAGTGCATCCAGCACCTGGTCCAGGCAGTGCTGGTCATTCATCGATGTGTTGTTTAACGACCGGATTGCTTCGCCCGGATCTTTCAGCAGCAGTCGGTACGACGTACTGATGATGGTGACTCCATCGCGCGATGCGGCCTTGTAAACCATTGCTTCCAAGCCGTAGTCATCAATCAACCCGTAATGCGCGAGGGCGGCCTCGTACAGTTCGCGTCCAGCGACGATAGGACGCATCCGCTCCAAGTGACGGCTGGTCGGGAGATATCGAGCTCGTAGCCGCTGCCAGTGTCGATAGACTTCCGGCGCCAGCACGTCATGCAAGGTTTGTTGATTGGGGTTATCTCGTTGCACCCGCGGCGGCAGCAACATGGAATCGCGGTACGCACTGGCCTTTACGCCGATCTCAAGCGTCGGCAACTTCAACACGACTTGCGATGCCGCCAATCGGCTCTCCACCTCCGCCGACTTCCACTGCATGTTCTTTGGCACCGGCGACGTGAGGCCGAGCACCCACATGACATGGCCGCCCCTGCTCACCTTCCAAAGGGCGGGGCCGGGAAGGACGCCGGTCACCACGACAGGCGCAAGCGTGGGTACCGCGCTCGATGCAGGTGCCGACTGTGCGCAGACCGAACCAGTGATAGGGACCCACAGAATCGCTGTGCTCAGAAGAGCGAGGAAAGGAAGCCCTCGCTCACTCCGCCGAAAGACACCGGATTTCCTTGGCACCATGGCAACTCCTTCACGCTAGCGCCGCCTCTGTGCGACTACGCGCATGATGTGACCCAGGTTCATTGTGTCTCCTAAGGTCCGTACGGACCTTACCACTGGAGTGAACCTACGCGGGCACTTATAACCGTGGCGACCGGCTGCGCTGCGTGCAGCGCTGTCTCCAGGGTTAGAAATGCTGTCCCAGCGGCTCGTTGCACTGGTATTTATCGGCTTGTCTGTCGAGATCCTCTTGCGTCAGATGGCGCGCGGCCAACTCTTCTGTTGTGAGCTGACGCATGGCATCGACATCCATGCATGCGTGCTGCGTGATTCCGAAAAGGCGCTGCACGTTGCGTAGCAACGAACCGAGACCCTGTTTCCTAGGGTCAGTTAGCGCAATGCCACGGACGATGCGCCGGTCCGAACCGGGTATGCCTCGAACGTCTCGTGAGTGTTGAGCATCGTGCACCCGATCCTGGAATCGGGCGTCGGCTATCGTGCCCGAACTTGCAGAACGCTGCCCGGGCAGCGCCAGCGTGTTAGGCAACATGATCCGGGAGGGAGGTTCGGCCGCGATGTCGGATGGCGCAGCGTTCGCCACATCCGGCCTGTTGGCGCGTGGTGACCTTGGTCTTGCGCCACGGATTGTGGCGTTTGCCACCGATGCTGTGGCCGCTCGCTGCGTAGCGACCGGCGATCGCGAGGAAACCCACCGTACCTTGATCTGCGCGTCATGCATCTGGGAGATGGCGCCCTGTACGTTGGCGGGCGTGGCGGGCATCAGCAGCGCCACCAACACAACGCAGTGGCCTCCTACCGCCACGGCCAAAGCGAGAATGCGGCAAGCGGACACACGGGTATATGCGCGTTCCATACCATCCCTCTCCTGGACACTCGCAGCCCAATCGAACTAACCGCTCTGAGCTATAAGCTGCTGCTAGGGGGACCGTACCGTCCGGCCAAAGTTCTCGCGCGTGAAAAGTGAAAAGAATGAGGCACGCGCTACTTTGGATCAAAGCGGAGGTTAATGCCCAAGGATCGCCGGTAACCACATGCCGACGGCAGCCCGATAGGTGCCATATCCCATCGCCAATGCCAGTGCCAGGAGGAGCGCGGCGACCATGGATCGACCCATGGCACGAGGCGCCGCCTCCACTCGAAAGTAGGCCTCGACGACTGCGAGCGGCACCATCCACTCCGCTAGCGCCAACACCATTAGTGCCGGCCCCTGCATTGTCGTCGGGTCAAAAGCCACGATACCGTCATTGATGGCAATCCAAGCCGCGAGACCGATACGAAAGAACCAAACGCCAGCCGCGAGCACGAACAGTCGCAATGCCCACATACGGTGATCTGCAAAGGCTCGCGCGCGCGCTGACCGCCATGCCATAACCGCGCATATCACCAACAAGACGCCGTTGACGGCTACGCTTCCGTTCTGCGAAGCACCCACAAATCCGCGGCCGCTTGCGAGCATCGCCAGTCCTGCCAAGCCGACGACAATTGCAGTGGTCGCATAAATGCGTCCATTCCAGCGATGGAACCCTGGCGCACGTCGACGCAACGCAGGTATCAGCTGTAACGATCCACAGATGGCGACGACCGAAGCCAGCAGCACATGAGTTACGACGACCACGTTGCCAATCGGCTCGGCTGACACGTATCCGGTTGGCCATACGCGATTCCAGGCGATCATGTCGCCACGCACCGTTGCCGCACCGTAAGCGGCAAGGATGTATGTGCCAAATATTATGTGCCCCACGAAGATGGCAGCCCAACAGGCCATAGCTGCGCCCCTGAGGGCGCCAAGTCCTTTCGCCGCGGCACCAGTAGCGTTGGTCATGGCCCAGGCCGCGGCTGCATATATAGCGTCACCGTCCGCTCCTTTTGAAATTGCCGATCCTGCACGGGTATTTGTCATGCCAACTCCCTGTGGACCGCCACGCCTCTAAGAGCCTTGGCTGCTTCAGTTTTCCTCAAAGGCTATCCGCATTGAACCAACGGGGTCTTTGGGACCTTGCGGATCTCGCAAACTGTGGGAGGAAAGCTCGACCGCTCCACGCCGTCCAGTACCTCGTGGCTGCCGACCCTTGGCATCGCGCAGCTTGATGTGGGATCGACCCGGCCGCAAGCGCGCCAAAGAGGGCGCCAAGACATTTTTCATCCCGCCCATCCCCCGCTTCGTCGCCTCACACCCGCTTCCGTCGCACGGGCGCTGGAGCGCTGGCTAGCCGTAGTTAAGCTCGACGCGATCTACCGCATCGTGCGAGCCGGCGCTGGGCTGTTGCCGGCGATTCGCCCGCCGTGCCTACCAGGGAGTCCGTTATGCGTTGCGTAGTCGCGATGATTTGCCTGTTGTGCTCCGCCCGTCTGTTCGCACAGGTCAATGCCGTGGCCGACTTTGTCGACAGCTATGCGAACACACACCATTACAGTGGTTCGATCCTGGTGCAGTGGCACGACGGGACCCGTCTGGCCAGGAGCTATGGGCTTGCCAGCATCCCCTTGCGGGTCGCCAATACGCAGCGAACCCGATTCAAGATTGCCTCGGTCACCAAGGTGTTTACCTCGGTGCTTATCCTGCAGCTGGTCGAGCAGGGCCGGCTCGATCTCGACCAGCACATCAAGACCTATCTGCCGGACTATGCGGGCGAAGTGGGCAGCAAGGTGACGATCCAGCAGCTGCTGAATCACACGTCAGGCCTGCCGAGTTTCGATGCGATTGTCGACCAGGCCACGGCGCTGAGGGACGGCATTCCTGTCTATCAGCTGCCGCATACCAGCGACCAGCTGCTGGCACAGTTCAGCGGCGGGAAGCTCATCAGCACGCCCGGAGAGAAGTTCAACTACAACAATGCCGACTATGTAGTCCTCGGCAAGATCATCTCCCGCCTGTATGGCCAGCCCTACGAGCAAGTGCTGAAGGAACGCATTCTCGATCCATTGCACATGATCGATAGCGGCGTGCTTCACCATGGCGATATCGTGGACCGACTCGCCGATTCGTACTGGTATCCCGACGGCAGGAAGGTCCTTTCCCGCGAGCTGCCCGTATACCCGGAGAACTGGTATGCCGCCGGCGCCATGTATTCCACCACGGACGATCTGCTGAAGTTCGCCAAAGCCCTGTTCGCCGGGCGGCTGATCGCACCAGCCACCGTGCAGCACATGATCAGGCCCGGATTGGACGAATACGGCGATGGCTTGTGGTCATACCAGCTCACCGCCAAGGGCACCAAGCACCCGGTGATCAAGCGACCCGGGCTCATCATGGGGACGCAGGCGCAGTTCTTCCATGTGATGGACCAGGACATCACCATCATCATGCTGGGTAATACCAGCGTGATCGACTCCGACGCCCTTGTGGAAGACATTGCCAGGCGCGCCATCCAGTAGCGGCGTTCATGCCAACAAGAACGGCTCAATCCTGCGAGCGTTCGTGCCTGGCGATCACTTGGCGACTACGTCAAGTACGGCCTGGTGCGCTGTGCCCGACAGGGGTCGCAACTTCACTTCGAACATGCCTGTCTCGTGATTCCACTCTGTGGACGCGACGACCGCCCCTTCCGCGTGGGACTTCACGTCCGAACGCGCGTAGCCAGCCACGGTGATATCTGTTTCGTTGGCGGCGATGGCGATGTTAAGTCTCGCCCCGTGAGGCAGCTCCTGATAGCCGGTGACGCGCTTGCGCCCCATGGAAACGAACTTGCCGATGTCACCGAACACGGCGATGCCCGACGCCGATATCGGCGCGACAATGCGGTAGGCATAGGCGTCTGGGCCACCGAGCTTGCCCGTTATTCTTTCGCCCGCACCCAAGGCCGCGACGGTATCGGAGAAAGGATCGAATACGGCGGTTGGTCCGTTGAACCCCAGATCGCCGGGAGCGAGGTAAAAATCCGTTGAGCCTTTCGACGGATCGTCTGCGAAGGCCAGCACATAGGCTGTCTGGTGACTACCGTGGCGGGTGAAGGTGGCGGCGATGATGGGTGCGCCCGTTTTCTGTGCCTGGCTCAGATAACTGGCATTGAGCGGCATGAGCGGCTCGTCCGGCTTCACCAGGTCGCCGTCGGCGCGCGCCACTTTGAAGATGTTGGCGCGGTCGAGTTTCTCGAAGGCGTCGCCCACACCGACAGGGCCGCCGGAGAGCACGGCAAACAGCATGGCTGCCGTGTCGCCCGACGGCATCACGTCCGTTGCCGGCCATGCACCAAGCTCATGGATGAGGCGGGCGTTGAACGCCAGCTGCGTCCACTTGGGGCGTTCCAGGCCATCGCCGGCGGCGCGGATGGTCGTCAGGTTCGCATACTTCACGCCCTGGAGCATATGCAGCGGATACGCCATGCAGTACTGCATGGTGATGCCGCGCGCCGCCATGGCGGCCGCCATGCCGTCCATGAAACGTTCGCCCAGGCCCGGCACGTTGTGCAGGTCGGGCGAGAACTTGTAGGTCGCGTCCAGCCAGTCCTGGAGATAGACGGCTATACCGTTGGCTGCCGCGTAGGTCGCAAGCTCTTCCCAATAGCGGCGATCGACAGCGGCCACGCCGGAGATTTCATACCGCTGCCGATAGGGGCTGTCCTTGTCGATGAAACGGTTGTGCGCCAGGAACGGCACGTTCACCCGCTCGTGGAAGGCCGCCATGCCCTTCGGAAACACACTCGGATGGGCTTTCCATTCAAGCAGGCCGCCATAGCGATTCCAGTCTTCATCGGGCAGCGCGGGATTCTTGATCCGGCCGACCTTCTCGTGAGGGTTCCACGAGCTCTTGGAGTACCACCAGCTATCGAGCTGGAGATAGCCGAACGGAAGCCCGGCCTCGCGGCTGCGCTGGAAGAAGCGCACCAGCGACTCTTCGTAGCTCAGGCCTTCCGCATATTCATAGTTGTAGTAGTAGTGGCCACCGTTGTTGTCGGTGAGCACGCCGATGTAGCGCAGGATCGGATCAGCCTCGGCGGACGCCGGAGTGCGGTGATAGAGCCCTCGCAGCGCGTTGCCCCATGCGCGGTAGGCCGCCACGATATCCGGTGCCGAGGCGACCAGCGCCGTCGACGTGAAGCCGGGCGGCACCGTTGCCACTTCTGCGTTCAAGCTCACGGCAACGCGCGTCTTGGCGTCGCCAAGCATGCTGGCTAGAAAGAAATCCGACGCAGGCGAAACGACGAGCGTGTGGCCCGCCTCCGTGAACAGGAGCCACGGTGTGGATACCTGCTGTGGATCGTCAAACACCGGAGGCGCAAAGTTGGCCTGCTGATGCGACAGCGAATGCAGGCCAGCTGGCACGGTGTTGAAATCCGGAAAGGCTGGCGGCGCGATGGGTGTGGCGCTGACCACCTTCCATGAGAAAACCAGCGCGTTGGATCTCTTTGGCGCGGGCGCCACGGTTGCGTCGACACCGTGCATCAGTTGGAAGTGCAGTTCGCCAGCCGTCTTTCTTACCGACGACGCACCGGCTGGAAGCCGCCCGCCAAAGTGCAGCGCACCGTCGTCGAGCGTGTAGTTGCCTGTTGCGTCATCGATGGAGAACACCAGGCTGCCGGACCGGGTCTCGTAACTTGCCGCCATGCCGGTTTGAGGCAGCAGCAGAAACGGCAAGAACAGCGAAGCGATCAGGATGCCGAGGCGATGTTTCATGCATCTATTCCAGTCGTGGCGAGGCGCCCTGTTGACTATCCACGAATCGCGCCTCAGGACCGTGAACCCGGCCCGCCAACGGCGGGCCGGCGTCTTACTGGCGCCTGCAAGGATTGACGCTTGGCGTGCTCACACCTCGAGTCGGTCATCGGGTCGTGCCACCAGGGTGTAGAGCACGGGCATGAGGAACACGCTGATCAACAGTCGCGTGAAGAGGCCGCTGACAATCACCAGCGCGAACGGTCGCTGCGTATCCGTGCCAACGCCTGTGGCGAGTGCCGCCGGAAGCAGGCCCAGCGCGGCCACCAGTGCCGTCATCATGATCGGCCGCAAGCGGAGGATGGCGCCTTCGCGAATGGCGTCCGCAAGACTGGTTCCGCCACGCCGCAATTCGTTGACGTAGGAAATGTAGACCACGGCGGTTTGCACGGAGACGCCGAACAGCGCCAGGAAGCCGATGCCCGAGGAGACCGAGAACGGCGTGCCGGTGATCCACAAGGCGACGATGCCGCCCACCGGTGCCGACAACAGCACGCCGAGAACGGTGATGAACGGAAACTTGAAATTGCTGTAGAGCGTAAAGAGCAGCAGGAAGATCAACGCGAGCGTGAGCGGCAGGATCACATTCAACTGTGCGCGCGAGGCGGTGTACTCGGTGTACTCGCCGCCCCAGTCGAGGCGGTAACCCTGCGGCAGCTTGACCTTGCCGTTGACCTGTTGAATGGCATCTTCCACGGCGCCGGCAAGGTCCCTGCCTTCCACGGAAAACTGCACGCCGATGTAGCGCGAGTTGTCTTCGCGATAGATGAACGAAGCGCCGTTGATTTCCTGGATGTCGGCGAACTCCTTGAGCGGCATCTGTTGTCCGCCCGGCGTCGTCACCAGGATGTTCCTGATCTCCTCGGGGTTGTCGCGGTACTTCTGTTCGAGCCGGACCACGAGGTCGAACTGCTTTTCGCCCTGCACCACCTGCGTGGCGACGTCGCCGCCGATGGCCGTCTGGATGAGTCCGTTGATGTCGGAAACGTTCAAGCCGTAGCGGGCGATCTTTGCGCGATCGACCTTGATGCTCAGGCTGGGCTGTCCCAGCTCCTGCACCAGTGTGACATCGCGGATGCCGCGCACGCGCTCCAGCACCTTCTTGATGCTCTTACCCTTCTGCTCCAGCGTGTTGAGGTCGGGACCGAACACCTTTACCGCAAGCGCGCTCTTGAGGCCGGTTTCGGCCTCGTCCACCGCATCCTCGGCGGGCTGGGTGTAGTTGAAGATGATGCCGGGGAACGCCTGGAGCTTCTGGTTGAGTGCTTCGATCAGGGCGCCCTTGTCGCGGTACGAACTCTTCCATTGGGAATAAGGTTTGAGCCCGACGTAAAACTCCACGTTGAAAAACCCGGTCGGATCCGTGCCGTCATCGGGACGCCCCAGTTCGGAGGCGACCGTGGTGACTTCGGGAAACGAGCGCAACACCTCGCGCAGCTTGGGCGTGATCTTCGACGCTTCCTCGAACGAGATGGTGTAAGGCATGGTCGCGCGCACCCACAGCGCCCCCTCGTCCAGCTGCGGCATGAACTCGGCGCCGATGCGAGGAATGAGCAGCAGCGAGAGCAACAGCACCACGGCCGAGGCAGCCGCTGTCATCCATGGATTGGCGAGGCAGGCATCGAGGCCTTTTGTGTAGACCGATTTGATGGCCTCGAAGATGCGGTTGCGCCGCTCTTTCACGCCCTTGCGCATGAACACGGCACAGAGCACCGGCAGCAAGGTCAGCGTGACCACCAGAGAGCCGACGAGCGCGAAGATCATCGTGTCGGCCATGGGCTTGAACAGCGTGCCCGACGGCCCGGACAACACGTAGATCGGCAGGAAGCTGACCACGATCACGGCCACCGCATAGAACAGCGGACGGTCCACCTCGGCGGCGGCATCGCGGATGATGTCTTTGACATTGAACGGCGCGCCGCGCTGATCGGCTATCTGCCTGAAGATGTTCTCCACCATGACCACGGCGGCATCAACGAGGATGCCGAAGTCAACCGCGCCAATCGACAACAGGTTGGCCGAGGCTCGTTGCACATCGAGGCAGATGAAGGCGAACAGCAACGCCAGGGGAATGGTGGTGGCGACGATCAGGCCCGCGCGGAAGTCGTAGAGAAAGAAGATCAGCACCACCACGACCAGTAACATGCCGCGGAGCAGGTTGTCTTCGACGATCTTCGTGGTCAGTGCAATGAGGTCGGTGCGGTCATAGAACGGAACGACCTTGACGTCCTTCGGCAGGATCTCGTCGTTGAGCTGGCGGGTCTTCGCCTCGACCCGCTTCAGGACATCCTGCGTTTTTTCGCCGGTGCGCAGGAGGATCACGCCTTCCACCGCGTCATCCTGCTTTTCGTAGCCGAACTCGCCCAGGCGAGGCGCGATGCCGATGACAACGCGACCGATGTCCTTCACCAGTACGGGCACGCCGTTGTGAACGGCCACCACCACGTTGCCGATGTCTTCCAGCGTCTCCATGCGGCCCGCACCGCGCACGTAATAGAACTGTCCGCCTTGCGAATAGAAGCCGCCGCCGGCGTTGGCATTGTTGGCACTCAGTGCTGCTTCCACCTGCACGGCGGACAGGCCGACGGCGGCGATCTTGGTCTGGTCGAGCAGCACCTGGTACTGCATGGTGCCGCCGCCGAAGCCCGAGTCGTCGGCTACGCCGGGCACGGCGCGGTACTGCGGCTCGACGGTCCAGTCCTCGATGGTCTTGAGGTCCATCGGCGAGCGGTCGGAACTTTGCAGCACGTAGCGATAGATCAGGCCCGACGGGGCCGACAACGGCGACACCGAGGGCGTGACACCGCTGGGCAGGCTCAGGTCGCCCAGGCGGTTGAAAACTTCCTGCCGCGCGAAGTTGTTGTCCGTGCCCGTTTCAAAAGTGAGGATGACGTCGGACAAGCCATACAGCGAAATGGAGCGCGTCGTGGTGGTCTTGGGAACGCCGTTCATGCCCAGCTCGACCGGCACGGTGATCAGCCGCTCCACTTCTTCGGCGGCGTGCCCGGGCCACTGCGTGATGACCTCCACGATGGGTGGCGAAAGATCCGGATAGGCATCCACCGGCAGGCGCTTCAACGAGTGCGCGCCGGCACCTGTCAACAGGAGCGTCAGCAACAGGATGAGAAAAGGCTGCCCCAGCGACGCGGACACGACCCGATTCATGATCGATGCCGTCCGCGAGGGCGACACGGCGGATGGAAGCTGATCGCTCATTGGTTTTGCATGAACTGGACGAAGATGCCGCCATCCACCACGACCTGCTCGCCGGCGTGCAGGCCGGCAGGAATGTCGAACTGGTCTCCCGTGCGATAACCCAGGGTGACGCGGCGCCGCGCGAAACTGCCGTCACGCTCGACGACATAGACAAAGGGCAGGTTCTCGTCGTCCCGAAGCAGCGCCGAGACCGGAACCAGCAGTCCATCGGTTTCCTGTTGCGAGTGAATCCGCACGTCGACGTAGGCCTGCTTCTTCAGCAGGCCTTGTGCGTTGTCCACCACGATGCGCACGGGCATCAGCCGCGTGTTCGGATCGATCATCGGCGAGATGCGGCTGACCGTGCCGACCAGATGCTGGGCGCCGACGCCCGTCGCGATGTCCGCGGAGTCGCCCGGTTTCACCGATGCGGCGTCGGCCTCCGCGACCTGCGCCATCACCCACACATGCGAGATGTCGGCCACTGTAAAGCACGGCGTAGTGCCGGCCTGAAGAAGCTGCCCCGGTGTGATCTGTCGGTCGACCACGGTGCCGGTGGTAGGCGAACGGATGACGCCATTGATACGCCCGATGGGCTTGCCTTGTTCGATCGCCTTGATGACCTTGGGGTCGACGTTCAACGAGACCAGCGTTTTCATCGCGGCGTCGACATCCGCGTCTGCGTTGGCGGCATCGGCCTGCGCCTGGTCTTCCTCGCGCTTGGCGACGCCCTGATGCTCGACCAGATCCTTTTCCAGGTCGGCCAGGCGCCGCGCGGTGTGCGCAGTGGTCAACGCCTTGCGATACGCAGTGACGGCGGCGGCGTAGTCGGGCGAATCCACCGTGGCGAGCGCATCGCCTTGCTTGACGTGATCGCCGATGTCGACCAGCAAGCGCGATACCGGCCCGGATATCGGCGCCAGCACGGCCGTGGCGTGATCGTTGTTGAAATCCACGGAACCGGTTGCTTCCACGGTGCGGTGGTACCCGGCACGCACG
>Ga0209258_100930_pt1 | contig 14465 bp, 10 predicted proteins | sample Araplaol_mTSA_r2_FD_184281 | JGI IMG/M metagenome (GOLD analysis project Ga0209258, IMG submission 184281) | Arabidopsis root microbial communities from North Carolina, USA - plate scrape CL_Col_mTSA_r2 (SPAdes) (version 2) | ecosystem: Host-associated > Plants > Roots > Endosphere | place: USA...
CGTTGGCGTGCAGCTGGCGTTCCCGACGTTGACGTTGCTGTTGCTCGACCGCTTTCCACATCGGCGTGGTGGCGCATCGTCGGTGCAGGCGTTCTGCAGCCTGCTGCTGTGCGCATTCATCGCCGGCGTGATGTCGCCGATGCTGTCGGGCCGCATGATCTATCTCGCGCTCGGCGCGAGCGCGCTCACCGTGATCGGCTGGTGGTCGTGGCGCTGGTACCAGCGCCTGACGCCGCGGTTGCCGCCGGCGCCCCGCGTGCCAACAGTGGAAACCGAACTGCAGGCCGAGGTTGCCGAATCACACTGACCGCTTGTCAGTGATATGCAGTCGCGCGCGACAAGGCGTCTTGTCGCGCGGCGACCCGCTCAGTGCTCGCTGATCTGCACGTCCTTCATCAGCAGGTTGAGCTTGCCCTTCATCGTGTCTTCCGGCCGCGGGCCGTCCACGCCGTAGAACGCGGTATACAGCACGCCAGGCTGCGCCTGAGCCGACACCGGCGTGCCGCCCACCGTGCCGATATAGGTCATGTCGTTCTCGCTGTAGGGCACGCCGTCGTCAGGATGGCTGCGCTGCACGATCTTGCCCCAGGAGTTGCGATAGCTGTCGTCCAGCTCGTCGCTGGGCGCGATGTGACGGTTGAAGCTGATGCGCTCGGCGTTGTCGACGTTGGACTTCACCACCACGTTGCTGACATCCCACACCACTTTGCCGTGGTCCTCGAAGTAGGACATGCCAAGCACCAGCTGGCTGTTCTGGTCGATCTTCTGCAGCTCCGGCGTATAGGCGAAGCCGAGACGGCGCGAGCGGTAGCGGAAATCGTTGCCGTAGTCGAAGCGGATGGCGATATCCGAGAGCACCGTGGGCAGCAGGTCGGTGTTGGCGAGAAACTCCTTCCACTGCGCCAGCGTGCCGCTGTAGGCGAGATAGACGAAGTCGGTGAGCGCCTTGAGGTCGCCCATCTCCTCATGCTCGTTCTTGGCCGGCGCGATACGCATCATGGCGGCGTAGCCATCGGGCACGGGCAGCAGGAAGGCGATCAGCACGGAATTGTCGTAGGCCATGGGCCATTCGCGTACCTGCCAGCGACGCTGATAGGCATCGGTGAACATGCGCTCGACGGTGGGCTTGCCCAGCGACGTCACCTTTACCTGTTCGGCGCCCACGTGGCGCTGCAGCGGCGCAGCCTTTAACAGCAAATCCATGAACAGCTTGGAGTCGCCGTAGAGCTGCTTGCTGGTGACGTCGTCGGGCTTGCGCATGTGGAACATCAGCTGGCTGCCGACGGCCGCCTTGGCGACGAAGCCGTTGTGCGCGAGCGTGCTCTTGGTTTCGTTGGTACCGGCGATCACCCACGTGCCATTACTGCTGCGATGGAGCAGGGTGGGGAAGGCGTCGAGGTTGGAGCCCGTGTGCAGCAGGCGCGCGGAGCCCGTGCCTTTGGGGAACATGGTGCCGGCGTTTTCCGCCAGCAGATCGTGCAGCTGCTGGTCGGCGCTCGCGTTGTAGGCCTTCTGGAAGGCCGTGCTGAAGTCCGCAAAGCTCTTGGGCAACGGAAATTCGGCCTTGAATCGACCGGATTGCTTGCTGTCGATCACGTCCAGCTGATAGAGCCCGCGCGTGTCCGCGACGGCGAGGTTGGCCGGTGCCTTGAGCACGAAGTCGATGGGCAGGGCATAGTTGAGGTTTTCGTCCGGGGACTTCATCAGCACCACGCCGATGACCTTGCCGTCCTTGTCCAGCAGCGGGCCGCCGCTGTTGCCGGGCGACGCGGCGGCGGAGAAGCGCATCCACTGCCAGCGGCCGTTTTCCTCTTCCGGCGTCTGCGAGGTGTACAGGCCATCGCGGATCACGATGCCGGTGCCCAGCGCATTGCCCACGGCGTAGACCACGTCGTTCATGGTGGCGTGGGTGTTGGGTTCCAGCGGCGCGACCTTCGGCGCGTCCTTCAGCGAAAACTCGACGAAATCCTGCTGCAGCGAGAAGCGTGTGACCTTGTCGATGGCATAGACGTGACCGCTGGCATCGCGCAACGCGGGCTCGCCCATCAGGCTGTCGATGCCCAGCGACAGCACGTGGCCGGCGGTGACAAAGCGGTTGTCGCCCAGCGCAAATGCCGTGCCGACCGAGTAGTACTTGTCGTTGCGCTGCTGGAACGGCAGCTGGTCCAGCGGCAGCGGCCGCTCGTAGCTGAGCGGATCGTTCACCGGCTTGGGAATCACCACCTCGAAGGTGGCGGCCTGCACGCGCGGCAGTTCGGCGGGGTCGAGCGTCGCGGCGCGCAGTGCCGGCGCAAGGGCCAGGCAGGCGAGCAAAACGGCGGTGCGCCGAATCCGCTGGCGCTTTGTTGTGGTCACGTACCGAACGCGAACTGCCCGCTGATCCATGGACTCCCCTCGATGTCGCTGGCGCCACGGCGGCGCCGATCCCGCGCCGAGTGTAGCGAAGGTTTCCTGCAGCGAAACGGGGCAGGGGCAGCGGTCATGGCATCGCCTCGGCGGCGGCATCCGGCCGCCATGCGGGTACCGCTGGCCGCGTGGCTGGCACTAAGCTGCGCGCATCGCACGGGAGCGATACATGCCTGATCCGATCGCCGCCAGCACGCTGCAATTGCCACCCGGCCCATGGGCGACGGTGCTGGATGCGCTGTGTGCGCGCTTTCCGCAGATCGGCCGTGAGCAATGGCTGGACCGCTTCGCTCGCGGACGGGTACAGGGTGAGGACGGCACGCCGCTGGCGGCGGACATACCGTACCGGGTCGGCCTGTGCGTGCGCTATTTCCGTGAGGTCGCCGACGAGGCGGTCATTCCCTTCCGGGAGACGCTGCTGCACGTCGACGCGCATCTGGTGGTTGTCGACAAGCCGCATTTCCTGCCGGTGACACCGGCGGGAGGCTTCGTGCAGGAGACGCTGCTGAACCGGTTGGTACGCAAGCTCGGCAATCATGACCTCGTGCCGCTGCATCGCATCGATCGTCACACGGCAGGGCTGGTGATGTTCTCAGCGCACCCCGACAGCCGTTCCGCCTACCAGGCGTTGTTCCGCGAACGACGCATCGACAAGTACTACGAGGCCTGGGCGGCGGCGTTGCCGGACACGGTGTTCCCGAGCGTCCGGCGCTCGCGCATCGAAGCGGGCGACCCCTTCTTCCGCATGCGCGAGGTGGACGGCGACGCAAACAGCGAGACACGCGTCGACGTGGTGGAGCGGGCAGGGCGCCATTGGCGCTATGCATTGCAGCCGGTGACCGGCCGCAAACATCAGTTGCGCGTGCACATGTCCGCGCTGGGAGCGCCGATCCTGCACGATCCCTTCTATCCCGACCTCGCCGAACACGCCGGCGACGACCATGCGCATCCGTTGCAGTTGCTGGCGAAAGGCCTGTTCTTCATCGACCCGGTAAGCGGCCAGGCGCGGGAGTTCGTCAGCGAGCTGGAGCTGTTGCGGCCGGTTTAGCGGGCTTTGGCGGGCAGGCGGCGCGCGGGGCCTCCGCAACGCTAAAATGCAGCCTTCTTTCCTGGTTCCCTGCGTGATGCCCGTTCTGCCTGCGCCCACTGCCGACGCCCCGGCGCTGGAAGCCTTGTTCGTGCCGTTCGAAACCGGCGCGCTGGCTTTGCCCGCGGATGGGCGCGCGTTGTTCTTGCGTGCCCGCGATGGTTTCCGCCTGCGGGAAATGGCGCAGGCAGGTTGGGTCTGCGAGCAGAGCTTCAAGCCGTTTGCCGAGGCGCTGCAGCGCAGCGCGCTGCGTCTGGCTGAGCGCGGCGATACCGGACGGTTTTCGCTGGTGATGTTGCTGCCGCCCCGGCAGCGCGACGAAGCACGCGCCTTGTTTGCGCAGGCTCTGGAGCGCGTCGCTCCGGGTGGCGTGGTGCTGGCGGCGGTGCCCAATGCGGAAGGCGCCAAGTCGGCCGAAGGCGACCTGGTGCGCCTGGCCGGGCCGGTGCAGCAGCTTTCCAAGCACAAATGCCGGGTGTTCTGGGCACATCCCTCGATCGATCGCGTCGATGGCGAGTTGCTGGCGGCATGGCGGGGGCTCGACGCGCCGCGGCGCAACGAAGCCGGCTACATCAGCCGGCCTGGTCTGTTCGCCTGGGATCGCGTGGATGCGGCCTCCACGCTGCTGGCGGACCATCTGCCCGCCGATCTTTCCGGTCGCGTCGCGGACATCGGCGCTGGCTACGGTTATCTCTCGGCACAGATCATCCGTCGCTGCCCGGCGGTCACGGCCATCGACCTCTACGAAGCCGAAGCGCGTGCGCTCGAACCTGCACGGCTCAATCTCGAAGAAGCGCAGCGCGCGTCGACGCGGCACGTTGAAGTGGCGCTGCACTGGCACGACGTCGCGCAAGGTTTGCCGCAGCGCTACGACGCCATCGTCAGCAACCCGCCGTTTCACCAGGGGCGCGAAGACCTGCCGGCGCTGGGTCGCGCGTTCATCCAGACCGCTGCGGATGCGCTGCTGCCGCACGGCCGGCTCTGGCTGGTGGCGAACCGGCATCTCCCCTATGAGGCAACACTCGCGTCGCGTTTTGCCGACGTGCGCACCGTGACGGTGCAGGAAGGATTCAAGGTGATCGAAGCTCGCGGGTTGCACGCATGAAACTGGTCAAGCTGATTGCGAATCTTGGCTACGGCAGCCGCAAGGACGTGGCCATGATGTTCCGCGAAGGTCGCATCACCGATGCGGATGGCGAGGTGCTCTACGCCGACGACAAGGTGGCTCACGAGCACATCCGCATCGACGACGAACCGCTCGATCCACCGACCGGCCTCGTGTTGATGATGAACAAGCCGCTGGGCGCCACCTGTTCGCGCAAGGACCAGGGGCGCGTGGTGTATGACTTGTTGCCGCCGCGCTATCGCGTGCGCGATCCGGCGTTGTCGACGGTGGGCCGGCTCGATCGTGATACATCCGGGCTGTTGCTGTTCACCGACGACGGCGGCTTGCTGCATCGGATCATTTCACCGCGTGCGCAGGTGGCGAAGGTCTACGAAGCAACCTTGGCAAACGATCTCCGCGGTGACGAAGGCGCCGCGTTCGCCAGCGGTACGCTGATGCTCGAATCGGAAAAGGAGCCGCTGGAGCCTGCCACGCTCGAGGTGCTGGAGCCGCGGCGTGCACGATTGACGCTGACCGAGGGGCGCTACCACCAGGTGCGGCGCATGTTCGCCGCCGTGGGCAATCACGTGGAGACGCTGGCGCGCGTGTCGGTGGGAGCGTTGACGCTGGGAGATCTTGCGCCGGGGCAATGGCGCGCCCTCGACCAGGACGATGTGGCGAAAATCTTTGCGCCGCCGCGTGATTGAGCGCGACGGCCAGGGCCTCGAATCAGCTGAACTGTTCTTCGCGTCGTCGCGCAAGTTCATCTTCCCTGCGCGAGTGCGCGCCGGGCTGCCAGGAAACCAGCTTGAACCTGGCATCCTCCTGGGCGTGGGTTTTTGAAGCGTCCTGCGTGTCCCGATGAAGCATCCCTGCTACCAGCTGCATTCCGCGCTCAATGGCGGAACGGGCAAGAAGCATGTGCATGTTGTGTGGACTCCGGGCTGCCCCTGCGCAGCCGTCGAGCCGATCTAATCATCTTCACGGGCGATACACAAATGCCAATCGTCACTGAATTCTTCCGTAAGTTTGCGGAAATACTGTCATATTCTTCACATAGGTGAAGATGCATGACGGCTGCTGTTTTCGCGCAATGCCTTGCATGGCGAAGCTCGCGCGCCGATATAACTCCAGTCAGCTTTTTCAGAGCGAAATCTCACTACGCATGCGATCTCTGCGCTTCGACAATGCCTTCATCCGCGGGCTGCCCGGCGATCCCGAACAGGGTGCACATCGACGCCAGGTGCTCGGCGCCCTGTATTCGACGGTGCAGCCGACACCCGTGGCTTCGCCCCGTGTGGCCGCCTGGTCGCGCGAGATGGCGCACGTACTCGGGCTGCACGAAACGGACGTCTTCAGCGCGGAATTTGCCCAGGTGTTCGGCGGCAATGCCTTGCTCGAAGGCATGCAGCCTTACGCGGCGAATTACGGCGGGCATCAGTTCGGCGTATGGGCCGACCAGCTGGGCGATGGGCGCGCCATTTCGCTGGGCGAAGTGATCAGCGAAACAGGCGACCGCTGGGAGTTGCAGCTCAAGGGTGCGGGCATGACGCCCTACTCGCGGGGTGCGGATGGCCGTGCCGTTTTGCGCTCGTCGATCCGCGAGTTCCTGTGCAGTGAGGCAATGCATCATCTGGGCGTGCCCACCACGCGAGCATTGAGCCTGGTCGTCACGGGCGATTGGGTGATGCGCGACATGTTCTACGACGGTCACCCGCAGGAAGAACCTGGCGCCATCGTTTGTCGCATGTCTCCGTCGTTCATCCGTTTCGGCAACTTCGAATTGCCGGCGGCGCGTGGCGATGTCGCCCTGTTGAAGCAGCTGGTAGATTTCACCATCGCGCGTGATTTCCCCGAGCTGCATGGCGAAGGCGAAGCGCTGTACGCGGAATGGTTTGCCCAGGTGTGCGAACGTACCGCCGCGATGGTGGCGCATTGGATGCGCGTGGGTTTCGTGCATGGCGTGATGAACACCGACAACATGTCCATCCTCGGGCTCACCATCGATTATGGCCCTTATGGCTGGGTCGACAATTTCGATCCGGAATGGACGCCCAACACTACGGACGCGGGGCGCCGTCGCTATCGCTTTGGCCACCAGCCGAACGTGGCGTGGTGGAACCTGAGCCGATTGGCGATGGCGCTGTCGCCATTGTTTGCCGGCGTGGAATCGTTGCAGGCGGGTCTGGACCGCTATGCCGCGGCCTACGCCGCCGCCGATCGGGAAAACGTGGCCGCCAAGCTCGGGTTCGCCGCTTGTCGCGACGATGACGTCGATCTCATGCGGGCGCTGCATGCCTTGCTCGCGGAAGCGAATGTCGACATGACGCTGTTCTTCCGTGCGCTCGCCGATATCGATCCGCAGCAACCCTCGTTATTGCCGTTGCAAGACGCGTTCTACGATGAGCCGCTCCGCGTGGCCACGGAGCCGGCGTTTTTGGCATGGCTGGCGCGCTACGCCGCGCGCGCGCTGGATGACCCGCTCAAAGGGCAAGATCGCCGGGCGCGCATGAATACAGCCAATCCCCGCTATGTGTTGCGCAACTATCTCGCCCAGGAAGCGATCGATCGCGCCACGCAAGGCGACTACAGCGGCATCGATGAATTGCTGGATGTCATGCGCCGGCCGTACGACGACCAGCCGGGGCACGAACGCTTCGCGCAAAAGCGTCCCGCCTGGGCGATGCACAAGGCGGGTTGTTCGATGCTGTCGTGCAGTTCGTGAGCATTGCTCAATGCAGCGCGTTGGCCAGGAATTGCCGTAGTTGCATGGGATTGAGCGCGCCCGCCTGGCGTGCGATCTCGCGGCCGCCGCGCAGCACCATCAGCGTGGGAATGCTGCGAATCCCATAGCGTTGGGCAAGCGCCGGTTGCGCTTCGGTATCCACCTTGGCCAGGCGCAGCTGCGGCTCGAGCGTGCGCGCCGCCTCCGTGAAGACGGGCGCGAAGGTTCGGCAAGGGCCACACCACGGCGCCCAGAAATCGATGACCACGGGCAGGTCGCCGCGACCGGCCACGGCGTCGAAGTTGCTGGAGGTCAGCTCCACCGGCTTGCCTTGGAATAGCGCCTGCTTGCAGCGCCCGCATACGGGGTGTTCGCCGATGCGATCGGACGGCACGCGATTGAGCGCACTGCAGTGGGGGCAGGGGATATCCAGCGTGGTGGACATGGCGAACCTCGTGACGAACACTCGATGTCGCGTCACATGGTGATGGCGGACCCCGGAAACAAGGTGGAGGAGCGGGATGCAAGGCGGTCGCGAGCGGCAAACTATGGCGCGCCTGGCGACGTTGCTCGGCATTTGTTGGACGTCGCCGAACACCCTGCTGGGCCTGCTGGCCGGCCTTGCGTGCCTGCCATGGGGAGCGCGACCGCAATGGCGGCGCCGCGATTGCGCGCTGGTATTCCGCCACATGCCATGGCGAGGCGTGGGCGGCGCGCTCACGCTGGGCAACGTGATCCTCTGCACTGGCGGAGAACTGGATACCCCGTGCGTGACCTATGCGCACCGCGCCGGGCAGGGCGACGAGCCGATCATTTCACTGGCGGATCACGAGCGTGCCCACGTATACCAATACATGGTGCTGGGGCCGTTGTTCCTCCCGTTGTACGCGCTGCACGGTGGTGTCAGCGCGGGCAATCGCTTCGAGCGCGCCGCGGATCGCTACGCGCTCATGGGAACAGGCTGGTGGCCCTGGCAAAACGTCGGGTGACTCACAGCGGATAGCGCACCGACACGTTCACGCTGTTGCACCAGTAACCCGAGCCGCCACCATTGGCCGAAGCGGCCGAGCTGCGGCCGAGCTGGAGTTCCAGCCTTCCGTTGCCGGGCAGGCGTCCGCTGAGCGACGCACCGACCGTATACACGCTGGCGCCGGCACCATCCGTCACCTGGCGGCCCACGGCGGCCACGCCGCGCACCTTCCATTCCTGGCTGAGGCTGTACACGCCCACGAGGCCGATTTGCGCCGTGCGGTAGTTCGCGGGATTGAAGTACACGCCATGGCTGGGCTGGCTGCTGTGAAAGATGCGCGCGGAGAACTCCGCGCCGATGGCGCCGCCCGTGTCGGGAATGTCGTAGGGGCTCAACAGCACCTTCAGCGTACCGCCGTCGCGGTGATTGCCGTCGCTGAAGTTCTGCCGGTAATAGGTCGGCACGACATACCAGCGTGAGGCGGGCCGCAGGCTCACGCCGAGGCTGTAGACGTCGTAGATAAGGCGGTCGGCGATGGCGGTGTCGGTCGGCACCGGCGCACGCTCGGCGCCGGTCGACAGGCTGAAGCTGTCGCTGGGCTGCAAGGTCCAGCGTGCACTGCCCTGCAGGTAGTTCCAACTGCCGCTGCGGCCCGGCCCAAGGTCGAGGTCGATGCGATTGTCGTCGCCCAGGTGCAATTCGCCCAGCAACGAGAGGTCGTCGAGACGCCGCGCCTCAAGATCGTCCTCGACGTGCGTGGTGCCGGCGGCGATGCCCCAGCGCTGCGTCCAGCCGTCGTGACCGGATGGCGCGAAGCGGTAGGCACCACCGACATGCCAGGTGTCGAGGCCGTCGCTGTCGTGGCTGTAGGCAAAGTCGCCCTGCAACTGCGATGACAACGCAAGGCGGATGTCGTCGCCCAGCAGGCGATATTGCGTGGCCAGGTAGCCTTGCGTGTCCGGTGCGGGCGCCGCATCGAGATAGTTGGCGCCGCGATCTTCCCAGCCCAGCGATTGCGTGGCGCGCATCAGTTCCACGGTCGGACGCGTTTGTCCCATCGCATAGGGCGCTACCAGGGCATAGGCCGCACGCGGATAGTCCTGCGCATTCAGAGCCTGGGCGAGACCGGTCTCGGCCGCCTGACGGGAGGCCGTGTCGGCTGCTTCCTGTTGCGCGATGCGGAACGCGTCTGCCGCGGCGGGGTATTGGCCCAGCCAAAGCGTGGACTGGCCAAGGCCCATGGCGGCGGCGTAGCGGTCATCGTGCGATCCGCCGTCTTGCGCCAGTGCCGACGCAAACAGCGTGCGTGCGCGTGCCGGCTGGTTGTCGGACAAGGCCGTCCGTCCGGCCTGGATGTCGCTGGCGATCGTTGCGGTTTGTGCGTGTGCCGCTGGCAACAGCAAGAGCGCCAGCAGGGGAAGGCGGCGTTTCATTTCGTTCCCCACCGCTTGCGCATCTTGAGCAGTTCGGCGAAGTAGCCCATCACGCAGCCCGGTTGCAGCACGACGCCATAGAACAGCGTGTACATCATCAGGCCGAACGGGTTGCGGCGAACCTTGAGGTCCTGCTCGTGGAACATGCGCGACTGAATCGCATACATCAGGTAATTGACCACGCCCGCCATCGGCAGTACCAGCAGGGTCATCGGGCCGGCCAGCCAGTAGATGCCGAAGCATGCGAGCAGCAGGCCCGGAATGAAGAACAGCGTGTAGACCAGATCCATATAGGGGAACAGCAAGTTCCACCAGATGAAGATCGTGCTCATGCGGCGATGGAAGAGCAGGCCGCCATGCAGCTTGAACGCCTCGATGAGTCCGCGCGACCAGCGCTGGCGCTGGCGGATGAACTGGCGCAGCGTGGTCGGCGCATTGGTGAAGGTGATGGCGTCTTCGCAATAGCCCACGCGATGGCCATCGCGGAGGATCGCCCAGGTCAGCACGATGTCTTCGCCCACGCATTCTGGCCAGCCGCCCACCACGCGCAGGATGTCGGTGCGATACAGCGAGAACGCGCCTTGTGCGACCAGCGTGCCCTGGAACAGGCTCTGCAGCCGCTTTACCGCGGCGATGCCGTGGAAGTAGTCCCACTCCTGCATGCGCGTCACCAGATTGACGCGCGAGTTGCGCACCAGCACGGCGCCGGCGACGGAGGCCGTGTTCGGCGGGTCGCTCAGGTAACGCTCCACGAGGCGGCGCAGGGCATTGCGATAGAGGTACGAATCGGCGTCGAGCGTGATGGTGAGCGGATAGGAGGCATGACGCAGCCCGACATTCAGCGCTTTGGCCTTGCCGCCGTTGCACTTGAGGTCGATCACGTGCAGCCAGGGGAAGGACACGCTGCGCAGCCGCTCCATGGTGCCGTCGGTCGAGCCGTCGTTGATCACCATGACTTCGATGGGGCCGGGGTATTCCTGTTTGGCGATGCTCGCGATGGTGCTGAGAATGGATTCTTCTTCGTTGAACGCAGCCACCAGCACGGTGATGCCGGGCAGGTCGCTGTCGGCAAAGCTCGAGCGGGGCGGGCGGCGGTCGACCAGCAGTCCGAATACCAGGAACGCATTCATGAAGCCCGGCAGGATGGCGATGCCGAAAATCATCACATGGGCCAGCACGCTGCCGACCACCGCGCCGAGTTCATGGATCCAGCGCTCGGCCAGCATGTAGGAAGCGACGGCCCAGGCTATCGACACCATCAGCGTGAGCGCGAATTTCAGGCGCACCGACATGTACGACCGGCGATGCACCTTGCTGTCGTTGGCGGCAGCCGTGGGGAAAGAAAGCGACTTCCCCCCTGATGGCTGTTCGCGCCACTCTTCCGCATTGATGCTCATGGATGCTCCGCTCGTGTGATGGCCCGTGGCAGGTACAAGCCGTCCCTGCCCGCCGGGTGTAGTCCGGTGGGAGAGGCGCTCGTCCGGTGCTTCCGATCGGGCTGCCCTCGTTGACCTGATGAGTCATTGGCCCCGTTCCCTGGAATAGTTGTGGCAAGAGTCGTGCCATGGCGCGCGGCCGGTCATGCCGCGCCAAATCGCGGTTTCTGGCGGCGCAGAGCGCGGTAAGCCGGGGTATGGCCGGGAGTGAGGCAGGGTGCCGACGACGCCTTGGGTCAATGCATGACAAAAAAAAGCCGCGGCTGGACCGCGGCTTTCATGGCCGGATGGCCGGCTCAGTGGCCGTTGTCATCCTGCTTCCTGGGCTCGGGATGCGGTGCCTGCTTCTGGCTGCCATGGCCTTCGCCCTGCGCCGGGCGATGCTCCTGCCCCGATGGATGGGCGGCTGGACCCGGTCCGGGCTGGCCGTGGGGTTGCTGGCCGTGTGGTTCACCGGCCGGCATGGGGTGGGGCGCGCCAGCGGGCGGTCGGTACGCCGGCGCCGGTGGTCGGTTCCCGGGCGGGCGGCTTTCCGGCAGGCGTGCCGGGGCCATCGTTCGATAACCAGCCGATGGCATCGGCTGAGCGGGCCTTGGCGTTGGCTCATGGGCCGGGGGCGGTGGCGGCCGATCCCGGTCGACGTGCCCGCCTCGATCATCCCGATCACCGCGATAGACGCGATCGTGATCTTCCCCTCGCCAGCCCGGCGGGCGCGGCGGAGGACGGGATTCGATGTGGCGGTCGTACCAGCGGTCGCGGTCCCGATAGAAAGGACGGTCGCGGTAGTAGTGATCCCAGTACATGCCGATGGAGAACGCGACGATGGGGATGCCGATGCGCGGGCCGTAGTCGGCCACGATTACCGGCTGGCTCTCGTAGGTGTACTGCACGAACGTGCCCGCCACCCAGCCGCGCGTGCCCATCGTGATCACGTCACACCAGGTCCACCCCTCCAGGCAGCCCTGGATGGCCACGGGGGTACCTGCAGGCAACTCGGCGACGGGCGGATAGCCGATATCAGGGCCGGCGTAGAGGTCGACGTAGGAGGTGATCACGCCGTTGGCGCCCTGGGCGGCGGCGGGGCCGGCCACCATCAGCGAAAGCAGGATCGTGCAAGGAATGCGTCGCATCGAAAGTCTCTCGTGGGTATGCGACCCGATGAGACCCCCGCCCATGAGAAGGCATTGTCAAACCCATGTAAGCAAACAGGCGCGGCTTCAGGAAGGACAACGGTGGCAAAACGCGCCGTCGCTCAGGCCATTTCCATCAGCTGGCCCTGCACCTCGTTGATCGAGTTGCGGATGCGCTGGCTGAAGATCGAGTCCTCGTGGTGGATCATCACCAGTCGCTCGGTGGCGCGCGTCATCGCCACGTACAACAGGCGCGCTTCGTCGGCTTCATCCTTGCCCGGCTTGGGCAGTGAACCGAGGCCGGGAATGATCACCAGCGGAAACTCCAGACCCTTGCTGGAATGCATGGTGACCAGTTTCACCGTATCTTCCACCACGAACAGCGAGCTCTTGCCGTTGCCCTCGGCGAGGCGGCTGGGGATACCGGCGCGTTCCAGCGCTTCGTGCAGCTTTTCGCCTTCCCATGCGTTACGGAAGATCACGGCCATGTCGGACAGGTGGCGCCCATGGCCATGCTCATGGCGCAGGCGCTCGATGATGGCCGGCAGCTGGTCTTCCTGACGTTCCACGCGAATGAGTTCAGGCAGCGCACCGCGTCGGCCCGCGCTCTGCGGTGCGATCAGCGGCACGCTGTCGTCGTCTTCGCTGCGCTCACGCAGCAGTTCGTTGGCAAACCCGCGCGCGACCGAGAGGATTTCCAGCGTGTTGCGATAGTTGAGCTTGAGGATGGTGGTGCGGCCCTGCGCCTGCACGCCCAGGCTCTTCCAGCTGATCTTCTTGCGGTTGGCCTGGCCATAGATGTTCTGCGCGTCGTCGTATAGCACCAGCAGCGAGTTCGTGTTGGGGTCGATCATCTGCACGATCAGCTTGTACCAGTCGGGCTCGAAGTCATGGCCTTCGTCGATGAGCACGGCGCCGTACTGGAAGCGCGGGATCTGCCCGCGATCCACGCCTTCGATCACCGCCGGCGGCAGCTCATCCGCAAAATGCGGGCCGTCGGGCGGCAGCGGCACGTGGTATGCCGTCAGCATGCTGCGGCACCACTTGTGGAAGTTGTAGACCTGCACCTTGTCGCTGAGGCCGCGCTCACCCATGAGCTGTTCCAGGCGCGCGGCCAGCGTCTTGTTGTAACAGAGCACAAGGATCGGCTTGGACAGCGCGCGCGCCAGTTCCATCGCGCGAAAGCCCAGGATCATCGTCTTGCCCGAGCCAGCCACGCCGTGGATGATCCGGTGTTCGTCGCCCAGTGAACGCGCCAGCAGTTCCTGCTGCGCATCCATCACCTTGATGAGATCCGGCACTTCCACCTTGGTAACGCTGGCGCTATCGCTGGAAGCGAACAGGCCAAACTGGCCTTCGCCGGGCTCCACGCGTATTTCGGGGAACAAGTGCCAGCGCACGCGATCGATCTGCGGCAGCGTGAGCGCGGTGGGAAATACCTGCGGAAACATCGCCCACAGGCGTTCCTGGAATGCGTCGGACTCCACCGATTCGTACATCTCGTCCTGGCAGATCACCAGGTGCGCAGGGATTACCGCATCGAGTTCGCCTGCCTCGAACTGCTTGCGGCTGATATTGGCGAGCACCACGCCGTAGCCCCACGGCATCAGCAGCTTGCCTTCGTAGGTATGGCCGGGCGGATAACGCAGCGCGGGATCGTGCTGCAGCACCTTGTAGATTTCGCTGGCGCAGTCGCGCGCCTGCATCAACGGGTTGTGCTCCTTCACGCTGCTGCTGCCGGTGAGCAGGGTGAACAGCGTGCGATCGGCCTGCTGGATGGTTCCGGGCTTCCAGTCCTTCACCTCCAGCACGAGCAGACCGCGACGGGGGTGGAACACGATGAAGTCGGGGCGACGCTGCTTGGGGCCGATCGGGACGTCGTACCACAGCAGGTAGTCGTCCTCCAGCTTCTGTTCCAGCCGTTCGGACAGCCGCTTCTCGCCGCTGGTCATGCGGGGTAGGCAGCTGTTTCGGGAAGGAATGAGTGTCGCCATCACGGCCCCTGGGCGTTCCGATGCGGCGACGTTAGCGGATCGCGGGCGACTGTCAATTCTGGCGGGGCCCGGGCTTGGATTTTCTCCAAGACGCCGGGAGGTGGCCGGCGTAAGGTCCATCACACGCCTTTCGCTCTCACGGAGCCCCACGATGAGCACGTATGCCACGCCGATCGTCC
>Ga0209258_100931_pt1 | contig 14463 bp, 16 predicted proteins | sample Araplaol_mTSA_r2_FD_184281 | JGI IMG/M metagenome (GOLD analysis project Ga0209258, IMG submission 184281) | Arabidopsis root microbial communities from North Carolina, USA - plate scrape CL_Col_mTSA_r2 (SPAdes) (version 2) | ecosystem: Host-associated > Plants > Roots > Endosphere | place: USA...
CATGCCGGCTGGGCGGCGCTGCCCGCGGCGCTCGGCGCGGCCGACATCGTCGTCAACCTGCTGCCGCTCACCGACGACACGCGCGGCCTGTTCGACCGCGCCCGCCTCGCGCAGATGCGCGCCGGCGCGAGCCTGGTGAACCTGGCGCGCGGCGCGCACGTCGTCGAGATGGACCTGCTCGAGGCGGTGAACGCCGGCCGCATCGGGCACGCCGTGCTCGACGTGTTCGATTCGGAGCCGCTGCCGGCGACGCACGTGTTCTGGTTCCATCCCCGCATCACCGTGTGGCCGCACGCCGCCGCGCGCACCGACCTGCGCAGCGCGGCGGCCGTGGTGGCCGCGAACGTCGAGGCGGTGCGCCGCGGCGACCCGGCGGCGCACCTCGTCCATCGGACGCGCGGTTACTGAGCGGACGCCGACGCCGGAGCCGACGCGGCGCGCAGGCCGGCACCGCCCGGAAACAACTGGTTGATCAGTTCGGCGATCTTCTTGTCGGCGTCGATGAACTTGGCGAGATTGCCGCCCCCATGCGTGGCGTCGTACGTCGCCACCCCGCGTTCCTTGCCGTCGACGAACACACGGAACTCGGCGTAGTGCATGTACATCGCCAGGTCCCAGCGCCAGTTGGCGCGGTACGTGGACGTGACCTTGCAGTCGGTGATCGCCGCGTTCGGCGGCAACTCGCGCACGGCGTAGCCCTTCGCGCCGAGCACCCGTTTGTACGAAGCCATCACGCTGGCGCGGACCTCGGGGTTGCCGATCACGCAGACCTGGTTGTCGCCGACGGCGTCCACCGGCCGGACGTTCTGATGGATGGCGCAGCCCGCGAGCAGGGCGGCGAACGGGCAGGCGAGGAGAGTCAGGCGTCGGAGCATCGGAGTCGTCGGGATGGGGAGCAGCGCCGGATTGTCGAAGCACGGCGCCCGGCGGCGCCGGCCCTTCCGGCGCGGAGCGTGAAGCAGTTGGTGCAGGGCCGGGTTTCTTGACGGGTGGGCGCACCTCGATGCGTTCCGCGCCCGGCCTCTCGATGGCGGGGGATCGCCGGACGGGCTCCGGGCGGCAAGCCCGCCTCGACAGTGGCGCGCGCGGCGGATCGCCGACTTGTCGGCAGTCGATGTCGTCGGTGATCTGGCGCATGCCAACGCAACTACGTGCCGGCCCGCCATGCACGCAGGCCGCATCGGCGCCGCGCTGGTCGCGTGCGCCCCGTTCATCGGCAGGGCGGATCGGCCGCAGACGTGCCTGCCGTCCGGCAGCTCCGCCGGCCACTCCGCATCAGCGATGCCGCCACACCTCGCGCCGTTCCGACACCGGCGGCAGCGCGCCCAGGCACTTGCCGTCGCCGCGGCCGGTGAAGCCGCCGCTCGGGTAGCAAACGAGCACGCCGTGCGCATCGACCAGGGGGTCGAGCTGGTCGCAGCAGCCGGCCTTCACGTAATACGCGACGCCGTCGCCGTAACGCACCTCGTAGACCGCGCGCGGCGCGGCAGGACCGGCCTGCGCGTCGTAGTCGGCCAGGCGGATGCGCAGCCAATCGGGTAGGCCGGCGACCTCGGCGCGGGCGGACGGCGTGGCGCTCGCGCGGTCGGAGTTGTCGGGTGGGGCGAGCGGCGCAGCCGCGCCCTTCTCGACGCGGCTGGCGCAGCCGGCGATGATCGAGGCGGACAGGGCGAGCAGTGCAAGCAGGGGGCGGGGACGCATGGTTTCCTCCGGCCCAGGACCTGCGGCAATCGCCGTGCGCGTCAGGTGCGCAGCACCAGCCCGGCCTGCGCGCCCTCGGGACGGAGTGCCTGCAGCATCATGAGCACGAGACGGCGCAGCGCGTCCCAGGGCTCGGCGGGCCACTGCGGATGGCGCAGGCCCTTGAGCACGCCGTCGCACTCGCTGGCCGCGCTGACCAGGCGCGCGGCCATCGGCGCCGACAGGCGCGGCAGCGCGCGCTCGAACAGGCGTTCGCGCGCGCCCCAGATGCGCGCCTCGCGCAGCGCCATCGGCATCGGCTTGCCATCGGCCATCGCGTCCTGGATGCGCTTCATGGCGCGGATGTCGTCCGACAGCTTGTAGTGCACGAACACGGCAGCCTCGCCCTCGGCCTGCAGGCCATCGAGCATGCGCAGGGCGCGCGGCACCTGCACCGCCATCACGGCGTCGCACAGTCGCGAGACGTCGTGGCGCGCGACGTCGAGCACGGCGTCCTCGACCTGCGCGAACGTGAGCTCGCCGGGCGGATACAGCAGCCCCAGCTTCTGGATCTCCTGGTGCGCGGCCAGCAGGTTGCCCTCCACGCGGTCGGCCATGAAGGCCAGCGTCTGCTCACCGGCGGCACCGGCCTCCACGCGCTGGCCCTGCAGCGCGAAGCGCTTGGCCAGCCAGGCGGGCAGCGCGTTGCGCTCGACGACGTCGGCCGGCACGCTGACGCCCGCGGCGTCCAGCGTGGTGAACCAGGCCGCCTTCTGCTGCTGCCAGTCGAGCTTGGGCAGGTGCACCAGCAGGCGGCTTTCGGGGCCGGCTCCGGCGGCCAGCTCCTGCAGCGCCTCGCTGCCATCCTTGCCGGGCTTGCCCGACGGGATGCGGATCTCGATCAGCTGCCGGTCGGCAAACAGGCCCATCGACTGCGAGGCGCCGACGACGCCGCTCCAGTCGAAGTGGGCGCCGCTGACCACGAATACCTTGCGCTCGCTCGCGCCGCCCGCCCGCACCGCGGCGCGGATCGCGTCGGCCGCCTCCTGCGCGCGCAGCGGCTCGTCGCCGTGCACCACATAGACGTCGCGCAGGCCGCGCGCCAGGTGGTCGGGCAGTTGTTCGGGGCGGACCTGCATGGCGGTGCTCAGCGGCCGGCGGCCTGCGACGCGGCCCACTCGACTGCCGAGACCCCCGACGACGCCGTTGCCGGAGCCACGGCGGCCGATGCCGCGCGCGCGGCCTGCGCCTGCGCGGCCGGGCCGGCAGGCTTGCCGACGGCGGCGAGCACGCGGATCAGCTGGTAGGCCATGTCGGACTGCATGTCCCGGTACAGCGCCTTCTGCTCTGTGTCCTTGGCGAGGGCGTCCTTCTCGTCGTAGGTCAGGTCGCGAAAGCGCTCGATGTCGGCCAGCGGCAGCAACTCGGTGCCGTTCGGGTCGAGCACGCGGTAGCGCAGCTTGCAGTGCAGCTCGAGTTCACGAACCTGGCCGAAGGCCGTGGACGCCTCGACGGTGGTCTTCTGCGTGTCCTCGATCGCCTCGATCACGACCTGCGACTCCAGCACGTTGGCGACGATGCGCGCCGTGGACGGCAGCGCGCGCCGGATCTCCTCGGCCATCGTCGAGCGGTCGCCGAAGCCCGACAGCGCGATGCGCTCGTAGTTCAGCGGCTGGGCGATGCGGCGATGGAAGCCGCACGCGGCCAGCGTGACCGCGGCCGTCACGGCCAGCACGGCGAGCGCCGCGCGGCGCCGGGTCTGCGAGTGCGTGCGCATCACGGGCTCAGACGACGATGTTGACGAGCCGGCCCGGCACGATCACGACCTTCTTGGCCGGCTTGCCTTCCATCCAGCGCACCGCCTCCGACGAGGCCAGGGCGATCGCCTCGATGGCGGCCTTGTCCGCGCTGGCGGGCACGCGCACGCTGCCGCGCGTCTTGCCCAGCACCTGCAGCACCAGCTCGATCTCGTCTTGCACCAGCGCGGACTCGTCGACCCCCGGCCACGGCGTGTCGGCCAGCTCCGTGCCGGACTGGCCGTAGCCCAGGCCCGTCCACAGGCCTTGCGCGATGTGCGGGCAGGCCGGGTACAGCGAACGCAGCAGGATCGAGAAGCCCTCGCGCAGCACCGCGGCCGACCCCGCGCCGCCGTCGTGCGCGAACCCTTCGAGCGCGTTGAGCAGCTTCATCGCGCCGGAGACGACGGTGTTGTACTGCATGCGCTCGTAGTCGTAGCTGATCTGCTTGAGCAGCACGTGCACCTCGCGGCGCAGCGCCTTCGCGGGCGCCGCGAGCTCCAGGCCGGCGACGCTGTCCGCGGCGCCGCGCAGCGCGTCGCCGTTCTTCGCGCCGAAGCCCCACACGCGCTTGAGGAAGCGGTGCGCGCCTTCGACGCCGGAGTCGTTCCATTCCAGCGTCTGCTCCGGCGGCGAGGCGAACATCACGAACAGGCGCGCGGTGTCGGCGCCGTAGCGGTCGATCAGGGCCTGCGGGTCGACGCCGTTGTTCTTGGACTTGGACATCGTGGTCATCTCCCAGGTGACCGGCGTGCCGTCCTTCAATTTCGCGCTCACGACGTTGCCGTGCGCGTCGCGCTCGACGTCGAGCTCGTGCTCCCAGTAGTAGTTCTTGCCCGCGTCCTCCGGCTTGTGGAAGAACGCGCCCTTGAGCACCATGCCCTGCGTCAGCAGGTTCCTGAACGGCTCGCCGAACTTCACGAGGCCGAGGTCGCGCATGACCTTCGTCCAGAAGCGCGCGTACAGCAGGTGCAGGATCGCGTGCTCGATGCCGCCGATGTACTGGTCCATCGGCATCCAGTAGTCGGTGCCCTCGGCCACCATCCTCCGGTCGTTCGTCGGATCGCAGTAGCGCATGAAATACCACGACGAATCGACGAAGGTGTCCATCGTGTCGGTCTCGCGGCGCGCCGGCTTGCCGCACCTGGGGCAGGCCACGTTCAGGAAGGCCGCGTGCTTGTTCAGCGGGTTGCCGGAGCCGTCGGGGATGAGGTCCTCCGGCAGCACGACCGGGAGATCCTTCTCCGGCACGGGCACCACGCCGCAGCCGGGGTCCTCGTCGGTACCGCAGTGGATGATCGGGATCGGCGTGCCCCAGTAGCGCTGGCGGCTGATGCCCCAGTCGCGCAGGCGCCACGTGGTCTTCTTCTCGCCCAGGCCGGCGGCGCCGACCAGTTCGGCCACGCGGCCGACCGCGTCCTTCATGCCGAAGCCGTCCAGGACACCGGAATCGATGCACACCCCGCGCTGCTTGTCGCCGTACCACTCCTGCCAGGCTTCGGTGGAGAACGTCTCGCCGGGGACGCTGACCACCTGCTTGATGGCCAGGCCGTACTTCTTCGCGAACGCGAAGTCGCGCTCGTCGTGCGCGGGCACGCCCATGACCGCGCCGTCGCCGTAGGTCATCAGCACGTAGTTGCCGACCCACACCGGCACCTGCGCGCCGGTCAGCGGATGGATGACCGTCAGCCCGGTGGGCAGGCCTTCCTTTTCCTTGGTGGCGAGCTCGGCCTCGGTGGTGCCGCCGGCCTTGCACTGCTCGATGAAGGCGGCCAGCTGCGGATTGCCCTTGGCCGCATGCGTGGCGAGCGGATGCTCGGGCGCGACGGCGCAGAAGGTGACCCCCATGATGGTGTCGGCGCGCGTGGTGAAGACGTACATCTTCCCGTCGCCGATCAATGCACCGTTCTCGTCATGGATCGCATGCGGGAAGGCGAAGCGCACGCCCTCGCTCTTGCCGATCCAGTTCTCCTGCATCAGGCGCACGCGCTCGGGCCAGCCGGAGAGGTATTGCGGATCGGCGGGGTCGGCGACCGCGGACAGCAGCTCCTCGGCGTACTTGACGATGTTGAGGTAGTAGCCCGGGATCTCGCGCTTTTCCACCGGCGCGCCGGAGCGCCAGCCGTGGCCGTCGATCACCTGCTCGTTGGCGAGCACGGTCATGTCCACGGGATCCCAGTTGACGATCTGCGTCCGGCGCTCGCAGATGCCCGCCTCGAGCATCTTCAGGAACAGCCACTGGTTCCATTTGTAGTACTTCGGGTCGCAGGTGGCCACTTCGCGCGACCAGTCGATGGCCAGGCCCATCGCCTTCATCTGCTCCTTCATGTGGGCGATGTTGTCGTACGTCCACTTGGCCGGCGGCACCTTGTTCTTGATGGCGGCGTTCTCGGCCGGCAGGCCGAAGGCGTCCCAGCCCATGGGCATCAGCACGTTCATGCCCTTCATGCGCAGCTGGCGCGCGAGCATGTCGTTGATCGTGTAGTTGCGAACGTGGCCCATGTGCAGCTTGCCGCTGGGGTACGGCAGCATCGAGCAGGCGTAGAACTTCGCGCGGCCGGCGTCTTCGGTGACGCGATGGGCGTCGGTGGTTTGCCAGTGCGCCTGGGCGGCGGCCTCGACCTCGGAGGGGACGTACTTTTCGTTCATTGCCCGATTGTAGGAGGGGCGATGGCCCGCGCCCGGCGCGCCGAGCGACATTCCCGGCCGGTCCGGCGCCGCGCCGGCGGCCGCGGCCGTCGCCGGCGGTGCAAGTGACGCCCTGACGCACGGCTTGACGGATCGTTACCGCGCTCCCATGGACGAGCAGCGCGGCCTCCGCGATGATCGCGCCTCGCCGCGGCGAGCGAGCGCGTTCGGCGCTCGGGGCCGTGCATCGGGAGTGAAGATGAAGTCGTTGGGAATCCTTGCCGCACGCGCGGCCTGCGTCGTCGCGCTGGCCGCGTCGGCGTCTGCCAGCCGGGCGGCCTCCGAGCACGAGCTGAACGTGGGGGCGCAGGTGGAACAGCTGTGCGACGCCCGCGCGCTGGCCGCGGTCGGACGCTTCGTCGGCGTGGCGAACTTCAAGGAGCCGGCGCTCGGCCACGACGCGGATTCCACCGCGATGGTCGCCGCCGCCGCCTGCCGCGCGCTGCCCGCGGCCCACGGCCGCCTGGTCGCCGCGGCCTACCGTTCCGGCCGCCAGGACGACCTGCTCCTGGTCATCGCGCAGATCGACGCCGCGGGCAACGTCGGCGCCACCTTCAAGGGCGCGATGGACGGCGACCCCGGCCTGAAGATCGTCTCGGGCAGCCTGTGGCTGGACACCGCTGCCTACGACCTCGCGCCCGGCGTGCGCGCCTTCGGCCTGGACGTGACCAGCGGCGCGCCGCGCGGCTGCGCGGGCATGGGCTCGGGCGCGCGCCGCAGCCTGTTCGTGGCCCAGGGCCGCTTCATCCGGCCGGTGCTGCAGGACCTGCCGATGTCCGAATGGGCGCTGATCCAGCGCGGCAAGTCGGCCTGCACCGACTCGAGCGCGCCCGAACTCACGATCACCGAGGACTTCACCGCCAGGCTGGCGCTGGCGCCGACCTCCACGCGCGGCTGGCGCGACCTCGTGGTCACGGGCGCGGCCTCGCGCGACGACGGCCACCTCGACGAACGCCCGTCGTTCAGCGCCGTCCTGACATGGGACGGCCGCATGTACTCGATCGGCGCCCAGCAGCAGGCGTGGGCGGCCTGGCGGCAGTGACGGGGCGAGCGTCTCGCGCGCGTGCGCGCCTGGGCGTGACGCGCGCGGCGCCGGCTCGCGTCGAGCGACCGCGCGGCTACTTCCTTGTCAGCAGCAACTGCCCGGCCTTCTGCAGGCGGCCTCGCAGGCCCCCCGCGATCATGCCGAGCAGGGCGGGCAACTGAAGCTCCATCGTCACTGCGGTGTCAAGCACGTGGACGACGCCCGAGACGGTCTGTCCCATCGCCCCGACGCTGAAGGTCAGCCGATCGCCGTCCCATCGTTCCGTGCACGTTCCGGCACTGCCGGGCAACTGCGCGACGATTCTCGCAAAGCCGGTTTCGATACGGCGCCGGGCCTCGGCGCGGCCGAGCTGGTGCGGGATGCTGATCGACAGAGGCGTTTCCATGCGTGTACGAGCCGGTTCGCTGCCGTGCGGCAAGATCCACGCCCGTCGCGCCGAGGCTCACCCGGGCCTACGACGCGTTGGCACGCCCGCCCGTCGCGCCGTTGCAGAGGCAGGCGCCGGCCGCGGGCCCGCGGCGCAGCGGCGCTGAGGTCGTGCATCGCGGGCGCCTGCCGTTGCTGCGGACACTGGCCTTCAAGGTCGCGGGTGCGCTGGTCTTCAGGCTGCTGCTGAAGCGCTCGTTCCCGCTGGGGACCTTCGCCGGCTTCGTCGTGAAGCTCGTCCAGGTCGGAGCGGCGGTCGTGAACCGAGGCCCGAGGCGGCGCCCCCGGCGCGCTACCGGGCCGGCTGCGCGATGAAGCCGATGTGCGTCAGCCCGGCGTCCTGCACCAGGCCGATGAGCTCGGCCACCCGGCCGTAGGGTACGCGCTGGTCGGCGCGGAGCAGGACGTCGGGTTGCGGCTGGCGCGCCGCGGTCTGCTTGAGCGTGCGCACCAGCTCGTCGTGCGTGACGGCCTGGTTGCCGACACGGAACTGCCCGTCGGCCGTGATGCCGAGGGCCAGCGCGGCCTCGGCGTCGTTGCTGGTGGCCGCCGCGACCTTGGGCAGGTCCATCTTGAGGCTGGAGGTCATCAGCGGCGCGGCGATCATGAAGATCACCAGCAGCACCAGCACGACGTCGATCAGCGGCGTCATGTTGATGTCGCTCATGGGCTGCGGGGTGGGGCTGCGCTCTAGTCTTCCGAACGCCATGTCGTTCGCCCTACACGAAGCGCGCGAATCAGATCGAGTTCTCGACAAGCGAGGGTGGCACCCGGGCGGAACCGAGCCCCCCCGCGGCGAAGTGCAGGCGGCAAAGGACTTGCGCGGCAAGGCCCCGCCGGAACGGCATCCGGCCTGCAAGCCGGATGCGTCCCGACCACTTGGAGCATGGTGGCGGTCATTTCACGTCGAGCTGCATCTCGCGCAGGTCGTGCGCGAAGCCTTCGAGTTCGGCCTCGCAGGCGGCCACGCGCTTGCCGAAGATGTTGTACGCGAGCACGGCGGGGATCGCGACCGCGAGGCCCGCGGCCGTGAAGATCAGCGCCTCGCCGACCGGGCCGGCGATCTTGTCGATGCTCATGCCGTTGCCCTCGGCCATGCCGCCGAGCGCGTGGAAGATGCCCCACACGGTACCGAACAGTCCGATGAACGGGGCCGTCGAGCCGGTGGATGCCAGCACCACCTGCCCGAACTGCAGCTGCGCGAGGCCGGCGTGCAGCGCGTCGCGCAGCCGGCGCGTGAGCTGCGAGGCGAGCGCGGGCTGGGTCTCGAGCGTGCCGGCGGCCGGCTGCAGCAGCGCGGCCTCCAGCAGCGGCAGCAGGACGGCCTCGCGGTCGATGGCCTGCAGGCGCCGGCGCCCCTCGGCCACGTCGGCGGCGCTCCAGAACGAGGCGACGCCGCGCTGGATGTCGGTGGCCGCGCGGCGCAGCAGCCAGCCCTTCCAGAGGATGATCACCCAGCTGCTGACCGACATCGCCAGCAGCAGGACGCCGACGGTGCGGCTGATCAGGTCGCCATGGTTCCAGTAGCCGAGAAGCCCGGCCGAGCCTTCCATCAATTCAATCCCAGGACGTCGTTCATGTCGTACAGCCCCGGGCCGCTGTGCGCCAGGAAGCGCGCGGCGCGCAGGCTGCCCTGCGCGTAGGTGGCGCGGCTGGAACTCCTGTGGGTGATCTCGATGCGCTCGCCGATGCCGGCGAACAGCACGGTGTGGTCCCCGATGATGTCGCCGCCGCGCACCGTCGCGAAACCGATCGTACTCGGGTCGCGCACGCCCGTGACGCCTTCGCGTCCGAACACGGCGTTATCGGCCAGATTGCGCCCGAGGGCGCCCGCCACGACCTCGCCCATCTTCAGCGCGGTGCCGCTGGGGGCGTCGATCTTGTTGCGGTGGTGCGCCTCGATGATCTCGATGTCGTAGCCGTGCGCGAACGCCTTGGCGGCCTGCTCGATGAGCCGCATCACCACATTGACGCCCACGCTCATGTTGGGCGACATGAAGACGGGGATGCGCTGCGCGAAGCCGCCGATCGCCGCCTTCTGCTCGGCGCTGAAGCCGGTGGTGCCGATCACCAGCGCGACGCCGCGCGCGGCGCAGGCCTCGAGGTGGTGCAGCGTGCCTTCGGGGCGCGTGAAGTCGATCAGCACCTGGCTGCCGGCGAGCGCGGCGTCGAGGTCGGCGACGATGGCCACGCCCGTCGTGCGGCCCAGGAACGCGCCGGCGTCCTGGCCCAGCAGCGGGCTGGTGGCGACGTCGAGCGCGCCGGCCAGCGCGCAGTCCGGCGCGTCCAGCACGGCTTCGACCAGCATGCGGCCCATGCGCCCGGAGGCGCCGGCGATCGCGACGCGAAGCGGGGCCGCTGCACTCACGGCGTCGCCGTCTCGAGCGGGGGATAGCTGCGCGTGACGCCGGCCACCTCGACACCGGACGCCGCCGGCGCGGCCGCCGCCACCGGCGCGGGCAGCGCGGCCTTCTCGGCATCGGTCAGCTCGAGCTTGGGCGTGGACGTGGGCAGCTTCTTGCGGCTGATCTGGGCGACGAACTCGTCCTCGCTGGGCAGAGTCGGCGCGTCGATCTTCTGCACCTTGTCCTTGTCGAACAGCACGGCGAAGGCGCGCCGCTGGTCGTCGAAGCCCTGGCGCTTGAGCGTGAAGACATAGTCCCAGCGGTCGGCGTGGAACGGGTCGGTGATCAGCGGCGAGCCGAGGATCTCCTTGACCTGCACCTTCGACATGCCTTCCTTGACCTGCGAGATCTGCTCCGTCGTGACGACGTTGCCCTGGACGATGTCCGGCTTGTACGGCGCGATGAAGGCGAGGAAGCCCTTGACGGATGCCGGCTCGTTGAAGCTGGAGCAGCCGCCGAGTGCGAGGGCGGCCAGGACGGAGGCGGACAGGGGGAGGAACCGGGATAAGACCGTGATGTGCATCGACAAGCTCTGAACCGCCGCCCCAACGAGGCCAAGGGTGGATATGATTGACCGGCGATTCTAGTCTGCGCCGCGTCCCGCGAAGCGCGACTTTGTCCTGCTTAACATGACCCACGCTGAAGAACTCAAGAGCAGCGGCCTGAAGGCGACCTTGCCGCGGATCAAGATCCTCGAGGTCTTCCAGCAGTCCGTCGACCGCCACCTGACGGCCGAGGACGTGTACAAGACCCTCCTTAACGAAGGGTCTGACATCGCGCTCGCCACCGTCTACCGCGTGCTCATGCAGTTCGAACAGGCCGGCATCCTCGCGCGCAGCCATTTCGAGTCGGGCAAGTCGGTGTTCGAGCTCAACGAGGGCACGCACCACGACCACCTCCTGTGCCTGACCTGCGGCCGCGTTGAGGAGTTCTTCGACCCCGAGATCGAGGCGCGCCAGCGCGAGGTGGCCGCGTCGCGCGGCTTCACGCTGCAGGAGCACGCGCTGTCTCTGTACGCGGTGTGCACGCGCGAGAACTGCGAGCATCGGCCGGCGCCCAAGGTCAACCCGCGGCACCACGGCTGAGCCTGCCGTTCCGCGCGCAGTCGCGGAACCCCGGCCTTCGATACGGCGCCGGTCGCCGGCGTGGATCCTGCGACTTCATGCAGGATGACCGCATGGTCGGCGGCCTGGCGGCCGGGGCCTGCCTTGGCGGCTACTCCACGCCTTTGGCCATCGCGTCCTGGTGGCGCTTGACGAACTCCTGATAGGTGTCGATGCCGCGCAGCTGCAGGATCGTGTTGCGCACCGCGGCCTCGACCAGCACGGCGAGGTTGCGGCCGGCATCGACCGCGATCACGACCTTGCGCACCGGGATGCCCAGGATCTCGTCATACATCGGTTCGTAGGGCAGGCGCTCGAACTCGCGCTCCATCGTTTCCTTGCGGACGAGGTGCACGATGAGCTTCAGGCGCATCTTGCGGCGCACGGCGGTCTCGCCGAAGATCGCCTTGATGTCGAGCAGGCCGATTCCGCGCACTTCCAGCAGGTTGAGCAGCAGGTCGGGGCAGCGGCCTTCCAGCGTGGACTGCGAGACGCGGTACAGGTCGACGGCATCGTCGGCCACCAGGCCGTTGCCGCGCGAGATCAGCTCCAGGCCGAGTTCGCTCTTGCCCAGGCCGGACTCGCCGGTGATCAGCACGCCCACGCCGAGGATGTCCATGAACACGCCGTGGCGCGTGGTGCGGTCGGCGAACAGCTGGCTGAGGTAGGAGCGCACCAGGTCGATGACGTGGCCGGCCGAGGCCGAGGTCACGAACAGCGGGATCTCGGCACGGTCGCACAGCGCGACGAGCTGGTCGGGCGGACGTTCGCCGTCGGCCACGATGATGACCGGCGGCTCCAGCGTCACGATGCGCTGGATGCGGCGCGCCTGCACTTCCTGGTCGGCGTTCTCGAGGTACGCGACCTCGCGGCGGCCCACCAGCTGGACGCGGTAGGGATGGATGTAGTTGAGATAGCCGATCAGGTCGGCGGCCGAGCGCGCCTCGCGCACGGCGGCCTCGTCGAAGCGGCGCTCCGGGTGCGCGTGGCCGGCGACCCATTCCCAGCGCAGCGCCGGCTGGTGCTCCTCGAAGAGCGCCTCGGCACTGATGACGCGGGGTTTCATGCGTTCAGGCGACCGACTTCAGCGGTTCCCAGTCGGAGATGAGCCGGTGCAGCGTGGCCGCGTCGACGTCGCCCTTGAGGCGGTCGCGCAGCGCGCGGTCCGACAGCATCTCGGCGATCTCGGACAGGATCTCGAGGTGGCGCTGGGTGGCTGCCTCGGGCACCAGCAGGAAGATGAGCAGGCCCACGGGCTCGTCGTCGGGCGCGTCGAACGGGATCGGCTGCTGCACGCGCAGCACGGCGGCCAGCGGGTTCTTCAGGCCCTTGACGCGGCCGTGCGGGACGGCGACGCCGTGGCCCAGGCCGGTCGAACCCAGACGTTCGCGGGCGAACAGGTTGTCGGTGACCGTCGCGCGCGCGATCGCGTGCTGGTTCTCGAACAGCACGCCGGCCTGTTCGAACACGCGCTTCTTGCTGGTGGCGTCCACGCCCACCTGGACGTTGGCAAGAGGAAGGATGGCAGCGAGACGGTTCATGAGCGTGCCTGGGCGGGTAGCCGAGGTTTCCGTACGGCGCCCGGTGGTCCCCGGGCTGGAAAGTCACCCGGCAATTTCCGGGATCGAACAGACGATTATAGGAATCGAAAAAACCGCGTGCGCACGTCGCAGGCGCAGCGGTGGCACTATGCTCTCGTGAATGCTGCGGCGCAGCAACAATTTCACGAAATCGAGGGCCTGCAGGGAGATTCGGCATCCGTGACGCGCACTTGAATCCGCCAAATAACCCCTTGCCAGCATAGACCAAACGAACAAGGCGGCCGAAGGGCCGCCTTGTATGGATTGTGTCGGGTTGTCGGCCGGTCAGGTCGGCAGCGGCAATTCCGGAGCGGCCTGGCGCTTGCCGGTCGCGTGGTGATGATCCTGCAGGCGATCCTTGTGGCGGACCACCTGTCGATCGAGCTTGTCCATCAGCTGGTCGACGGCGGCATAGAGGTCTTCATGCGCCTGCTCGACGAAGATGTCCTTCCCCTTGACGTGGAGAGTGACTTCGGCTTTTTGTCGACGTTCCTTTTCCTTGAGATTTTCCACGGTGAGCAACACGTTCACGTCGACGACGGCGTCGAAGTGGCGCGTGATCCTGTCCAGCTTGGTCAGGACGTATTCGCGCAGGGCGGGTGTCACTTCCAGATGATGGCCGCTGATCGTCAGATTCATCAGTGCCTCCTTTCAAGCGAGAGTTGCGAGACATGGCCCGGATGGGTGGATCCAGGTCGACCGTGCCCGCCTTTCCAGTCGACGTCGAGGCAAGGGCACGAGTCCATGATGCGCCCGGCCTACCGGTTTGACCAGCCTCCCCAAACTCGAAAAACCGGGCTATATTCACGGAGGGACGGAGCCTCCCGCCCCCTCAAGTCGCTTCTCGGCTGCGTGGCCGGGGCCCGCGGCCGGCACGAGCCCTGCGGCCGACGACAAGCGCGACGCTCGCCGTCAATCCCGCTGCAGCGTGAACTGGATGACGTCGGTGTTGCCCGCGTCGAAGGCCGCTTCGCAGTACGCGAGGTAGAACTCCCACAACCGGATGAATCGCTCGTCGAACCCTTGCGCGCGCACCTCGTCCAGCCGCGCGAGGAACACGTGGCGCCAGCGGCGCAGCGTCTCGGCGTAGTCGGAGCCGAACGCGAAGCGTTCGACCACGCGCAGGCCGGCGCCGCGCGCGTGCTGCTCGAACAGCGCAGTGCTCGGCAGCATGCCGCCGGGGAACACGTAGCGCTGGATGAAGTCGGGCGAGCGCGCGTAGCGCTCGAACAGGTCGTCGCGGATCACGATCGCCTGGATGCAGGCCTTGCCGCCCGGCTTGAGCTGGCGCTGCACAGTCCGGAAGTACGCGTCCCAGTACTCCCGGCCCACGGCCTCGAACATCTCGACGGAGACGATCGCGTCGAACGGCCCGTCGGGCACGTCGCGGTAGTCCTGCAGGCGCAGGTCGGCGCGATCGGCGACGCCCGCGCGCGCGAGGCGTGCCCGCGCCCATGCGAGCTGTTCCTTCGACAACGTGACCCCGACGACGTCGACGCCCCCGCGCGCCGCCGCCTCGGCGACCGCGCCCCAGCCGCAGCCGATCTCCAGCAGGCGCTGGCCGGGCCGCACGCCGGTTGCCGCGATCGCGCGCTGCAGCTTGGCCGTCTGCGCGAATTCGAGCGACTGCGTGCGATCGCCGTCGAACCACGCGCTTGAGTACGTCATCGTGGCGTCCAGCCACAGCACGTAGAAGTCGTTGCCGAGGTCGTAGTGGGCCTGGATGTTGCGCTTGCTGCC
>Ga0209258_100932_pt1 | contig 14398 bp, 12 predicted proteins | sample Araplaol_mTSA_r2_FD_184281 | JGI IMG/M metagenome (GOLD analysis project Ga0209258, IMG submission 184281) | Arabidopsis root microbial communities from North Carolina, USA - plate scrape CL_Col_mTSA_r2 (SPAdes) (version 2) | ecosystem: Host-associated > Plants > Roots > Endosphere | place: USA...
TCCGACGGCAGTCCGCTGTAATAGCGATCGACCCGCATCCAGTGCATGTGATGGCCGCGCCGCACTTCGTCCGCTCCAACGATCGGAATATTGTTCTCGGCCTGGCAGGCGACGGTGCAGCCTTTGCAGCCGATGCAGGCATTGAGGTCGATGGTCATGCCCCACGCATAATCGCCGGCGGGTGGCTCCTCATAGAGGCTTGGTGGCGCGGTGTCGCCATGGTCTGCATGGTGTTGGTGCCACGCGGCCAACGTCATGTCCCGCACGGGCGCGCGTTCGTCCATGCGGTTGTGCGATTGCGTAGAGGCCATGTCCACGTGACCTTGGACAGGCGAAAGCGCCACGCGGGCAATCCACGGTTCCGCCGTCGAGCGGAGCAGGTAGGCGTTGACGCCTACGCCATCGCAGACCCGGCCGGCCCGCGAGCGGCCGTAGCCCATGTGCAGCGTCACGCAGCTGTCCGCCTGGCCTGGCATGATCCATACAGGTACCTGCAGGGCGCGCCCATCCACTTCGAGCTTCACCATGTCGCCATTGGCGAGTCGATGCAGATCGGCAAGGCGCGGACTCACCAGGGCGGCGTTGCCCCAGGTGAGTTGCGTCAGTGGTCGCGGGCATTCCTGCAGCCATGCGTTATTGGCATGGCCGCCGTCACGGAGCAGTGCATCCGGACGAAACAACAGTTCAAGGGCCGGTGCTTCGGTGTGGGTGGGCCAATGGGCCAGGATGTCCGCCCGCACCTGGGGCATGGCAGGCGTCATGGCGACCGTCGACGCCACGCCCTCCCTCAACGCGGCATTCCACGCATCGTCGGACAGCTTGGCCCATTGGCGGCGAACGATGGCCTGTCCGCGTTGTTCCACGTCAGCACTCAGGAGTGCCACCAGTTCATGCGGCGACCGCGTGTCGTACAACGGGCTGATGGCCGGCTGCGCAATGGCGGTCGTGCCGTCGGACGAACGCGCGTCGGACCAGCTTTCAAGAGGATGCGAGAGCGGTACATGCCAGTGGCACGCCTTGGCGCTTTCATCTTCGTAAAGGCCGGCATGCACCGTGGTGGCGACCTTGCCCAGCGCTGCGGCGAACGACAGGTCCGCGGGTGCGTCGTAGAGCGGATTCGTATCGATCAGAAGCAAGGTCTCGATGCGACCTGCATGCATGTCTTCGCATAGCGAAGCGAGATCGGGCATCGGTGCATCGGCTTCACGGTAGATCACCGTACGCCCCGCATTGCCCAGTCGCGCATTGAGCAGGTGGGCCAGCGCGTGCACATGCGCCGGCTGGCCGTCGCCGACGGCGATCACGCCGCGTCCGGCGTGCGACTGCAGGTCACCCGCCAGCGCCGCCATGCGTTTATGGTCGATGCCGGAGGGCTGGCCCGTTGGGATGTCCATCCCGAGCGCGTGAGCCAGCTCCAGCAGGAAGTCAGCGATGCGCGACGAAGGCAGCGTCCAGCGATGGTCCGCCGCGGCGCCGGTCAGTGATGGCGTTCCTTCCGCCACATACCAGCGACTCATGCGATGGTTGCTGTCGGGGGTGCGCCTCCGGGCGAAGGCGTCCGCGTAGGCGAGATGTGCAGGGCTGCCATCGAGCAGGTCGGCCTCCAGCGAGAGCACGACGGCAGCCTCGTCGAATACATAACGACAGCTCCAGGCGCTGCCGAACGCGAGCATCGAGCCTTGGACCGCGCTATCGCCCGTCGCGGCATCGTGGACATGCCATTGCGCACCGGGAAATCGAGCCAGCCAGTCGTCGCGCTGCGCGCGCAGCGTGGGAGACAGTATCGGCCCGCTGAGCACGCGCAATGCGGCGCCATGGCGTCGATACCGGGCCTGCCATTGCAAGGCGTGCGTTTCGAAATCACGCCACGTCGCCACTTCGCCGTGGAAGCGCGGCGACGCCGAGCGATCCGGATCCCACAGGTCGAGCACCGCAGCCTGCAGCAAAGGGCCGGTGGCGCCCCGGCTCGCGGGATGGGCCGGATTGCCTTCGATCTTGGTGGGACGACCCTGGTGCGTTTCGACCAGCACGCCAACGGCTTCCCCTGCCATGCACAACGCGGTGGCGTAGAAGAGGGCTTGCGCGTCGGCGTTGCGATCGAAGGCGCGCTGCGTGGAAAGCACGCTGTCGGCCGGCGGTCGGCCGCATGCCGTGATGCCTGCCATCGCCAGCGATGCGCCGAGCAGCTTCAGGAACGTGCGCCGGTCGAAGGCGCCCGATCGTGCCCAGGCGGGCAGGGTGTCGCTCAGGTGCTGCCGCAAGCCGGGCTCGTCGATCAGATCGTCCAGCGCGCGCCAGAAAAGCGGGCCCCGTGTATTCGCGAGCCGCGCCTGCATGGCCTGCCATCCGGGCGGCTTCAACGATGGCATAGGGAGCAATCCAGCATCTTCTTGCGGTCAATGCGATAGGCGCTCACGAGCGCCTCTCCCAGTGCGCGCTGGTCGCGGGGCTGCCAGTCCATGTCGTAGATACGTTCGCGCGGACGTACATAGGCCTCGGGGTGGCGATGGCAGTCGAGGCACCACTTCATGGAAAGCGTCGACGTGCGTCGCACCAGCGGCATCTGGTCGATGCGGCCATGGCAACTGGCGCAGCCGATGCCTTTGGCGACGTGGATCGAATGATCGAAGTACACGAAGTCGGGCAACTGGTTCACTCTGTGCCATGCGATCGGCGTGCCGTCACGCCACGCCTCCAGCACGGGCTTGAGCATCGGCTGGTCCGTGAACAGTTGCGAATGACAGGTCATGCACGTGGAGACGGGAGGCATGCCCGCATACGCCGACGTCTCCACCGAGCCATGGCAATAGCGACAATCCAGGCCGACATCATCCACATGGTGCTTGTGGCTGAAGGGTACGGGTTGTTCCACCGGTTCATCCACGGCATGGCGCTCGCTGGTCAGTGCGCGCCACGCAAACACGCTTGAAACGATCATCACCAGCAGGGCTAACAGAACGAGGCGTGCGTAGAAGGCGGCATATCTCGAGAAGATCTGGGCCATCGCCAGGTGCGACCCCATCGTGTGGCGCGTTCACCGTAGGTGGCGGTTGGTGAAGACGGGGTCGCCACAAGCTCGATGTTTCATAAGCGACGCCGGGCGTAGCCGGCAGCAGACAGGCGAGACCTTGCGTGCGGAATGCAATGACAGAACCCGCCTGAGCAAGCCGTGCAGGCGCGATCGTGATGATGCCGGTCACTTCGCGTCGACCCGTCGCCATCGCGGTTATGAATAGCTTCGTGCCCCCGGGCTCGATCCTGCATTCGCGCGGATCGACCTTGCAGAGTGGTCGCGCGATGAAGCCTATGCGGCGACCGCCTTGTCTGGAGAGGCAGATCGACGCCATGCAACGAAACGCATCCCCCGAGGGTGGTGCCGGCCATCAGCGCTCGACCAGGGTGGTATGGGTGGCGCTTGCCGGAAACCTCGCCATCGCCGTGTCAAAGACCCTCGCGGCCAGCTTCACCGGCAGCTCGGCCATGTGGAGCGAGGCGGTGCATTCGCTGGTGGACACCGGCAACCAATGGTTGCTGCTGCTGGGTATGCGACGGGCAACACGGCCCGCGTCGGAAGCGCATCCGTTCGGCCATGGGCTGGAGCTCTACTTCTGGTCGTTCGTGGTAGCCGTGATGATCTTTGGCCTCGGCGCCGGCGTGTCGATCTACCAGGGAATAAGCAAGCTCATCCATCCCGAGACGATGAGCAGGATATGGGTGAATTACATCGTGCTGGGCATGGGCATCGTCTTCGAAGGCTCGGTATGGCTCGTGGCCCTGCGCGAATTCAGGAAGGAAAGCCGGCGCCTCGGGTGGATACGCGCCGTGCGATCGAGCAAGGATCCCGCCATGTTCACGGTGCTGTTCGAGGATACGGCGGCGCTCGCCGGTCTGCTGGTCGCCTTCGTGGGCGTGGCACTGACCCAGGTAACGGGCAAGTCCGTGTACGACGGCCTGGCGTCCATCGTGATCGGGTTGATCCTGGCGGTCACTGCCACGCTGCTCGCCAATGAGATCCGTGGCCTGCTGACTGGCGAAGCGGCGAGCCGGCCCGTGCGAGAGAAGATCAGGCAGCTGCTGTGCGGCCATGCCGCCGTGCAGGAAGTCCATCGCGTCTGGACGATGCATTTCGCGCCGCATGACGTGCTCCTGGCCGCGAGCGTCAAGTTCGACGATAGCCTGTCCATGGCGCAACTGGAGAACGCCATTGTCGAACTCGAGGATGCCATTCGACATCAGCAGCCGGAAATCCAGCGCATCTTCCTTGAGCCTCGCCGGCTCCCGGTGCTGACGTCGACGAAAACGGATTCGCCCTGACCCTGTCGAGCGGCCCGGTTGCGCGGCCTCGACCATCAGAGGGAGCCGGAATGTCGATGCGTCAGTGCTTTTCGACTCCACGCTCGCATCAGCCGCGAGCCAGGTGCATGCATGTTATGCAAGAGGCTGCAGGCGCGCGCTGGTCGGTAGCCCCATTTGCACGCGAGGTTCATGGCGTTCTCACGCCGGCTCCCGTCATCGTCACGCAAGCTCTGGCCTGCCGTGGCGATGCGCATGGCGAGTATGCCGTCTGTGCGAAGGACCGATGCCTGCATCGTCTCCTGCGGCCACCTTTCCCATCAGGACAGCTTATGCGTGCACTGACTTATCACGGTGCCAGAGACGTGCGCGTCGAGAGCGTGCCAGCCCCGACGCTTTTGCAAGACGACGATCTCCACTCAATGCAGCGTCGGGCCGGGCGACAGCCTTGCGATCTTCGGTGCGGGGCCCGTCGGCGTGTAGTCCCCTTCAATCCTCAACGGAGAGCGCCATGAGCGACCAGTCGCATGATATCGATGTATTGAACGACCTCATTGCCACCACGCTGGATAGCGCCGACGGCTATAGCGACGCGGCCGACCACGCCAAGAATCCCATGATCGCGGACCTGTTCAAGCAGTGGGCGGCGGAGCGGCGCCAGGTGGTTGCGGACCTCCGGATCGCCGTGCGCGATCTGGGCGGGCAGCCGGAGGACGACGGTACCGTGCTGGCGTCGGCCCATCGGATGTTCATGGATCTGCGCTCGAGCATGAGCAACGACGACCGTGCCGTGATCGATGAAGTCGAGCGCGGCGAGGATCACATCAAGGATAAATACGAGCATGCGCTCGGCGACGAAGCACTTGGACCGCAAGCACGCGCGGCGGTGCAGGGGGCGCATACCTCGGTGCGCGCCGGTCATGACGAGATGCGCGCGCTCAAGCAATCGCACGAGGACCATTGACCGACCGTGTCTTCATTTGACGAGAGCTTTGTCTTTGCGCGGCAACGCTTTCACGGAAGCGACTGCACGATCGGACGCAAGAACTTTTCAAGGATAAACCCATGGATGCGATCCAGCTGTTGAAGAACGACCACCAAGCCGTCAAGGAGCTGCTCACCGAGCTTGCGGACACCACGTCGCGCGCCGTGAAGCGGCGTACCACCTTGCTGCGCGAGATACACCTCAACCTGCATGCGCACACCACGATTGAAGAGGAAATCTTCTATCCGGCCTACAAGGAGGCAGGCGACAAGGAGCAGGCGAAGATGTATTTCGAGGCGCTGGAAGAACACCGCGCAGCGGAAGACCTCGTGCTGCCCGATCTATTGCAGACCGACCCGTCGTCCGAGCAATTCTCCGGGCGTGCCAAAGTGCTGAAGGAGCTGATCGAGCACCACGTCAAGGAAGAAGAACAGGATATGTTCAAGCAGGCCAGGTCCCTGCTGGACAAGGCAACCCTGCAGGAGCTGGGTGAGCAGATGGCGCAACGCAAGCAGGAAGTCATCAAGGAGTGGAAGTCGGCCAAGGCGGAGTAGCCGGGAAAGAAGCACGTCGCTTCTGCCAACGTTCCATCCCTGGCCCAAGTCGATTGGGCGCCGTCGCGCATGGCCGTCCGGAGGGCGGCCATGCGGCCGGGATGCTCTTGAAGCCTCGCGTGGCGCGAGCCGCGCTATCGGCGGCCGACGTCGCGGTCGGCCTCCTTCTGGCGTCGCTCTTCACCTTCGTTGATCTTCTGGTCGCGTTCTTTCTGTTCCTTCGCATCCATGTCGGCGACGCGGTTCTCGTTGCGGTCACCGCTGCCATGCTTGGGTGGATAGGGAGGTTTCTCGGGCATCGGTGTGGCTCCTGTGTTGGCGGCGTTCACAAGCGCGTCAGCCGCAGGGCATGCATGCGAGGGGCGCCGCAGGAGCAAAGCAAGCCTCGTACCGTCCCGGCGCGCCGGACTTTGTCGTCCCAGGCACGAAGTCGGCAGTCACTTTTTCCGGCGTGCGGAAAGTTTTCCGTGAATGCCACGGTCAGCCGCGGCTGACGCGCTGTCCACTTTTGCATGGCTAGCGTCTGGCTCAGTCGGCCAGCGTCCGATGGCTTCGTAGCCAGCGCGAGAGGCCACGCCACCCTTCGAGTTCCTCATGCCAGGTAAGCTATCGCGTTACGCCCAGATTCTCCGCTTCGTCCTGCGCTATCGCCGCGCCGGCATCTTTCGTCAGGAAGATCCGGGGGAGGCGCCTTCGGCGGCGGATGATCCCGAACGTTTCGTCGCCGACCTCGAGCGCCTCGGCCCTGCCTTCATCAAATTGGGACAGGCGCTTTCCGGAAGGCCCGACCTGGTCAACGTGTCATACCTCACTGCCCTGGAGAAGATCCAGGATGACGTGGATCCGGTGCCCGTGCAGGACATCCGCGAAACGATCAGGCATGAACTCGGCGACGAGCCCGAGCGGATCTTCCTTCGTTTCGATGATCAGCCGCTGGCCGCGGGATCGCTCGCGCAGGTGCATGCGGTGACGTTGCGCGATGGCGTCGACGCCGCCGTGAAAGTGCGCCGACCCGGCATCGAGCAGCGCATCCGCACCGACCTTCATATACTCGAGCGCATCGCACAGGGCTTTCAGCGGCATACGAACATGGGTCGCCGCTACGGCGCCGTACAGTGGATAGACGAACTGCGCCGGAGCCTGCTCAACGAGCTGGACTTCCTGGCCGAGGCGGCCTACATGCGGCAGTTCGCCGGTCAACTGGAAGGCTATCCCCGGCTGTACGTTCCGGCGGTTCACGAGAAGTACTGCTCCGGCGGCGTGCTCACCATGACCCGGGTGCACGGCGACAAGCTGCGTTTCGGAGCGCCGCTGCCGGTCAGCGAGGCCGTGGCAACCGAGCAGGCAGGACAGCTGCTGTGCGCCTACATCGATCAGGTATTCCTGCATGGCCTCGTGCACGTGGATCCGCATCCGGGCAACCTGGTGCATACGACGGACGATCGCCTGGCGCTGCTCGATTTCGGCATGATCGCGGGCATCGCGCCCGTCACGCGCCGGGCACTGCTCAAGGTGTTGCTGTTTGCGTCCGAGGGCGATGGCGATTCGGTGGCCCGGTTGTGCGAGCGCCTTTTCGTCGAGTTGCCCGAGGCGGACCTCGTGGGCTATCGACGTGCCGTAGGCGATGCCGTGCTGCGCTATGCCGTCACGCATGGCGAGGCAACGCTGGAAATGGGTCGCCTGCTGCTCTCGCTGACCACCATCGGCGCGCAATACGGCCTGCGCCCACCGGCAGAACTGAGTCTGCTGGGCCGGGCCATGCTCAATCTCGAGCCTGCGCTTCGTTATCTGGCGCCGACGTTGCCGACCCGCGAACTGATCAGTGCCAACCTGCGTCGCCTGCTCGTGCAGGAACTGCGGCCCAAGGCATCCCCGGCGGAATACGGCATCGTGGCGCTCGATGCGCGGCGCGCGCTGCTGGATGCCCCCGAGCAGGTGACGCGCATTCTGCAGACGCTCGCCGACAACCGCATGCGGTTCCGGATTGACGGTCTGGAGGAATCGCATCTCATCGAAAACCTGCAGAAAATCGCCAACCGCATTGCCACGGGCGTGATCGCCGCCGCGTTGTTCATTGCAGGCGCCATGCTCGACCGGTCGGAGCATGGCATCCACGATACCTTGCCCATGGTCATGTACATCGCCGGCGCCGTGATGGGCGCCGGATTGCTGCTCAGCTCGCTGCGCCGCGATCGCTCGCCCAACGATGACGAGCGTTGACTGCCCTCAGTGGCGAGCGGTGACGTCGGGCAGCTCCGATCGCACCACGAATTGGCGAACCAGGTCGGCGAGGTGTTCGTCGTGCCAGGTCGCCATGGCCTGTTCCTGGCCGTAGAGTCGATCGAAAATGTCGACCAGTGCCGTCTCGCCGGCGACCTGGGCCGCAGTGCTCAAAGCGCGGTAGACCGACATCTCCATGCGCTCGAACGATGCGAGCATGATGGCGCCCTTGACCACCTCGTCGTTGCTGGCGACCTGGAACATGTTCTGGCCAAGCGCCATGAGTCGGACGCCGGCCTCGCGCCACGCCGAAGGAGTCGTCCGGTAGTCGTGCAGCAGATCCTCCAGGATCGCCCGTTGCGACCGGGTTTCGTCACGATGCAGTTTCAGCCGGTCGCGCAGGTCCGGATAGTGCTCGATGCGGCGCAGCTGGCTCACCAGCAACTCTTCGGACTGCACTTCCATGGCGTGGGCATTGCGGATCCAGTCGATCAGGAGTTCCCGTGCTTCAGTCATGACGACACTTCCCGGTGGTTGAAGAAGGTGAAGGTCAGCAAGAGCCATGCCTTGATGTCCCGTCGTTAGCCTGCCCACGACCGATACAAGCTCGCGCGTGGATTTCGTAAAACTTTTGATGCATGGACGCGTGCCAGACCGCCCTGTCGACACGAATGTGCTGGATGGCTCATGGGCGCGTGAGGCGTGCGTTGCCATTCGCCAACGCCCCATGAACGATTGAGCACGGCGCATGGCGAACGAGTCGTCAGTCGAGGCGACCGATCAATCGCTGCGCATCGAACGGTGCGTCGACCTTGGTGTCGTTGTCGAAGTACACATAGACATCGCGCGTCTGGCGCCGGGGCGCGCCGGGCCGGAGGATGAGCCCGGTATCCGCAGTCTGGCCGCCATGGCGCCAGGCATCGATCTTTCGCGCCCACGCGTCCAGCGATGCATCGCTGTAGCGTCCACCGTAGAGCTTGTTCTCGCCATGCAGCCGCACGTACATGAAGCCTGCCGTGACGTCGTGGATCATCGGCCAGCGTCCGGCGCCGTCGGAAACCACCACGGCCACGCCGTAGTCGCGCGCAAGGCGAATGAAGTCTTCGTCGAGGAAGCTCTCGTGCCGGACCTCCAACGCGTGCCGCAGGCGCTGCCGTTTGAGAGCTTCGCTGGTCGGCACCTTCGCATGCCTCCCGGCGATGGCCAGGGCGTCGACACCGCGCCGCGGCAGGTCGGCCATGAAGGCCTCGATGCGCTCGCGGTCGTAGCGGAAATTCGGTGGCAGCTGCCACAGCAGCGGCCCCAGCTTGGCGCCCAGCTCCAGCGGGCCCGATGCAAGAAAGACCGAGAGTGGTTCATCCAGGTCTTTCAGCCGCTTCACGTGCGTGAGGAATCGGGGTGCCTTCACGGCGAAGACAAAACCGGGCGGCGTGCGCTGTCGCCACTCGCGATAGTTTTCCGGCCTCTGCAGCCGGTAGAAGGATGCATTCAGTTCGATGGTGTTGAATTGCCGCGACGCAAAGTGCAGTTCGCTGTCCACGGGAAGGTCGGCGGGATAGAACACCTTTCGCCAGGGTCGATAGCTCCATCCCGATATGCCGATACGCAGGCGCGCCATGCATGCTTCCTAGGGCCTTACACACGCGCACCGTAGCGGCGAGGGTGCGCACTGCATGTGGACGAGCCCGGTTCGTGTCATGGCGTGCGTGCCGCGGAGCTGGATGACGCGGGCGTGGATTCCGGTCGCGGCTCCCTGTGGCGGGCGGCGCGGTAAAAGCCCACCGCAAGAATGATCACCATGGCGATGATGAAGACGATCCATGCGGCGCGCCGCGGGGTTCTCATGAAGGCACCTGCGTGGGTCCGGTTATGACGACAGGGATTTGATGACGGCGTCGAGACTCTGGCGCACCTTGTCGATGCCTTCCCAGGGGTCCGAGCGCTGGCGCTTGAGGCGCGCGACGGCGGTCTTGATGTTGAACTGCGAGGCGCTCTTGAGCTTGCCCAGCTCGCTCCAGCGCAAGGGCATGGCGACTGGAGCGCCCGGTCGCCCGCGCAGCGAATACGACGCCACGGCGGTGGCGCCGCGGCCATTGCGAAGATAATCCACGTAGATCTTCCCGCTGCGCCGGGCCTTGCTGCTCACCGCGATGAACTCGAGCGGATGCATCGACTCCAGCACCTGCGCAAAGCTCTGCGCGAACTGCTTGACCTGCGTCCAGGGCGAGGGCGGCTTGAGGGGCACGACGACGTGCAGGCCCTTGCCCCCTGTGGTGCGAAGAAAACATTCCAGTCCGAGTTGATCCAGCAGCTGGCGCATCAGCCGCGCCGCGGCCTTGACGCGCGTCCAGCTGACATCCGGCCCGGGGTCCAGGTCGAACACGACGCGATCGGCACAATCGGGGTTGTCCACGTGGGCGCCCCATGGATGGAATTCGATGGCGTTGAACTGCACGAGTTCCAGGATGGAATCGGCGCTCTCGGGGTAGAGATAGACGGCAGACGCGCCGGTTTCTTCCTTGAGTCGCGCCGAGCCCACATGCTTGAGGCCGCCCGTGGGGATGTGTTTCTGGAAAAAGCTCGGCTTGCCGATGCCGTTGGGCCAGCGGATCACGGATGTCGGGCGGTTCAACACGCCCGGCAGGAACCAGTCCATCACGGCCTTGTAATAGTCGGCCACGTCCTGCTTGGTGATCCCTTCGCCAGGGTAGACCTCGCGATCCGGATGCGTGATGGCGATGGCCTCGCTACGGCCTGCCTGCTTCCTGCGCACCGGCGTTCGCATGTGTTTTCCATGGCCGCCGCTGCCGCCGCCGTCGGCGCCTCGATCGCTGCTGCGCAGATCGGCGGGCGACTTGTCCAAGCGCATCGCTTTGAGGCTTGGCTGTCGCAGCAGGCCCTGATTGCCGATCCCGCGATAGAAGACTTCGGCCACGGCGGTGGGCGGGATCCAATGCGCGTCCCTGGGTGCGTCGCCCGTGTGCTTGATGCTGGGCACGCGCGTGCCTGCCTTGGCCAGCGAGCGAGTGAGATCGCGAAGCATGTCGTCGGAGAAGCCGCTGCCCACGCGCCCCATGTACGTCCAGTCGCCGTCCGGCGCCGGCTTGGCCAGCAGCAGTGAACCGAAGCCCTTGCGGGAGCCTTTGGCCGCCGTGTAGCCCACGACGGCAAACTCGTCCGACTCCAGGCGCTTTACCTTTACCCAGTCGTCGCCGCGGCCGCTGCGATAGGGCGAGTCGGCGCGCTTGCACATGATGCCCTCGAGGCGGTTGTCGCTGGCGTTCTGGAATACCTGTTCGCCGTGGCCAACCACGTGCGTGCTGTAGCGCAGCTGGGGCGGCGCATCCTCCAGCAGCCGCTCGAGCGCGTGCTTGCGATCCACCAGTGCGGTGCGCGAGAGGTCGAAGCCTTCCAGATACGGCATATCGAACAGCATGTACAGCAGCGGCGAAGCGCGTTCACCCGAGAGGGTTTGTTGCAGGGCGTTGAAATCGGGGCGGCCGTCCGAAATGGCGATGAGCTCGCCGTCCAGCCTGCCGGTCGAGAGACCAAGGGCTTCGATGGCCTGGCGCATCTCGGGCAATTTCTCGGTCCAGGAAAGACCGTTTCGCGACCACAGCTCGACGGTGCCATCGCTGATCGTGGTGAGGATGCGATAGCCGTCCCACTTCACTTCGTTGAGCCACAGGTCGCCGGTCGGCGGTGCTGTCCGCAACGTGGCCAGTTCGGGCTTGAAGAAACCGGTGGGCAGGGCGTGTTTCCTGGCGCCGGGAATCTTCCCGATCCACGTTGCGGGAGACGCGCGACGATGCCTGGTGGTCGGCGCGGCCTTGCGCCTGGTGCGCTTGAGTTTCTCGGCCACCTCCTTGGCGCCGCCGCTCTTGCCCGCGGCGCGCTGCGTGCTTTTCACCATGGCGGTGTCGAGCAGGTCGTCCGCCTCCACGTCCGAGGCGTAGGCGTCCTGGTCCTTGATGAGAAACCACGCGGGTTTCTTCTCGGCGCGATGGCTGCGCACCAGATGCCAGCGACCCTTGAGCCGCTGGCCGAAAAGTTCAAAGCGCAGGTGCCCCTTCTGCAATTGTTCTTCCGGGTCGCCGAACGCCGACCAGACGCCGGTATCGAAAGTATCGACGTGACCGGCGCCGTAGCCGTCGGGAATATCGCCTTGGAACGCGGCATAGGAGACGGGATGGTCTTCCACCTCCACGGCCAGTCGTTTCACCGAGGGGTCGTAGCTGGGCCCCTTGGGGCAGGCCCAGCTCTTCAGCACGTCGCCAACCTGCAGCCGGAAATCGTAGTGCCGGCGCCGTGCGTGATGCAGCTGCACGACGAACAGCTCGCGGCCTGTCCCGATCGCGGAACCCTCAGGGCGCGGCTCGGGCGTCCGGTCGAACCGTCGTTTTCGTTCGTAATCGCGCAGCGACACGGCTATTTGCCGAGCGCCTTGGCTACATCCTTGGACATGACGCCCACGCGCTTCACGGCGTCACGCAGCTGTTGTTCCGAGACGCTCCATTTCTGCGTCCAGTAACGAACCTCGTAGTCTTCGTTGACATTGACACGCTCCGCATCGCGCGGTGCTCGCTGGGTCTTGTCATCGGTCATGACGGCTCCTCCGGGGAAGGAGCTCAACCATTCTCACGGCGATGGTGAATGGCCGGTCAAGCGTCTGCGAACGGACCCTGCAGGGCAGCCGGCAGCTTCGCGGCCGCGAGTGCGGGCATCACGCCACGACCATGCGCGCCATGCCGGGCTTTAACGTCCGCTGCGTCAGGGTTGAACGATCTCCGGGGACCCGGATGAGCGCATTGGACCGAGACGGCACAGATGAGCAACAAGCGGACGAGCGAACCGAAAGCCTTGCAGGTGTCACCATGAAGCCGACCCGGCGACTGCATGAGCTCGGTCAGAGCCTGTGGCTGGACAACATCACCCGCGACCTGCTCGACAGCGGCGCGCTGCGTCGCTATATCGACGAGTACTCGGTCACCGGACTCACCTCCAACCCGACCATCTTCGACGCGGCCATGAGCAGCGGGCACGCCTACGACGCGGACATCCGTCACAAGGCGAGGGCAGGCATCACCAGCGAAGCGCTGTTCCTGGAGCTGGCCCTGGCCGATCTGCGGCGCGCGGCGGACCTGTTCTATCCCGTGTTCGAGGCCAGCCGCCATCAGGATGGCTGGGTGTCGATGGAGGTGTCGCCGCTATTGGCCGCCGACACCCAGGGCAGCATCGGCGCGGCCGCGCAAATCCATCAGCAGGCGGCACGCAGCAATCTTTTCGTGAAGATTCCGGGTACGCCCGAGGGTGTGGTTGCCATCGAGGAATCGATCTTTGCGGGCATCCCCATCAACGTGACGCTGCTGTTTTCGCGCGATCAGTACGTGGCCGCCGCCGAGGCCTATATGCGGGGCATCGAGCGCAGGCTTGAGAAGGGACTGACGCCGCAGGTGTGTTCCGTGGCTTCGCTGTTCGTCAGTCGCTGGGATGTGGCCGTCAAGGACAAGGTGCCCGATGCGTTGCGCAACACGCTGGGCGTGGCGGTCGGCAAGAGGACCTATCGCGCCTACGCGGACATGCTGGCGTCGCCGCGCTGGCGTGCGCTTGCCGATGCCGGTGCGCTGCCGCAGCGCCTGCTTTGGGCGAGCACGGGCACCAAGGATCCTCAGGCGTCGGACACCTTGTACGTCGAATCACTGGCTGCGCCGGACACGATCAACACGATGCCCGAAAAGACCCTGAAGGCCTTCGCCGAGCACGGGGCGATCCGTGGGGTTCTGCCGAAAGATGGCGGTGACGCCGAAGCAGTGCTGGCACGATTCGCCGAGGCGGGCGTGGACACCAACGCGCTTGCCATGCAGCTGCAGAAGGAGGGAGCGGAAGCCTTCGTGAAATCCTGGAAGGAGCTGCTCCGGCGAATCGCGGAGAAAGGCGAGGCGCTCCGCAGCAGCCACGCATCCTGAGCGACGCGGAGAAGGTCGCCATCACCTCTGACATGAATCGACAGCGCGAAGTGCGCTTCTTCGGATAACCGCATGGCCAACGATTTCGACAAGAAATGCATCGACACCATCCGCTTCCTGTCCGTCGACATGGTGCAGAAGGCAAACAGCGGACATCCCGGCCTTCCGTTGGATGCGGCGCCGATGGCGTATGCGTTGTGGATGCGATGGTTGAAGTTCAACCCTGCGAACCCGCAGTGGTTCGATCGCGACCGCTTCGTGCTTTCCGCCGGCCACGGTTCCGCGCTGCTCTACAGCCTGCTCTACCTCACCGGTTACGACCTCACGCTGGATGATCTCAAGCAGTTTCGCCAGTGGGGCAGCAAAACGCCCGGGCATCC
>Ga0209258_100933_pt1 | contig 14353 bp, 16 predicted proteins | sample Araplaol_mTSA_r2_FD_184281 | JGI IMG/M metagenome (GOLD analysis project Ga0209258, IMG submission 184281) | Arabidopsis root microbial communities from North Carolina, USA - plate scrape CL_Col_mTSA_r2 (SPAdes) (version 2) | ecosystem: Host-associated > Plants > Roots > Endosphere | place: USA...
ACGTACCGGCAGCGCCCACCACCATGCCGGCGATGATCATCGCCTCGTTCTGCAGCACGAAGCCCTCGAAAGCCACGGCCAGGCCGGTGAACGCGTTGTACAGCGAGATCACCACCGGCATGTCGGCGCCGCCGATGGGCAGCGTCATCATCAGGCCGAACGCGAGCGCCAGCACGAAGAACACCACGATCAGCGGCATCGACAGCTGGCCACTCGCGATCATCGCGCCCAGCACCACCGCACCCGCCAGCACTAGCATGTTCACCGCACGCTGGCCGGGGAACACGAAGCGCTTGTCCAGCCAACCCTGCAGCTTGGCGAAGGCGATCAGCGAGCCGGAGAAACTCACCGAACCGATCAGCGCACCGAGCACGGCCAGCGCCAGCTGGGCCGTTCCGGGCGTCGCGGTGCCGTTGGCGGTGAATTCGCCGCCGTCCAGCAGGGTGACCGCCGCTCCGGCATAGCTGAAGAGCTCAGCCGCGCCGATGGCCGCCGCCGCGCCGCCGCCCATGCCGTTGTAGAGCGCCACCATCTGCGGCATGGCCGTCATCGCCACCCGGCGGCCGGACCACCAGGCGGCCGCCACGCCAATCAGCACGGCGGCCAGGATCAGTCCGCGGTTATGCATGTCCGGCAGGGCGAAGGTGGCGATCACCGCCACCAGCATGCCCACGCCGGCCCACACGATGCCGCCCCGCGCCGTGCGGGGCGAGCTCATGCGCTTGAGACCGAGGATGAAGAGAAGGGCAGCGAGGAAGTAACAGGCCTTGATCACGATCGGCAGCCAGGCCATTACTTCACCTCCTTGCCGACGGCGGGCTTGCTGGACTTGAACATCTCCAGCATGCGCTCGGTGACGACGTAACCGCCGGCCGCATTACCGGCACCCAGAAGTACGCCCACGAAACCAATGGCGATCTCGAACGGGGTCTGCGCATGCCCTAGCGCGATCATGGCGCCGACCAGCACAATGCCGTGAATGAAGTTGGAACCCGACATCAGCGGCGTGTGGAGAATCACCGGTACCCGGGCGATGATCTCGTACCCCGTGAAAGCGGCCAGCATGAAGATGTAAAGCGCCAGGAACCCGTCGATCATGACCCCTCCCCGCCAGGACACCGTTGTCCCCGCATCATACGGGTGCGGGTCAACCCGTGCGAGCCTCGGACGTTGATGCACAGAGACGTACCGATGGAGTCTCAGCATGCCCGATCCGGCGAAGCGGACGATGACGCCATGAACAGCGCCGTATCCACTCTCGATACCGAACTGCTGGCCGAAGACGTTCGTGCGGTGCCTGTTTCGATGGACGCCTTCCTGGCGCAGGTCGAGCGCCGCGCCTTTCGCATGGCCGAGTTGAACCTCGGCCACCGCGAGGACGCGCTCGATGCCGTGCAGGACGCCATGCTGCGCCTGGTCAAGCACTACAGCGACAAGCCACCGCAGGAATGGACGCCGCTGTTCTGGGGCATCCTGCGCCGGCGCATCGTGGACCTGCAGCGCCGGCGCAAGGTGCGCTCAATCGTGGTGGGCTGGTTGGGCGGTCGGGACGAAGACGGCGAGGATCTGCCGGCCTGGGAGCCGGCCGATACGGGGCCGGGTCCCTTGGAACGATTGCACGACTCACAGTCGTACGCGGACATGGCAGCGGCCGTGAAACTGCTGCCCCAGCGCCAGCGCGAGGCTTTCATGCTGCGCGTGCTGGAGGGCCTGGACGTGGCGGAAACCGCGCAGGCCATGGGCTGTTCGGAAGGGAGCGTAAAAACACATCTGTCGCGCGCGCTGCAACGTCTGCGCGACCAACTGGAGGACTGGCGATGAATGCGCCCGACAACCATCTTGAACGCCGTGCCCGCGAGCTTTATCGCGAGGCGGCGCGTCAGCTCGATCCGGCGACGGCCGCACGGCTACGCGCGGCAAGGCGTGCCGCGGTGTCAGGCGCCGATGGCTCGTCGCTGGCCCAGCGACTGCTGCAACTGCTGCTGCCGGCAGGTGCCTTTGCGGCCATCGCCTTTGCCGCGCTGATGCTGTCCTCGCCCGTCCAAGGCCCAACCGGTGGTACCGGAGCCGGCCTTTCGCCAGTGACCGAAGCCGATGGCGAGCTGCCACCGGACGCGGCAGCGGCCGATCCGGCCCTCTACCAGAACCTGGATTTCTACGGATGGCTGGCCAAGAACGGCGACAGTCAGGCGAGCCGGTGACCATGCATCGAAGTCGTGTGTTGCTGACGTTGTTGTTGGTCATCGGGCTGGGCGGCTTCGCTTCGTCCAGCCTTGCGCAAAACGCCCCGCCTCCGCCTCCACCAGGCTTGGCTCCGCCGCCGCCAGGCCCGCCGCCGGGTCCCCGTCCGTGGAAGAGCCTGACGCCGGACCAGCGCGACATCCTTTCGCCGCTGGCCGACAAGTGGGATTCGTTTCCGCCGCAGCGCCAGGCGCGCATGCTGGAGCGCGCCCAGCAATGGCAATCGTTGCCGCCTAACCAGCGCCGCGAGATCCGCGAGCGCATCGACCGCTGGCAGAAGATGACGCCCCAGCAGCAGGAAGAAGCGCGCGAAAACAGCCGCCGCTTCCAGCAGCTGCCGCCCGAAGAACGCCAGCAGCTGCATGCAGCGTTCCAGCATTTCCAGGAGCTGCCGCCGGACCAGCGCGATCAGTTGCTGCGGCGCTGGCACAAGGAGATGCGCGGAGGTCCGATGGGCGGCCCCGGACCGCACGGCATGCCGCCACCGCCGCCCCCGGGTGGTCCCAGGCACTAAAGAAAAACCCCGCGAAGAGCGGGGTTTTTTCATGGTGCCGAACGCATCGCCTTACTGCTGGAAATGCAGCTCGCCGTTGCGCGTCACGCAGCTCTTGGCCACCAGTTCGTCGTTGAAATCGGGCGCGAGCGTGTCGCCCTGCAGCAGCAGTTCGAGGAAGTTGTACACGTTGCGCGCATACATCTCCGACGCATGCAGCGGCGCACCCGCGGGCAGGTTCAATGGGCCGAGGATCGTCACGCCCTGATGCTCCACCCGCTGGCCCGGCTGCGTGAGTTCGCAGTTGCCGCCGCCTTCCGCGGCCAGGTCGACGATCAGGGCGCCGGGCTTCATGCCATCGACCATGGCGGCCGTGATGATCTTCGGCGACGGGCGCCCCGGCACGGCCGCCGTGGTGACAATCACGTCGACCGACTTCAAGTGCTCGGCCAATGCCTGCTGCTGCGCCGCGCGCTCTTCCGCGGTCAGCTCGCGGGCGTAGCCGCCACTGCCCGCCGCGCTCACGCCCAGCTCCACGAACTTGGCGCCCAACGACTCCACCTGTTCGCGCGTTTCCGGGCGCACGTCGTAGCCTTCGGTCTGCGCGCCCAGGCGACGCGCGGTGGCGATCGCCTGCAAACCCGCCACGCCGGCGCCGACCACCAGCACGCGCGAAGGACGAATGGTGCCGGCCGCCGTGGTCAGCATGGGGAAGAACTTGGGCGCTGACTCGGCGGCGATCAGCATCGCCCGGTAACCAGCCACGGCCGCTTGCGAGCTGAGCACGTCCATCGCCTGTGCGCGGGTCGTGCGCGGCAGCAGTTCGAGCGCGAAGGCCGTGAGGCGACGCTTGCCCATCGCCGTGATGCGCACGGCGGCGCCGTAGGGACGCAACTGGCCGATCACGATGCTGCCTTCGCGCAGGCGCTCCCACGTCGCGTCGTCCGGCGGCAGCACGCAAGTGAGCACATCGGCCTGCGCGAGCACGGCATCGGCATCGGCGAAATCGGCGTCCGAATAGCTGCTGTCGGGGAACCCCGCGGCGGCACCTGCACCGTGCTCAAGCAACACGCGCACACCTTTGCCGTGCAGCTTCCTGGCTACTTCCGGGGTGATGGCTACCCGGCGTTCGCTGGTGGCGGTTTCACGCAATGCAGCCACGGTGATCGACATCGTGCATCCCCTGCGGAAAGGTCCCCGCATCCTAGCCGATGCGTCCCTGCATGAACCACCGACCACTTGCAGCCCGCGCCGGGTCGGAGTTAACTGGCCCGCCACCGGTAACAAGGCCGCACCCGTCGGCCATGGCGATGGGGGTCCCGTAATGGAGATCCCGATGACTGAAGTCGTTGTTTCCGATGTCCTGCTGAACCTCGCGCGCCAGGCGCGCGAAAACGCCTACGCACCCTACTCCCGCTTTCTCGTCGGCGCCGCCGTGCTCACCCGCGACGGCCGGCATTTCACCGGCTGCAACGTGGAAAACGCCTCGTATGGGCTGTGCAATTGCGCGGAGCGCACGGCCTTGTTCACCGCCGTCGCAGCCGGCTGCAAGCCGGGTGATTTCGTGGCGCTGGCGGTGACCGGCGACACGCCGGGTCCGATCAGCCCGTGCGGCGCCTGCCGCCAGGTGATGTCCGAGCTGTGCGACGAACGCATGCCGGTGTGGCTGGGCAACCTCGAGGGTGCGGTGCAGGAAACCACGGTGGAAGCCCTGTTGCCCGGCTCGTTCAAACTGGCCATTGCCAGCTGAGACGCCGCAGAAGATTCGCCTCCCATCGTCCGGGGGATTAGCATGACGGCTTTGCCTTACCCGACATCTGCCATGCCCCATCCCCTTTCCCTGCTGCAGCAGCGCCATTCGGCCCCTTCGCGCCAACTCGGCGAACCGGGTCCCGCAGGCGACGAGCTGCAAGCACTGCTGCAAACCGTCATCCGCGTGCCCGACCACGGCAAGCTGGTGCCGTTCCGGTTGATCCTGTTGCGCGGCGATGCCAAGCGGGTGTTCGGTGAACGGCTGGCCGAACTCTCGTTGCGCGTGAACCCGGACATGACCGAGTCCAAACGCGAGAAGGATCGCACGCGCTACGACTTTGCGCCGTTGGTCGTGGCCGTGGTCGCGCACATCGACGCCTCCAGCAGCGTGCCCGTGATCGAGCAGAAGCTCAGTGCCGGCTGCGTGGCCTACAACCTGCTGCTCGGTGCCCAGGCCCTAGGCTATGGCGCGCAGTGGCTCACCGGCTGGGCTGCGTACGACCGCGAGGCGGCCGGCATTCTCGGCCTGGCGGACAACGAACATGTGATCGGCTTCGTGCATATCGGCACGCCACAGATCGACGTGCCCGACCGCGAGCGGCCCGACCTCGACGAGGTGCTGCGCGTATGGACACCATGAGCCGTCCAGCCGTCCATTTGATCGACGGCAGCCTGTACGTGTTTCGCGCCTGGCATTCGATGCCGGACGAGTTCCACGATGCGGATGGCCATTCGGTCAATGCCGTGCATGGCTTCACGCGATTCCTCTGTGAACTGCTGGAACGGGTGAAGCCCGAGCATCTCGCCGTGGCATTCGACGCATCTCTGACTACGTCCTTCCGCAACGCCATCTATCCGGCCTACAAGGCCAACCGCGAGTTGCCGCCTCCGGACCTGGAACGCCAGTTCGTGCTGTGCCGCGAAGTGGCCGAGACGCTGGGCATACCGGTGCTGATCGACCATACCTACGAGGCCGACGACCTGATCGGCAGCGCACTGTGGAGCCTGCGCGGCCACGGTTTCCGCAGCGTGATCGTGTCGGCCGACAAGGACTTCGGCCAGCTGCTGGGCGAATTCGACGAACAGTGGGACTACGCGCGCAACCTGCGCTGGGGTCCGGCGGGCGTGCTGGAAAAGCTCGGCGTTCATCCGCATCAGGTCGCCGACTATCTTGCACTGTGCGGCGATGCGGTCGACAACATTCCCGGCGTACCCGGCATCGGCGCGAAGACCGCCGCCGCGCTGTTGTCGCATTTCGGCAGCCTGGATGCGCTGTTGGAGCGTGTGGACGAAGTGCCTTTCCTGCGTATCCGCGGCGCCGCCAGTTGCGCGGCGAAACTGCGCGAGCATGCCGACAGCGCACGCCTGTATCGGCAGCTCACTCGCATCGCGCTGGATGCGCCAGTGGCGGAGCAGGCCGAAGCCCTGCAGCGCCGCCGTGGCGAAGCCGCGATGATGGACGAGCTGTGTGAACGGCTGCGTTTTGGACCGCTGACGCGCACGCGGTTGAAGGCTCTTCTCACCTACTGATCTCGGCCGCTCTTTGTAGGAGCGCACCCAGTGCGCGAAAAGCCTATGGAGTGGCGAAGCCGAATTCTGCGGTCGCGCACTGGGTGCGCTCCTACAGGTGAGGCTTATTTCGCGCTGTGAGAAGCCTATCCCGACGGAACGCGACGGCGCGGCGATGCCGAAACTCTGCGGTCGCGCACTGGGTGCGCTCCTACAGGTGAGGCTTATTTCGCGCTGTAAGAAGCCTATCCCCACGGAACGCGACGGCGCGGCGATGCCGAATTCTACGGTGGCGCACTGGGTACGCTCCTGCAGTTTTCCTGTACTCCCCGCAGGAACACGTCGCGGCGCGGTAGCATGGCGGCATGCAAGGCGTGCCCTCCCAACTCACTTCCCGACGCGACGCGGCCGAGTTCCGGCTGGCTTCGCATCGGGAGGGCGTGGAGCTCTATCGCGCGCATATCGTGCGGCATGCGTTCGAGCCGCATACGCACGACGGCTTCGGCTTGGGTGCGATCGAATCGGGCGTGGAACGCTTTCGCTATCGCGGCGCCGAGCATCTCGCGCCACCGGATTCGGTGGTGATGATGAATCCCGATGAGCTGCATACCGGCCACGCCGAAACCGAAGGCGGCTGGCGTTATCGGATGGTCTACATCGAGCCGCACGCCGTCGCCGACGCCACCGGCGAGCCGGGCTGGTGGTTCAACGACGTCGTGCGGGACGACCAGCCCAGTGCACGTCGCGTCACCTTGCTGCTGGATGCCTTGTGGCAGGCGCGCGAACCGTTGGCGTTCGACAGCCTGTTGCTGGAACTGCTGACGCTGTTTCGGCGGCACGCGCGCGTGCCGCGCAAAGCCACGGATGGCGGCAGCGTCCGCTTTGCGCCGGTAGTGGACTATCTGCACGCGCATCTCTCGCGGCGACTGACGCTGGACGAACTGGCCGACGTCGCCGGACTGAGTCCATTCCATTTTTTGCGGCAGTTCCAGGCCCATCATCACGCCACGCCGCAGCAGATGCTGATGGCGTTTCGGCTGGCGGAAGCGAAGCGGCAGCTCGCTCGCGGCGGAAGGCCCGCGGATATAGCTGCCGCGGTGGGGCTCACTGACCAAGCGCATCTCACGCGTGCGTTTGCGCGGCGGTATGGGGTTACGCCGGCGAGGTACCAGAGGGAGTTGCAGCGGTAACCTGCGTCTTCTGTGGGAGTGCACCCTGTGCGCGACACAACCCGCGTTGCCGTATGGGGCGCCTGCCTGTCGCGCATAAGGTGCGCTCCCACAGAACAGCGACCTCATCTGAGCAATCTGGTACAAGACGCCGCGCCGCTTTCGCGCCACGCTGCACGCCATGTGGACAGGCATTCTCTACGCACTCGCCGCCGGCCTGATGTGGGGCCTGGTATTCGTCAGCCCTTTGCTGTTGCCGGAATATCCGGCGGCGCTGCAGTCGGTGGGGCGCTATCTCGCCTTTGGGTTGATCGCGCTGCCGCTGGCATGGATGGATCGCCATGCGCTACGGCAACTCAGCCGCGCCGACTGGATCGAAGCGCTGAAACTGGCCGCGGTCGGCAACCTGCTTTATTACCTGTGCCTCGCCAGCGCTATCCAGCGCGCGGGGGCGCCGCTGCCCACGATGATCATCGGCACGTTGCCGGTGGTGATCGCCATCTGCGCAAATCTTCGCAATGCGCGTCGTGACGGCCGCCTGCCGTGGGCCTGGCTCGCGCCATCGCTGTTGCTGATCGTCGCCGGCATCGCCTGCGTCAACCGGGCCGAACTCACGGCGATGCAGCAGCAGGCCACCGTCGACGTTGCGCGTTATGTGCAGGGTGCGTTGCTCGCCTGCGGCGCCGTGGTGTGCTGGACCTGGTACCCCTTGCGCAACGCCGACTGGCTGCGTCATCACACCGATCGCCGCCCGCGTACCTGGGCGACCGCGCAAGGTCTGGCCACGCTGCCGCTTGCGCTGGCGGGTTATGCGTTGCTGTGGACCTTCATGGGCGCGAGCCACCAGCCCTTCGCCATGCCGCTGGGTCCGCATCCGCTGCGCTTCGTCGGCCTGATGGCGGCGATCGGCCTGTTCGCCTCGTGGCTGGGCACGCTGTGCTGGAACGCCGCGAGCCAGCGCCTTCCTACGGCACTGGCCGGCCAGCTGATCGTGTTCGAAACCCTGGCCGCGCTCGGCTATGCGTTCGCGCTTCGCGGCCAGGCTCCGGGCCCGCTGACGCTGGCCGGCATTGCCTTGCTGGTGATCGGCGTGATGTGGGCAGTGCGCATCCGGCCTCGTCCGGTCGAGGTGCTGGTCGAAGGTTGAACCGCGCGACGTCGAGGTTGTGGCTGCCACATGCGCACGGCACCATGAAGGTTTCCCCGTGACCGCGGCCATGCCCATGAATTCACCCGAGCGCAGCCCCATTCCCGTCGACGCGAGCGCGCCGGTGGAAACCCTCTATGTCGGCAAATGGCTGACCCTGCGCAAGCGCGGGCGCTGGGAGTTCGCCGAGCGCAACAACCCGGGCGGCGCGGTGATCATCCTGGCGGTCACGCCGGAGGACAAGGTGCTGTTCGTGGAGCAGTACCGCGTATCCATCCTCAAGAACACCATCGAGATGCCCGCCGGCCTCGTCGGCGACCTGCACGCGCACGGCGACGAGGACGCCCTGCTGGCCGCGCGCCGCGAACTGGAAGAGGAAACCGGCTACCGCTGCGGGCGCCTCGACTTCGTGCATGAGGGCCCCTCGTCTTCCGGCATGAGCACGGAAATGATCGCCTTCGTGCGCGCCTGGGACCTGGAAAAGGTCGGCCCGGGCGGCGGCGACGAGACCGAGAACATCGTCGTGCACGAGGTGCCGCGCCAGGAGGCGGGGCATTGGCTGTTCGCGCGTGCGGCCGAAGGGTATTCCATCGACCCCAAGCTGTTCGCGGGACTCTGGTTCATCGAACACACCGAGCTGCGCCCGCAAACCTGAACGACCCGGCCCGGGCGCGCTAAAGAATCCGGTGGGACCGCCGATGTTTGTCATGTCGTTCCTCTTTTCGACTTGACCCCATCGACGGATTCCGCCCATGAAGACCCTGATCGCCTCTGCGTTGTTCCTGTTCGCTCCGCTGGCCGCTCACGCCGCCTGCGCTCCTACTGACTTCGCTGTTGAAGGCTTCAAGATGAAGCTCGTCGGCAGCGGCATGGGCGCCCGCCTCAGCCTGGCCGGCCAGCTGGTCAACCACTGTGCACAGCCGGCGGCTGCGCAAATCGCGATCGACGCCAAGGACGGTGCCGGCAAGGTCCTGCAGTCCAAGAAGGGCTGGCCGGCCGGCACCACCAACATCGCCCCGGGCCAGTCGGTCGAATTCGACCTGGGCCGCCTGTTCCGCTTCGACCCGGACATGCAGTCCTACACCGTCGGCATCGCTGACGTGCGTACCTGGTAAGCAACCAGTCTCTTTTCATACCTTGTCTTGCTTGAGGCCCCGGTCGGGGCCTCTTTTTTTGTCTGCGCGCCAATGGCAACCTCGTTGGTTTGTGACGCAGTTCAAGTTTTGGGGGCTGCAGTCGATAAATAGGCTTGACCGGTGGGCATTGGCCCGATCCACCGGCCTCCATACGGCCCGCGTCCATCGAGGGATGGCACCAGGGAGACCCATGCATCTAGACATACCGACCCTGACCCTAGTCAGCCTGCTGATGGGCATAGGTGCCTCGATCGGTTTCACGTCGCTGATGACCGTCCTGCACACCCAGGTCGTGCTGCGCATCTGGGTGGCCAGCATCTGGATCAGCACCCTGGGCGTCACCCTGATCGGCCTGCGCAACCACATCCCCGACCTGTTCTCGATCGTGGTGGGCAACGGCCTGCTGGTGACCTCCAACATGCTCACGCTCAAGGGCATCGCCACGCACCTGGGCCTGCCGATGCGACTGCGCTGGCCGGCGACGCTGGTGTTGGCCTACTGCCTCTGCATGGCGTGGTTTGCCTATGTCACGCCCAACCTCGGCACGCGACTGCTGGTCGGTAGCCTGCAGGCGATGTCGTTCAATTTCGCTTACGCCTACCTGCTGCTGCGTTATCTGGACCCGGCCATCCGCATCAGCTGCCGCATCGCCGCGGCGGTGATGATCTGCAACGGCCTTTTCTACATGGTGCGGGCCTTCGTCCCGCTCGATCCCAATTCGGGCCAGGACATCATGCTGGCCGGCACGCCGGTAGCTGCCACCTACGTGATCGGCATCCTTACCGGGCTGGCCTCCTACTTCGCCCTGCTGCAACTGATCACCGAACGTCTGATGGTCGACCTGCGCCAGGCCGCGCATACCGACGGGCTGACCGGCCTGCTCAATCGCAGCGCCATCGTTGCCGAGGGACGCGCCAGCCTTGCCCGCTGCCAGCAACGCGAACAGCCGTTCGCCCTGCTGATTTTCGATCTCGACCATTTCAAGCAGATCAACGATCGCTGGGGCCACGACGCCGGCGATGCGGTGCTGCGCCACGTCACGATCATCCTGCGCGAGGTCACCCATTGGCCCGGCTATCTGGCCGCCCGCTATGGCGGCGAGGAATTCGTGGTCGCACTGCCGGGCGCCGACCTTGGCCAGGGTCTGGTCGTCGCCGAACGGCTGCGCCAGGCGCTCGCCCATTCCCATGCGCACATCGACAATCAGGACATCCCGGTGACGGCCAGCATCGGCGTGGCGATGGCCCGCCCGGGCGTGCGCTTCGAGCAACTGGTGCGGCAGGCGGACGAGGCGATGTACCGGACCAAGTTCGACGGCCGCAACGGCGTGAGCTCCGCCGAAGGCGACGATCGGCGCTTTGTGGAGGCCGGCGACTCACGTTGCTGACAGTTGCCTCAGGGTTCCCTTACAGGATCGCAAGTTCCTGACCCCTTCCCTGGCCAACTTCTCGGCTATGCTGCCCTCGCTTCCGGGGGGAAGCCAAAAGGGGATCCAGAGCATGCATGACGAGACCATGGCCTCGGGCGTGTACCTGCCCGAGTTGGACGTTATTCCTGCACGAGACACGACGGAGGTGCATCGCCTCCGCTTCCACGGCAACGCCAGCGACTACTTCCGCATCTGGATCGTCAACGTGGCGCTGAGCCTGGTGACGCTAGGCATCTATTCGGCCTGGGCCACGGTGCGCACGCGGCGCTACATGTATTCCAACACGACGTTGGGCGGGTCGCCATTCGATTACCTCGCCAGGCCCCTGCCTATCCTCAAGGGTCGACTGCTGACGGTACTCATCTTTGCCATCTACGCATTCGCCGGACGTATCGTCGCACCGCTGCAAGCGGTGGCGGCGCTGATGGTCGCGGGCTTCATGCCCTGGCTGATCGTCAAGAGCATGATGTTTCGCGCGCGCTACTCGTCCTGGCGCGGCTTGCGCTTTTACTTCAGCGACGACTACGCCGGTGCCTACAAATGGTATTTGGGCGTCTATTTCCTGATGGGCCTTCCGTTCCTGCTGTTTTCGATCACGGCAATCGCGGGGCATCCCGGGCTGGGCGCGCTGTTTGCCTTCGCCGGGCTCACCGGCATCTATCCGTGGATCAAGGGCCACCAGCAGGAGTGGATGGTGGAGAACCATCACTTCGGCGGAAAGTCGTTTCACTTCGACAGCGCGATCGGCAACTACTACAGCGTTTACATCAAGGCCGCCGGCGTGGCCCTCGTATGGTTCCTGCCGTGCTTCGCGCTGGTCAGCGCGGTGACTGCCCTGATCACCAAGGGCAACCCGCAGGCATTCAACCCCAGGATGCCCTCGCCTTACTTCATCCTCGCCGTGTATGCGGTGATGGCGCCGGCGTATCTGGGCGTGTGGACGTTCGTGCACACGCGCATGACCAACCTGCTCTACAACCAGGCGCAACTGGGCCAGTACCGTTTCCGCTCCACGCTGGCGTACTGGCCGATGCTTGGCCTCTACCTCGGCAACGCACTGGCGGTGCTGTTCACGATCGGCCTTGCCCTGCCGTGGGCGCGCGTCCGCACGGCGCGCTACCGCGCGGAGCATCTTGAGGTATTGGGGGATGGCGACCTGAGCGACTTCGTGCGCGACGCGTTCGCGCATGGCGACATAGGCGCGACCGCCACTGAAATGGACAGCCTGCTGGGCATCGACATCGGCCTGTGAAGGCAATGGTTCCGGCGATCTATTTCGATGGACGATCCACGCATGCCACGCGCGTCGACGCGTGGCGTGACGAGAACGTGCTGCGCTGGCGATGCGCGAACGATGCACAGGAATGGAGCGCGCCGTGGACGGCCATCGAGCCCAGCGCACGGGTGATCGGCGTGCCTTTCACCCTGCACCTGGAGGATGGCGCCCATCTGCAGATCGACCACGATGCCCTGCCTGCCGACTGGTTCCCGCGTCACCACCTGATCGAACGCATGGTCGACTGGCTGGAGCGCCGCTGGATGGCCGCCCTGGCCGGCATCGTCGTGGTGGTCGTATCCCTGCTTGGCTTGTTCGAGTACGGCCTGCCATGGGCGGCCGATCGCATCGCCACGCACATGCCGGCATCGGTGGAAAACGCGATGGGCAAGCAATCGCTCGCGGCGCTGGAAGGCCGCCTGCTGATGCCTACGACGCTGCCGTCCGATCGACAGTCGCATTTGCAATCGGTGTTCCGGCATTTCGTCGATGGCGTGCAGGGTGCACCCAACGTGCGACTCGGGTTCTACCAGGCCAAGGCCATCGGTGCGAACGCCTTCGCGCTACCCGGCGGCACCATCGTGTTCACCGACGAACTGGCCGAAGCCGTGCCGGACGATGCCGCGTTCATCGCCGTGATTGCCCACGAACTCGGCCACCAGGCCGGCCATCACATGCTGCGCCAGGTGCTGCGCAGTTCCGGCGTGTTCATCGTGGCTGGCCTGCTCATGGGCGACGTGACATCGATGGGTGGTGTCGCGGCGGGCATCCCGATGTTTCTGGTGGACAGCCATTACAGCCGCGGCTTCGAGGAAAACGCCGATGGTTTCGCGTTCCGCGCGCTTGCGGGCCAGGGCATCGACCCGGAGGCCTTCGTGCATGCGATGCAGGCGCTGGAGCGCGCACATCCGGAACTGAAAGGACAGGAACTGCGCTACGCAGCCAGCCACCCGCTCACCGCCGAACGCATCGCCCGCGCCCATGCCGCGTCGCTGCAGTTTCAGGCGGCGAAGGCCACTGTCGACGCACGCCCGGGGCGCTGAGCCTGAGCTGCTGCCGGCCGGCCCGCGCAGGGGCCGCCCGGTTTCCTGCCGTGCGGATCATCCGCCCTGCTTGCCCGCCTTCATCTCGACCACCAGCGCCTTGGTGGCCGCGTTGCCGATGTTCTCGTTGCTGTGCGTGATCGGCTCGCTCCACATGGCTTCACCGGCCTTGTGCTCGGTCTCGGTCACCTTGCCATCGGCCGTGGTGGTCTTGGTCTTGCCGCCGGTGACGAAGTAAACGACGTTGGCCGGATGCGAATGCATGGGCAGCTTGTCACCGGGCTTGAGCGATACCTCGATGACTCGCACCTGGTCGTTGTCCAGCAACACCTTGGTATTCTTCGGCGCCACCTTGGCCATGTCCTGCGCGCACACCCCGCCTGCAAAGGCGACGGCAGCCAGGACCAGCACGCACTTCAGACTGCTTTGAACGATCTTTGCCATGACACGTCCTCCAGCTGTTCGATGAGGTCGTCAATGGCCGCCGATGGGAGCTGAAAAGTCGGAGGCCGGTCACGGGCTTCTCCCTTGCCCCGCGGACCCGACGGCGTCCGCGCCATGCCCCCGCATGGATCATCAGCTACTGGCCAGAACGACGACTGTGGCACGCGCCTCCCGCGGGCTGCGCGCCGGTCGCTCACCGGGCGGACATGGCCAAGCCTGTGCAGTCATGAAGCAGTATTAGTCATGGGGCGGCGAAGCCCCGTGCGCGGCGCAAGCTACGCCCGGGCCAGGGCCCCGTCAATCGAACGGAAGACAGAGCACTGCACGCCCATCACGGCATCACCGCTGTTTGATGGCCCTCATCTGCGCGACAAGCGCATCGTTGCCCGGCACCTTTCCAAAGCGTGCGGCAAAGTCCGAGACCGTCTGCTCCAGGCCCTCGCGCGGCTGTGCCCTTTGTATGCTGGCCCGCATGAACCACCCCTGCGGATCATCAGGATTCAACTGCACGAGGCGGTTGGCGACCGTCCAGGCCTTGTCCCATTCGTGGGTCACATTGACATAAATGTCACCTACCGCAGCGAGCGTCCACGTATCGGTCGGATTGAGGCGCAGCGCCTGCTCAAAATCGTTTGCGGCCTGCGAGGCATCGCCCAGCGCGCGATGCGCCTGCCCAAGAACGTCATAGGCTGTTTCGTCCCGCGGCGCCAGTTT
>Ga0209258_100934_pt1 | contig 14241 bp, 9 predicted proteins | sample Araplaol_mTSA_r2_FD_184281 | JGI IMG/M metagenome (GOLD analysis project Ga0209258, IMG submission 184281) | Arabidopsis root microbial communities from North Carolina, USA - plate scrape CL_Col_mTSA_r2 (SPAdes) (version 2) | ecosystem: Host-associated > Plants > Roots > Endosphere | place: USA...
TAAAGCGGTCGAAGTCAGCCTGGCTTGCCGTCCCGGCGGGGTGTCAGATAGATCCAGGCCGAGCGCACCACCCACGGGGCCAGCACCAGCAGCCACAGCAGCGCTGCCGCCGTGTAGATCGGCCAGGGCTGCCGTGCCGCGTCGGCCAGCACGCGGACGACGGCCGTCAGCTGCATGCCAAGGAAGGCGATCCAGGGGATCGTTCCCATCGCCAGCGGTCGGCCCGAATGGCCGTGGGTGACCCGGGTGACCATGGCCACCAGCATCGAGGCGAAGAAGCCGATGGTCAGCGCATGCAGCGGTGCGCGAGCCCAGCTGCTGGTGCCATGCCAGGCCAGCGACAGGCTGTCGGCGGAAAACAGCGCAAAGGATAACGGCAGCCATGCCAATGCCACATAAAGCACGGTCAACAGGCTGGGGCGGCGTGCTTTCCACGGTTGCCAGGCGAGCCATTGCCACAGCAGCAGGCCAGTAAGGGGAAGGTCGGCCAGCCAGCGCCAGCCGGCGAGGCCGCCGAGATCGAGCGCCAGATGCCCAAGCATCAGCACCCACATCGCGCCAAGCGACCAGGCAGGACGCACGACGCGGTAACCCGGAATCACGTTGTTGGAAAAGAACGGCACCATGCGGTGCGCGACCGTGAAGTAGACCGGCAGCAGCAGCCCGAATGTGCCCAGTGCGTTGGCCGCCTGCATGAGACGGGGCGAAGCACCGCAAGCGAAGTCGAGCGCGAGGGCGATACCGGTCGCGCCGAACAGCAGCGCCGCGTAGCACGAGACCGCCCATAGATCGCGCCCGCGGTTTTGCGCCAGGCGGCGACCCAGCGATAGCAGGGCCACGGTCCAGCCCGTCAGCATGGCGGCGAGGCCAAGGGGGAGGATGGTCGGTACACCGCTCTGTGCCGCCAGCATCAGCAGGCCACCGCCGAGGATCGCCCCGAACACGGCGGCGTAGGTTCGCTTGGGCACCTCCACGAGGTTCAGCCAGCGTGGAAACACCGTCAGCAGGAAACCGAACACGAACGGCGAAAGCGTCGCGTACTGCATCAGGAAGCCGTGTGCCCAGGCCGAAGGCATGGCCTGCGAAGCAAACGGCCAGCCATGCCAGGAAGCCAGCAGTGCCCAGGTCCACCAGACCATGTTGGCCAGCAGGGCCAGGGCGCCGACCAGGAACATCGCCCGATGCGGCGCGGCCAGCAGCATGGCCAGCGGATCGGGGAGACGGGAAGATGCGGAAGAAGGGTTCGTCATGGACGGCTTGCGTGAAGTGCGACGGCCGAGGCGGGCGGCAGTCTTGCAATCTCGCTCCCGGCCTGGCTCTGACCTGGGTCAGATTTCGCCGATGGGTTTGCGGGCCATTGTCCCGCAAACCCCTGGCAGGTTTACAACTGGCTCATGCCGCCATCGGCGATGATTTCGGTGCCCACGATGAACGCCGACTCCGGCGAGGACAGGTGCAACACCGTGGAAGCGATCTCGGCGGCCTTGCCGAAACGGCCCAGCGGCACCTGCGACTGGATCTGCGCGGCAGTGGCCTCGAGCGTGGCCGGGTCCAGGCCCAGCTTGCCGTAGAGCGGTGTTTCCACCGGCCCCGGACTCACCACGTTGACGCGTACGCCGGCCGGCAGCAACTCGGCGGAAAGCGTCTTGGCCAGCGAAATCACTGCCGCCTTGCTCGCCGCATACACCGATGACGAAGGCATGCCCAGGTGCGCATTGATCGAACCGTTGATCACGATGGATGCACCACGGTTGAGCAGCGGCGCCAAGGCCTGCAACTGGAAGTAGGGGCCCTTTACGTTGGTGTTGAAGGTGAGGTCCCACAGGTCTTCGTCGACGGCGTCCAGCGGCGCGAACTTCGCCACGCCGGCATTGAGGAACACGGCGTCGAGCTTGATGCCCTGCGTTGACAGGGTATGGGCTAGCTCCTTCGCCGATGCGATCGAGCCGGCGTCGTTGCGCACGGCGATGGCCGCGGCGCCCAGCGACGAGCGGGCCTGTTCCAGGGCTGCGGGGTCGCGGCCGGTGATTACGACGCGGGCGCCTTCCGCGGCGTAGGCCTGGGCCGCGGCGAGGCCGATGCCGCTGCTGCCACCAGTGACGAGGATGGTTTTGTTTGCGAAACGGTTCATGACGTTGCTCCGGGGGAAGTGATGTTCGACAGCGTCATGCTGCTACCGACGCCGACGATTGCCGTGCCGGGACTTCGACAAACTCGTTCGAAGTTTTCGAATGAGTGGCGGCCTCGCCTTTTTGAGTTGCCAGACGGCGCCGATTATCGAATGTGCAAGACACATGTGTATTCCGTGACCGCAGCGTCGGCGGCCTGTGGGCGCGATGTGGAGTGCGCGTACGTGCGGCCACGACATCGATGACTGCCGGCCAACGCCTGCGCGCGACAGTCACGCGACAGGTACCTCGTGTCGACATCCCGATCTCCAAGGTGACTCGCACCGCCCAAGGAGATGAACTCATGACGAAACGTGGAAACGCCGCGCGCGTTCACGGTGTATGCGGCGCATTGTTCGCATTGACTGCGGCCTGCAGTACGCCTGTTTTCGCCGACACGTCACCCGCGCTGGATCGGGCCAGCCTGTGGGTTGGTGGCTTCTATTCGGATACGGAGACGCGTATCGGTGCGAGTGACCGGAGCGGCCAATACAGCGGCAGCGTCGGCCTGGAAGACGATCTCGGCTTTCGTCGCCACAAGGCCGTGCCCCGTGCCCGCTTCGATTTCCTCATCGGTGACCATCAGGGCTTTTCATTCGACTTCTTCGGCATCGATCGCACGCACAGCCGGTCCATCAGCCGTGCACTCGACTATGACGGCAACCATTTCGACGCGTCGGCGCGCGTCGATGGCAAGCTCAACTTCAATTTCGGCAGCGCGGCCTATCGCTGGTGGTTTGGCAGTGGCAGCGATGTCTTCGGGTTGGGCCTCGGCGCCGCCTACTACGGCGTCAAGGCGCGCGTGGCGGGGGAAGCCTCGCTGAACAGAGAAACCGCCCAGGCCGAGGCCAGCACGCATGAAACGGCATGGGCACCGGTACTTCAGCTTGGATGGCGTCACGCGTTCACGCGCGACGTGCGCATGTACTTCGACGCTTACGGCGTAAAGAAGAATGGCGGCAACCTTGCCGGGCATATCTACAACGCGGCGCTCGGGCTCGAATGGTTCCCGATCGAAAACCTGGGCATTGGCGGTGAATACGGCTACACGCGGATCAAGCTGGAGCAGAACCGCACCAACTACCGCGCCAATCTGGACATGAAGCTGAAGGGCCCGTCGTTGTTCGTTCGCCTGCGATTCTGAGCGGCGCGATCAGAACGCCCAACAGGAACATCCGGGCATGCCCCACAAGGCATGCCCGTTCCCCTGGTGCGTGCTGCAGGCAGCATGAAGTCCGGCGGCCTGGACGGGCACGCGCACCGGTGCTGATTTCCAACAGCCGCTGCCGGAAAGAACGGGCGACCAGTCGGGCATGGCTGGTGGTGGCGTGAGGTCGTGGCCGCGGAAATCGCCGGAGGCGTACACGATGCGCCCGTCGACCGCGGTGAGTTCGGAAACGATCTGGCGGATCTCCTCGTCGGGCACCTGGAAATAGTCCTGCGACAGCACCGCGAAGTCGGCCAGCAGCCCAACGTCGAGCTGCCCCTTGAGCTCGTCCTCGCCGGAAAACCACGTGTTGTGACGCGTGCACAGCGATAGCGCCGTCGCGCGATCCAGGCGATTGCCCTGCGGATACAGCTCAAGTCCGCCCAACGTGCGTCCGGTGGTGAGCCAGTGCAGCGTCGTCCACGGATCGTAGCTGGCGACGCGCGTGGCATCACTACCCGCGCCTACGCGCAGGCCCATCTCCAGCATGCGTCGCACCGGCGGCGTGCGTTCGGCGGCAGCCGCGCCGTAGCGTTCCACGAAGTATTCACCCTGGTAGGCCATGCGGTGCTGGATCGCGATGCCGCCACCCAACCGTGCGATGCGTTCCAGGTTGCGATCGGACACGGTTTCCGCGTGGTCGAAGAACCAGCGCAGGTCTTGCAGAGGGATGTCGCGATCGATGCGCTCGAACACGTCAAGCGCGCGGTCGATCGTTTCGTCGTAGGTGGCATGCATACGCCAAGGCCACCGTCGCGTGGCCAGCAGACGGGCGACCTGTTCCAGATCATCTTCCATGGCCTTCGATAGCTCCGGCCCCGGCTGGCGGAAGTTCTCGAAGTCCGCCGCGGAGAACACCAGCATTTCGCCGGCGCCGTTCAGGCGGTAGAACTCGTCGCCATCGCCGGGACGAAGAATCGAAGACCAGTGCCTTAAGTCGTCCAGCTCTTCTCCAGGGCGTTGCGTGAACAGGTTGTAGGCCACGCGCACGGTCAGCAGCCGATGCAGTTGCAGCTCTTCGATCGCGCGGTAGTCGTCGGGGTAGTGCTGCAGTCCGCCGCCTGCGTCGATCACGCTGGTGATGCCGAGGCGGTTTAATTCGCGCATGAAGTGGCGAGTCGAATTGATCTGGTATTCGTAAGGAAGGCTGGGGCCCTTGGCCAGCGCCGAATACAGCAGCAGCGCGCTCGGCGTCGCCAGCAGCAGGCCGGTGGGCTCGCCGCTGCCGTTGCGTTCAATGCGGCCGCCCGGCGGGTCAGGCGTGTCTCGTGTATAGCCGCACGCACGCAGCGCGGCGGCGTTGAGCAGCGCGCGGTCATACAGGTGCAGCACGAAGACGGGCGTGTCCGGCGCTACGGTGTTGAGTTCGTCGAGCGTGGGCAGGCGCTTTTCGGCGAACTGGTATTCGGTGAAACCGCCGACCACGCGCACCCATTGCGGTGGTGGTGTGTGGGCTACCTGCTCGGCCAGCATGCGCATCGCATCGGCGAGCGATGGCACGCCATCCCAGCGCAGCTCGAGGTTGTAGGTGAGCCCGCCGCGGATCATGTGGATATGCGAGTCGATCAGGCCGGGAATGATCCTGCGCCGTCCCGCATCGATGATCAGCGTGGCAGGCCCGGCCAATGAGCGTATCTGCCCATTGGTACCGACCGCGGCGATGCGGTTGCCGGTCACGGCAATGGCCTGCACCTCGGGACGCCTCGCTACACCCGTGTGTATCTTCGCGTTGTGCACGATGAGCGTGGGATGCGTGGTCATGACTGCCTCGCGCGCCGAGCGGGCCGGTGTGCACAGATGTACGGTCAGGCACGTCGAGCTTTCGTGACCGTGGAGGACGGCGGGCTGTCAAGCAGGTGGCGCAGGTCGCCGGGCCCGTGCGAAAGGCTAAGGTCGGCGCGCGAAAACGCGGCCAGGCCGCGGGCATTCCGGCGACATGTGCATATGCACAAAAGTCATTTCCTACTGCTGCAGCGCCTGGCCAGCATGAAACCCTCGTTGGGAGGCGAGTGGATGACTTTGTTGCCTGGACGTTTCAAGACACGCATCACCCTGGCGAGCCGATGCCTCGCCGTGGCCTCGTGGCTCGGCATGCCCATGGCGTGTCTGGGCGCCGACTATGACTTCTACGGCAACTGGCCAACGCATGTAACAGCATCGGACGGGACGGACTTTGGCCTTGCGGTGCTGTACCAGTACGACATCAACGAATTTTCCCAGGATGACGCGCGATTCGAAGACGCCCATACGAACCGTCGCCGCTACCTCGGCCTGTACCTTCGCAAGCCCGGCGTATACGACGCCATCGCGCAATACGACTACCAGGCAAGGCAATGGGCCGATGCCTTCGTGCGTCTGCGCAGCAGCGGTGTCGTGGGCGAGGACCTGGGCAATGTTCGTTTCGGCTATTCGAAGACGCCCGTCGGTTTCGAAGGCGTGACGAGCACGTCGGCCACCACCTTCATCGAGTCGGCGCTGCCGACCCAGGCCGTATGGGAAGGGCGCCGTGCAGGCGTCGACTGGGCGTGGATACGGCCGCATTTCGTGTTGAACGTGGGTGACTATTTCTGGCGCAAGGATCTGGACGGCAACAACCCGGGCAGCACCTGGGCGGCGAGGGCCGCGTGGATTCCGATCAACCAGCCGGGCCATGTGCTGCACCTGGGGCTGTCGGCATCCCGCGAAAAACTCGACTGGGCCGACCAGGGCACCGTGCCGCCGGCGGCGCGGCTGCGCGCCCGTCCCGAAGCCGGCCTGACACCGGTGCGATTGGTGGATTCGGGCAACCTGAGCTACAGCAAGAACGTCAACCGACAAGGTGTCGAAGCATTATGGATCGACGGTCCGTGGTCCGTGCAGGGCGAGTACCTGCAGGCCAGGGTACAGCGCTACAACGGCAAGCCCGATTACGACGCCAGCGGCTTCTACGTCTTCACGACCTGGACGCTCACCGGCGAGGCGCGTTACTACAGCGACGGCAACGTTGGCGATCGTCGCTACACGGGCCGCGACCAGCAGGTGATCCGGCCATCCCACGCCTGGGGCGCGGTGGAAGTGGCGCTGCGCTACAGCGAGCTGGATCTCAACGATGGCGCCATCACCGGCGGCAGGGAGCACGACTGGACGGTGGGTGCGAACTGGTACCTCGGCGAACACCTCAAGCTGCAGGCCAACTACGTCTGGGCCTTCAGCGATCGCGGCAATCTGGAGGTGAACCCGCACATCTTCGAGATGCGGGCGCAGATCTACTTCTGAGCGGTGGGCGCCGAGGCGACGAGGCGCGCAGCATGGCGTGCCATCATCAGGTTTTCCCGTGAGGGCAGCACGCGCGTTTGCAGCGACGGCAGCAACGGCTGCAGCAGCGCGATGACGCGCTCCCGCGTCGGCGCATGGTGCTCGCCGATCCCGCCGGTGAACACCAGCAGGTCCAGCCCGCCAAGCACGACGGCCATGCCTGCGGCCTGCCTGGCCACCGACATGGCGAACTGTTCGAGCGCAAGCTCGGCGAGCGGCTGCCCGGTGGCTTCGGCGAGTTTGCGCACGTCGGCGCTGAGATCGGAAATGCCGCGCAGGCCGGAGCGGTGCTCCAGCAGATCCTGCAACTGCTCGGCGTCGCAGCGCTTTTCGCGCAGCAGGAACAGCATGACACCCGGATCGATGTCGCCCGGACGCGTTCCCATGATGATGCCGCCGGTGGGTGTCATGCCCATGCTGGTGTCGACCGAGCGCCCGTCGCACACGGCGGTGAGGCTGGCGCCACTGCCGAGGTGCGCGATGACCACGCGAGGCGGGATCACGGGCAGCTGCGCGAGGATCGATTCGCACGACAACCCGTGGAAACCGTAGCGTTCCACGCCTTCGCGTTGCAGTGCATGCGGCAGCGGCAATACACGCGACATGTCGGGCAGGGGATGGTGAAACGCCGTGTCGAGGCAGGCGACCTGTTGCGATTCGGGCAGCAGTTCGCGGCTGTGTCGCACCCATGCCAGCGCCGGCGGCACGTGCAGCGGTGCGAAGCTTGCCGCCGCCTCGATGGCGGCGAGCACCGTGTCGTCGATCAGGCAATGCCGCCGCACCGAAGGGCCGCCGTGCACGATGCGATGGGCCACGGCCGCGGGTGCACCCAGCACGACGATCGGCGGCAGGGCGAGCAGGCGCCGCAGCGCCTGTGCGTCGGCGTCGCCTTCGAACGTGAGTTCCTGCCATTGGCCGCACTCCCGGAAGCGCAGGACATGGCGCGTGCCGCCGGTGTCGACGTTGCCTTCCGCCACCAGGATCGGCCCGTTGGTCGCCACCTGGTAAAAGCCGAACTTCAGCGATGACGAGCCGACATTCAGCGTGAGGATATTCATGCCGGTTGCCAGCGCCAGTTCCTGATTTCCGGCAGATCCTCGCCGTGCTCGCTGACGTACAGCCGATGCCGTTCGATGGCGCTGGTGTAGCGCTCGTGGGCTTGCTTGCGCAGGTGCTCCAGCTTCGGCACGCGGTTGATGACGTCCAGGCACAGCTGATAGCGATCGAGATGGTTGAGCACCATCATGTCGAACGGCGTGGTGGTGGTGCCTTCCTCCATGTAGCCGCGCACGTGGATGTTGTCGTGGTTGTGCCGGCGATAGGTGAGGCGGTGGATGATGCCGGGGTAGCCATGGAAGGCGAAGATCACCGGGCGGTCGCGCGTGAACAGTCGGTCGAATGCTTCGTGATCCATGCCATGCGGATGTTCGTCCATGGTCTGCAGCGTCAGCAGGTCGACTACGTTTACGATGCGAACACGCAGATCGGGTACGTATTCGCGCAGCAGCATCACCGTAGCCAGTGCTTCGACCGTGGGTGCATCGCCGGCGCAGGCCAGCACCACGTCGGTGTCGCCGTCTTCATTGCCAGCCCACGGCCAGATGCTGGCGCCGGCCGCGCAATGCGCCACGGCAGCGTCGATGTCCAGCCACTGCCACTCCGGCTGCTTGCCGGCAATGATCAGGTTCACGTACTGGCGACTGCGCAGGCAATGGTCGGTGACCGATAGCAGGCAATTCGCATCCGGTGGCAGATAGATGCGCACGATCTCCGCTTTCTTGTTCGCTACGTGGTCGATGAATCCGGGATCCTGGTGCGAGAAACCGTTGTGATCCTGGTGCCAGACCAGCGAACTCAACAGGTAATTGAGCGAGGCGATCGGCGCGCGCCAGGGAATGTCGCGCGTCACCTTCAGCCACTTCGCATGCTGGTTGAACATCGAGTCGACGATGTGGATGAAGGCCTCGTAGCAATTGAACAACCCATGCCGGCCGGTGAGCAGATAGCCTTCCAGCCATCCCTGGCACTGATGCTCGCTGAGCATTTCCATCACGCGCCCGGTGGGCGCGAGGTTGACGTCGGTTGCCATGGTTTCGCTGAGCCAGGTCTTGGGGCTCACGTCGTACATGGCATCCAGGCGGTTGGAGGCGGTTTCATCGGGGCCGAACAGCCGGAAGTTCGCCGAATCCAGGTTGAGCTTCATCACGTCGCGCAGCCAATAGCCGAGGTGCCGCGTGGTTTCGGCGCGCACGGCGCCGGGCTGTTCGATGGCCAGCGCATACTCGCGGAAATCCGGCAGATGCAGCGGCTTGAGCAAGGTGCCGCCGTTGGCGTGCGGGTTGGCACTCATGCGGCGTTCGCCGGTCGGTGCGAGCGCGGCCAGTTCTTCCACCAGCGTGCCATGGCGGTCGAACAATTCGTGCGGCCGGTAACTCTTCATCCATTGTTCGAGAATGGCGACGTGCCCCGGCTTGGACATGTCCGACAGCGGCACCTGGTGCGAACGCCAGGTGTTCTCCACCGGCAACCCATCGACGACGGCTGGGCCTGTCCAGCCTTTGGGCGAGCGTAGGACGATCATCGGCCAACGGGCGCGCCGCGCTGGAGCATCGCTACGCCGTGCGTTGCTCTGGATGCGCCGGATGCGTCGGATGCAGGTATCCAGCGCCTCGGCGAAGGCGCTGTGCATGGCCATCGGTTCATCGCCTTCCACAAAGATGGGATCGTGGCCGTAACCCTGCATCAACTGCTTGAGCTCGCGGTCACCGATGCGCGCGAGCACGGTAGGATTGGCGATCTTGTAGCCGTTCAGATGGAGGATCGGCAGCACCGCGCCATCGCGCACCGGGTTGATGAACTTGTTGGAATGCCAACTCGTCGCCAGCGGTCCGGTTTCCGCTTCGCCATCGCCGACTACGCAGGTGACGATGAGATCCGGATTGTCGAAGGCCGCGCCGTAGGCGTGCGACAGCGAGTAGCCAAGCTCGCCGCCTTCATGGATGGAGCCGGGCGTTTCGGGCGCCACGTGGCTGGGGATGCCATAGGGCCATGAGAACTGGCGAAACAGCAGGCGCATGCCCTCGCGGTTGCGCTCCACGCGCGGGTAGGTTTCAGTGTACGAACCTTCGAGATAAGAGTGCGCGACCAGCCCAGGGCCGCCATGACCGGGTCCGATCACGTAGATCATGTCCAGGTCGTACTGCGTGATCACGCGGTTGAGGTGCGTGTAGATGAAATTGAGGCCTGCGGTGGTGCCCCAGTGGCCAAGCAGGCGCTTCTTGATGTGCTCAAGCGTGAGTGGTTCGTCGAGGAGCGGGTTCTCGCGCAGGTATATCTGGCCCACGGTGAGATAGTTCGCCGCGCTCCAGTAGCGGTGCATTTTCTCCAGCAATGCCGGGTCGAGCTTCGCCATGACGCCGCCTTCCGCCGCAAAAAGGGCATCGTGCACGCGCAGGCGTGCAGACGTTGTCACGGCATGCTGATGCCACCGTGGCCACCCTCATGCGGGCCGACGATGGGGATGGGCTACCGCTTGATGTCGAGCTCGTTGGTGACTTCCTTGACGCCGGGTACGCCACGCACGATGGAATCGATCTTCGCCTTTTCCGCGTCATTGGCCACCGGGCCGCGGAGGACGACGGCGCCATCCGAAGCAATCACCTTCACCTGATGTCCGGCTGGTGACAGGGAATTGTCGCGTTGAAGTATCTGTTGCACCTTGCCCGCAAGCTGCTGGTCGTCTGCACTGGGTGAGGGGATCGCGCGATTGGGATTCTTGGGGTCGTGCATCGGCATCGACATCGTGGGCTCGCGCGGCGTCGGCACGGTGCCTGCGCCGGACGGTGGTGCCGTCTGCGCAAAGCTGGCGGATGCTGCAACAAGGGTCATGCCGATAACGACGGAACGGAGGCGCATAGGGCGATTCCAGGCGGTGGCGTCGCGGGCTACGCTGCACCCCACGGCGTACCCGTGCCGTGAATCGGCCGTGCAGGAGTCGCTAGAAGTGCAGCGCGTGCAAGTCCATGCCGCCTACATGCCTTTTCGGCGTTCAGCAACGTCAGATGCGCTCAGCGAGCCCGGCTGGCCACCAAAGCGATTCAACACGTAATTGGACAAGGCCGCGATTTCAGCGTCGGTGTATGCCTCACCGAACGAAGGCATGAACACGTGCTGGTTGCCCACGTTCAGGCGCGAACCGCCCAGGACCACCTGGGTAAGGTTGGTGGCATGCGGATCACGTACCGAGCGCATGCCGGCAAGCGAGGCGTAGTCGCTCTGGCGACCCTTGCCATTGTCCAGATGACAGCCGGCACACGCACCGACGAAGAGTTGCTCGCCCAGGCCCACCGTTGCGTTCGTGGCGGCGGGTGCTGTACCCGCTGCGGCGGCGGGCGCGGTGGCTGCACCACCCAGTTGCGGTGGCACGTCGCGGAGATAGGCGACCAGGGCCGAGACGTCAGTCGGCGTGAGGTATTGCAGGCTGTTCTCGACCACTTCACCCATCGGCCCGGACGCCGTGCCACGGCCCGCGGCATGGCCCTTGGCGAGATAGTCCGAGAGCTCCTGGTCGCTCCAGCCGCCGATGCCGTGGTCTTTGTCCGAGGTGATGTTGTAAGCCTTCCATCCTTGAAGTTCAGCGCCGGCGAGCGCTTCGCCATGTTTCATCGCGAAGGCTGCATTCCTCGGCGTGTGGCACTCGCCGCAATGGCCAAGCGCGGTGGCCAGGTAGGCGCCGCGGTTCCATGCATCCGGCTTGCCGGCAACCGGCTCGAAGCGCTGCTTCTTGAGGAACGCCGCGTTCCACAGGCTTACCGCCCAGCGCTGGTTGTACGGAAACGACAGGTCGTTGGCACGTGCCGGCGCATGCGCGACGGGCAGGCTGAAAAGATAGGCCTTGATCGCCAGGATGTCGTCCCGGCTCAGCGCGGTGTATGACGTGTAGGGGAAGGCGGGATAGAGCGGGCGGCCATCCTTGTCGACACCGGCATGCATGGCGCGAACGAAGTCGTCGTCGCTCCAGTTGCCGATGCCGGTGTCTTTGTCCGCGGTGATATTGGATGAGTAGATCGTGCCGAAAGGCAGCTTGAACGGCACGCCGCCGGCAAAGGGCTGACCGCCCGGCACCGTATGGCAGGCCGCGCAATCGGCGGCGCGCGTGAGGTATTCGCCGCGTGCCCGCGCATCGGTGATATCAGCGGGAGCGCCAGCCACGGCAGGCTGCTTTGCGTTTTCGTCGCCGGAGTGGGTCACGGTCATCAAGGCGTAGACGGTAAACACGACACCCGCCAGCACCACGAGGCCGACGAGCGTGCCGATGATGCGCCCGATCTTCATGCAAGCCTCCTCGCCGTATCGGCGGCACTCGTGGGCGTTGCGTCCGTCAGCGCGGCCTTGAGCGCGTTCTGGTCCTGCACGAGCGCGTTGCGGTCGATGGGCAGCGTGCGGATACGCACGCCGGTCGCGGCGAAGATGGCGTTGGTCAAGGCGGGCATGGCCATCACCGTGCCGGTTTCGCCGATGCCGCCCGGCGATTCGGTGCTTGGCACGATGTGCACCTCGATCTCGGGCGTCTCGTTGAGGCGGAGCACGCGGTAGTCGTTGAAGTTGCGTTGTTCCACCGCGCCGTTCTTCAGCGTGATGCCGCTGAACAATGCGGCGCTCCAGCCGAACACCATGCCGCCCTGGATCTGCGCTTCCACCGTGTTCGGATTGACCACCCAACCGCAATCGACGACGGCCACGGCGCGCTTCATCGCGACCTCGCCTTGCGGCGAGACTTCCACGTCCATCACCACGCACAGGTAGCTTCCGAACGGCGCCGCCAGCGCCACGCCGCGGCCGTGACGCGGTGGCAACGAACCTTGCCCCCAGCCCGACTTCTGCGCGGCCAGCTCGAGCACGGCCTTTGCGCGCGGGTTGTCGCCGAGCATGTCGCGCCGATAGGCCATCGGATCCTTGCCCGCGGCATGCGCGAGTTCGTCGACGAAGCTCTCGACGACGAACACGTTGTGCGTCGGGCCCACGCCGCGCCACCAGCCGACCGCGAGCCCGGCTGGCATGTCGTGGCGCACCCAGTCCACACGCATGTTCGGTATGGCATAGGGAAGCTCTGCCGAGCATTCCACCAGGTCGCCGTCGAGGCCGTTCTTGCCCATCGCGCCCGGCGCGAAGGTGGCGAGCACCGAGGCACCCGTGGTGCGGTCGGTCCACGCGACAGGCTTGCCGCCGTCATCCAGCGTGGCCGAGATGCGGTCGTAATAGGCGGGACGATAACGGTCCTGCGCGATGTCTTCTTCGCGCGTCCAGATGATCTTCACCGGGAAATCGACCTGCTTGGCGATGGCGACGGCCTGTTCCACCGAGTCTTCGAATAATCGGCGTCCGAAGCCGCCGCCAAGATACTGGTTGTGCACGGTGATGCTCTCGGGCGGCAGGCCGGTGACCTTCGCGGCGACATCGACGCAGCGCGCGGGCACCTGCGTGCCGACCCAGATCTCGCAGCTGTCGGGTCGCACGTGGACGGTGGTGTTGATCGGCTCCATCGTCGCATGCGCGAGCAGGGGCAACTGATAGGTGGCGGAAACCACCTTGCCCTTGATGTTGTCCACATGCCCGACTTCGCGGCCCAGGATGGGCTTGCCGTGCTCGGACGCTTCGGCCATGTCCTTGAACAGCTGCTCGGTGGAAAAGCTGGCGTTGGGGCCGCGATCCCAGGTGATGTCGAGCGCCTCCAGGCCCTGCTTGGCGGCCCAGAAATGTTCGCCGATCACGGCCACGGCATTGTCGATCTTCACCACTTTGAGCACGCCGGGTATGGCGTGTGCGCGGGTATCGTCCACGGAGGCCAGCTTGCCGCCGAAGGTCGGGCTGGCGCGTACGGTGGCGACCTTCATGCCCGGTACGCGGATGTCGATGCCAAAGGGCAGGGTGCCGTCGACCTTGGCCGGCGTATCCACGCGACGCAGCGGCTTGCCGATCAGCTGGAAATCCTTGGGATCCTTCGGCGATACCTTGTCGGGCATCGTGATCTTGCCGGCGGCATCGGCCAATTCGGCATAGCGCAGCGTGCGGTTGGTCGGGGTGTGCGTGACCACGCCGCGCGCCACCGTGCATTGCGAGGCGTCCACCTTCCAGCGCTGGGCCGCGGCAGCGACCAGCATGTAGCGTGCAGCGGCGCCGGCATTGCGCAGGGAAGTCCAGCAGAAACGGATGGTGGTGGAGCCGCCTGTCGCCTGTTCGCCGAGCAAGGGGTTGGAATACAGCTTGCGGTTCGGTGGCGCGTGCTCGACCGTGATCTGGTCGAGGCCGACGTCCAGTTCCTCCGCCAGCAGGGTGGCTTGACCGGTGTACGAGCCCTGGCCCATCTCCACGGTCGGCATCACCAGCTGGATGCTGCCGTCGTTGCCGATGCGCACGAAGGCATTCGGCGCGAACGCAGGGTGGCTGGGGTCGAGGCGTGCGTTGTCCGGCAGGCCCCAGACGCGACTGGGGCCGCCCAGCCACATGAAAGCCACCACCAGGCCGCCACGCTTGATCAGTTCACGTCGCGAAGGGTTTTGCAGGTCGACGTCG
>Ga0209258_100935_pt1 | contig 14221 bp, 11 predicted proteins | sample Araplaol_mTSA_r2_FD_184281 | JGI IMG/M metagenome (GOLD analysis project Ga0209258, IMG submission 184281) | Arabidopsis root microbial communities from North Carolina, USA - plate scrape CL_Col_mTSA_r2 (SPAdes) (version 2) | ecosystem: Host-associated > Plants > Roots > Endosphere | place: USA...
GAAACCACGACCGGGCCGCTGGGGCAGGGCATGGCGAATGCGGTCGGCATGGCGATGGCCGAGGCACAGCTGGCGGCCCGCTACAACAAGGCCGGGCACACGGTTGTCGATCACTACACCTATGCGCTCGTCAGCGATGGCGACCTGATGGAGGGTGTCGCTTCGGAGGCCGCCTCGCTTGCGGGGCATCTCAGGCTGGGCAAGCTGATCTGCCTGTACGACGACAACGCCGTGACGTTGTCCGCAGGCGCCGGCATCACGTTTTCCGAAGACAGGCGGCGTCGCTTCGATGCCTATGGATGGCACACCATCCGGATCAACGACGGCAACGATCTCACCGCGATCGAGGCCGCCCTGGAGACGGCGCGCGCCAAACACACGCGGCCGACGATGATCCTGGTGCGCACGCATCTCGGTTATGGCTCGCCCGAGCAGGACAGCTTCAAGGCGCATGGATCGCCACTCGGCGTCGAGGGCGTGCGAAGAACCAAACAGACGCTTGGATGGCCAACCGAGCCGGACTTCCTGGTACCCGACGACGTACTGGCGCATTTTCGCCGCGCGCTTGCACGGGGTGAACAACTGGAGTCGGCATGGAACGCCCGCATGGAAGCCTACGCCAGGGCTTGTCCCGAGCTGCATGTCGAACTGCAGCAGTCCATCCGCGGAGAACTTGCCGACGGATGGGACGCCGACATCCCGGCGTTTCCGACAGACGCCAAGGGCATGGCGACGCGTGACGCCTCGGGCAAGGTCATGAACGCGTTCGCTTCCAAGGTGCCGGCGTTCACCGGTGGCTCGGCCGATCTGGACCCTTCCACCAAGACCGCGCTGAAGGGGTTAGGTGATTTCAATCCGGAGGCCACGAAGGGCGAAGACCTGCAAGGTTCGGATTCGGCGGGCTGGGGCTACTGGGGCCGCAACCTGCATTTCGGGGTGCGCGAACACGCCATGGGCGCCATCGCCAATGGTCTCGCCGCGCACGGCGCCATGGTGCCCTTCGGGTCCACCTTCCTGATCTTTTCCGACTACATGCGGCCGCCCATCCGTCTGGCCGCCCTGATGGGCCTGCACGTCGTGCATGTATTCACCCATGACAGCATTGCGCTGGGCGAAGACGGCCCGACACACCAGCCCATCGAGCAGTTGGCGAATTTGCGCGCCATTCCGCGCCTCATCCTCATTCGTCCGGCGGATGCGAACGAAACAGCCGTTGCCTGGCGCGTGGCGATGGAGACCAGAAACCGCCCCGTCATGCTGGCGCTTACGCGACAGAACGTACCCACGCTGGATCGCGAGCGGCTGGCGTCGGCGGATGGGCTGCGTCGCGGTGGCTACGTGCTGAGCGATGCGCCCGATGGCAAGCCGGCATTGATCCTGATCGCCAGCGGCTCCGAGGTCGGCCTGATCGTCAAGGCTGCCGAATATCTCGAGCAGGAAGGTGTCGCCGTGCGCTGCGTGTCGATGCCGAGCTGGGAACTCTTCGAGGCATTGACGCAGGCCGAACGCGACGAGGTATTGCCGCCTGACGTGCACGCCAGGCTGGCCGTGGAGCTGGGCGTATCGCAAGGCTGGGAACGTTATATCGGCCCAAGGGGTGACATGCTCGGCATCGAGCACTTCGGCGCGTCCGCCCCCGCCGAGGTGTTGCTGGAAGCCTATGGCTTCACCGTGGATGCGGTGATCGAACGCGCGAACGCGCTGCTCGCCCGATAGCGGCAGCGCCCGTGCACGTCATTCCTTCTTGATGGGATGGCCGCCGAACTCGTTGCGCATGGCGGACAGCAGCTTGTCGGTGAACGAATCATCGTCGCGCGAGCGCAATCGTTCGATCAGCGACTGGGTGATCACCGGTGCCGGCACGTTGAGCTCGATGGCTTCATCCACCGTCCAGCGGCCCTCGCCGGAGTCGGCGACATACGGCGCGATGCCGGCCATCTCCGGGTTCTTCTCCAGCGCATCGGCCGTGAGGTCCAGCAGCCACGAGCGCACCACGCTGCCATGGCGCCAGATCTCGGCAACGGCGTGCAGGTCCAGCCCAAACGCGGTCTTGTGCTTGAGGATGGAAAACCCTTCGGCGTATGCCTGCATCATCCCGTACTCGATGCCGTTGTGGACCATCTTGGTGAAGTGGCCGGAACCGACCGGCCCCACGCGACCCCAGCCGTTGTCCTTGGCTGGCGCCAGCGATTCGAATATCGGACGCAGGCGTTCCACGGCCGCCTCGTCGCCACCGATCATGAGGCTGTAACCCTCGTCCAGGCCCCACACGCCGCCGCTGGTGCCGCAGTCCACATAGGCGATGCCGTGCGCGTCGAATTGCTTCGCCCGGCGCAAGGTGTCCTTGTAATTCGAGTTGCCGCCATCGACGACGATGTCCCCTGCCGCAAGCAGCGGGAGCAGCGCGTCCAGACTTTTGTCCGTCACCTCTCCTGCCGGCACCATGAGCCACAGTACGCGCGGTGCGGGCAGGGCGGCGACCAGCGCCTCCAGTGAATCCGCCGACGCCGCGCCGTGTTCCGCCAGCGCTTTTCTTGCCGTCGCCTGCGGATCGAAGCCCACGAGCTCGTGTCCGTCACGCAACAGACGCTGCGCCATGTTGGCGCCCATGCGCCCCAAACCGATCATGCCGAGTTTCATGAGTGTCCTTGTGCATCGAGCGAGATAGCCAGAGCCTAAATGTGGCATCCGATGCCGGAGGTCAATGAGAAGCGTTGGTCGCCTGTGCGTCAAAGCGAGGCATTCGCGAATGCGCGGTAGCCACCATGGAGCCATGCGAACGCCGTAAGCGATTGATTCGCAGGAAGTGATCGACTCGATCGACAGCCTGCAAGCGTGGCATCGAATGGAATGGTTTCGTCGTCGTCGATCAGTCCGTTGACACCTTCCGCCGTGGCAGGTATTTGCGATTGCCGTTCGATGTGCGAGGCATCGAATGGGCGCGGCGATCAGCAAACCATCGTTGTGGGCATGCACAAACGAATCGACCCCGGGCATGCCGGGGTCGATCCGTCCCACAAGGCAGCTTGGGCGACGCCAGGAGGGGGGTGGTCGCGCCCAAACCGCTTTTCATCGAGCCGGCCTTCAGCAGGCGCGGCTCGGGTCGATCAGTCGAACTTGTAGTCGAACGTGAGGAACCACTCGCGACCGTTGTATTCGCTGGCGGTCTGTCCCGTCGTCACGAACTCGAAGCCGCCGGCGTAATAGGGGATCGCGCCGACCTTGTCGAAGATGTTCGACACGGTGAGCTTCAAGCGGGTGTCGGGATTGATCTGGTAGCCCACCGAGCTGTTCCAGGTGATCCACACCGGGGTCCTGCCGTGATACGTGGTGGAGTCGGCAACGGTCACCGGGTTGCCATCCTGCGTGACCTGGCAGACGCCCGTGCTGATCGACTGGCTGCCGTTGATCACGTTGACCATGCCCGGCTGGATGCCGTTGGGCAACACGGTGCAGCCCGCGTAGTTCGGAGCGCGCATGCTGCCGTCGCGCACGCCGGAAATCGACACGTTCCACTTGCCCTTGGTCCAGTCGCCGATCCACGTCATGCGGCTCGCCACGTTGTTGTAGCGGGTGTTCTGCAGCGGATCGGACGCGAGTACGCGCTGCTTGTACTCGAGGTTGTTGGTGTAGTTGATGCTGGCGCGGAAGTCACCGCTGTCTTCGGTGTGCAGCTTGTAGTCGAGCAGGGCATCGATACCGCTGACATACAGCGACGCCTCGTTGATCGGGCCGGATTGCTCCGAGACGATCTGGCCGGCCGCATTGCGCTGGACCATCTGCGTGACCATCTGGCAGTACTGCGAACCCGGCACGTGCGCCGTGTACGGCGACAAGGTCGAGGTGCCGCTGGGCTGCACGCCGGTAAGACAGCCGGCTTCGTCCACCAGCACGGTGTCCTTGTCGAGGTACTGGATGGCGTTGTCCACGCCCATGTGCCAGTAGTCGACCGACATCGACAGGCCTTGCACGCCCGGGATCTGCCACACGAAACCATACGTCCAGGAGTGGCCGGTCTGCGGTTCCAGCAGGCGGCTGCCGTTGGTGTACAGGGTGTAGTACTGCGAGGTTGGGCGCTGCACCAGGTTGCACCAGGTGCTGTTGGACTGTCCCGACTTGATCGCGTTGATGCACTGCAGGGGATCGATGTAGTCACCCACCGGCGACGTCGAGCCGGTCAGGTAGATGGCCTGCATGTCCGGCGCCTTGAAGTTCGTGCCGTAGCTGCCGCGCAGCAGCAGGCTGTCGAACGGGCGATATTCGATGCCGGTACCCCAGGTCTTGGCTACGTCGGCCTTGCTGGCGTCGTTGTATTTGTCGGCGCGGCCGGAGATGGTCCAGGTCAGCGAATCGAGCAGCGGCACGCGGAACTCCGTGCCGAGCGAGAAGCGCTGACGGGTGCCTTCGCCGGTGAGGTAGGCGCCAAACGGGTTCTGGAACGTGGTCGGGTCGAGACCGCGGACATCGGGCGAGAGCTTGAAGCCGTTGTGCGCGGCTTCCAGCACGGCGGCCCAACCCACCGAGTCATTGGCCCACGGCAGCTTGAACAGGTCGCCATTGATGCGGAACTGCGCCTGGTCCAGCCACGAGGACGCGGTGTTTTCGCCGTTCACCGCGAACTGGCCGTACTGCTGCGGGGTGATCGGGTTCCACCACTGCTGCCAGTTCATCGCATAGATCGGATCGCCGGCGGCCGAGGTGCCCAGCTGCTTGCCGAGGAAGAAATCGTTCATCCCCTGCTGGTTGTACGCGGTGTAATCCTCGCGCACGGTGTAGCGCTGGCTGTTGAGGTTCAGGTCCCAGTTGAAGCGGCTGTCGAACATCGTGCCGCGCAGGCCGAGCTCGAGGTTCCAGTTCTGCTCGCGATCGTGCGTGTTGGCCGACGTGCCCATTTCCGTCGCGGTCAGCTGGCGAACCGCCTGGCTGATCACCTGGCCCGTGCTCTGGTCGTAGAACTGACCGGTGCCGAACGCATTCAACTGGGTGTTGGAGATGCCCACCGTGTCATACAACGCGGCCGAGCCGTACACCTGCATGCCGTTCGAGAAGTCGTACTCGCCGCCCACATAGCCATTGGTGCTGCGGGTGCCGCCGGTCAGCACCCAGTCCTGGAACAGGTGGGGCTGCGCGCAGTAGTAGCCGTTGTCGGTGATGCTGGCGATCTGCGTGCCGTTGGTGGTGACGGTATGCGACTGCTGCAGCTGCGAGTTGGTGAACTTGGAGCAGGTGCCGGTGGGCGGCGTGATGTACTGGCCATTGGCGCCCTTCGCCGAGAGCGCGATGGCGCCGGCCGCATCGTACTGATAGCCGAACATGCGCGCGGCCGGGCCCCAGGCGCCATAGCCTGCGTCGGACACCGAATCCTGGTACGGGCGATCGTGACCCCACAGCGCGGTGCGGTTGGTCTTTTCCAGGTTGTACTGGATGTGCCAGTTCTCGCCGGACTTGCCGCCGAGGAAGTTGATGTCGCCATAGCTGCGGCCGCCGCGGGTAGCGCCACCGCCCGTCACCTGCAGTTCGTCACCCTGGTAGTTCTTCTTCAGGATGACGTTGACCACGCCGGCCACGGCATCGGAGCCGTAGATCGACGAGGCGCCCGAGGCCAGGATCTCGACGTGGTCGATCATGCCGGTCGGGATGTTGTTGTAGTTCTGGAAGTTGCTCTGCTTGTTGAGCGGCTGCGGGTAATCCACCACGCGATGGCCGTTGATCATCAGCAGGCTGAAGCCGGGGCCCAGGCCGCGCAGGTTGACCGAGCGCGCATTGACCGAGCTGGAACCCCACGAGGCCGAATCGGAAATCTGCTGGCCCACCTGGGGAAGCGAATCGAGGAATTCCCACAACGTGGTGAAACCCTGCGCCTTGATCTGTTCAGCGGTAACGGAGACCACGGGCGCCGGGCCCTCGACCTCCACGCGCGGAATCATCGAGCCGGTGACGGTGATCGCCTTCAGGTCAACCGCCTTGGCGGGCTTGGACGACTGCGCATCCGTCTGCGCGCTTTGCTGCGTGGATGACTGGTCACTACCGGACGGAGCCGACTGCGCGAAGGCAAGCGGCGCGAATAGCGCAAGCGCCAGGGAACTGGCGAGAACGCTGCGACGTAGACAGATGCTGCTCATGAAAATCCTCCCCGTAAAGCTTCAATGTTGTGATTGCTTTTGAGTTTTGCGCTCGCCAGCTCTACTCACTTCTCTGCGCTGTATTCGTTCGCTTGCCGACCCCTGTCACGGTCCCCATCCGCAACAGACGCTCCTACCCGCCCGGCTCGCGACAAGGCCGCGTGACGACTTTGTCTATAGGTGTCCCTGCCATTGGTCCGTCATCGACGCGCGTGGGCCACCTCGGCCCAAGGCCCGTATCCACGCCGTACACGGATCATCCGGTTCACTGCAGCGGGGTACGCACCCCGGCCTCGGCATGGCGGTGTTGCTGGTTGGCTGCATCAAGTGCTTGCGCCGCATACCACTCTCCCCGCGACCGTACCGGCTCGCCGTGCTCATCCGTCAGGTCGGATTCATATACGAACTGCAAGTTCATATGTGATTTTGATTAGCGTTATAGGCGCAATCTGGATCGATGCAAGTTGCACTGCAACATAAACGCAAAAGATTCGGAGGCGAATGGAGGGGCACTCGCCCAAGTTATTGAAATATTTTGAGTTGCGCTCGCCTGGCGCGACGAGCAGCGTGCCCGTTCCGGCCGCAAACAACCTGACTTCAGGCTGTCTGTGGGCGACGTCGACGCGGCGAGCAGTGAGCAAGGGTCAGTCGCACCGAGGAGGGCGTCGGTGAGTGAAGCGGCAATCTCGCCGCCGATCCGATATCGCAGCCGCCTCAACCCTGGGTGGGAGGGAGCTATGCCAGCTGCGGCCAGGGTCGAGGGCCGCTGTTGAGGCAATGTTCGAGGCGCAGGCATGCATCGCCGCCACGCCCCGATGCATCCAGCGAGTGGCGAGCTGCGCGATTGAACAGCTCGCGCTCAACAGGCGAGAGAAATCCTGGGCGCCGCCAGGACGAGTTGGCCGCGTGCGCTCTTATTAATGCGACAGAAAGACAGGCAAGTGACTCGTCAGGAGAAGCTCCCGTGTTACTCCGCCTAGTGCCCATTCCCTGAATCGCGAGTGGCCATAACCGCCTGCGACCACCAGTTCCGCATGCATGGTTTTTGCGTGAGCGAGAACAAGGCTCGCGATATCCATGCCGAGCGATGCCTGCACGACGGGCTTCGCTTTGACGCCATGCCGATCCAGGTGCGCGACAATCAGTGGCAAGGCGCGGCGGTTCTCTTCGGCGTTTGAATCATCGACCAGGGCCAGGATGTCGACGGAGTCTGCTTGCCGCAAAAAGGGAAGGGCGTCGTGTACCGCACGAGCCGACTCGCGTGTCGGAGTCCAGGCGACAACGATTTTCGCGGGCTGGCCCTGAGGCTTGGCTTCGCCTGGCAGCAGCAGGATGGGGCGGCCGGACTGCAGTATCAGGGTGGCGATGCCTTGCGTTTCTCGCTGTGCCGGCGGCCCGGTTCCGGATCTGCCTGCGATGATCAGGTCGGTGCAGAAGCACTCCTTGGCGGCCACCGTCCAAGGGTCGGTATAGAGTGCCTCTATACGTTGAAATGGCGCAGCGTCGAGCTGCATGCCAGCCAGTTGCCTGCCCGCGCGTTCCGCCAACTGCGCAGCCTGTTGCCTGATGGCGTCGTGCGCTTTGGTAATACCCGGATCCGGAAGGATGGCCCAGGTGTTGTAAGGGAGTTCGGGCAAGTCCACGACCTGTATGGGCGAGAGTCTTGCCTGGAAGTGCCGGGAAAGTTGCGCGGCGGCGGCCAACAGCGCTTCGTCCGATGCGGCGCCCATCATGAGCACGGATATGTCCTTGAACATGGCGGGCAACCTCGGCGACTTCTCGTTCGGTCTCATCAGGCTAGGCCGGCAGGCCGGCATCGTGTTGACGGGCATCAACGAACATTGATGGGCATCAATGAGAAGCCCGCAATGCGAATTACCGTCGGTCTCCATGAGGTGTTGGAGCACGCTCATGCACGACCTGATCGTCGACGTCGGCAACAAGCAAAGCGATAGCGCGTTGCTTCGTTTCGCGTTTAGCCTGGCCCGCCAGCACAATGCAGGCATCACCGGCCTGCAGGTCGTGGCCTTGGACGCGCTGGCCCTGGCATTGCCTGAGGCCCTGTCATTCCTGGACGAGGAAGCAAGGCAGGCCTGGGAGCGCCGCGACTGGTGGCTCACGCTGTGCGAGCAACATGGTGTCCGCGGCTCATGGGAAGTCGCGCGCGGCTTCTATCAAAGCGTGATGGCGCGCCAGTCCGTCCTGACCGACCTCGTCATCGGCAGCTTTGACAATCACCATGCACTTTCATCGGCCGCGGTGGGCTTGCTGGGCAGATCGGTACTCGCCGAGGCGGTACCCATGCTCCTGGTGCCCGAGCAATGGGAAGGGTCAGGTCGCGTGAGGCGCATCGTCATCGCCTGGAATGGTTCCGTCGAGGCAGCCAGAGCCGTTCGCGCGTCTTATCCATTACTCGGTAGGGCTGCGGAAATCCTCGTTATCGATGGCGAGCCCAGGGAGGGCGACGCTGGCAACCATGAAAGCGTCCCTGCGGCGCGATTGCCGCTCGGAGACTGGCTGAAACACAGAAACATCCGTGCCCGCTGGCGGACGTGCGCCGATGACGACCCGGTGGGTCATGCGATCCACCAATGGGCGTTGGAAGATGAGGCCGACCTCATCGTAATGGGCGCCTGGGGACATCTTCGTGTGGGCGAGTGGCTGCTTGGCGGCGTCACCAGCCACATGCTGTCGCATAGCCAGATACCGCTGCTGCTTGCGCATTAACGAAGGCGGTCGGCACGCAGGCGCGAGCCGTCGCCCTGGATGACAAACGATGTATCAGTGGAGCTACGTTCGATGAAAGTCATGCTACCCGTGGACGGAAGCGCAAACAGCACGCGCGCTGCCAGGTACCTCGCAAAGCACTGGCCGACGGATGCTGCCGTCACGATCGTCAATGTCGATGCGCCGTTACGCGAATCCATTGCCGGACGTCTCGATCCTGACAGCATCGGGCGATTCCATGCGGACAACGGCAGGTCGGCCATCAAGGCTGCCGTTCGCGTGCTCACCAGCGCCGGTCACCCTGTCGAGCAGAAGCTCATGGTTGGCGATCCCGGGCACGAAATCGTGCAGCTGGCGCACAAGGGGCGGTTCGATCTGGTGGTGATGGGTTCCCACGGCAGAGGATTGCTCAAGAGCCTGTTCCTCGGGTCGGTCGTGGTCAAAGTCTTGTCGAACTCTCGCGTACCGGTGCTGGTGGTTCGCTGACGGGTTGCGATGCGCATGGGCGATCCCGGCCGCGGCAATGACGTCCGTGCTTCACTGGGCAATCGAGTAGCCGATGCCGCGCACGTTGCGTATCGTTCCGGAGCTCAGCTTGCGACGCAATCCATGTACCAGCACTTCGATGGCATTGTCACCGACGACCATGTCCAATCCATAGATCGAATCTTCCAGCGAATGGCGTGGAACAAAACGTCCTGCGTTACCGACGAGTGATTGCACCAGAGCGAGTTCCCGTCGTGTCAGGCTCACTTTTTCTCCGCGAAACGTCACCTCCGAAGTGCCCAGGTCGAGACTGAGCTCGCCGGCCACGAGCCGGTTGACGGAAAATCCTCGCCTGCGACGGATGAGTGAGCGAATGCGCGCAGCGAGCTCGTCGATATGCACAGGCCTGGCCATGTAGTCGTCAGCGCCTGCGTCGAGCGCGGCGACACGAACGGAGAGATCGCTCGCGGACGATGTCACCAGTATGGGGGTGTCCCTGCGCGCACTGTGGGCATGTTTTACGGCATCGATCCCATTCCACTCGGGAAAGTCCAGGTCGATCAGGATGAGATCGGCGGTTCGGTTGCGCACGGCACCCCAGGCCGAACGCGCATCCTTCAGCCATGAAACGGTGTAACCCAGGCGGATCAATGCATCCCCGGTTTCGGATCCGGGCGCCGAATTGCCTTCGATCATGAGGATGTGCATGGGAGCCTCATTGCAGCGATGACCAGCCAACTCTTGCGTGAAGCCTTCGCGGGACGACTGCGAGCTTGCTGCCGATTACCTCGGGCCGATTGATCTTCATCACCTTACGTGCGGGAACTTGAATCAGGGTTCTGCCGGCACATCCGAAACGGGAAAGATGCCGAAAGCGTTCTGCTTCACGCCTGTTATGGCCAGAAGCGCCCCGCGCAACCACGCGCTACCGCGCCCTGGGTGTTGCGAATAGCAGGCGCAGTCTGTGCGTGGCATTTGACGCCGCGAAATCCACGGGTACGGACTAAAGCGATTCGACAACCTTCTGAAGCTTGGCGCGCACGTCCTTGGCCGTCGCCTCGAGCTTGGGGTTGGCAATGGCCTGCATGGATGCCAGCGGATCAATCGCGGCCACCTCGGTAGGCCCCTTGTCCCATGCCTGCACGACGACATTGCACGGCAGCATCGTGCCCACCTTGTCTTCGACCGAGAGGGCTTCATAGGCGAGATTCGGATTGCAGGCGCCAAGTATCCGATAGGGACGGAATTCAACGCCGATCTTCTGCTTGAGGGTGGCCTGCACGTCGATCGTGGAAATGATGCCGAAGCCTTCTTGCTTGAGCGCTTCGGTAACGCGCTCGATGGCCTGGTCGAAATCCATGTCCAGTTTCTTGGCAAAGTAATAGTTCATGGTCGTCTCCTGAAGTTTGCACCGCGAGTGTGTCGGTCAGGCGCCGTGTGCTCGCGGGAGCGTTGATAGGCCAGATCCGTGCATTCCGCGTTGGTCCGCACCTGATCGCTGTCGGCTACTTGCGTGAAACCTTTGCAGGCCTGGCGCAGTAGATGCCGTGCAGCACCTCGATGATGCGCTCGGCCGGCCCCGGCGCCAGTTGATACCTGACCGTCTGGGATTCGCGACGCGTGTTGACGAGGCCTTCACTCCGCAGTCGGGCCAGGTGCTGGGACAGAGCGGATTGACTCAGGTCGGGCAGGTGCTCGTTGAGTTCGCCCACCGACATCTCGCCCTCCACCAGAAGGCAAAGCATCCGTAGTCGCTGGGCGTTGCCCAGCGCCTTGAGCAATTGAGACGCCTCTTCGGCGCGCCCTTGCATATCAGCAAGGTTCTTGGCTGCTGCCATGGCTTGCTCCGACATTTCAAGCTTAGGGAAGTATAGCACGTCTTGCTAATTAAGATGAATCTACATTAGACTTTACTTAAGTAACACTTATTGATCGTCGTCAGTTCGACGTTGTCGAAACATTCCACGCTTCATCCGTGGGTTCGGAGGCACACTGTCATGTCACACGTTGTCGTTCTGGGTGCCGGCCTGGGAGGCGTTGCAGCTGCCTATGACATCAAGGCGGCCTTGGGTCGCACGCACCGCGTTACCGTGGTTGCCGATGGTGCGTACTTCAACTTCACGCCCTCCAATCCATGGGTGGCCGTGGGGTGGCGAAAGCCGGAGCAGATCCGTGTTGCGCTCGCCGAGCCGTTTCACGAGCACGACATCGATTTTCTGCCCGTACCGGCAGAGGCGATCGAGGCAAGCGCGGCGCGCCTGAAGCTGGCGGACGGTACCCTCGTCGACTACGACTACCTCGTGATCACCACGGGCCCACGTCTGGCCTTTGATGAGATCGAAGGCCTCGGACCGGAGGCGGGGTTTACCCAGTCGATCTGCACCGGGCCGCACGCCGAGCGTGCCTTTGATGCCTACCGTGCGTTCCTCGATGCCCCCGGCCCCGTCGTCATCGGCGCCGTGCAGGGCGCCAGCTGCTACGGCCCGGCGTACGAGTTCGCCATGATCATGGATGCCGATCTGCGTCGGCGGAAACTGCGTGACCGCGTGCCGATGACCTTCGTGACAGCCGAGCCCTACGTCGGGCACATGGGGCTCGGGGGCGTCGGCGATTCCAAGGGCATGCTGGAATCTTCTTTTCGAAAGCGTGATATCCGATGGGTGACCAATGCCAAGGTTGCCTCCATCGATGCCGGTACGGTCCACGTGGACGAGCTGGATCCCAAAGGCGCTTTGTACCGTAGCCACTCGCTACCGTACGAGTACGCCATGTTCATTCCCGCATTTACGGGTGTGCCTGTATTGCGCAGTGTCGAGGGGCTTACCAACCCTCGTGGCTTCGTTCTCATCGATGCCCACCAGCGCAGCGTGAAGTATCCCAACATCTACGCGGCCGGGGTTTGCGTTGCCATTCCTCCCGTGGAGGCCACGCCGGTGCCTACGGGTGCGCCGAAGACGGGCTTCATGATCGAGTCGATGGTCAGCGCCATCGTCAAGAACCTTCAAGCCGATATCGACGGTCGCCCTGCAGCGGCCGAGGCTACGTGGAACGCGGTCTGTCTGGCGGACATGGGTGACACGGGCGCCGCGTTCGTGGCGCTGCCGCAGATTCCTCCAAGGAACGTGGCCTGGGTGACGGAAGGCAAATGGGTCCACTTGGCCAAGGCCGGCTTTGAAAAATACTTCCTGAACAAGGTCCGCACCGGACACACGCATCCGGTGTTCGAAAACTACGTGTTGAAGTTGCTGGGCATCGAAACGCTCAAGGACAAGCACGTCGCGGATCACAACACGCACTGACAAAGAGTGACTCTCATGAATATCGATCGAATCGTCATGGCATTCGCCGGCACGATGGTGCTGCTCGCCGTTGCGCTGGGCTACTGGCTGTCGCCCTGGTGGCTGCTGCTCGCCATCTTCGTCGGCCTGAATCTTTTGCAGGCTTCATTCACCGGTTTTTGCCCGCTGGCGAAGATCTTGGCGCTGTTGGGCGTCAAGCCGGGCTGCGCTTTTCCCGCGCGTTGATCACAAGGTGCATCGAGTCATGAAAGGCCTGTCTGCCAGCGCCAAGCTGGGTACGTTGCCATTGATGCTGATGCTCATAGCCTGTGGGCACTCGACTCAACCGCCGCAAGCGAAGTCCGCCCCGAAACTCGCGTCGATTCTCGTGAAAGCGGAAGCCACACCGCAGCAGCAGGCGTGGGATGGCACAGTGGAGGCCGTGAACTCGGCGGTGTTGTCTGCCCAGACCAATGCGCGCGTGCTCGAGCTTCCGTACGACGTCAATGACGTCGTGCCGGCGGGCGCGGTGCTCGTACGTTTTACGGACGTCGAGCAACAGTCGGCATCACGTGCGGCCCAGGCGCAGATCGGCTCGGCCCGCGCCACCTACCTCAACGCGAAGGTCAACTACGAGCGCATCGCCGCCATTGCGGCCAAGGGCCTGATCGCGAAGGCCGAACTTGACCAGGCCCTTGCCCAGCGCGACAGCGCGCAGGCCGCCCTCGCGGCGGCGGAGGCGACATCGCGCCAGGTCGGCATGCAGGCTGATTACACCGTGGTGCGTGCGCCGTACTCGGGCATCATCACGCGTCGTTACGTGCAGGTCGGCGAGGCGGTGCAGGCCGGGCCGCCCGTTCCCCAGCAGCTGATTGCGCTGGCGTCGCTGAAAGACTTGCGGGTCACCGTGCAGGTTCCGCAAAGCTCCATTGAGGCAATCCGTCAGCGCCATGCGGCCGATATCCTGCTCGATGGGGCAGGCACGCATCGCGTGTCTGCCAGCAAGGTCACCGTCTTCCCCTATGCCGATCCGGCCACACATTCCTTCGCCGTTCGTGCCGAGCTGTCCGGTGAGGGTGCGGGGCTTTACCCCGGCATGACCGTGAAAGTCGCCTTCGCCGTCGGCGAGACCTCGCGCCTGATGGTGCCAGCGAGCTCACTGGTTCGCAGGGGCGAGTTGCAGGGTGTGTATGTGATGACCGACGCAGGCATCGCCCTTCGCCAGGTACGCGTCGGCGATCGCTTTGGCGATCGCATCGAGTTGCTTGCAGGGCTCGAAGACGGTGAGCGCATTGCACTTGATCCCGTGGCGGCCGCCCGCTGGCTGATGGAGCAGCAGGGAAGTGGTACATGAGCGAGCATAAGCTGGGCTTCTCAGGACGCATTGCCCGGGCCTTTCAAACCTCGCCGCTGACGCCCATCCTGGCCTTGGCTGCACTTCTGCTTGGCCTGGCGGCGATGCTCATCACGCCGCGCGAAGAGGAGCCTCAGATCGATGTGACCATGGCCAACGTCATGGTTCCTTTCCCTGGCGCGAGCGTTCACGACGTCGAGAATCTCGTTGCGTTTCCGCTGGAGCAGAAACTCTCCGAGATCGAGGGCATCAAG
>Ga0209258_100936_pt1 | contig 14179 bp, 14 predicted proteins | sample Araplaol_mTSA_r2_FD_184281 | JGI IMG/M metagenome (GOLD analysis project Ga0209258, IMG submission 184281) | Arabidopsis root microbial communities from North Carolina, USA - plate scrape CL_Col_mTSA_r2 (SPAdes) (version 2) | ecosystem: Host-associated > Plants > Roots > Endosphere | place: USA...
CACCGCGATAGGCGGATTCGACCAACGCGACGATGGCGGGAACGTCGGCGGCGCTGGCCGCGCGATAGATGGGTGAGGAAGTCGTAGGCATCTGCCCATGATAAGGCCGCGACCTCGTGACCGCACTGCACAATGACCTTCGACACTGCGCCCTTTGCGGCGGCTGCCTAGCCTGTGCGGCGGGGCCGCATTGGCCCGCCTACGCACTATCGGCAGTCCGGGTGCGCCTGACGCATTCCACCAAGGGAGAATCCATGAAAAACCGCATTGTGAAACCGCTCGCGCTGGCGGTGGGCCTGGCCGTGTGCACCGGAGCACTCGCCGCCCCTGCTGCGTTCGACATCAAGGAGTTGGACACCGGCAAGGACGTGTGCAACGACTTCAACGGCTTCGTCAATGCCAAGTGGATTGCCGCCAACCCCATCCCGGATGACCGCACGCGCTGGGGCTCGTTCGATGCGCTGCGCGAGGGCAGCCTCAATGTGCAGCACGGTATCGCGGAAAAGGCCGCCAGGAACGCCAGCCGCGCCAAGGTCGGCTCCATCGAGCAGAAGATCGGCTACTTCTATGCCTCGGGCATGGACGAAGCCGCGATCGAGAAGGCCGGCTACGCCCCGATCAAGCCGGAGCTGGCCCGCATCGATGGCCTGAAGAGCAGCAGCGACATCGTCAGCTACATCACCGACAGCTATGCGCACGGTAACCCGGTGGCCTTCCGCTTCTACGGCAGCCCCGACTTCAAGGATTCCAGCACGCAGATCGCCTATGCCGGCCAGGGCGGCCTGGGCCTGCCCACTGCCGACTACTACAGCAAGCCTGACTTCGAGAAGATCCGCACCGAATACGTGGCGCATATCGCGCGCACGCTGCAACTGGTCGATGTGAGCGAGGCCGACGCGCAGGTGCAGGCCAAGGCCGTGATGGCTTTCGAAACCCGCCTCGCCTCCGCCTCGCTGGTGCCGACGGAACTTCGCCAGCCGGAAAACCGCTACCACTACGTCAGCATCGCCGATGCCGACAAGGTGACGCCGCACTTCGACTGGGCAGGTTTCTTCAAGGCCCAGGGCGCCGACGTTCAACAGGGCTTCTCGCTGTCGCAGCCGAAGTTCTTCGCCGAGTTCGACAAGATGCTGGCCGACGTGCCGGTATCCGACTGGCAGGCCTACCTGCGCTTCCACGCCATCGACGAGGCGGCGCCGTACCTGTCCAAGGCCTTCCAGCAGGAAGACTTCGCCTTCAACGCGAAGACGCTCAACGGCCAGAAGGAAATGAAGTCGCGCTGGAAGCGCACGCTCGACGCCGTCGAGGGCGGCATGGGTATGGCGCTGGGCCAGCTGTACGTGGCGCAGACGTTCTCGCCACAGTCCAAGGCACGCGCGCAGGAGTTGGTGAACAACCTGCGCGCCGCCTACAAGGCGCGCATCGAAAACCTGCCGTGGATGAGCGAAGCCACCAAGCAGAAAGCGCTGGAAAAGTGGGCGAGCTTCACGCCGAAGATCGGCTACCCCGACAAGTGGCGTGACTGGACGGGCCTGCAGGTTCACCAGGGCGACTATTTCGCCAATGTCGAATCGGCCGCCAAGTTCAACTACGACTACATGGTCGCCAAGATCGGCAAGCCGGTGGACCGCACCGAGTGGGGCATGACCCCGCAGACAGTGAACGCCTACTACAGCCCGCAGAAGAACGAGATCGTGTTCCCTGCCGCCATCCTGCAGGCGCCGTTCTTCGACGCCAAGGCCGACGACGCGCTCAACTACGGCGGCATCGGCGCGGTGATCGGCCACGAGATGGGCCACGGTTACGACGACCAGGGCAGCAAGTTCGACGCCCAGGGCAACAACGCCAACTGGTGGACCGACGACGACCGCAAGGCCTTCGAGTCGCGCACCGACAAGCTGGCCGACCAGTTCAACCACTACGAGGCTCTGCCGGGCAAGTACGTCAACGGCAAGCTGACCATGGGCGAAAACATCGGCGACCTCGGCGGCCTCAACGCGGCCTACGATGCGCTGCAGATGGCGCTGAAGAAAAATCCGAAGGAAGCGAACCACAAGATCGACGGCTATACTCAGAACCAGCGCTTCTTCCTCAACTGGGCCCGCGTATGGCGCGGCAATATCCGCCCCGAGGCGCAGCTCACCTCGCTCAACACCGATCCGCATGCACCCGCGCAGTTCCGCGCCATCGGTGCACCGTCCAACATGCCCGCGTTCGCCCAGGCGTTCCAGTGCAAGGCCGGCGACAAGATGGTCCGCGATGGTGAGAAGCAGGTGAAGATCTGGTAAGGCTCATCAGCCCTCGTTAGATCGAAAACGCCGCGCGTCGTCGCGGCGTTTTCTTTCCCTACTATAGGAGCGCACCCAGTGCGCGACCGCAGACCGTCCGTCCGCCGTCGCCTCGGATTGTCGCGACTCCAGGAGATGACGAAGATTGACCTCGACGCAACACTCAGTGCCTCAGTCGCGCACTGGGTGAGCTCCTACAACAGCGCGACGGTTGTGCGCTTTTCGGTGTCGGGCGCGGGGAAGCGATGCTTGAACGTAAACGCCAGCGACGTGGGACCGTAGCGATCCAGATGCCAGAGCTTGGCCAGGCCGTCGTTCACCGTGGGCTCGGTGCCGACGGGCACCCACCAAAGCACCTGGTAGGCGCCGCCCTCCGGCGGCGTGGCGAAAAATTGCCGGCGCTGCGCCATGATGCCCGTATGCGCGCTGCGATAGACGAAGTCGAACAACGCTTCGACGCTCTCCCACACCGACATGTTCACGATGAAGCGCGGATCGACCGCTACGGCGATGTTGGTGGCACCACCCGAACTATCGTCCTTCAAGCGCCACACGAAGCCGCTGCTCGCCTCGGCCAGGGCGTTGATGCCGGCCAGCGCATCGAAGAACGGTTGAACGGCGGGATCGCCCAGGTCGCCAACCAGGGTGGCCACGTTCATCTGCGCAAGGTGAAAGCCAGCCATCGGTTCGCCTCCGGAAGGGTGAACCATGCTTTGGGGTTCGCCACGACACTGTCAATGGCCGGAAGACACGCAAACACACCACCCGTGATTATCACCGGGTGATATCGGCTTCATCGAATGCGGCCCGGCCGCTGCCAGGCCGCGCGGTTTACATCAGCAGCTTGCGCACCTTCAACAACGCCGTGACGAACGCATCGACTTCCTCGCGCGTGTTGTAGAACGCGAGCGATGCACGCAGCGTGGCGGGTACCTTGAAGAACTGCATCAGCGGGTGGGCGCAATGATGGCCCGAGCGCACGGCGACGCCCTGCAGGTCGAGCAGCGTGGCGAGGTCGGTTGCCTGTGCCCCTTCGATCAGGAACGAGATCACCGGTTCCTTTTCCTTGGCCTCGCCAACCAGGCGCAGACCCGGGATTTCGCGCAGCCGCTCGGTCGCATAGGCGAGCAGTTGCTGCTCCCACGAATGGATCGCGTCGAAACCCACCGAATGGTAGTAGTCGATGGCGGCACTGAGGCCGACGAAACCGGCAATGTTCGGTGTGCCCGCCTCGAACTTGTGCGGCGGCTCGGCGAACGTGGTGCCGTCGAAGCGGACTTCGCGAATCATCTCGCCGCCGCCAAAGAATGGCGGCATGGCCTCCAGATGTTCCTTGCGCGCCCACAGCGCGCCAGTGCCCGTGGGCGACAACATCTTGTGGCCGGTGAGCGCATAGAAATCGCAACCCAGCGCCTGCACGTCGACCGGGCGATGCGGCACGGCCTGCGATCCATCCACCAGCAGCGGGATGCCGCGCTTGCGGCATTCCCTGGCGATTTCCTTCACCGGATTAACCGTGCCGAGCACGTTCGAGACGTGGGTGACGCAGGCCAGCTTCACTTCCGGCGTCAGCATCTCGATGTATTTCTCGACGATCAGCTCGCCACGCTCGTTGATCGGCGCCGCCTTCACGGTGGCACCGGTACGGGCGGCCATCAGCTGCCACGGCACGATGTTGGCGTGGTGCTCCATCACCGTGGTGAGGATGGCATCGCCCTGCTTGAGGCGTGGCAGCGCATAGCTGTAGGCAACCAGGTTGATCGATTGCGTGGTGCCCGAGGTCAGCACCAGTTCGTTGCGCGACGTGGCATTGATGAAACGCGCCAGCTTGTCGCGTGCGCCTTCGTAGGCAGCGGTGGCTTCCTCGCCGAGCTGGTGCACGGCGCGTGACACGTTGGCGTTATGGCGGCGATAGTGATCGTCCACCGCTTCGATCACGCTCGCCGGCTTCTGGCTGGTGTTGGCGTTGTCGAAATAGACCAGCGGCTTGTCGTGCACGGTGCGCGACAGCAAGGGAAAGTCGGCGCGGATGCGCTGCACGTCGAATACGGTGGGACTCGGTTGGGTCTGTGCATTCATCGGTTCATTCGCCTTGTTGCCGAGGGCTGCCTTCACGCGGAAGGCAGGTGCGCCATCAGCTGGTGATCGAGGTGTTCGCGCAGCGCGTCGTTATCGAGAGAGGCGAACACCGCGCGGCAGAACGCTGCCGTCAGCATGGCGCGCGCCTCGACGAGCGGAATGCCGCGCGAGCGCAGGTAGAACAGCGAGCGTTCGTCCAGCTGCCCCACGGTGGCGCCGTGGGCGGCCTTCACCTCGTCCGCGTAGATTTCGAGTTCGGGCTTGGTGTCGATCTCGGCCTGGCCGGACAGCAGGAGGTTCTTGCTGCTCAGGCTGGCATCGCTGCCGTCGGCACCTTCGGCCACCACGATGGCGCCGCGGAAGACACCGCGCGAACGCTGGTCGGCGACGCCACGCCAGACCGAATCCGAAGCCGTGTTGAGCGCTTGGTGCCGGATGGCCATCTGCGTGTCGACATGCTGGCGCCCGTTGAGCACGAACACGCCGCGCGTTTCCAGTCGCGAACGGTCACCCGCCAGCGTGGCGTGCAAGTCGTGGCGCACGAGCGCGCCGCCGAGTTCCAGCACGTACAGCGTGGCCTGTGCGTCCTCGTCCAGCTGCACGCTGTCGTGACGCACCAGGGTGCTGCCTGCCGACGCGTTCTGCAGCGTCACCTGCCGCAGCCGCGCGCCCTTGCGCAGCACGATGTCGGTGACCTGCGTGCCCAGATGCTGTTGCTCGCCACTGGCGACGTGGTGTTCCACCAGCGAAAGTTCGGCGCCCTCGCCGAGTTCGACGATGTGGCGCACATGCCATGCCAGATCCGACGCACAGGGATGTGCTAGTGCCGCGGGCGCAGGATGCGCAGGAGCGGCACCTTCGGCCGCCGCACCGACAAACACCAGGTGCACGGGCTGCGCCACCTTGGCGTTGGGCGCGACGCGCAACACGACGCCATCGCCGGAAAGCGCTGCATTGAGTCGCGCAAATGCATCGCCGCCTTCGCGATAGTGACGCGAAAGCGCGAACCGCAAAGGCTCGGCATCGCCCTTCAGCGCCTGCGAGAGCGGCTGCAGGCTCAGGCCGGTGGGCAGCGCATCGACACGTGAAAGGTCGGCGCGGAACACGCCATTGACGAATACCAGAGCAGGGCCATCGACGCCCGGCAACATAAACGTAGCGGCATCCACGGCGCGCGTCGCTGCCTGCTCATCGCCCGGAGCAAACCGGCGCTGACCCAGTGCACGCAGCGCGGTGTACTTCCAGGCTTCCACGCGCGTGTCCGGCAGTCCGGCGGTGACAAAAGCGTCGAGATTCTCTCGGCGGGCGGCATCCAGCCAGCCGATGCCGCTGCCCGGCAGCTCCGCCTGCGCGGCAGCCTCCAGCAGCGATTCCACGAACGGCGTGCGTTGCGCTTCGCTCATGCCGAGGCTCCGCTAAGCGCCGGATCCTTGTCCGCCACCCAGGCGTAACCGTGCTCTTCCAGCTTGAGCGCCAGCGTCTTGTCGCCGCTCTCCACGATGCGGCCGTCGGCCAGCACGTGCACGAAATCGGGTTCGATGTAGTCGAGCAGGCGCTGGTAGTGCGTGATCACCAGGAAACCGCGCTCCGCCGAACGCAGCGCATTCACGCCCTGCGCAACCTGCTTGAGTGCGTCGATGTCCAGGCCCGAATCGGTCTCGTCGAGGATCGCGAGCTTGGGCTCCAGCACGGCCATCTGGAAGATCTCGTTGCGCTTCTTTTCGCCGCCCGAGAAGCCTTCGTTCACCGCGCGGTGCAGCAGCTCGTCGGAGATCTGCATGATCTTGAGCTTCTCGCGCACCAGCTTGAGGAACTGCATGGAATCCAGTTCCTTCTCGCCGCGCTGCCTGCGCTGCGCGTTGAGCGCGGCACGCAGGAAGTAGGTGTTGTTCACGCCCGGGATTTCCACCGGATACTGGAAGGCCAGGAACACGCCGGCGGCGGCACGTTCTTCCGGCTCCAGCGCCAGCAGGTCGACGCCGTTGAAGGTCACCGAGCCCGCGGTCACTTCGTAACCGTCGCGACCGGACAGCACGTTGCCCAGCGTGGACTTGCCGGCGCCATTGGGCCCCATGATCGCGTGCACCTCGCCCGGGTTCACGGTGAGCGTGAGCCCCTTGAGGATGTCCTTGCCCTCGACGCGGGCGTGCAGGTTTTCGATCTTCAGCATGGTGATTACTCGATGGAATCAGGCGTTCTCGCCACCGCGGCGACGAAGCACGACATAGGTGAAAGCTTGGGAACCGCCCGACGGCGTGCGGTGCACGTCGCGACTGTTGGCGATCAGTTCGAACGAATCCTTGAATAGCCCGGCCAACGCCGGTGCGTCATAGCGCGCGACAGGCAAGCCGCTGCAGCGCTCCGGGCCGTCGGCCGCGAAGACACCGATGACGAGATAACCGCCCGGCTTCACGACGCGCGACGCGGCGGCGACATAACGCACGCGATCGCCCGCATCGACCAGGAAGTGCAACACCGCGCGGTCGTGCCATAGCCCGACGGACGGCAAGTCGGCCGTGATGACATCACCGACGACCCAGTGCACGGCCTCGGCTTTCGCACCGAGGCGTTGACGGGTTTCGTTGAGCGCCACGCTGGACAGGTCCAGCACGCTCACGTCGCTGTAGCCATACGACATCAGGTCATCGGCCAACGTGGAACGACCACCACCCACGTCCAGCACGGGTACGTCGCGCGGAAGATCCAACGCATCGATCAGGCGCAGCGATTCATCGAGACGCGGGCTGAACCAACTGGTTTGCACCTCGCCTTTCTCGGCGTACACCGAATCCCAGTGCGATGACCGGACGGCGCTCATCCCACCGCACCTTCCAGTGAGACTTCCAGCAGCTTCTTCGCTTCGACGGCGAACTCCATCGGCAGTTCGCGGAACACCTGCTTGCAGAAGCCGTCGACGATCATCGACACGGCATCTTCCTCGCCGATGCCGCGACTGCGGCAATAGAACATCTGGTCGTCGGAAATCTTCGAGGTCGTGGCCTCGTGCTCGACGATGGCGGTCGGGTTCTTCACTTCCATATACGGGAAAGTGTGCGCACCGCACTTCTTGCCGATCAGCAGGCTGTCGCACTGCGTGTAGTTGCGCGCGCCTTCGGCGCCCTTCTCCACTTTCACCAGGCCGCGATAGCTATTGTTGCTGCGACCGGCGCTGATGCCCTTGGACACGATCTTGGACTTGGTGCCCTTGCCGATGTGGATCATCTTGGTGCCGGTATCGGCCTGCTGGCGATGGTGTGTGAGCGCCACCGAGTAGAACTCGCCCACCGAACGATCGCCGCGCAGCACGCAGCTGGGGTATTTCCACGTGATCGCCGAACCGGTTTCCACCTGCGTCCACGAGATCTTCGAATCGTCGCCGCGGCAGTCACCGCGTTTCGTCACGAAGTTGTAGATGCCGCCGACGCCGTTCTCGTCGCCGGGGTACCAGTTCTGCACGGTCGAGTATTTGATCTGCGCCTTTTCCAGCGCCACCAGTTCCACCACGGCCGCATGCAGCTGGTTCTCGTCGCGCATCGGTGCGGTGCAGCCTTCGAGGTAGGACACGTAGGCGCCCTCTTCCGCGATGATCAGCGTGCGCTCGAACTGGCCGGTGTGGCCGGCGTTGATGCGGAAGTAGGTGGAGAGCTCCATCGGGCAACGCACGCCCTTGGGGATGAACACGAACGAGCCGTCGGAGAACACGGCGGAGTTGAGCGCGGCGAAATAGTTGTCGCCGGTCGGCACCACGCTGCCGATGTATTTCTGAACCAGCTCGGGATGTTCACGGATGGCTTCGCTCATCGAGCAGAAGATCACGCCGGCTTCGGCCAGCTCCTTGCGGAACGTGGTGCCCACGGACACTGAATCGAACACAGCGTCCACGGCGACGCCCGCGAGCTTGGCGCGCTCGTGCAGCGGCACGCCGAGCTTGTCGTAGGTTTCCAGCAGCTTCGGGTCGACTTCGTCCAGCGACTTGGGCTTGTTCTTCGGCGAGGCGTAGTAGCTGATCGCCTGGAAATCGATGGCGCCGATCTTGAGCTTGGCCCAGTGCGGCTCGGGCATGGTGAGCCAGTGGCGATAGGCCTTCAGGCGCCACTCGGTCATCCACTCCGGCTCGTGCTTGAGCGCCGAAAGCTGGCGAATGATGTCCTCGGACAGACCAGGCGGCAGGCTGTCGGTTTCGATGTCGGTGACGAAACCGGCTTCGTAGCGGCGGCCCAGCGCGGCGGCCACTTCGGCGTTGTCGCGAAGCGTGGCGGAGGTATCGCTGCGGTCGGTGGTTTCGGTAGTCATAGCGGTCTTCGTGAAGTCGTCGCGGTCGGTGATGGCGGGATCGGTCATCCGATCAGGGTCGCGTCGATGCGGCGACTGGGAGGTTTGAGCATGTCGGACAGGCTGATGGCGCGCAGGGCGTTGTCCACCACGCTGTTGACGCGTTGCCAGTTGGATCGCACGCCGCACTGCGACTCGCGATCGCACTGGCCTTCGGCGAGGCTGCATTCGGTCATGCCGATGGGGCCTTCCAGCGCTTCGACGATCTGCGCCAGGGTGATTTCCCCGGCCGGGCGCGCCAGGCGATAGCCGCCGTTGACGCCGCGGAAGGACTCCACCAGCCCCGCATGGCCCAGCGACTTGAGCAGCTTGCTCACGGTGGGCAGCTCCAGGCGCGCCTCATCGGCGATCTGCGCCGTGCTGAGCACGTCGTCGGGATGGGCGGCGATGCAGGTCATCACCACCGTGGCGTAGTCGGTGAGGCGGCTGACGCGGAGCATGGGGAGCGGCCGGAAGGGACTGCGGGAATCGGTACCAAAATGGTACTGATTAACGGCCTTGGGGTCAAACCGCGGCGACGCACCAAAAGCGGGCGACGCTGGATTTCCGACGCACTGATTTCGGGCAAACAGACGCAACCAAAACGTACACCGCGCGAGCAATCCACTGGCTTGCCGGGACGTTTCGAGTCTTGCGAACCACGTAACCCATTGAGCTGAGTGTGTTCCTTCCGAGGCGGAAGAGTGCCCGATGGAAAAGCCCACCTGCTCGCCGGTCTCGTGGCACGCATCCTGCTGCACCGCGACATATCCATATCGCGGGGAGCGCACGGGGATGAAATGGATCACGGCGATCATCAAGCCGTTCACGCTGGACGATGTCCGGCAGGCGCTGACCGAGGTGGGCGTGACGGGCATGACCGTCACGGAAGTGAAGGGTTTCGGCCGCCAGCACGGACACACCGAGCTGTACCGCGGCGCCGAGTACGTCGTGGACTTCCTGCCCAAGCTGAAGCTGGAGGTGGCTGTCGCCGATGAGCAGGTTGATCAGGCGGTCGAGGCCATCATCGGTGCAGCCCGCACCGGCAAGATCGGCGACGGCAAGATCTTCGTGAGCGAGCTGGAACAGGCCATCCGCATCCGGACGCAGGAGGTCGATGTCGATGCGCTGTAACGCCAAGCTCGTCCGCCCTGCCCTCGCTTTGGCCGGGTTCGTGGCCGCATCGCCCGCCTGGGCGCAGGCCGCCGCCGCGGCGCCGACGCATATCGACAGTGGCGACACCGCGTGGATGCTTACCGCCACGGCCTTCGTGCTGTTGATGACCATCCCCGGGCTCGCCCTGTTCTACGGCGGCATGGTGCGCGCCAAGAACCTGTTGTCGGTGCTGATGCAGTGCTTTGCCATCACTGCGTTGGTAACGGTGTTGTGGCTGCTTTATGGCTTCTCGCTCGCATTCAGCACCGAAGGCATGCAGGCGGGCGTCACCAACCTGCATTCGTTCATCGGTGGACTCGATCGGGTGCTGCTGGCCGGGCTCAAGCCCGACTCGCGCTACCAGACGGTGCCTGAGAGCGTGTTCGTGATGTTCCAGCTGACCTTCGCGATCATCACGCCCGCGCTGATCATCGGCGCCTTCGCCGAGCGTATGAAGTTCAGTGCGCTGCTGTGGTTCAGCGGTTTGTGGCTCACCATCGTCTACCTGCCGGTGGCGCACATGGTGTGGAGCGGCCCGGGTTCGTTCCTTGGCGATCTCGGCGTGCTCGATTTCGCGGGCGGCACCGTGGTGCACATCAACGCAGGCATCGCCGGCCTCATCGCCTGCCTGGTCATCGGCAAGCGCCGCGGCTACCCGAACGTGCCCATGCCACCGCACAACCTCGGCTATACCGTCGTAGGTGCGAGCCTGCTGTGGCTGGGCTGGTTCGGCTTCAATGCCGGCTCCGCGGTAGCGGCCAACGGCAGCGCCGGCATGGCCATGCTGGTGACGCAGATCGCCACCGCCGCCGCTGCGCTCGGTTGGCTTGCGGCCGAATGGATCGTACATGGACGTCCAAGCGTGCTGGGCATCGTCTCCGGCGCCGTCGCAGGGCTCGTGGCAGTAACGCCAGCCGCCGGCACGGCGGGCCCGGGCGGCGCGCTCGTGCTCGGCCTGATCGCCGGGGTGATCTGCTTCTTCAGCGCGACCCGGCTCAAGCACAAGCTTGGCTATGACGATTCGCTCGACGTGTTTGGTGTTCACGCCATCGCCGGTATCGTCGGCGCCCTGCTTACCGGCCCGCTTGCCTCGCCCAGACTGGGCGGCTTTGGTACGGTGGAATCGCTATGGGGACAGCTGTGGATCCAGACGAAGGGCGTGGGATTCACCGTGATCTGGAGCGCCGTGCTGAGCCTCGTCATCCTCAAGCTGATCGATTGGACGCTTGGCTTGCGCGTGGATGACGAGCAGGAAATGATCGGTCTCGATATCGCGCTGCACGAAGAGAAGGCTTACAACCTCTCATAAGCTTGGCGGCGCCTCGCGTGACCCCTCTCCCATCGGGAGAGGGATTGGGGTGAGGGTGCGAAGGTTCCGTCACATCCCACAAGTTCGCCATGCCCCCACCCTCATCTGCCTGCCGGCACCTTCTCCCGTGGGGAGAAGGATTCCTTCGATGAACGTCCTTGGGCATCCGTACAGTTCGCCCGCGTCACCCGCTAAGCTGCACGCATCACCCTACGCAGCACACCATGACCATCGCCCTCGACCGCGCCGCCGCCCGTCTTGCCTGGGCCCGCACTGCCCTCGACGACGCCACGCTCACCCTCGAACCCGCCTCATCCGACGCGAGCTTTCGCAGTTACTGGCGCACGCACCGTGACGACCGCAGCTGGATCGTGATGGATTCGCCGCCGGAGAAAGAAGATCCGCGCCCGTGGCTGGTCATGGGCGAACGACTCGCCGCCGCCGGCCTGCACGTGCCGGCGGTGTATGCGAAGGATCTGGAGCAAGGCTTCCTGCTGATCGAGGATCTCGGCAATCGTCTCTATCTGTCCGAACTGAACGAACAGACGGCCGATGCGCTCTACAGCGATGCCATGGATGCTCTGCTTCTGATGCAGACGCACATGGACCACCACCACCTGCCACCATTCAGCCAGCAAGTGCTGGTGACCGGCCTGGAAGTGATGCCGGAATGGTTCCTCGGCCGCCACCTCGGCCACACGCCGAGCTGCTATGAATGGGACGTGCTCGAGGCCGCGTTCGGCGTGATCATCCGCAACGCGCAGGAGCAACCCCGCTGCTTCGTGCATCGCGATTATCACAGCCGCAACCTGCTGGTTGTCGACGACAACAATCCGGGCGTCATCGATTTCCAGGGCGCGCTCGCCGGACCCATCACCTACGACCTCGCGTCCTTGCTGCGCGATGCCTACATCGTGTGGCCGCGCGAACGCGTGGAAGGCTGGATCGAGTCGTATCGCCAGCGCCTGCTTGGTGCCGGCATGATTGACGACACCGTAACGTCGGCACGCTTCCTGCGCTGGGTCGATCTCACCGGCATGCATCGCCACGTGCGCGTCCTCGGCCAGTTCTATCGACTGTGGTATCGCGACGGAAAGCCCGGCTACCTTGCCGACGTGCCCGCCGTCTACCGATACGTCATGTCGGTAGCGCGCAGCTATCCGGAACTCGCCGACTTCGTCGCGTTGCTCGAACGCCACGCGGAAGGTCGTGATCTCACCCGGGTGACCGCGGCATGAGGCATGCGTTGATTTTCGCGGCCGGCCTCGGCGAACGCATGCGTCCGCTCACCAACCGCACCCCCAAGCCGTTGCTTCCGGTGGGTGGCAAACCGCTGATCGAATGGCACTTGGAGAAGCTCGCATCCATCGGCGTGCGCTATGTGGTCATCAACACCTCGCATCTCGCGGAGCAGTTTCCCGACGCGCTCGGCGACGGTTCGCGCTGGGGATTGCGCATCCGCTACGCGTACGAAGGGCCCACGCCACTGGAAACCGGCGGCGGCATGCTCAATGCACTGAACCTGCTCTGCCCCGAACCATTCCTGGTCATCAGCGGCGATGTATGGACCGACGCGGATTTCGCCGCCCTACCGGCAGAACCCGCAGGCTTGGGGCACCTGCTGATGGTCGACAACCCCGCGCACCATCCTGGCGGGGACTTTTCGCTGGACGCGACGGGCGTGCTGCACGATGACGATGCGTGGCCTCGACTCACCTACAGCGGCATCGGCATCTTTCGGCGCGAGCTTCTGCATGACTGGCACGCCGTGGTCGCCGGTGCGGGGGCCGCGGAAACGCCGCCGCGCTTCAAGCTGAGGCCGCTGCTGGAACGCGCGATTTCGCGCGCTCAACTGCATGGCAGCCACCATCGCGGCAACTGGACGGATGTGGGCACGCCGCAAAGGCTTGCCGAGCTCGACGAGAGGCTCAAGGCGCCGCGCCCCGCTGATTAATGCGGGAGCGCACCCTGTGCGCGACCGCAGAGTATCCGTTCGCCGCCACGGGGCCTGTCGCGCGCAGGGTGCGCACCCACACGTGGGGTATGTAGATCTCCGCTGCTCCGCCCACGCCGGACACACCGCAAAATCCTGCCGGTTTGAGGCTTTGCCGTGCGCGGAGGTATCCTAAACCGCCCGGTTCTCTAGCCTGATGGGCCACCAAGCATGGTGCGCCTGGCCGAATGGCCTCGTTGCAGGACCGTCCGTTTTTCTCGCCAGGTATCGACGATGTCCGAACTGTGGTCCCATCTGGTCAACTGGTTCAGCGCTCAGGGCGTGCAGCCGGTGCTGCAGTTCCTGCATCTGCAGAACCTGGCCGGCGATCCCAACGACATCGCCGAATCGCTGCTTATCGCCACGCTGCAGTTGTGCATCATCGGCTGCATCTTCCGCCCGCTGGAAAGCATCGTGCCGGCGGAGAAGTGGGCCGACCGCAAGCTGACGAAAGTCGATTTCCAGTACACCTTGCTGATGCTCGTCGGCATCTTCCCGATCTTCAGCTACCTGGTGCTGACGCCGATCGCCAATTACTTCGGCGGCCCTGATGCCGGCCCCAGCGATGCGAGCGTATCGCCGCTTGCGATCACGCACTGGTTTCCCGCGCTGAAAGAGCATCCGTGGCTGCTGTTCGGCTGCTACTACATCGTCTACGACTTCACGTATTACTGGATGCATCGCCTGCAGCACGCGCTGCCGTGGTGGTGGGCGCTGCACAGCATGCATCACAGCACGCGCCAGATGAGTTGCTGGACGAATGATCGCGGTAGCCTCATCGACGGTTTTATCCAGTCGATGATCCTGGCGACTGTGGGCATCGTGATGGGCGTGGAGCCTGACCAGTTCGCCTGGCTCGTGCTGGTCGGCGAGCTGGTGCAGAACTTTTCGCACGCGAACGTGCGCATCGGCTTCGGTTCCGTGTTCAACCGCGTGTTCGTCGCGCCGAAATTCCATCGGCTTCACCACATGCTGGTCGACCCGGCGCGGCCCAACCTGCACAACTGCAACTTCGGGCAGGTACTTTCCGTGTGGGACGTACTG
>Ga0209258_100937_pt1 | contig 14174 bp, 14 predicted proteins | sample Araplaol_mTSA_r2_FD_184281 | JGI IMG/M metagenome (GOLD analysis project Ga0209258, IMG submission 184281) | Arabidopsis root microbial communities from North Carolina, USA - plate scrape CL_Col_mTSA_r2 (SPAdes) (version 2) | ecosystem: Host-associated > Plants > Roots > Endosphere | place: USA...
AGCTGTTGACCGGCGCGTCGACCTGGTCGGTCTTGAAGCCCAGGCCCATCAGCAGGGCCTGCGCGCGGGCGCGGGCGTCGAAGCCGCCGGCCTCCCCGATCTTCATGTGCGCGTGCGCCATCGCCTCGCCGTCCTCCGCGGCCTCGGCGGCGGCCAGCTCGCGCTGGGCCTCCATCAGCGGGATGTCGCCTTCCAGCACGAAGTCGGTGGCCGAGTCCTCGGTCTCGGGCATGTGCTGGGCGACCTCGCCCAGGCGCCAGCGTGCCGGGATCTCGAAGTCGCCCTGGTCGGCCTGCAGGCGGCCGGCCAGCAGCGCGAACAGGCTGGACTTGCCGGCGCCGTTGCGACCGACCAGGCCCACCTTCTCGCCGGGGTTGACGTTGACGTTGACGCCATCGAGGACGATCTTCGTCCCCCGGCGCAGTTGCACGTTGCGTAGCGTGATCATGTTCAGGAAGCGTTCGGGGCCGGTGCGAGGCCGGCCTCCAGCAGGGGGCGCGTGACGAGCAGCACCGCGTCGTCATGCAGTTGCGTGGGAAGCCAGACGACCTCGAGGCCGGGGAACGCGGCCTCGAAGAAGTCGCGCTCGTTGCCGATCTCGAGCACGAGCACGGCGTCGTCGGTCATGCGGCCGGGCGCTGCCGCGAACAAGGCTCGGATGAAGTCCATGCCGTCCGGGCCGCCGGCCAGCGCCATCTCCGGCTCGGCCTGGTATTCGGCGGGCAGTTCGCGCATCGACCGCGCGTTGACGTAGGGCGGGTTGCACAGGATCAGGTCGTAGCGTCGACCGGCGGGCAGGGCGGCGAGACCGTCGCCCTGGTGCAGCGCGATGCGGCCCTCCAGGTCGTGGCGCTTCACGTTCAGCGCGGCGACGGCGAGCGCGTCGGCAGACAGGTCGGCGGCGTCGACCGCGACCTCGGGCCACGCCATCGCGGCGAGCACGGCGAGGCTGCCGTTGCCGGTGCACAGGTCCAGCACGCGCGCAGTGTCCGGCGGCATCCAGGCGTCGATCACGCCTTCGGCCAGCACCTCGGCGATCAGCGAGCGCGGCACGATCACGCGCTCGTCGACCGTGAACGGCACGCCTTGCAGCCAGGCCTCTCCGGTGAGGTAGGCGGCGGGGCGGCGCGAGGCGATGCGCTCGCCGACGAAGGCGTCGAGCAAGGCGATCTCGGTGCCGGTGAGCTCGCGCTGCGCGACGCCGTCGAGGTCGTCCAGCGGCAGGCCGAGCTTCCACAGCACCAGCCAGGCGGCCTCGTCGAACGCGTTGGTGGTGCCGTGCCCAAACGAAACGCCCGCCTCGTCGAGGCGGGCGCCGGCCCGGTGCAGGTAGTCGATGAGGGTCATGTTTGCCTCGGCGCCAGGAGATTTTCCATCGTGCGCCGGTAGATGTTCTTGAGCCGCGGCACGTCGGCGACGGCCACATGTTCGTCGATCTTGTGGATCGTCGCGTTGACCGGCCCGAATTCCACCACCTGCGGGCAGATGCGGGAGATGAAGCGGCCGTCGGACGTGCCGCCGGTCGTGGACAGCTCGGCCTTCACGCCGCCGGTCTCGTCGCCGATCGCACGGACCAGCGCCTCGCTGAGCGCGCCGGGCCGCGTGAGGAAGGGCGAGCCGCCGAGCGTCCACGCGACGCGGTGCTCGACGCCGTGGCGCTGCAGGATCTCGGCGACGCGCGCCTTCAGGGCCTCGGGCGTCGACTCCGTCGAGAAGCGGAAGTTCAGGTCGATCACCGCTTCGCCAGGGATGACGTTGGTGGCCCCCGTGCCCGCGTGGAGATTGGAGATCTGGAAGCTGGTCGGCGGGAAGTGGTCGTTGCCGTCGTCCCAGCGCGTGGCGGCGAGCTCGGCGATGGCCGGTGCGGCGACGTGGATCGGGTTGCGCGCCAGGTGCGGGTAGGCGACGTGGCCCTGCACGCCCAGCACCGTGAGCCGCGCCGACAGGCTGCCCCGGCGGCCGTTCTTGATCATGTCGCCCAGCTGTTCGACGCAGGTGGGCTCGCCGACGATGCAGCAGTCGAGCGTCTCGCCGCGCGCCTGCAGCGTGTCGACGACGCGCACGGTGCCATCCACCGACGGGCCTTCCTCGTCGCTCGTGAGCAGGAACGCCACGCGGCCGGCGTGGCCGGGGTGCGCGGCGACGAACTCCTCGGCGGCCACGACCATCGCGGCCAGCGAGGTCTTCATGTCGGCGGTGCCGCGGCCGTACAGCTTGCCGTCGCGGTAGCTGGGCACGAAGGGCGCGCTGCTCCACTGCTCGTGCGGGCCGGTGGGCACCACGTCGGTATGGCCGGCGAACACGAGCGTCGGCCCCGGACGCGCGCCGGGGCGCACCGCCCACAGGTTGCTGACGACGCCGTCGGCCGGCCCGAACGGCAGGTGCTCGCATTCGAATCCGATGGCCGTCAGGCGCTGCGCGATCAGCGCCTGGCAACCCGCGTCCTCGGGCGTGACGGAGGCACGGGCGATCAGTTGCTCGAGCAGGAGGAGCGTGGCATCCATCGATCAGGCAGGGGTGCGGTGCATCAGCCGTGCTTGGAACGATGCAGCTCGACGGCCACGCCGCCGAGACGCTGGCGCGGGGCCTGCGGTTCCTCGGGCAGCACGTCGAGCGTGATCTCGGTGAACGAGGGCGCGTCGGACTCGACCTTGGCCGGCTGCACGCGCGAGACCGGCGTCATCTCGTTCTGCAGGCGCCACAGCAGGTTGGTGGGCGAGTCGGCGCCCAGCAGGCCTTCTTCCTGCGTGACCAGGCCCAGGCCGATGAGGCGGGCGATGTCGGCCTCGAACATCTGCGAGCCTTCGGCCAGCGACTTGTCCATCGCCTCGCGCACGCCCTGGATGTCGCCGTTCTCGATCAGCTCGGCGATGAAGCGGCTGTTCAGCAGCACCTCGACCGCCGGCACGCGGCCGCCGGCCGTCGAGCGCAGCAGGCGCTGCGACACGATGGCCTTGAGTGCCGCGGCCAGGTCGCCCAGCAACGCGGGACGCGCTTCCGGCGTGTAGAACGACAGGATACGGCCCAGCGTATGGGAGCTGTTGTTGGCGTGCAGCGTGGCCAGCACCAGGTGGCCCGACAGCGCGTACGAGATCGCCATCGACATCGTCTCGCGGTCGCGGATCTCGCCGATCAGGATGCAGTCGGGGGCCTGGCGCAGCGCGTTCTTCAGGGCGATGTGCAGCGATGCCGTATCGCGACCCACCTCGCGCTGGTTGATGATCGAGCGCTTGTTCGAGAACAGGAACTCGATCGGCTCCTCGATGGTGAGGATGTGGCCGGACAGCTGCGTGTTGCGCCATTCGATCATCGACGCCAGCGACGTGCTCTTGCCGTTGCCGGTGGCGCCCACCACCAGCACGAGGCCGCGGCGCTCGAGCGCCAGCGACGCCAGCACTGGCGGCAGGTTCAGCGTGTCCATCGACGGGATCTTGTGGGGGATGCAGCGGATCACCGCTGCGATCGAGGCGCGCTGCTTGAACGCCGACAGGCGGAAGCTGCCCACCGCGCGGATGCCGATGCCCAGGTTGAGCTCGCCAGTCTGGTCGAGTTCCTCCAGCTGCACGGGTGTCAGCAGCTCGGCCAGCAGCGCCCGCGGCTGGCCGGGCGTGAGGATCTGGTCCGACACCGGCACCAGCTGCCCGTTGATCTTCAGCTGGATCGGCGAGTTGGCCGTCAGGTAGACATCCGATGCGCCCTTGTCGGCCATCAGATGCAGCACGCGTTCCATGTTTCCGCCGTCCATCGGGCTCTCCTGGTGGCGCCTGGGGTCAGGCGCGGGTTCGATTCGTCGCCGCGGGTCGCGGCTCCCAACTGGTTTATCGGCCTGCCCGTGCTCGCGTCAAGCGCGCAGCAGGTCGTTGATGCTGGTCTTGGAGCGGGTCTGCGCGTCGACGCGCTTGACGATGACCGCGCAGTTCAGGCTGTACTTGCCGTCGGCCGACGGCAGCGAGCCGGCCACCACCACCGAGCCCGCGGGCACCCGGCCGTAGCTGACCTCGCCGGTGGCGCGGTCGTAGATCTTGGTGCTCTGGCCGATGAACACGCCCATCGAGATGACCGAGTTCTCCTCGACGATGACGCCTTCGACGACCTCGGAGCGCGCGCCGATGAAGCAGTTGTCCTCGATGATGGTCGGGTTGGCCTGCAGCGGCTCCAGCACGCCGCCGATGCCCACGCCGCCGGACAGGTGCACGTTCTTGCCGATCTGCGCGCACGACCCGACGGTGGCCCAGGTGTCGACCATCGTGCCCTCGTCGACGTAGGCGCCGATGTTGACGTACGACGGCATGAGGATGGCGTTGCGGCCGACGAAGCTGCCGTGCCGCGCCACGGCCGGCGGGACGATGCGCACGCCGGTGGCGCGCAGCTCGGCCTCGTCGAGGTGGGTGAACTTGGTCTCGACCTTGTCGAAGTACTGCAGCGCGCCCGCGTGCACCGGCTTGTTGTCGTTCAGGCGGAACGACAGCAGCACGGCCTTCTTGACCCACTGGTGCACCGTCCACTGGCCCACGCCCTGGCGCGTGGCCACGCGCAGGCGGCCGGCGTTCAGGTCCTCGATGACGGACGACACGGCGGCGCGCACGTCGGCCGGCGCGTCGGCGGGCGAGAACTTGGCGCGGTCTTCCCACGCGGCGTCGATGAGGGCTTGCTGGCTGGAGCTCATGAAATCTTTTCGATGTAGGCGAGGATGCGTTCGGCGGCCTCGACGCATTCGGCCGTCTCGGCCACCAGGGCCAGGCGCATGCGGCCGGCGCCGGGGTTGACGCCCCGGGACGGGCGGGCGAGCAGGCTGCCGGGCAGTACCGTCACATTGTATTGAGCCAGCAGGCCCAGCGCGAACGCGACGTCGTCGCCGCCGTGCAAATGAGACGGAATTCCCGCCCAGAGGTAGAAAGCGGCGTCCGGCAGGCGCACGTCGAGCTTGCCGGCCAGCATCGGCAGCACCTGGGCGAACTTGCGGCGGTACTGCGCGCGGTTCTCGACGACGTGCGCCTCGTCGCGCCACGCCGCCTCGCTGGCGGCCTGCACCACGGGGCTCATCGCGCTGCCGTGGTAGGTGCGGTACAGCAGGAAGGCCTTCACGAGCGCGGCGTCGCCGGCCACGAAGCCCGAGCGCAGTCCGGGCACGTTGGAGCGCTTGGACAGCGAGGTGAGCACCAGCAGGTTGCGGAAGTCGCTGCGCCCCAGCTGGCGGGCGGCGTCGAGCGCGCCCAGCGGCGCCTGGCCCTCCGGGCCGAAGTAGATCTCGGAGTAGCACTCGTCGCTGGCGATGACGAAGCCGTGGCGGTCGCTCAGCTCGAACAGCATCTTCCATTCCTCCAGCGGCATCACGGCGCCGGTGGGATTGCCGGGCGAGCAGACGAACATCAGCTGGGTGCGGGCCCAGGTGGCCTCGTCGATCGCGCCCCAGTCGGCGGCGAAGTTGCGCGCCGGATCGCTGTTGGCGAACGCGGTCTGGGCGCCGGCCAGCAGGGCCGCGCCCTCGTAGATCTGGTAGAACGGGTTGGGGCACAGGACGATCGGCGCTTGCATGCCCGGGCGCCCGCGCCACGTCGGGTCGACCACCGCCTGCGCGAACGAGAACAGGGCCTCGCGCGAGCCGATCACCGGCAGCAACTGCGTGGCGGGGTCGAGCGTGACGCCGTAGCGCCGCCGCGCCCAGTCGGCCATCGCCTGGCGCAGGCCGGCGTCGCCGAGGGTGGTCGGATAGCTGGCCAGGCCGGCCAGGTGGCTGGTGATGGCGTCCTTGATCAGCTGCGGCGTCGGATGGCGCGGTTCGCCCAGGCCCAGGCTGATGGGGCGATGCGCGGGCGAGGGGACGACGTCCCTGGCGAGGACGCGCCAGCGTTCGAACGGGTAGGGGTGGAGCGTGCCGAGCAGCGGATTCATCCACCGATTATCGAGGGTGGCCGCCCGTGCCCGGCTTTCGCAGTCGGCAGCCCAGCCTTCGGGAGGGTGGGCACTGTCGGGCTGGGGTTCAGGCCGGGGACACGGCCGAGGACAAGATGCGCCATTCCCGGCAAAATACAGGGTTCCTCCTGATGCCGCGGCCACGCGCCGCTGCGCCACCCATGACCCACCCGTACTCCATCGCGATCCGCGTCGGCATCTTCGTGCTGCTGATGGGCTCGGCCCTGTTCGTCCACCTGCGGGGCCGCGCGCGCTTCGGCCTGATGAAGGCGTTCACCGACTACACGGTGCTGCTGGCGCCGTACAACATGCTGATGGTGCTGTTCTCGCGCGTGAAGGCCACGCCGTACGCGCCCGTGGCCGCCTTTCCCGAGCTGGCGGTGCTGCAGCAGCACTGGCAGGAGATCCGCGCCGAGGCGCTGAGCCTGAACGAGGCCGGCCGCATCAGCGTGGCCACCGGCTACAACGACATGGGCTTCAACTCGTTCTTCCGTTCGGGCTGGAAGCGCTTCTACCTGAAGTGGTACGGCGAGGAACTGGCCTCGGCCAAGGCGTCGTGCCCGCGCACGGTGGAACTGCTCAACAGGATCCCGTCGGTCAAGGGCGCGATGTTCGCGTCGCTGCCGCCCGAGGGCAAGCTGGTGCGCCACCGCGACCCCTACGCCGGCTCGCTGCGCTACCACCTGGGCCTGGCCACGCCGAACTCGCCCGACTGCTACATCGAGGTCGACGGCCAGCGCTACTACTGGAAGGACGGCGAGGCCGTCGTCTTCGACGAGACCTTCATCCACCACGCCGCCAACACCACCGACCAGCAGCGCGTGATCCTGTTCTGCGACGTGGAGCGCCCCCTGCACGGCCGCATCCTGGCGGCGATGAACCGCTGGTTCGCGGACAACATCATGGCGGCCTCCGCGGCCCCCAACGAGGTGGGCGAGCGCGTGGGCGGCATCAACCGCTTCTTCCAGAACGCGTACAAGCTGCGCCTGCAGGCCAAGAAGCTCAAGGCGACGCACCGCCGCACGTACTACGTGTCGAAATGGGTGGCGATCCTGGGCGGGCTGTACCTGATCTTCTTCAGCTGGATGCTCTGACGCGGTTCGGAGCCCGCAGGACGGCACCTGCGCGAAGCCCCCGCCGGGGCGGCGATCAGGACGGCGACTGCGGAAGCGCCCGCAGTGCCGCGGCGGACGGGATGTCCGTCCACGCCATCATCGCGTGCTCGGTCCGGATGTCGTTCGCCCGGAACCACGCGCCGGCCGCGTCGTCCGGTGCCGTGCCGTAGACGCGATGCGAGTAGACCAGCGCCTGCCCGCCGCCGGGCGCCAGGCGAAAGCGCGCGAACACGATCTCGCGCACGCCCTTGTCGTGCAGCATGGCCACGACCAGGTGCTCGGCGGGCCGCCCCGGCGTGGCCTCCAGGGAATTCGCGCGGATGACCTGGCCGGCCTTCTGGTAGGCCACGAGCACGCCATTGGCCACCAGCGCCAACTCGTCGTCGTTGCTCACCTTGTCGTAGAGCTGCACGGTGATCATGTCCTGCCACTTGGCCAGGTCGGGTTGCGCGAGCGGCGTGAACTCGTGCTGGCCGGCGTGCGACCAGCGGTGGACGAACGGCTTGCCGGCGAACTGGAACAGCGGCGCGCCGACCTTCGCCGCCGAGGCCGCGGGCGCCTCCGGCAACGCCGCGCCGGCGATGGGCCGGGCGCCGGCCAGCGCGGCAGCGAGCAGCAGCGGCGTCAGGGGGCGGATCGTCATGGGTCGCATTGTCGCGGGTCGATCCGCCGGCGGCGCGCGCCTGGAGGCGGTCTCGGTACCGCTCCAGATGCCGGCCCGTCAGTCCGAGGCCGCCACGCTCCATGGCCTCGAGGAACTCGTCGACAGAACGGGCCGCCTTCTTGCGGCGCGTGCGCATGTTGCGCAAGACACCGGCCGCTTCCGCAGGCTGCTCGTTCACGAGGTCGGGCAGGAACTTGCCCGGCGACTCCGCCACGATGCCGAACGCCCGCAGGATCCTTTCCTGAAAGTCGCGCGGGTTCCAGGTGACGATCTGCGCGCGTCGCTGGCGATCGCCGCGGCGAGCACGTGGCGGTCGTTCCGGTCCGGCAGCTCGACCTTGTCGATGAGCTGGCGGCAGTTGTCGACGAGCGGACTCGGCCGGATCGCGTGCATCCTGATGACCGTGCTCTGGATCGTCTCGCGGGTGAGCGTCGGCTTGTTCTGCAGCGGGTGCCGCACCCATTCGTCCGTGGCCACCTGCGTCAACTTCGCCTCGAAGAGGGCCTTCGTAGAACGGCGACAAGAGCATGTCGAGGACGCATTCGCCGCAGAGGACGTTCGCATCCAGGGCCGCCTGCTGGCCGCTCGTTCGGCGCTCCCGCGTTACTTGCGCTTGCGCTTGATCTCGCGCAAGGTCTCGTCGGTGACCGGGGCGAAATATTCCTCGTCCGTGCTGTCGGCGCTCAGTTCGCCGAGGGCGTCGAGGAAGGCTTCGCTGTCCGGCGACAACGGGGCCATCGGATCCTTGGCATGGACGCAGACCGTCTTGCGTTCCGTGTCGATGACGACCCGAAGCTGCGTGCCGGCCGGCAGCAGCGCGAGCGCGTCGTCGGGCAGCACGAGACGTCCGTCGACGATCGTGGCGAGAGAGCTTTTCATGACCATGGGCAGCTCCCTGTCGGATGGGCGCGGACGGACGGCGAGGCGCCACGGCGTGCGCGTGATGACAGTTCGCGCCACCCTACCACGGCGGCCCGACACGTTCACGGGACGGCCTGAGGCCTGGCTCGATGGTCAGTCGCGGCGCTCCTCGACCGCCCCGAACTTCTCCGCGTAGAGCCCGCCCACCCAGTCGACGAACACGCGCACCCGGGGCGACAGGTGGCGCCGGTACGGGTACATCGCCCACAGCGGCATCTCCGGGCTCGCGAACGCGGGCAGCACCTCCACGAGGCGGCCGTCGCGCAGCTTGTCCTCGACGTGGAAGCGCGGCACCTGCACCAGGCCGCAGCCCTGCAGCGCACAGACGACGTAGTTCTCGGCGTCGCTCACGGCCATCCAGCCGGGCAGCGTGAAGTCGCGCCAGGCGTCGTCGACACGCAGCGTGATCGGGTAGTCGCTGCCGCCGCTGCCGGCGAAGAAGCGCACCGCGGCATGGCTCGCGAGCTCGTCGGGGTGCGTCGGGGTGCCCGCGCGCGCGAGGTAGGCGGGGCTCGCGCACAGCACCTGCGGCATGCGCGCGAGCGGGCGCGCGACCAGGTTGGCGTCGCGCGGGCTGCCGGCGCGCACGACGCAGTCGACGCCCTCGCGCACCAGGTCGACCAGCCGGTCCCCGCTGCTGACGTCGAGCGCGAGTTCGGGGTAGCGCCCGCGGAACTCGCCGATGCGGGGCAGCACGATCTGCGTGGCATGCGTGCCGTGAAGGTCGACCCGCAACCTGCCGCGCGGGCGCGACGCCACCTGGCGCAGCGAAGCCTCGGCGTCGTCGAGTTCGGCCAGCACGTGCACGCAGCGATCGTAGAAGGCCTGGCCATCGAGCGTGGGCCGCACGTGGCGCGTGCTGCGTTCCAGCAAGCGCACGCCCAGGCGGGTCTCGAGCGCCTTGATGGCGTTGGTCGCCGTGGGACGGGGAATGTCCAGGCCATCGGCGGCCCGGGTGAAGCTGCCCGTCTCCACGATGCGGGTGAACAGGCTCAGCGTGGCGAGGCGATCCATTCGGCGATTGTTAACCGAAACGGAATACAGAAGAGAAATGCTTGGCATCTATCTCCAATGTGATAACAAGAAGAATCGATTCCATCGAGGGGCCCATCGGCTCCCGACTCGAAGGAGCACATCGTGGAATCGAGCAATCGCAAGTCGGCCATCGTCACGGGCGCGTCCCGCGGCATCGGCCAGGCCATCGCGCGCCGGCTGGCCGCCGACGGCTTCGCCGTCATCGTCAACTACGCCGGCGACGAGGCCGCCGCCCAGTCCACCGTCGACGCGATCCGCGCGGCGGGCGGCCAGGCACGGGCCGTGCAGGCGGACGTCAGCCGGGCCGCCGATGTCGCCGCGCTGTTCGACGCCGCCAAGCGCCAGTTCGGGCGCGTGGACGTCGTCGTCAGCAACGGCGGCGTCATGAAGACGGCGCCCATCGCGCAGATGTCGGCCGAGGACTTCGACCGCATGATCGCCGTGAACCTGCGCGGCACGTTCCTGCTGATGGCCGAGGCGTCGCGCCATCTCGGGCGCGAGGGCCGGTTCATCGCGCTGTCGTCCAGCGTCATCGCCAAGCATGCGCCCGGATACGGGCCCTATGCCGCGTCCAAGGCCGGCGTCGAGAACCTGGTGCAGGTGTTCGCGCAGGAGCTGCGCGGGCGCGGCATCAGCGTCAACGCCGTGGCCCCGGGCCCGGTCGCCACCGAGCTGTTCCTCGACGGCAAGAGCGACGCGCTCATCGAGCAGATCGTCAGGCAGGCGCCGCTGGAGCGCATCGGCCAGCCGGCCGACATCGCCGAGACGGTGTCCTTCCTCGCCGGCCCCGGCGGCTGGGTCAACGGCCAGGTGCTGCGCGTCAACGGCGGCTTCGCCTGAACCGGGGGCGACACGTCATGCAACAAGTCATCCTCGTCACCGGTGCGTCGAGCGGCTTCGGCGCGATGTCGGCCCGCGCGCTCGCCGATGCCGGCCACGTCGTCTACGCCAGCATGCGCGAGAGCGCGGGCCGCAGCGCGCCGCAGGCGGACGCCGCGCGGGCCTACGCCGTCGAGCGCGGCGTGAAGCTGCTGCCGCTGGAGCTCCACGTGCGGTCGCAGGACGCTGCCGAGGTGGTCAACGCGGTGGCCGACCGCGTCCGCGCAGAGTTCCTGCGCCGCGTCGGCCTGGAAGCGCTGCTGGCGCCCGCGTCCAACCGATTCCCCATCGCGCCCTCGACGGGCGCTTCGTTTCCAACGGCAGCACAGGAGAACCTCATGCCATTCGCCAACATCAAGCTTCCCGAAGGCGTCGCCGACGCGGCCCGCAAGGAGGAGATCATCCATCGCGTCACCGCCTTGTTCGTCGAGTTCTTCGGCGAGCGCGCCCGGCCCTACACCATGGTGCTGGTCGACGAGGTCGCCGACGGCGGCTGGGGCCGCGCCGACGAGACGCTGACGCTCGCCAAGATGGGGCTGCCGCCGAAATCGAGGTAGCCGCGGTCGCGCGCGCCCGTCCGCGGGCTCGGCCCTTCAGGCGCGCGACGCGCTGACCATCTGCTTGAGCGCGTTGGCGAGGTTCATCGGCCGCACCGGCTTGTCCAGCGTCGAGAAGTTCCACTGGGCCGACAGCTCGAGCAGGCTCTTCTCCATCTCGGAGTCGGCCATGAGGGCGCCCGTGACCACCAGGATCGGCACGTGCGCGCGAAGCGCGCGGATCTCCTCGACGATGCTGGCGGCGGTACCCTCGGCCAGCAGCCAGTCCAGCACGTAGGCGTCGAAGCGGCGGTGCGCGATGGCGTCGCGCAGTGCGTCGCTGTCGGCATACGGCGTGGCCACGATTCCCAGGGGGCGGAAGGCCTCGACCAGCGCGTCGGCGGCACGCAGGTCGTCCTCCAGCAGGGCCACCTGCAGGTGCGGGTGGCTGCGGATCGTCAGCGCCTCGATGGCGTGGCGGCGCGCGCCGAAGGGCTCGTCGCCGTTGACGTGCACCTCCCAGCAGGTGCCGCTGCGGATCGCGACGAGGTCGCTGCTCTCGCCCGGCGCCAGTTCCGGGCCCGGCACGAGCAGGCCGGTAGGCGGCAGCCCGGGCACGCGAATGAGGGCGGGCACGCCGTCGCTGCCGGGGTGGGCGTAGCGCGCCAGGTCGTCTCGTGGCAGCAGCAATTCGTCGGGCGCGCCGAAATGATGGGCGATGGCCCGCAGATCCGTGTGGCTCCATGCCACGTCGCCCTTCAGCCGCCGGTACGACTGCGAGCGGTCGACGTTGATGATGCGGGCGATCTCGGAGGCGTGGTTGTGCTCCTTGACCCCGTGCGACAGCAGGAAGCGCCGCACGTTGACGCTCAGCGCGGGCTCGGTGGCCGCGTCGTGGTCGGTGGCGGGGCGGCCTTGAAGCGTGTCTTCCATCGGACTCCATTCGCCAAGCTAGGGGGAGCGGACAGTTTAGATCGAATCACAGCAAAATGCCCACAAACTCCAGATTGATGGGCTGAAACTTGTGTGTCACAGTCACTTCACGCCAACATTTTGAACATCACTCCTGGAATGTTGTGGCGGATCACAACACCATGAGGTTGGCGAGCTCACCTGGAACACATCAAGGGGAAAGAATGACGTTGACCGGAGCGGCCAAGGGCCCGAGCGACCAGAAGACGCTCAACGAGGAAATCATCGAGGGCCTGGCGGAGGTGGCGCGGCGCAACCCGCAGCACGCGGTCGAACTGTTCGGCGTGCCGCTCGGCGTGGCGATGCGCCTGGCCGCGATGCCCGATGCGCAGCTCGACGACCTGGCCACCACGCCCGTCGCGCTGTGGCGCCCCGCGCTCACCGGGCGCCTGGTGCGCCGCCTGCCCGAGCGCCGTCCCATGCTCACGCCCGACCACGAGGTTTACCGTCCGCTGGTCAAGCGCATCAACCGCCTCGCGCTGGCCACCTTCGTGCGCTACGCCGACGATCCGGCCAGCGCCGCGCTGGTGTGCGACATCACCGACCGCGAGGTGATCCGCGCCCTGCAGGAGCTGCCTGCCTTCGCCTTCCTCGAGTGGGGCGGCAACCCCGGTGCGCTGCTGGCGGTGCCGCGCCTGTCCGACGCGCTGATCGACCGCCTGCTGCGGCCCGACGACGACGGCGTCGAGCCCAACCTGCGCGGCCTGTTCGCGCTCACGCAGTGCTGCGAGCAGGAGTTCGCGCTGATCCGCCACGCCGTGCAGCAGGAGAGCGCCACCTATCGCGTGGCCGAACGCACGCCGGTCCACAAACGCTCCGGCCGCCCACCGGCCACCTTCCTGATGCCCGGCACGTCCAGCCTGATCCTGGCGATGCTGCGCCACCAGATGCGGCCCACCGAAGTCGAGGATCGCATGCTGGCCACCAGCGACGTGCGCGCCGCGCAGCTGCGCGGCATCGCGGAGTCGCTGAATCGCAAGCCCAAGCGCGAGCGCGGCGCGCCGCGCGATCGCACGCGCGACCACCGCGACCTGTGGGGCAGCGCCCACCGCCGACTCAGCGCCACGGCCATCTTCTGCCTGCAGCGTCGCCTGGTCGACGCTGGCGTCGAGGCCTTCGAGGCCATGGTGTGGGCCTACGACTACTACGCCTGCACGTACGACCCCGACTGCGGGGTGTCGCTCAGCCGCATGCTCAAGGACGTCTTCACGCCGATGCGCGAAGGCGCCGACACGCACCTGGGCCACTGCGCCAAGTGCGGCGTGGTGCACCTGGTGCACGAGGAGAAGGTGGGCATCATCGAATGCCCCGTCTGCGTCCTGGCGCGCTCGGGCAAGTTCGGCCAGCGGCGCGCGCGCACGGGCAGCGACAAGTCGGACGGGCCGCCCCTGCGCGATTACCGCGCCTGGCCACAGGCGACGGCCTGGACGGGTGCGGGCTTGGGAACGAATCGGGGCTAGGGCGAACCGACGCCGGTTGCCGCCATGCACGGGGTAGGGCGGGCCGTCTGACCCGCCATTCGCCTGCCATGACATCGGCCGCGAAGCGCTCACGGCTGGCGGATCGAACGGCCTGCCCTGCGACGGCGACGGTCGGATTGGGCCGCGAGAGTCGTCGCGGATCACGACCCACCCTGCCGAAGGGCCGCGACGCTGCGGTCTAATCACGTCATGGCAACCCCCTCCCCCGGTCCCGGCGCGACGCCATCGGCCGCGATCCGCCTGCTGCTCGTCGACGACCACCCGCTCGTGCGGGATGGCCTGCGTGCGCGATTGCAGGCCGTGCCCGGGTTCGAGGTCGTCGGCGAGGCGTCCAACGCGGAGGAGGCGCACGGCCAGCTCGGCGCCCTGCAGCCCACCCTCGTGCTGATGGACGTGGGCATGAAGGGTGTCAACGGCATCGACCTCACATCGGCGCTGCTGGAACGCGAACCCGCGCTGCTGGTGCTGATGCTGTCCATGTACGACAACCCCGAGTACGTGCAGCGCGCCATGCAGGCCGGCGCGCGCGGCTACGTGCTGAAGGACGCGCCGGCCAGCGAGATCATCGCCGCCATCGAGGCCGTCGCCGGCGGCGGCACCTTCCTCAGCCCGGCGGTGTCGCGGCGCCTGTTCCGCAACCAGACGCCCCGGCCCATGT
>Ga0209258_100938_pt1 | contig 14163 bp, 5 predicted proteins | sample Araplaol_mTSA_r2_FD_184281 | JGI IMG/M metagenome (GOLD analysis project Ga0209258, IMG submission 184281) | Arabidopsis root microbial communities from North Carolina, USA - plate scrape CL_Col_mTSA_r2 (SPAdes) (version 2) | ecosystem: Host-associated > Plants > Roots > Endosphere | place: USA...
GCAAGACTCTGGTAGAGATAACCATTGTACACTACTTTATCACCAATGTTATAGATAGCAGGATATACTGCATAAGTTGGCACACCAGCACAGTTGCCTGTATTTGTGCTGCCTGTTACAGTTATACCAACTGCTCCACTTGTAGTAGTTGCACCGGCATTATCAGTAGCGATAGCTGTCAGAGAATAAGTACCTGCTGCAACGCCGGTCCATGTATAAGAATATGGAGAGGCTGTAGCTGTACCCAGTTTAGTACTGCCATTATAGAAGTCTACTTTAGCAATGGAACCATCTGCATCTGTAGCAGTAGCAGAGATAGTAACTGAAGCAGGAGCGGTGAAGGATGCACCACCTGCAGGAGAAGAGATACTTACCACAGGAGGTGTATTACCCGGATTAGTTCCACCACCACAATCAGCTACATAACCCCATACCTGACCATCGCCGGTGTGCGTATCCGGCTGATCATTCTGTGTCCACCATTTAGCTGTGTATAATTTGCCGTTGTAAACAACCTGCATACCATTTGTATATACAGAGGCAGCCTGCCAGGCAGCGATACCATTACAGTTACCGCCACCTGTGCCGGTCACTACGATAGCGATTGTGGCTGACGTTGTCACAGCTCCACCGTTATCAGTAGCTTTGGCAATAAGGCTGTAGCTGCCCGCTGCTACATTCGTCCAGGAATAGGTATAGGGACTGGACGTAGATTCACCCAGTTTGGTGCTTCCATTGTAAAACTCAACTTTTGTAATACTGCCATCTGCATCAGAAGCATTCGCTGTAATTGTCACTGATGCCGGTGCAGAGAACGATGCATTTGCTGCAGGAGAAGTAATGCTTACCACCGGAGATTGATTGCCCGGATTATTCCCTCCGCCTTTTACTACTACTTCATCATGAATAGCAGACAAGAGAGAATAAGTACCTACTGCATCCTGAGATAATTCCCACATCATGATACCACCTGCCTGATCATATGCCAGGTCGGTTTTACTTTTGATAGTAGTGATACCATTATAACCCACGCCACTGTAAGTATCAGCATAAGGATTTGCTCCTCTTGCTATCAGCGCTGCATAAGACTCCCAGCTTGGACGGCCATAGAAAGGCACACCCAGTACTGTTTTATTAGCTGGTAAGCCTCTGCCCTTCCAGTAACTAATCGATTGTGATGCATAAGAATAAGTAGAATGATCATAGTTATTATAATCATACGCCATCAGGTTTAAAAAATCTACCTGTGCAAACACTGAGCTGAGAATGCTTTCTCCACCGGTTCCTACTACCGCTGCGGTTAACAGTTTGCCTTGTCCATGCAACCTGGTAGCTAATGCTGTCATCAGCGATACATAATTATTGGCAGAAGTACCTGCATCAGGATATTCCCAATCGATATCAGCACCATCCAGGTTATACTGGTTCACGAAGCTGGAAATATTGTTAACGAAATTAGTACGGTAGGTAGTGTTCCCTGCCAGTGTTTCGAAACCATTATCATTACCGTCATTCCATCCACCTACGGAGATCATTACCTTTACACCATTTGCATGTGCAGCAGACACAAGGCTTGACAGCTTGGAAGAATTGTCAATAGCCTGCAGGCTCCCATCGGTATTAGGCAATAAAAACGCGTAATTGATATGGGTAAGTTTACTGTATTGTACAGCGTTTACATCTCCTGCCCAGGAAGGCATATACCCTACTACCTTAAATTGTGCAGATGATAACAGGGAAGAAATAAGAAAGACACAGGATAATACACCTGTTCTTATCCATTTTTTTGTTGTCATTGTTTGTTCGTTTGAGGGATAAAATGGTTGTTAAAAATCAAATGCGGACCAGGAATAGTCCGCATTTGATCTCTATATTGTTATTACATGCGTATCATTTTCGCACTTCCTTTATGTGTACCGGTAGCATTGGTAGTTTTGATAATGAAGGTACCCTGTGGTACACGACTGATATCAAGACTGATCACTTGCTGACCTTTTGCACCGGCAATATATTCCTTGTGTAATACAGGACTATTACCGTTTATGCTCCAGATTTCTACATAAATCTTTTCAGCGGCAGCTGCAGTTACCTGTACCTGCAGGTTTGAACCTGTAACAGGATTAGGATATACAACCAGTGTCTGAACAGCAGTAGACTGATCAACGAGATTATTAGCTGTACTTGCTACTCTTGCACTTGAGCATGCGCCCAGTGGCTGCCACCACCAGTCTGCAGTACCCGGCGTAACATTATACAGTGAATTGGCAAGACTCTGGTAGAGATAACCATTGTACACTACTTTATCACCAATGTTATAGATAGCAGGATATACTGCATAAGTTGGCACACCAGCACAGTTGCCTGTATTTGTGCTGCCTGTTACAGTTATACTAACTGCTCCACTTGTAGTAGTTGCACCGGCATTATCAGTAGCGATAGCTGTCAGAGAATAAGTACCTGCTGCAACGCCGGTCCATGTATAAGAATATGGAGCGGCTGTAGCTGTACCCAGTTTAGTACTGCCATTATAGAAGTCTACTTTAGCAATGGAACCATCTGCATCTGTAGCAGCAGCAGTGATAGTAACTGAAGCAGGAGCGGTGAAGGATGCTCCACCTGCAGGAGAAGTGATACTTACTACAGGAGGTGTATTACCCGGATTAGTTCCACCACCACAATCAGCTACATAGCCCCATACCTGACCATCGCCGGTGTGTGTATCCGGCTGATCATTCTGTGTCCACCATTTAGCTGTGTATAATTTGCTGTTGTAAACAACCTGCATACCGTTTGTGTAAACAGCGGAAGCTGACCAGGCAGCAATACCAGCACAGTTACCACCAGTCGTACCATTTACCACGATGGCAACAGTTGAAGATGTTGTAACGGCGCCGGCATTGTCTGTTGCTTTAGCTGTAAGGCTATAGCTACCTGCTGGTACGTTTGTCCAGGAATAGGTATAGGGACTGGACGTTGATGTACCCAATAAAGTAGTACCATTATAGAACTCCACTTTAGTTACTGTACCATCTGCATCAGAAGCTGAAGCAGTAATAGAAACAGAAGCAGGTGCATTAAATGTAGCATTTGCTGCAGGAGAGGTAATGCTTACTACTGGGGCCTGGTTACCACCTGTGTTACCAAAGAAATAGGGATAATAGTTGCTTGCAAATTCGCTGTTATTTACCTTGTCCCAGTTAATGGACCAGGTCATGATACCACGCAACCCGGGATAACCAGCGGCTTTGCGCAGTACGTAGGTACCACCGTAAGAAGTACCTTTTGTCAGGTAATCCAGTGCTTTCTTCACTTCAGTTGGAGAAGTATATCCACTGCCCGCAGCAGAAGCAGAAGCAGGTAAACCAAATGCTACCTGATCTTCCCGTAATGCAGGGAAAGTCTGACTTGTACCAGCTACAGGGAAGCCCTGTAACAGCATTTCTGTCATAGATACGATGAAGTCTGCAGTAGATGAACTGTATACTTTATTATCAAGTCCGTTTACAGAACCTGTATTATATAACTGAGGCTGGATCCAGGTCAGTTCGTTGCGCAGACCATAGATGATTGGCAGGTAAGCGCCTACCAATGGAGAGTAACTAGCACCATAGGCAGTCTGTACATAGTACGTTTCCGGCGCCATTGTCAGCCAGCAGGTCTTACCCTGTCCGGTACGGTAACTGATTACCTGTTTAGCACCGGCTATCAGGTTAATTACCTTAGGTGTAGTAGGAGCAGTGAAGTTGTTATCACCATTGTTCAGCTGTAAAGAAGTACCACCTTCAATATCGAGGTCGAAACCATCAAAATTGTAAGCATCCAGTATACCTTCCAGGCTGGTGATGAAGGCTTGTTTCTTCGTATCGTTATCCAGTACAAGTGTACCGCTTTCTCCACCAATAGATATTAATACCTTTCTGCCCTGAGATTGCAGGGTAGCGATATCTGCCTTGATTTCCGCGGCAGTGTTCTGATCAGGTGTAAAGCTGAGAGTAGCATAATCGCTTGCTGTTGTTACGGCAAAAGCTACTTCAATTACATTATATCTTGCATCAACGTCTTTCAGACGGATGTATGGAGATGAAGAAAGATTCCAGTTCTGCCAGTAACCTACCAATACCTTACCACCGGCAGGAGGAGTCACAGTACCGTTCACTGTTACAGAAACGGTGGAAGAAGTAGTAGATGCGCCACTGTTATCAGTAGCAATTGCTTTAATAGCGTAAGTACCGGCTGGTACATTGCTCCATGTATAAGCATAAGGAGAAGTAGTGGACGTACCTAATAAAGTAGTGCCATTATAGAACTCCACTTTAGCAATTGAACCATCGCTGTCTGTAGCAGTAGCGGTAATAGCAATACTGCCCGGAGCATTATAGGTTGCATTGGCAGCCGGAGCTGTCAGATTTACTACAGGGGCAACATTGGTAGTACTGCCATCTGCAAATACAGCATTCAGTTTATTTACCAGCGGAGAAGTAGTAGAAGGACAGTAGATCAGTTTGCCTTTCGCAACGGTGTTGCTGGTCATATTCAGCATATCGCCAAATACCTGCCATACGATTACACCTGCCAGGGAATTGTCTTTGATATATTTTGCTTTCTCTCCTATTGAACGTTCGTTATCATAGCTGAGGAAGTAGTTGCCTTTGGTTCTGTAAGGCACCTTGGCCACATCATCCCAGTATTCTGTCCAGCCGGAAGACGCCATTATCGCACTGTAGTTTGGCGTACCATCCCACAGGTTTAATGCCCAGTTGTTAAAGTCGGCACAGGTAGATACAGGACCATCAGGTTGTAATGTTACAGAAGTTTTTACGGTAGCTCCATTTAATGCCGCAGCACTGCTTGTAACTACACCGCGGCCATAGAAAGGAGCACCAATGTTCACCTTAGCCATGTTCACATTTAATGTTCTCAGGCCTTTTACAGTAGCATCGATAGAGAAACCTGAATATTCAGCACCAGGATAATCATATAATGGCGCATTATGACCCGCTTTATTTGACCAGCCACCGTTATAGTCGTAGGTCATCATGTTAAAGTAGTTCATTGAATTGTTCAGACGAGGCCAGTCGAAACCGGAGAGTTTGGAAGGAACAGCGGAGAAGGCAGCAGTAATCAGTTTGTCTGCACCTATCGCAGCTCTTACCGCTTCTACGAGGATGGCAAAGTTGGTATAATCTGCAGCGCTGTAATGTTCGATGTTCATACCGGGATTGCCTGGATATTCCCAGTCAAAGTCGATACCATCAAACCCCATTGCCATCAGTTTTTTACAACCGGCAATAAAGTTTGCACGTTTGGTAGCATCAGCAGCCATTTCAGGGTAGTGTTTACACATACTCCAGCCACCGATAGAAGCCATTACTTTCACACCTTTCTGGTGAGCCAGGTCAATTACGCCCGGAGCACCGCCTTGTTTTGGAACGGATAAAGGGAAAGCACCGGTAGCACCGGTATTCACATTGCTCCAGCCGCTGCCGGAGTTGCGATAACCCAGTGTGTAGGCATAACTGCCATCAGTAATGTAATACAGCGGAGCATCCAGTTCCCCGTATAAAAGGAACATGTCCCAACTGCTGTAAATGTCTTCATTTACGAGCGCAGCAGGCTCCTGTACAGCACCTACCTGGTAGATGTTCTTATTACGGAAGTCACCACTGTGCAGTGAACCGTCTTTAGCCACCCCAAAAAATGAAAAATTGAGGATGGTGTACTGGGAATAATCCACGTTCAGCTGGTTGTACCCTCCTTTTGGTACAATACCGGAAACGTCCTTCCAGGCATCCCATTGGGTAATATACCCGATCACCTGTTTTTTATGGTTTTTGGTAGTAGCCGGAACGGTCGGGCTTACCTGGGCATGCAAAGCCCCATAACCACACAGGGATAAAAGAAGAAGGAAAAAATGCTTTACATAGGCATACGGCAAAGCATTACGAAGAGTAATATTTACTTTCATTATCACTGGTTTTGTTTAGACGATATGGAACTACATTGCTCTTTCTCTAACGGATTATCACTGCAGACAAGGATTCAGCCGGGTTTTTAAGGCTTTTCAGACTGTTCCGCGCATAGGATGCATGCAGATGACAGGACCGGGTTTCATAGAATTAATGGCTATATGGTTAAAAATATTCAGGTCTTTTCAACACGATATCAGGCTTTCACCATAAAGATGTCGTGTGTAATGTTATATGGTACCATCTCAAAACTTATTTTTTTCCCAATTATGCAAAAAGCCCTCCCGGATTTCTCCGGAAGGGCTTCTTTTATATTATTTCTCTACATCATTGAGGTGTGATTTTCAGTGTAGTACGTCTTGCAGCCTGGTATTGACGCTCTGTACAAGGAACTCCTTTTCCGCAAGGGTCTTCAGGATCTTTACCTATGTTTTCATAGTAAAGTTTGTTCGAAGCAATCCCTTTCTTGATCAGGTAGTCAATTACAGCGTAACAACGCAGGGCAGAAAGGTCCTTATTGTAAGCGTCAGAACCACGGGCATCTGTGTAGGAACGTACCATCAGTTTCCATGTTGGGTACTGAGACAGTACAACCGCTACCCTATCCAGCATTTCTCTTGACGCGGTGGTCAGGATGGCACTGTTAAAGTCATAGTAGAACTGCAGGTGTTCCATTTTATTGAGGATAGCATTGTCCATGTCGGATAAAGGCTGTTTCTCCTCTTGTTTTACAACCGGTTTTTCAACTGGTTTTGTTACGGCTACTGCAGCAGGACTATCAACCGGCGGCGGTGCAGGCAATGAAGTCTGACGTTTTGAGGTCATTACCGGCAGTTCATTTACTGGCGCGGCTATTGGTGCTGCTGCCGGTGTTTTGAACGGTGAAGTGACTACCGGTTCGCTTGGTGCCCGTTCAAGCTCCGGAGCAGGTGTCGTAGCACTGGTTAAAACGGATGCTTTTTTCTTTCTGCCTCTTGAAGGAGCATCTGAAGCTGGAGCCGGAGCTGGCACAGCTGCTGCAACAATCACAGGCGGTGCCACCACCGGAGCTGCAACAGGTACCACAACAGGTGGTTTAGTAGCTACGATAACAGATTCTTTAACAGGTTTTTCCGGTTCTGGTTTGTCAGGAATGATCTGAGCAGGTTTAGTTGTTTTCTCTGCCAGGATCACATCTGGTTTATCAGGAACAGGAGAAGGATCTGTATAAGGCTGAATACCGCCATCACCATTAAATCTTTCAGCAAAGTGAGTATCCATGAAGCGATAGATATCATCACTACCACCACCACCCGGGCGGTTAGAAGCGAAGTACCCTTCGTACATGTTAGCTTTCATGATAAAGCCCAGATCATCACCACCGGAGTTGAAAGGTGAGCGGAGATTTTGCAGTTTAGTCCAGTCGGCCTTTTCACCGGTAGCGCGGAAGATATCAAATCCGCCCATACCCGGGTGTCCTTTACTTGAAAAATAGAGTATTCCATTTTCATTATAGGTAGGGAAGGCTTCGTCGAAAGGAGTGTTAATGAATGGACCACAGTTTTTAGGTTTACCCCATCGGCCATTCTTTTGTTTTTCGCTGTACCAGATATCCATTTTACCTTGTCCGCCATTTCTGTTGGAAGCAAAATACATGGTTTGTCCGTCGCGGCTCAATGCCACCTGTCCGGTAGAACTTCCTGAATAATTGATTTCTTTCAGTGGTTCCAGCGGGCGCCATTCGTCTCCTGATTTTACAGACCAGAAAATCATCATGACACGCTCTCCGTTTACCGGACCGCGTTTTCTGCGGTTAGCGATATCCTGCTGCCAGGAATTCAGTGTAACATATAAAGTATCTTCTCTTGGATTGAAGCAGATAGGTCCTACGTGATAAGGTACTTTACCCAGTACTTCGGGTAATACTTCTTCTACGTAAGTATTTGCTACACCCTGTGAATATTGTTTAAAGAGGTAAGCTTTGAAGTATGGTTGGTTGGTACGTGCATCGATAGATGGATTACGTTCCGGAGTAGAGTTCATGGACATTTTGCGATACCCGTTAGATACCAGCAGGAGCCCCTGTCTTGTTACCCCGCTCACCCAGTCAGCACCGGAAGAGCTAAGTTCCTTGATGTTTTCCATAGCCATGTCTACCTTTTCAGATTTCCATGTTATAGCACTGTCGCAGCCAGCCAGCATAATATTTTTGAGACGCATACTATCAGCTTTTCCACTTCTGAATTTGCTGATCTGTTCTTTTGCCTCTACATATTTACCAGTGCTTTTCAGGATTTCTCCATACAACAGATGTACAGATGAAGGGCAGTCCGGTCTTGCTTCCAAACGCTGATACCACGCCTGGGCATCATCGTATTGCCCGATCCGGCTATAACATTCAGCCACTTTCACCAGTACTTCGGCAGCATGTTTTCCTTTAGCTTTTTCAGCCACTTTAGTGTATAAAGCTCCAGCAGCAGCATATTCCTGCCTCTCAAAAGCTTCATCAGCCATCACCCGAACGCTTTTCTGCTCCTGGCCAAACAGCAACACCGGAAACAACATCGTGGTGCATAATATTATCGCGTAACAACGTAGCATACTCTTGTTAAATTAAAAATACCTGGGATTGGAAGTAGTATATTGCTTGGAATTAAATAAGATGCCTATTGATATTTCATGGGATCCTGGCATTTTATTCATGCTCATGTCATAGGAATAGCCGATACGATACTTTGGAGTGATATAATATTCCACGATCGCGCTTGCAGCATTTGCTTTGTCCAGTGTGGTTGGCAGTGAATTCTTTTTCCATAAAGGAACACTTGTTCTGTAAGATCCGCCAATCCAGAGTAATTCGTCCATGTGCAACATAAGGCTCAGATCTACAGCCGTAGGTCCGGCAAAATCATCTTTCAGCATAAAGGAAGGCTTGATAGAGATTTCATCTGTCACTTTGAACATATATCCTGCAGTTACATACAGGTGTTGTTTTCTGCGGATACTTTCGTAAGTATACCCTCTCCATTTATAACCGGTACTGGTATATTTGGAAAACAGGTCCAGTACAGAGAGTCCGAAGTAGAAACGGGGAGTATAATAATAGATACCGAAGCGTGCATCCGGAGTGGTAGCTTTTGCAGAACCATCAGGAATGATACGGTCACCCACGTCAAGATATTCCAGGTCACTACCATTCAGGCTATATTGTGTAGCTCCTATACCGATACCCAGGCAAAAGCGACGGGTATCTTCTTCATCCAGTCTTATACGATAGGAATAAGATCCATAGAGAGAAATTGCTTTTTGAGGACCAAGATTATCCATCATGGCCTGTACACCAAGACCCACATTTGTTTCCCTGTTAGGTCTTTTTAACGGACCATCAAGAGATACTCCTCCGGTGGTTGGTGCCCCGGGAAAACCGCTCCATTGCTGGCGGTACATGGCATTCAGGTTCAATACGTCTTTGTAACCTGCATAAGCGGGATTTACACTTATCCCGTTAAAAATATACTGACTGAACTGTACGCTTTGTTGTGCGTGGGCGCCTGCTGCAAGGCAGAGTAATAATGCTACAGTAAGCCATTTCTTTTTTGTGTACATATTAGTTGCACTTTTAGGATCACAGTTCATCATTATCTTATTATCATTACCCATCCCTTGTATGTCTTTATAGTTCCGTCCTGATTCATCAGATCGAATTGATAATAGTAGGTCCCCTCACTTAATCCGGAAGCACTCCAGTTGTTCTGGTAGCTTTTGGATTCGTATACGGTATTACCCCATCTGTTAAAGATGTGTAAAGCACTGTTAGGATACTTTTCTATACCTCTTACATAGAAGAAATCGTTTTTGCCATCGCCGTTAGGAGTTACTACCGTGGATATAAAGAGGTCTTTTGTACCGCCTGCTACAGCGAGAACGGTTCCAACTTTACCATCACACTTACTATCATTAGGATCACAACCAATTGTATATATTGAGGTATCTTTTGTTTGGACCTTTGCGGTATTGGTGATGGTCTTTATGCCTTCCAGATGTGAATCTATTGTTACAGTAAAACGTACGGTAGCTGTGGCGCCGGCAGCAACGTTATCAATACTCCAATTTACGGTACTGGCAGTCTGGTTATACGATCCCCCGTCTTTGATACTCTTGAAGGTCATACCAAAAGGAATCACGTCATTTACCGTCAGTGTAGTGATGGCCACGTTACCTTTATTGTGTACGTATATATAGAAAGTAACCTCTTCACCTGGTGATACTGTTCTTACTGAGTTATCATTGTCATTCAGCCAGATTTTCCAGGTTTCAAAAGAGGTGACACTTTTAATCGGAATACTGGTAGATGGCCCTGTTGTAGGAATAGCAGAAGGATTGTTACCGGAAGCATCCACAGGCACTGTGTTAAAAGCCGGCTTACCATTACCAATATCTACAGTTGCCGTATTTTCAATAGCGGTTGCACCCGTAAGGTCCTGAGCGACCGTTACATCGAATGATACAGTATCCTGGGCACCGGGCGCCAGAGAAGGAATATTCAATGTCACCAATCCACCAGTTGGTGCGATACCAGTGCCATTGGAAGTCTGTCTCCAGTTGGTATAAGATGGTATATAGTCGTTTATAGTAATGTTAGACAGTGCAAGGTTGCCCATATTACGTACCCATATAATGTAATGAATATTGTCTCCGGGCGCTATATAACCGCCTGTACCACTAGGCGCATATACCTGTGTTTTCCAGGCTACAGCATTCATACCGTTATCTACCGGCACCTGCGTACCATATTCAGAGGCGGTGGGTATCGGTCCACCGTTGTAAAAAGCGACAGTCTGGTAACCATTACCATCACTAAAATCAACGTAGCTGTTATCATTTATATAGCCGATGCCAGCGAGTGAACCATTATTAACTGTCACCGTGAAACTAAAGAATGTAGAGTCTCCGGCGGCTACTGGCAGCGCAGGCGTATACGTTATCTGAGAACCAGTGAGAATATAACCTGCCGGTGCTCCATAAAAAGAGGTATTAGCAGGAATATTAGACATGATGGTCAGCGCAGTAATCGGGTCAGTCCCGGTATTATGCACGTGCACAGTATATGTTATTGTATTGCCACCTTTCACAGTGTTCTGGTAACCTGTAGCACTACTATAGTCTACAGTTGTCCACGCTGAATAAGCGAAATTCAAAGGTCTGTTAGCTTTAACAGATGCTGGGGAGGTACCACCACGAGTCCTGGTCGCAGCATTTGCCGCTGCTGGCTGCCAGGAAAGACCTGCCAGTAAAAGCAGTATCAACGTTTTAGTGCCATGTACCAGAGCCTCCCGCCGCTGCATAAAACTTAGCAGGGTTAAACGGGTGGAATTGTAACTAATTGTGCGCATAGGCATAGGATTACTGTAACGGAGGTAAGTTGAATGCTTGTCTAACAAATGTGTTGCCCCTTTATCTTCATTAATATATTGGAATTACCGGACGGGTAATTATATATATATAACCGGCTTTCCCGGTGTCGATGATCTGGTATATGGAGCAGCGCCAATATAGCGGTCCACATATCCTGTAAGGCAGCATTATTCATTGGTTAGAGATTTGATTTATAAATACCCGATTTTCAAGTATATAGTAAATTCGAATATAAAAATATCCATATTTATTGATAAAACAATATTTTTTAAAAAATAAATCAGGAAGTAATCTCGATTGCTTGTTTACTATAAATCAAACTATTACAAATTCATCATCTCTACATACTAAAAAAAAACGGTAATAATTTTAACGATTTCCAGTGATTTTTCAGCTCAGTTTATATATGATATTTATTACTTGTGAGACAGCCTGATTTTCAATTCTGTTAAAGGATTGGGGCTAATTGCAAAACATTGTCGTCTTATACAATTTTCTCAAAATTACTGCGTTGGGAAGCAGTGGATTCTCTCATTTACCGGAGCCTTAACGACCTCACTTTATCCACATTTCAGCACCGGTAGCTCACATAGTAGTGTTAATAACTTTTTCACCGAGGGGGTAACAGGGGTGATATCTACTTCTCCTGCACTAATATTATTTTAACCTTTTTAAATAAAATGCAAGCTGAATAGATAATTTTTCTGTAATTGTAAGTAACGGGTTTTCTTATGGTTACTGATATAAGTAAAGGGCCGGTCACAGGTTTCCCCATGACCGGCCCTTAATATTATTTTAAGTACAAGGGTTTTCCACACCCTTTATTATTATCTCACCAGGAGCAAACGTGTCGTATACACTTTACCGTTTGTTCTGATTACACAATAATGAATTCCTGAAGGCAGGTCCGCTGGATTAAATACCAGCTTATAAGACTCTCCTGCCCTTGCCTGGTCATTAAACAATACTCTTTCCGAAGCTCCGCTGTAGCCAAATACTTCCACTGTCACCTTTGTTGTTACCGGTGATTTAAATGTGATATAGGCTTTGTCCGTAAACGGATTCGGGTAAGCGTTGTATTCAATGACAGGTTCAGTACTGCTGACACGGGCTTCAGCGATGGCAGGTGTTGCAATTGCTACTGTTGTACTTACCGGTACTTCTAATACCAGTTGAGTAGAATCGCTACATCCATTTGTATTATCCGTCACTTTCAGCTTAAAGGTTCCGGAAGAACCTTCTTCTCCAGACATATACGTAAGCGTGGTACTGGTTGCTCCGGCGGAGATGGTCCAGTTAGCATCATCAGATGTTAATGTCCATTTGTAGCTGGCTCCGGTAACACTGCGTGCTGTTAATATGTCAAATGATAATGGAGAGAGTGTAGCTGTTGGTGGATTTATTACAGTTACCGGTGGTGTAATGTTTTTAGTAACGGCAGTGTTGGCACTTACGGAGCATCCGTTAGTGGTATTAACAACTACCAGACTATAAGTACCGGCACTGGTAACTGTTGCTGTTGCAGTATTTGCAGTAAAGGTGCCAGGACCTGTCCAGGCATAACTTACTCCGGTAGTACTGCTGGAAGCGGTGATAGTGGTGCTCGTTTTTGTACATGTAATAGCACCACCATTACCAGCGGTTACTCCGCCAGGAGCTGTAATGTTACGGGTTACTGTTACAGAATCAGTTTTTGTACAGCCATTGACGTTACTCTTTACCGTTACATAATATTTAGTTGGCGTGGTGGCAATCACAGGATTTTGTCCTGCAGTGAAACCTGTCCAGGTGTATGTAACATTTGGAGTAACTGATGTAGCGCTGAGGTTTACCTGTGTTACCAGGCAGGTAAGTGATGCAGGTGGCGTTACAGACAGATTAGGTACGGCTACGTTTTGCGATACCGTTACACTGTCCGTTGTGCTACATCCGGTCGTACTTCTCACAGTTACATAGTATTTACCAGGGGCGCTTACACTTACGGGGTTCAGTCCGGCAGCAAAGCCTGTCCAGGTGATAGTAGCTCCTGTGGTTGTTGATGCAGCTGTTAAGTTAACACTTGTTGTTGCACAGGTTAAGGTAGCAGGTGCAGTGATTGTCAGGTTCGGTTTAGTGGTATCCTGAGCAACTGTTACGCTATCTGTAGTGTAACAACCGGTAGCGTTGCTTACTGTTACATAGTATTTACCCGGTGCGCTTACGCTAACTGAATTTTGACCAGCAGCAAAGCCTGTCCAGGTAATAGTAGCTCCTGTGGTTGTTGATGCTGCATTTAAGCTAACACTTGTCGTTGCACAGGTTAAAGTAGCGGGAGCAGTAGTCGTCAGGTTCGGTTTAGTGATATCCTGAATTACTGTTACGCTATCTATTGTAGAACAACCGGTAGTGCTTCTTACTGTTACATAGTATTTACCTGGGGCGCTTACACTCACAGGGTTTTGACCTGGTGCAAAGCCTGTCCAGCTGATTGTAGCACCTGTAGTAGTAGATGCAGCGGTTAAGCTAACACTTGTCGTTGCACAGGTTAAAGTAGCGGGAGCAGTAGTCGTCAGGTTCGGTTTAGTGATATCCTGCGTTACTGTTACGCTATCTATTGTAGAACATCCTGTAGTGCTTCTTACTGTTACATAGTATTTACCTGGTGCACTTACACTTACAGGGTTCTGACCTGGTGTAAAGCCTGTCCAGCTGATTGTAGCACCTGTAGTAGTAGATGCAGCGGTTAAGCTAACACTTGTTGTTGCACAGGTTAAAGTAGCGGGAGCAGTAGTCGTCAGGTTCGGTTTAGTGATATCCTGCGTTA
>Ga0209258_100939_pt1 | contig 14161 bp, 9 predicted proteins | sample Araplaol_mTSA_r2_FD_184281 | JGI IMG/M metagenome (GOLD analysis project Ga0209258, IMG submission 184281) | Arabidopsis root microbial communities from North Carolina, USA - plate scrape CL_Col_mTSA_r2 (SPAdes) (version 2) | ecosystem: Host-associated > Plants > Roots > Endosphere | place: USA...
AATCGATGGTCGCTTCATCCAGGTTCCCCCAAGTTGGCTTGCGCATGCTGGCAACGGACCAGTCCGCCCAGGTCGGCCGGATCTTACGCGGCCGACCACGCTCGCGTCATGGCTCGGTCGCCGACGGACTTCGGCGCCTCATCCAATAGAACAGGGCTGTACGGACGCCAGCACGACTTTACTCACGGCTACGTTGCAGGAATTTTGATCCGGCCTAAACCTTCAATAGGGTTAGATGACAACAGACGGCTTGCTTCGACGGGCACAATCGAACTCAGAGGGAGGCGTGGTGATCCGCTTTGCACACGACCAGGCCGATACTTCTCTTCTTGACAGGATCACCCAAAGGGAAGGCATGCCGCTTTCGCGCCGAAAAATCTCCACGGCCCTTATTGTCGATGACGACAACAACCTCAGGTTACTGCTGGGGGAAATGCTTCAGCTCCTCGGGCTGCAGGTGAAGTCCACCAGCAACGGCGCCGAAGCCCTGACCCTGCTGGCTTCAGGCGAATCGTTCGACTTGCTGATGACGGACATTCGCATGCCCGGACACATCGACGGACCGGTATTGGCTCGCACCGCACGAACCCTGTATCCCGTCATGCAGGTAGTCATCATGACCGGGTTCGCCGGGGAAAGGGCTACGGCCATTCCTGATGACACGCCGATCCTGAAGAAGCCTTTCCGGCTCAAGGATCTCCAGGAACTCATCGCCCGCCTGGGCGAACCTGCGATTGATGGATGACGCCCGCCAGCCCGGGTGCTGCGCCATCGCCCAGGCGCTTGCGTGAACGCACCTGCGCCGCGAGGCCGCCCGGGCGTTTGGGACGTCTAGACGTTCACCGCACCGGTAAACGCATCCCGTATCGCCTTGCTGAACGCTTCCATGGCAAAGGGTTTGGCGATCATGGTCATGTTGTGGCCCAGGAACTCCGATTTCACGGTCGCACTCTCTGCATAGCCGGTCATCAGGAGAACCGGCGTGGACGGATGTCCCTCGCGAAACGCCTCGGCAAGCTGCCTTCCGTTCATGCCGGGAAGGCCGACATCCGAAATCAGAAGATCGATACGATGGGATGCCATGTGGGACAGTGCCGCGTTCGCGTCCCGCGCGGTGAGCACCGCATAGCCAAGCTCTTCAAGCAGAAAACTGACCAGCAACCTCACCTGGTCGTCGTCCTCGACCACAAGGACAAGCTGTCCGTCTCCCTTGGGCGCCTGCTCGTCCGCCTCCGGTGAAGCGATCTCGGCGTCTGCGGGCGCGACGGGAAGGTAGAGCGAAATGGCCGTTCCACTGCCCAGGGTCGACTGCAGATCGATATAACCTTTCGACTGCTGCATGAATCCATAGATCATGGAGAGTCCCAGGCCGGTACCCTGCCCGATCGGCTTGGTCGTGAAGAAGGGCTCAAAGACGTGATCCTTGATGGCGGGCTCCATCCCCACCCCGTTGTCCGCCACCTCGACCACCACGTAGCCGTCTGCATTGGCCTCTGTGCCGGCGCGTACAAACGGAGGCGTCGCCGAGCATTTCGTGGAGATGCCCAGCGTTCCGCCGTAGGGCATGGCGTCCCTCGCGTTGATGCACAGGTTCAGGAGTGCGCTTTCGAGCTGGTTGACGTCGACTTGCGCCCGCTCCAGCGGCTCGGCCAGATCGACATGGATGTGGATGCGCTCGCCCAGCGTCTGGCTGAGCAGCATATGCATCGAACGGATGAGTGCGTTCACGTCGACGGGACTGGGATCTAGCGATTGCCGTCGTGAAAAAGCCAGCAGGCGCTGGGTCAATGCCGCGGCGCGCCCTGCCGCCTCCGTGGCGGCCCCCACCACCTTGCCGATGAGTTCGTCCTGGACACGGTTGCTCACGATATCCAGCGCACCGATGATGCTGGTGAGCATGTTATTGAAGTCGTGCGCGATGCCTCCGGTGAGTTGCCCCACGGCTTCCATCTTCTGGGCCTGACGCAGCGCGTTTTCGCTTTCCGAACGCGCATGCATTTCCGCGCGCAAGGCTTCCGTCCGCTCGGCCACTTTCTGTTCGAGCCGTGCGGCAGCCTGGCCGAGCGCTTCCAGGGCTTCCTTTCGCTCGGTAATGTCGGTGGCGAAGAGGTGCGCACCGTCGATCCGGCCGTCGTCCAGGCGTCGCGGAATGTATCGAATCTCGGCGTCGCGTCGCCTGCCGTCAGGCAGCGTCCAGGACAGCTCCGCCGTCCCCGGTTCGCCAGCCAGGGCTCGCTTGAGAGGGTCTCTGCGGGCTTCCCATTGGGTCTTGCCCAGCACTTCTTCGACGGTTCTCCCGAGCATGTCGCGCGGGTCGACGCCAAACCAGTCCTTGTAGGCCCGGTTGGCGAAGCGATAGCGAAAATCGGAGTCGATGAGCGCGATCAGGACCGGAAGAGAATCGGTGATGCGCCGCAGCTCGGCTTCACTCTCTGCAAGGGCCCGCCGACTGGCGGCGAGCTCTTCCATGCGGTCCTTGATTTCGAACTGCTTTTGCCTGGACCGCATGGCGGTCGCCACGGCGCTGAGCAACGAAGCCCCGCCGACGGGGCGCTCGAGTTCGATCCGGTTGAGCACCGAGCTTGGCAGTGGCGACAGCCGCACGTCACGCCCGGGGTGGGGCGATTGCAAAACGACAAAGGGTACGTCCGACCAGGTCGGTTGCGCCTCAAGCGACTGCTGGATCGCATCGACGCCAAATTCCAGCGCCTCCTGCGTGAGAACCACCACACCCGTGCTTTCGTCGATGTCACCGGCCAATGCCACCAGGTCCGGGTACAGGAACGCGTGGTAACCGTCGGCGCTCAGCACGTCGACCAGGCTCTGTCCATCACGTTGCCAGGGCGCGATGACCTGCACCCGATAACCGCGCGCTGCCTCCCTATGCATCCCGGGTTTCCAGCAACGGCGCATCGTTGCCCACGAACTCGGGCGTTCCGGTCAATACCCCGCGGAAGTCGGCCAGCGGCTCGCCGACGCGCAGGCCTTTGCTATCGATGAAAAGCTCGCGGATCGTGTCCTCGTGCTTGCCGCTGCGGTTCTTGATGACGGAAATGGCCTTCCTGATGCGGCCCTGCGCCTCGAAGAAGCGTAAAAGTATCACCGCATCGGCGACGTACGACACGTTGAGTGGCCCGGTATCCATCGAGCCGACCAGGCCGAACTGCGGATTGATCAAGAAGGTGGTGACGCCCGACTGGTTGAGGAAGGCCAGCAGCTCGTGCATCTGCAGAAGCAGGTGCTTCTCTTGCGGCATGGCCGAGAGATAGCCATTGAGGCTGTCGATGACGACCATGGTGCAATGCTTCTCCTGGACTGCCTGGAAGACATTCCAGGCGAACTCGCCAGGCGGCATTTCGGCAGGATCGACCTGCGTGATCTCGAGCAGGCCCTCATCCATGAAGCGCGCCAGATTGACGCCCATGGCCTCCGCACGCTTCATGAGCGTGTCGATACGCTCATCGAATTCATAGACGTGGCAACGCTCGCCTCGCGAGCACGCGGCACCGATGTATTGCAGGGCAAGCGTGGTTTTTCCGGTACCCGCCGGGCCGGTCAACAACGTACTGGTGCCGCGCAGGAAACCGCCGCCCATCAGGGCGTCCAGTTGAGGCACGCCGCTGAGCGTCGGCTCGTTTGCAAAATCGTTGTGGTACTCGGCGGCGACGAGCCGCGGATAGACCTCCACGCCCCCGGTCTGGATGCTCAGGTCATGGTAGCCGGCAAGAAACGTTGCGCCGCGCATCTTCTGTACCTGCAGGCGACGACGGGCTGCACCGAATTCCAGCGCGAAACGCTCCAGTGAAATGACGCCATGGCTGATGCTGTGCAGATGAGTGTCGCGATCCCTGCCCTCGCTGGTCAGATCATCGATGAAGAGCACGGTCGCGCTGCGTGGCGAGAAAAACTGCTTGAGCGCCAACACCTGCCGGCGATAACGCAAGGGGTCCTGCGCCAGCAATCGCAGCTCGGAGAGACTATCGAAAACAACACGGACCGGCTCCAGACGATCCACCTCCTGCTTGATGAGCCGCACGGTTTCGCCCAGCTCGACCTCCCAGGAGTGAAAGATGGACTGGTTTCGCCCCTCACCCAACACCTGTTCGACTGACGACAGCTCGAACAGGTCGATGCCTTGCAAGTCCCATCCGTGGGAGGTGGCCACTTCCCTCAGCTCTTCTGCGGTTTCGGACAGCGTCACGTAGAGGCATCGTTCGCCCTGTCGCACGCCCTCACGAAGGAACTGGAGCGAGAGCGTGGTCTTTCCCGATCCTGGCTGCCCCTCGAGCAAGTAGAGGCGCCCGGCGGGCAATCCGCCTTGCAGGATCGTATCGAGGCCGGGGACGCCAAAACGACAGCGACGAATGGAGGACATGGGCACACTCAAGCCTGAGAGAGCCCGTATTAGTTGTCACCAGACGCTATGACCTTGTGGACAGGTGGTGAAATGTTCGTCCACGGCCACGGGCCCGGCATTGCCTCCGGAACTGCGCAAACAAGGCCCCAACCGGGATTTGCGGCGATGTCCCGCCCCTGAACTGGCCACGCCCGCCGGTTCAGCTGGCGATTCAGGCAACCGCCTCGTGGCCTTTCCGAGGTCATGGTTCGGCCCGGTTCGGCCTGCCTATTCGGCGGCAATGACATGGGCGCCCAAAGATAGTCATGCATCGCGCGAGAAGCTGATCGCGATCAGTCTGTCACCATGCGCGCCGGCTCCTAATGTCCCCGTGGGAGATGGCCCGGGACTTCGTTCCAGGCGTTCTTTCAGCTACCGGAGCGAGATCATGGCTATTGCAGCCCTTCCCGATCAACCCAAGGAAACGAAGGGCCGCGTCCTGGTCTGGGATGCGCCGGTTCGCGTAACGCATTGGGCAATGGTGATCTGCTTCTTCGGCGCATACCTGACCGCCGAAGAAGACAAACTGCGATCACTGCACGTTGCGCTGGGCTACACGCTGGCGATCCTGGTCGCATTCCGGCTCTTCTGGGGCGTGATAGGCACGCGGTACGCACTGTTCAAGAATTTCGTGCGCGGACCTCGCGCGGTCGGCCGTTACGTGCGCACGTTGCTCGCCGGTCGTCCGAAACATTACGTCGGCCACAACCCCGCGGGCGCCCTGGCGATTGTCACGCTGCTTGGCATGGCCGCCCTGGTCACCGCGTCCGGCTGGATGACCTATCGCCAAGGTGACGGCGGCTGGGCCGAAGAATTCCATGAACTCGTCGCCAACCTCATGCTGGTCGTCGTCGGCGTGCATGTCATAGGCGTGCTCACCGGCAGCTGGCTCCATCACGAGAACCTGATCGGCGCCATGATCAGCGGGCGCAAGCCGGGAAATCCGGCGGACTCGATCGAGCGCGCCATGTGGCTCGTGGCCGCCATTCTCTGCGGAATCCTGGTGGAATTCTGGTGGCTGCTGTGGACGTCAGGCAGTTGAGGACATCTTGCGTCGCATCACGACGCGCATGCCCTGGCGATCACCAAAGGAGCGCGACATGCGTGACGCCGGCGCCTCGCCTTACGACGGCCTCAGCGAGACCGAGGCAAAGACAAGACTGGAACGCGACGGCCCCAATGCGCTGCCCGGGAGCGAGGCGAAATCGCTGTGGCTGATCGCCCGGGACGTGCTGCTCGAACCGATGTTCCTGATGTTGCTGGTGGCGGGCGGCCTATATCTCGCGCTGGGCGATCTGGCTGAAGCCATCTTCCTGCTCATGTCGGTGTTGGTGATCATCGGCATCACCCTGGCCCAACAGCGCAAGACGCAGCGGGCGCTGGAAGCCCTGCGTGACCTATCGGCACCGCAGGCCCGCGTCATCCGCGATGGCAGGAACATCCCGATTTCTTCTGCCGCGGTCGTCGTGGACGACCTCCTCTCGCTGCGGGAAGGCGACCGCATTGCCGCCGATGGCTTGCTCGTGAGCGGACACCTGGAGGTCGACGAATCGCTGTTGACGGGGGAATCCGTGCCGGTAGGCAAAGTGCCACGTGCCGGTGATGCCAGCGTCCTTGCCGGCACCGTGGTGACCAAGGGACGCGGCCTGGCACGGGTAAGTGCCACAGGCGCGGCCACTGCCATGGGGCGCATAGGACGTGACTTGAGCGAAACGATGGAAGCCGCGTCCGGGCTTCAGAAGGCGTCCACGCGCATTGTTCGCCTGTTCGCCCTGGCGGCCGTCTTCTGCGCGATCAGTCTCTGGCTCATCAACTGGCTGTGGGATCGGCACAGCCTCATGGATAGTCTGCTATCGGCGATCGCCCTTGCCATGGCCATCCTGCCGGAGGAATTCCCGGTCATCCTTACCGTGTTTCTCGCGCTGGGCGCGTGGCGTATCGCGAAACAGAACGTGCTCACGCGCCGCATGTCCGCCGTCGAAGCCCTGGGCGCGATCACGGTGCTGGCGGTGGACAAGACCGGCACGCTGACCTGCAACCGCATGCGCGTCGCCGAGCTGAGCGTCCACCATCAACACCACACCATCCATGAGCGTGAGGTGCCCTCCGCATGTCGATCGCTGGTACGCGCTGCTCTGCTCGCAACCCCTGCCGATACCAACGACCCGATGGAGCAAGCCATTCTTTCATTGGCCGCGCTGTTGCCTGCGCGCGAGCGTGACGCGGCCTCGGCCACGCCGGTAAGGGAATATGGCCTCGACCCGGGATTGCTCGCCATGACACGCGCGTTCGACCTTACCGGCGGCCAGCCGTATGAACTCTTCGCCAAGGGTGCGCCCGAAACCATCATCGAGCTCTGCAAGCTCGACGTAGCGGAACAACAACAGCTGGGCGATGAAGTGCATGCCATGGCGCAGCGTGGGCTACGCGTCATTGCCGTCGCCACGGCAGCATGGAGCAACGCCGAATGGCCCGTGACGCAACGCGCCTTCAGTTATCGCTTCGCCGGGCTGATGGGGCTGATGGATCCCCCTCGACCTGAGGCCGCTGCAGCCATGGCGGAGTGCTTCAATGCGGGTATTCGCGTCATCATGATGACGGGCGACCACCCGACGACTGCGCGCGCCATCGCCACGCAGGTCGGCCTGAGCGATGCACCCGTGCTGATCACCGGCAGCGAGATGGATGCCTTGACCGATCCGCAACTGAGTGACCGGCTGCGCGGTGTCGACGTCTGCGCGCGCGTCCAGCCCAGCCAGAAGCTGCGGCTCGTGAAGGTGCTGCAGGGCCTGGGCGAGATCGTCGGCATGACCGGCGACGGCGTCAACGATGCGCCTGCGCTGAAGGCGGCCAACGTGGGCGTCGCGATGGGCGAGCACGGCACGGACGTAGCACGCGGCGCCGCCGCCCTGGTGCTGCTGGACGACAATTTCGCCAGCCTCGTCGTGGCCGTGCGGCAGGGTCGGCGAATCTACGACAACATCACCAAGGCGACGCGCTTCGTCGTGGCGGTGCATGTTCCCGTGGTCGCACTGGCCCTGGTGCCCAGCCTGCTCCACTGGCCCATCCTGCTGATGCCCGTGCAGATCGTGCTGCTGCAGCTGCTGATCGACCCGGCCTGCTCCATCGTCTTCGAGGCGACAGCGGATTCACCGGCGATCATGCGGCGCCCGCCACGCGCCATGGGCGAGTCCCCTTTCCATGGCGCCAATCTTGGGTACGGCATCGCGCAGGGAGCGGGCATAGCCATGATCCTGTTGTTCGCGTACGCCTATGGGAGTCACCTGGGCCTCGTTGACGAACAGGGGCGAGCCGCCGTATTCCTGGGCCTGCTCGTCGCGGTATTGCTGTTGACGCTGGTGAACCAGAATCTGACCCGACCGCTTTGGCACAAGGACCTCGCAAAGAATCCTTCGCTGAAGGTCCTGATGGGTGGCCTCGCGGTGATACTCCTCGCCGTGGCGGGCGTCCCGCCGCTGCGTTCCCTGCTTGGATTTACCGCCATTGGGGCGGGCACCGTCGCTTTCGAACTATCTATACTGGCGGTGTGCACGCTTTGGCTGGAACTTCTGCGTTTGCTTGTCCGGCGGACGCCCCTGGCCGCCATCGACTGACCAGAGCGCACTGCCCGCTCATGCCATCCTTCACGACCAAAGAGGATTCGACCGATGCAGCATCGCCACCGCGAGCGTCATGTCACTGAGCGAATGGGCTGGCTTCGTGCCGCGGTGCTCGGCGCCAATGACGGCATCGTGTCCACGGCCAGCCTGGTGATGGGCGTGGCCGCGGCGCATGCCGCGCAGTCTTCCATCCTGGTGGCAGGCACGGCAGGCCTGGTCGCCGGCGCGATGTCGATGGCCGCCGGCGAGTACGTATCGGTGCATTCCCAGGCCGACAGCGAGCAGGCCGACCTGGCCCGCGAGGGCAAGGAGCTTGAAGCGGATGCGGAGGGCGAGCACAAGGAACTCGCGGCAATCTACGTGCGGCGAGGCCTTGATCCGCAGCTGGCCCGCGAGGTCGCCAGGCAGCTGATGGCGCACGATGCGCTCGACGCGCACATGCGTGACGAGCTCGGCATCACCGAAACACTCAAGGCGCGCCCTTTGCAGGCGGCCGCCGCTTCAGCCGTCAGTTTCGCCGTGGGTGCAGCCTTGCCCTTGCTGGTGGTCGCACTCGCTCCCGCGAAGGGTCTGCTGGCATTCGTGTTCGTGACCTCGCTGATCTTCCTTGCCCTGCTCGGCGGCATCGCCGCGCGCACGGGCGGGGCCAGCATAGCCAAGGGCTCCCTGCGCATTACGTTCTGGGGCGCGCTCGCCATGATCATCACGGCGAGCGTGGGTGCGCTGTTCGGCGCTGCCGGGTGACAACGACCCGCATATGCATCCGGTGAAGTCCATTCAAGCCGGCGCGCGGCCGAACGATACAGCGGGGTGACTCGTACCCACGAGTGTTGCCGCCGGCGACTTTCAAGGGCTCTCGCGCAGAACCACCAGCGCATGTTTTTCATGCATCGCGTCAGGTCCATGTCAGCGGCAACCATCTCGCTCCCGAGCTCCGTTGTAAGTACCCGGGTGGCGATGTAGCGTAGCTGGGCGGCGGCGCAACGGCCGGCCCGCTTCGTGCAAGGTCACACCATCATTGCCAGGCTCAACTGAGACAACACGCCCATGGGTAATGCGATGGACCTCGGAAGCATCACGCCGATACTTTCGACGGTTGCGGATGGCATCGTCATTACCGATAAAGCCTGTCGCGTCCTGTACGTCAACCAGTCGTTCACCGACCTCACCGGTTACCGCACAACCGACCTGATGGGCCGGACCTGCAGCGTATTGCAAGGGCCCGCCACGGATCCTGGCGAGGTCGACGCGATACGGGCGGCCATCCGTGGCGGCACGCCGTATTCGGGCGAAATCCTCAACTACACACGGTCAGGCGAAACCTTCTGGAACGGGCTGACCATCACGCCCATCTTCCAGCAAGGCGAGTTGTCCGGCTTTCTCGGCATTGCACGCGACAGCACGGCGCACAAGAATGCGCTTGAGGCGCAGGCCTCGCGCGAGCGGCTGTACCGATTCCTGTTCGAGCACGTGCAGGCGGGCATCGTGCTGCACCGTGCGAGCACCGAAATCATCTACGCCAACCAGTCCGCGCTGGACATGCTGGGCATGCGCTACGACGAACTGCTGGGCGCGTTCTATACCGACGAGCACTTCGACTTCGTCCGCGAGGATGGCTCGCCGTTGCCGCTGGAGGAATTTCCTGTCGCCCGCGTGCTCGAAACACGGGCGCCCGTCTCGCAATACGTCATCGGCCTGCATCGCAGCGCCGACCGACAGCTGGTGTGGGTGGTGTGCAACGCCGTACCCAACCTCGACGAGAACGGCGAACCCACCGAAGTGGTGGTGAGCTTTACCGACGTCACCCGACTGAAGCAGACCGAGCGCGCCCTCAAGCATTCCGAGCTGCGCTTGAGCCTGGTGCTGCGCGGCACCAACGACGCCGCCTGGGATTGGGATCTGGTCACCGGCGAGACCTACTACTCGCCACGCTGGTGGGAAATGCTCGGACTCATCTCCGATGCGCTGCCGGCAACCCCGGATCTGTGGAAGCGTCGAGTGCACCCGGACGACACGCAACGCATCGGCTCCGCGCTTGAACATCTGCTGGGCAGTGATATCGGGAGTTACGAACTGGAGTTCCGGCTTCGCCATCGGCAAGGACACTACGTGCCGGTGCTGTCGCGCGGATTCATCCTGCGCGATGCCCACGGCAAGGCCGTGCGCATTTCAGGCGCAAACACCGACCTCACCGAACGCAAGGAAGCGGAGCATCAGATCTATCGGCTGGCGTACTACGACATTCTCACCGGCTTGCCGAATCGCCGAAAGTTGATGGAACGGCTCGACCAGATGTTGGCTTTGCCCGTCACCACCCATGGATGGGGCGCCATCCTTTTCATCGACGTCGACAATTTCAAGCTGTTGAACGACTCGATGGGACATGCAGTCGGCGACCTGTTGCTCAAGCAGGTCGCACAGCGTCTGGAGTCCTACGTTCGCGTGCACGACGTGCTCGCGCGCCTTGGCGGCGATGAGTTTGTGGTACTGCTCGGCAACCTTGGACACGACCCGCCATCAGCCCTGCGGGCTGCCGAGAGCATGGCCCATGAGGCCTGGAGTGCACTCGCGCTGCCCTACGCACTGGACGACCTGAGCTACCTCTGCACGGTAAGCGTGGGCATCGCCTTGTTCGATTATGGTGAGCGCGGCACGGAGGACACCCTCAAGCACGCCGACCTGGCCATGTGCCACGCGAAGTCCACCGGCAAGAACAAGGTGTGCGTCTACGACAAGGCCATGGAAGTGGCCATGCAGGAACGCCTTGCGCTGGAGCATGACCTGCGCACGGATTTCCACGCCCGCCGCCTGCGGATGTACCTGCAGCCGCAGGTCGACAGCGATGGCCGCACGGTCAGTGCCGAAGCACTCCTGCGATGGAACCACGCCACCCGCGGTGACGTCCCGCCCGCGCAGTTCATCCCGCTTGCCGAAGCTACCGGGCTCATCCTGCCGCTCGGCGAATGGGTGCTGGAAACGGCCTGCCGACAGCTCGCCTCCTGGGCGGGCAATCCGCGCACGGAAGGCCTGACCTTGTCGGTGAATACCAGCGTGAGGCAATTGCACGATGCCGGGTTCGTCCCTTCCGTACTCGACGTACTGCGGCGCACCGGCGCCAATCCGTCCCGCCTCGTGCTTGAAGTGACCGAGAGCCTCTTCGCCGAAGACATCGAGACCATCATCGAGCGCATGATGCTGTTGCGCGAACGTGGCGTGCGCTTCGCCCTGGATGATTTTGGAACGGGTTATTCCTCGCTGAGTTATCTGCAGCGCATGCCGTTGGATGAAATCAAGATCGATCGCTCCTTCATCCAGGGCATCCATGAAGGAGGCAGAGGGGCGACCATCACGCGCATGATCATTTCCCTCGCCAAGAACCTTGGCATCAAGGCCGTGGCCGAAGGCGTGGAGACATCCGAGCAGATGGATTTCCTCTATCGGCACGGTTGCTTTCACTACCAGGGCTATATGTGCGGCGAGGCGGTGCCACCTGCGGATTTCGGGACCTTTCTTCGCTGAGAGCACGGCAGCCCCCCCTCTTGCACGACCCAGCTTACGCACTGAGCGTGAGCCGCTGACTCGCGACCGGCACCGGAATCATCCCGGCCCTCGGCTGCACGAGCGCCACGCCAAGCCCGGCACTCGTGCAGCCGAGTCATTGTGGGGCTTATCGAACCGCCGTCGGGTTGAAAGTGAGCGCACTGACCGATGCCGTCCCTACCGGGATGCCTTGGCTAAACGCGCTGACGCCAAAGGCCTGATTGAGGGCGGCGGCAGCGTCGGTCGTTAGACTCAACGCTGCACCTGTAATCGACAGCTGGCCGGCGACGCCGTAGTTCTTCACGACAGGGGTTTTCGTCAGCGTCACGGAGAACAGCGGCAAACGCGCGACCAGGTTGCCATTGGCCGCCACCAGTCCGGTCAGCACGGGCGCGGTGCCGGTGGTATCGATCACGAAATCGGACAGCGTCACGGTCGTGTTGCCCGCCTTGAGATTCAGGCCGCCCGCGTGGACGATTTCCCCATGTGCGGTCGCCAGGTCGATCTGTCCGGTCGGAATGGGAAACCGAGCAGTCGCACCGCTCAACTCGGCGGGAAATTGCCTGCTGGGTGTGACATGCAGTGCGCTCAATGCGTTGAGAAGGACGGGCGAAAGGTTGACCGTCGTATTGCCGACATAGGTATTCACCGTTGGCGCAGCGCCCGCAGGGGCTGACAGAAGCGCGGAACCGGCAAGCAGGGAAAGCGACAACAGCAGCGACGCACGTGACATGGCGTGATCCTCCGCAAAAGGGTTTGAACGATCTTCGGGCGCAGTCCTCCCCTGGGGTGGCCTGCCCGCGATGCCACCCGGCGCTTGGGTCACAGACGATCCGGTCGTCTTCCGATGACAGCTGCGTGCCGAACGCCCTCGGCCCGCGACTCAACCTGCAGATGACGGCGCCACCAGCGCTGCCAATGGAAAACCTACCTTCCCATCAACACAACACGGTAAACGGCTTTGCGCTCGCCGCGACGATCTGCTCGCCTTGTTCGTTTTCCACCAGCAGCAGATGCACGCCGCGCTCCTGCGCCGCCACCCGCAAGGCGTCCAACCCGTCACCCAGCCTGTCGATGGAGGTCAGCTTTCGCTGGGTCATGCTGTTCTTGTCCAGCACCACACTGTCGAGCCAGGCCGCCGTCCATTCGGAAGCGGGCTTGATATGACGAATGACCACGAATAGACCTCCTTGGCGGGCACGACCGACTGCAAGAACGGCTTGCGACCGTGATGGCTTGCGAAATGTCACGAAAGGCAACTGGCGGCTCGTCACGTCGACGCCGACGTTTGCTCTACGAACGTTCGCCGGATTTGGATGCACCGATTCGCGCTGAAGGCGAACCCGATCCCAACGAACATGCGGCCGCAGTTTTCCTCGCGCCGTGGCGCGTGGCGGATGGGGCCGGGTCGGCCCGCCTCACGGGGAGCAAAAAAAAGGCGGGGCACGCTCTTTCCGTGCCCCGCCGATGTTCCTGCCGATAGACGCGTCAGCGTCAGAAGTTGTAGCGCAGCGTCACCATCGCCGACCAGCGCGACACCACTCGGCTCGGGTCGTAGAAGCCGCCGTCATAGGTGGTCAACTGCTGCGGCTGATAATTGCCGTTCTTGTCGGTGGGCAGCGAGTACACGTACTGCCCTTGGGCATTCACGCCGCCGTAGCTCGCCAGGGTGCGGGTCGGGTAGATGCCCGTGTTACGCACATCGCCCCAATGCTTGTCGAGCAGGTTGAGGACGTTGAAGATGTCCAGGCGGATGACGCCCTTGTTGCCGGCGAAAATGCCCGGCACTTCCTGCGAGAAGCTCATGTCGAGCTGATTGACCCATGGCGTCGTGTCACCGTTGCGCGACGCGATCTGCCCGCGGTGATCCTTGAGGTAGCCGTTGTTGGACAGATAGTCCTGGAACTGCTGAATGACCTGGGCGCTGGTGCCCTTCGCATAGGCCACCTTCGGGTCGTTGACCGCCGGGATATACACCGGATCCCAGCCCGAGATCGTGTCGCCGTTGGCGTCGTTGGCGAAGACCCACGTATACGGCGTTCCGGTATGGCCGTTGTAGAACAGCGACACCTGCGTGTAATAGCTTCCGAAGAACGCGTGCTGCCAGTTCAGCGACGCTTTCAGGCTCTGCGCCACGTTGTAGTTGGACGTGGCCAGCACGTCGCTGTTGGGGTTGCGGCGGGCAACGCGCGAATAGCCGTTGAACGCGATGGTGTCCGTGCCCGGATCCACGTCGGTGGCATGGCCCAGCGTCGCGCTGACGGTTCCCGAGAATTCCTCGCCGAACGCCTTGCTCAGCGCCACGGTGAAGGTATCGGACTTGCCCTTCTTGGTGTTGGTCAGGTACGTCGACTGGTTGCTGAAGGCGCGATTCTGGTTGGCCAACGTATCGGCCGTCTTGGGCGCCTCGCCCGGCGTCTTCCAGAACTGTTCGCGCCCATCGGGCAAGGTGCCGGTCGGCGTACCGAAATTCAGCGCCTCGTAGCGAATGCCGTCACGCACCTTGATGTGCTGGTATTCCGCCGAAGCCACCAGGCCCCACCACGGCAGCTCGCGATCGAAAGCGAGCGACGCCTTCCACACCGTCGGCATCTTGAAGTTCGGG
>Ga0209258_100940_pt1 | contig 14161 bp, 10 predicted proteins | sample Araplaol_mTSA_r2_FD_184281 | JGI IMG/M metagenome (GOLD analysis project Ga0209258, IMG submission 184281) | Arabidopsis root microbial communities from North Carolina, USA - plate scrape CL_Col_mTSA_r2 (SPAdes) (version 2) | ecosystem: Host-associated > Plants > Roots > Endosphere | place: USA...
GCTGGGGATTCGCGCGCTTCATCCATCACGCGCATACCTACCAGCAGGTCTATGGCGCGGCGCTGGCTGCGATTCCGATTTTCCTGTTGTGGATCTATCTGTCGTGGGTGATCGTGATCCTGTGTGCCTCGGTGGCCGCGTCGGTTTCGGCGTTCGAGTACGAACCCCCCAGGACCTGCCTGCCCGAGGACGCGGCCCTGCTGGGCCTGCTGTCGGTGTTGGGTCATTTCATCGAAGCGCAGCGCGTGGGCGCGCAGCTCGATCCCGAGGGCGTGCGCGTTCGCGTGCCGCAGCTGCGCTATGGCGTCATCGTGAATTATTTCGCCGACCTGGAGCGCGCCGAAGTGATCCGCCGCGTGGAAGGCGGCGGCTGGGTGTTGTGTCGCAGCCTCGACAGCACGGATCTGCTGCACGTGTATGCTCATTGCGATTACCGCGTGCCCCTGCGCCCCTCCCAGGACGCGCAGGCATACGGGCTGGAGCTGCCGGTCGAACTCGTGGCACTGCTGGACAGCGTCGCGCAATCGCTCGATGACCACCTGCGCACGCGGCTTGATGTGGCTTATCCGCCGGCGTCGCCGGCAACGAATGCATCCGAGGATCTTCCCCCATGACATTGCTGAAACCGCTTGCCGCACTTGGCCTGGTGCTGGCGTTCGCCGGCGGCGCCCACGCCACGATGCCCGAGCGACCCGCGTTCAAGGTCACCACGCTCGATGGCAAGCCCTATGACCTGGCGAGCCAGCGTGGCAAGTGGGTCATCGTCAACTTCTGGGCCACCTGGTGCGTGCCGTGCATCAAGGAAATGCCGGACATCTCCCGCTTCGCCGCCGCGCACAAGGACAAGGTGAGTGCGATCGGCCTCGCCTACGAAGACAGCGAGAAGGCCGATATCCAGGCGTTTCTGGTGAAGCATCCGGTGAGCTACCCGGTCGCGCAGGTGACGCTGGACAAGCCGCTTGCGGATTTCGACGAGCCGCGCGGGCTTCCCACGACCTGGCTGATCAGTCCGGACGGCAAAGTGGCCAAACGCTTCGTGGGCCCGGTGACGGAAGCGTCGCTCGGCCAGGCTATCGGACTCGGCAAATAATCGTGGGCGCGGCGCGCTTCCTGGTCAGCGGCAGGGTGCAGGGCGTGTTCTATCGCGCGAGCACCCGCGAGCAGGCGTTGGCGCTGGGCTTGCGCGGCCATGCGAAGAATCTCTCAGATGGCCGCGTCGAAGTCATCGCAAGCGGCCCGGATGCCGCGCTGGATGCGCTGGAACAGTGGCTATGGCGTGGACCGTCGGGCGCCCGCGTGGACGACGTGCAACGCGAGTCCTGCGACACACCTGTCGACGACAACTTCCATACCCGCTGAGGCTGCGGTGCTCTAGGCGACGGTGGTGCCGATCGGCATGAAGGGCCGCGGGGCATCCACCACGAAACCCTGCGCGAAATCGATGCCCAGCCGCCGCACCTCGTCCAGCAACGGGGCGGAGCTCACGCATTCGGCGATGGTGCGCTTGCCCGTGGCATGACCGAGCTTGTTGATGGCTTCCACCATCGCGTAGTCGATGGGGTCGTGCAGCATGTCCTTCACGAAGCTTCCCTCGATCTTCACGAAGTCCACCGGCAGGTGCTTGAGGTAGGTGAACGAGGACATGCCCGCGCCGAAATCGTCGAGCGAGAAGCGGCAACCCAGCGCGCGCATGTCCTCTATGAAGGCGATGGCGCGCGAGAGGCTTGAAATGGCGGCGGTTTCGGTGATCTCGAAGCAGATCGTCGACGGCGCGATACCCAGCAGGGCGAACTGATCCCGCAGGTAGGCCGTGAAATCCACGTCGCACAGCGACGTGCCGGACAGATTGATGGAGCACAACGGTGGCATGCTCGTCGGCTCGCGCGTGGCCAACGTTCGCAGGCCGGTGAACGCGGCATGCACGACCCAGCGGTCGATCGCCGGCATCAGGCCGTAACGTTCGGCCGCGGGGATGAACGCGCGAGGTGGGATCAGCGAGCCGTCTTCGTCGCGCATGCGCAGCAGCAGTTCGAAATGCCGTCGCTTCCGCGGCTGCCGCAGGTCGATGATGTCCTGTGCGTACAGCACAAAGCGGCCGGTCGACAGGGCGCGCTGCAGGCGGGCCACCCAGCACATCTCCGATTGCCGCACGACCACTTCGTCGTTGTCCAGGCGATACGCCTGCACGCGGTTGCGTCCCTTCTCCTTGGCGAGATGGCAGGCTGAGTCGGCGGCGCCGAGGATGTCCTCGGTGACGGGATGTGCCGCGTCCACGCTCACCATGCCGATGCTGGCCGAGATGACGAAGCTGTGCTGCCGGTGGGCGAAATGATGATCGCCGATGGCCGTGCGCAGGCTTTCCGCCACGGCCAGCCCATCGGTTTCGTCGCAGTTTTCCAGCAGCAGCACGAATTCGTCGCCACCCAGTCGTGCCACCGCATCGGTGGCGCGAACCACGGTGCCGAACAGCGACGCCACCTGGCGCAGCAGTTCGTCGCCGGCCGCGTGGCTGCAGGTGTCGTTGATGACCTTGAACTGGTCGAGGTCCACGTACAGCACGGCGAACGAGGCGCCGCCTGCCTGCGATGCGTGCATGGCATGGGCCAGGCGCCGCTCGAATTCGCGACGGTTGATGAGGCCGGTGAGCGGATCGTGGCTGGCCTGGTAGCTGAGCTGCGCAGCGTGTTCGCGTTCGCTGCTTACGTCGCGCATCACCAGCACCACACCGCTGGTGGCACCTTGGCGATCGCGAATGGGCGTGACGGTGAGGTCCACCGCCACCGACCAGCCATCGGCGTGCGTCAGCAGCAGCTTGTCGGGAGAGCCCCAGGCCGCCTGTCGCAGCAATACCTGGCCAACCGGATCGGGAATCGGCTGGCGGCTGGCCTCGCTCACGAAAGCGCAGATGGACGCTACCGGCAGCCCGTGCGCGAGTTCCATCGACCAGCGGGTGAGGCGCTCCGCACTGGGGTTGAGATACTCGATGCAGCCGCGTGCGTCGGTGGTGATCACGCCGTCGCCAATCGACTGCAGTGTCACTTCCGCGCGCTCCTTCGCGGCGAACAGCATGACATCGGCTTCGCGGCGTTCGGTGATGTCGGTGACCGAGCCGGCGGTGCGCACGGCCATGCCATCGGTTGCGCGGATCGATGCGCCGCGCGCGTGATACCAACGCGTGCGTCCATCGTCGCGCGGCACGCGAAACTGCAGGTCCAGCGGAAGGCCACGTCGCACGTGCGCCACCACCGCGCGCCGCGCCACCAGGCGATCCTCCGGGTGCAGCCAGCCGAACACGTCGATGGCGTGCGCCGGGCCCTGCTCTTCGGGCATGCCGAGCATCTGGCGCAGGCGAGGCGACAGATAGACCTGGCGCCTGCGGCGGTCCCAGTCCCACAGGCCGTCGTTGCTGCCGGCGACCGCGAGCTTGTAGCGATCGTCGCTGGCGCGCAGTTCCTCAACCATGCGTGCACGCTCGTCGAACAGACGTCGCGCGCGACGCGTCGCGATCAGCACGAGCAGCGCGCCGATGAAGCACAGCGACACGCGCAACAGCATGGCGGTCTCCCGCGACGCCTTGCCCAGCGCATCGGAGAAGGCGTACTCCAGCGGCGTGAGCCGAGCATCGAGCAGGCGGATGCGGTCGCGCGATTGCTCGATCCACTGCAGGTCGCGCTTGCCCGCGAGAACGTGGCGATGGATGTCTTCTGCGGCGTCCATCAGCTCCACGATGACGGCGTCACCCTCGATCCACGCGTCCACTGCCGCGCGCACGTCGTGCAGGCCGCCCGCGTGGCGATACAGGCGGGTCATGCCCGCGACGTCGGCCTCGTCGATGCCGCCGCGCATGAACTCGGTGGTTACCACCGACATGTCCGGCGAAGCCTGGTTGAGTTCGATGCGCGCCCGGCGGTCGCCCTGCGGTATCGCGATGGCGTTGAGGAAGGCCTGGTAGTCGTGCTCCGAGAAGGTCGTGAGGTAGTGCTGCAGTTCGGACACGGCGACTTTCTGGGCCTTCGACCAATGGCTTTCGCCGCCCACGAAGGCCCGTGCCGCGGACAGCACGTCCAGGCTCGCCACGCACAGCAGGATCATCACCACGATCACCAGCACGAACGGACCGACGATCGCGTCGCGTTCCCGCCCGGCCAGCGTGGCCCTGAGGCCCGGTGCCGGCATACGTCCCCCCATCGGCCCGACATCAGGCCCTCGTGGCTTATCGGCCCGCGGCGCGGCCGCTTTAGGGGGCACGTGGCCGCCGCCGCCCGGCATGCGGCCGAGTCGGTACGTAGCGCCCGAGGGCCAGCGCCGAACGGGGAGCCTGTGCATGCGACGGGAGGACGGCATTCGCCGCCACTCATGGCGCCTCAGCCAGGAAGAACCCGGCCGGCCCGGGCCGGCCTGCCGATGAAGCCACGGGATCTGGTTGGGCTGCGTCGGCTGCAGCCCAGCGGACTCAGCCGGTGGTGTCGGGCACCCAAAGCGCCTTGCTGGTGACGTGCTCGGCCTTGGGCTTGCCCTTGAGCTTGGGCAGCTTGGGTTCGGGGATGACGACGTCGTGGCGCGGTATCTGTTGCAAGAGGTGCCGGATGAGGTTCACTCGCCCTCGTTTCTGGTCGTTGTAGTCAACGACGAACCAGGGCGCGTTCGGGCGATGCGTGCGTTCGATCATCACATCGCGCAGGTGGCCGATCTCCTCGTACTTGTCGCGCGAAGCGAGGTCGTTGGGCGAGAGCTTCCAGCGCTTGAGCGGATCCTTGGCGCGCTCGGAGAAGCGTTCTTCCTGCTGCTCCTGGTCCACCGCCAGCCAGTACTTGAGCAGGATGATGCCGTCGTCGGTAAGCAGCTTCTCGAACGCCGGCGCGGCCGACATGAAGGCCTTGTACTGGGCTTTGGTGCAGAAACCCATCGCCGGCTCCACCACGGCGCGGTTGTACCAGCTGCGGTCGAACAGCACGAGCTCACCGGCGCTGGGCAGGTGTTCCACGTAGCGCTGGAAGTACCACTGCGTGGTCTCGGTCTCGCTGGGCTTCGGCAGCGAGGCAATCCGGTAGCCGCGTGTATCCATCGACTCGGTGATGGCCTTGATGGTGCCGCCCTTGCCGGCCGCATCGCGTCCTTCGAACACCACGACCAGGCGATGCCCGCCATGCCGCAGCCAGCGGTTCAGCCCCGCCAGCTCCAGCTGCAGTTCCTCCATGGCGTTGCGATAGCCCTTGTCCTTCTTGGCCATGACCGGACTCTCCTCGAAGCGACGAAAGCTGCATTGTGGGCGAAGCGCGCGTGCGGCAGGTGAAGGCCGCACGCGGCCGGCTCAAAGTGCGGCCCCGGAATCCGCGAACCTCCAACCGCGAACGGCTCGCTGATTCCGGGCGTCGACGCGGCTGGCTATGGCAGATCCAGGTCCACCGGCTTGCGGCCGATGCGGTGCCGCGCGCTCATCGCCTGCACCGCGCGCTTGAAGTCGGTCGCGTACCCCTGCATGTCGAACAACGGACTCTGCGTGCGTTGCTGCGACAGGTGCTGGCGCAAAGTGGCGAGCGCCTCGCGATCATTGCCCAGTTGCGTGGCCATGGCGATGAACGCTTCTTCATCCTCGCATGCCAGTTCCGGCAGCCCCAGCGGCAGCAGCAAGCTGGTAGCGACACGGCCGGCGAAAGTGCGACCGGTGCAGGTCAGCACGGGACAGCCGGCCCACAGTGCGTCGGATGCCGTGGTGTGTGCGTTGTAAGGCAGCGTGTCGAGAAAAAGGTCGGCATGCCCATAGCGCGAGAGATACTCCGCATGCGGCAGCCGCGGCAGGAACACCAGGCGTTCGGGCGCAATGCCTGCCGCGCCCGCGGCCGCGCGCAGCCGGTCGTCGGCGCTCTCGGCGCCGCTCAACAGCCACAGCACGCTGTCCGGTACCTGCTGCAGCACCAGCATCAGACGCGCGAAGGCCGCAGGGTTGAGCTTGTAGCTGTTGTTGAAGCAGGCGAACACGGTGCCTTGCCCGGGGAGGCCGCAATCGGCGCGTGACGGCGGCTCGGCCACGACGCGGGTGTTGTCGTTGGGCTGGTAGCAGCGCGGCAGGCGGATCAGCTTTTCGCTCACCGTGTGGCGCAGGTCGTCGGGCAGCACGGTCTTGTCGGCCAGCAGATAGTCCATCCATGGCGCACCCGTGCTGCCGGGATAGGCCAGCCAGTTCACCTGGATCGGTGCCGGGCGCAGCGCGAACAGTTCGGCGTTGTCACGCCCGGAGTAACCGTTGAGATCGAACAGGATTTCCACGCCGGTGTCATGGATGCGCTGTGCGACTTGCGCGTGGTTGAGCGCGGACACGTCATGCAGCGTGGCGGCCGTCGCCAGTCGGCGGCGGATCGTGCCGCCGTCATCCGCGGTGGTCGCGAACAGGTGCAGGTCCAGGTCTTCGTCATCGGCCAGCGCTTCGAGCATCGCCACGACCAGCAGGCCGGTGGCGTGATCGTTGAAGCCATCGGCGACGAAGCCCACGCGTACCGCGGCATCCGGCGCAGGCTTGGCATGGGTGAACGCCTGCTGCTTGCGCAACGGCGCAGCCTGTTGCTCGATGCCTTCCGCATAGGCCTTCGCGCAGCGCAACTGCAACTCGGCATCGACGTCTTCGGAGAGCATCACGAACGGACTCACCGGGGAACTGCCGTCCGCGATGATCTGCTGCAAACGGGCGCTCAGGTCGTCCAGGTCGTGCCAATCACACAGCCGGCGGCGCAGGAACAGCAGCTGCCCGAGCACCGGGCCCTGGTCGGGATGCAGCGCCAGCGCGCGCTCATAGGCCTTGGCGGCGGCTTCGAGTTGGCCGGCATCTTCCATCGCCTGGCCGGCGGCGAAGGGATACTCATGGTTCCGTGGCGACAGCCGCTCGGCGAGCAGCCACGATTCGCCCGCTTCGATCGCCTGGCCCTGCGTGAGCAGGATGCGGCCGCGCATCGCATGCGCGGCGTCGAAGCGCGGGTGCAATTCCAAGGCTTCATCCGCATGCACCTTGGCCTGGTCGACGTTGCCCAGTTCGAGCTCGGCGCCGGCCAGGTTGAGGCGGATGCCCGGATGCGCCGGCGCGCCATGCGTCGCCATGGCGTACGAATCACGTGCGTTCTGGAAGCGCGCAGCGGCCATCAGCGCATTGCCCAGCGTCAGCAGCACGGCCGGGTGGCCGGGCGCCATGCGCAGCGCGGCACGCAGCCGCTCGATGGCGTTGTCGGCGTCGCCGTTGGCCACCTGGGCGCTGCCGAGGTTGCATTGCACCTCGACGCTCTGCGGATCCATCTGCGCGGCTTCTTCGAGCACCGCAACGGCATCGGCCGGGCGCTGCAGCTGCAACAGGGCGACGCCATGCAGACGCGCCAGTTCGGCGTGGTCCGGATAATGGGCGCGGGCGTCGACGGCGGCCTGTTCGGCGCCGGCGAAGTCGCCGCGTTCGATCTGCGCGACGATCTGCTGGGCAAGGACGGTCGCGGGAGGGGTAAAGAGATCAGTCATCCGCCCAAACTAACGCAGGGCGTGATGGCTGCCAATCCGCCCGCATCCGCCACGGCGGCTCAGCCGGCGGTGAGAGCCTTGAGTTCGTCCGCCTGGTTCTCGCGCGTCAGCGTATCGACCAGTTCGTCCATGTCGCCCTGCAACACTTCCGGCAGGCGGTACAGGGTGAGATTCACGCGATGGTCGGTGATGCGTCCCTGCGGGAAGTTGTAGGTGCGGATGCGCTGGCTGCGATCGCCCGAGCCTACCTGCAGGCGGCGCGATTCGGCCTGTGCGGCGGCCTGCTTGCTGCGCTGCTCGTCGAGCAGGCGTGCTTTCAACAGGCTGAGCGCGCGGGCGCGGTTCTTGTGCTGGCTGCGCTCATCCTGGCACTCCACCACGATGCCGGTGGGCAGGTGGGTGATGCGGATGGCCGAATCGGTCTTGTTGACGTGCTGGCCGCCCGCGCCGGAGGCGCGGAAGGTGTCGGTCTTCAGGTCGGCCGGGTTGATCTCGATGTCGTCGATCTCGTCCATCTCGGGCAGGATCGCCACGGTGGCCGCCGAGGTGTGGATGCGTCCCTGCGATTCGGTTTCCGGCACGCGCTGCACGCGATGCGTGCCCGATTCGAACTTCAGTCGTGAATACGCACCCTTGCCTTCGACGCGCGCCACGATTTCCTTGTAGCCGCCATGCTCGCCGGGGTTTTCGCTGAGCACTTCGACGTGCCAGCGGCGACGCTCGGCATAGCGCGTGTACATGCGGAACAGGTCGCCGGCAAAGATCGCCGCCTCGTCGCCGCCGGTGCCGGCGCGCACTTCGAGGAACAGGTTCGCCTCGTCACGCGGGTCCTTGGGCAGCAGCAGGATCTGCAGCTCGTCGTCGAGTTCGACCAGGCGTTGTTCAAGCCGGGCGACGTCGTCATGCGCCATGTCGCGCAGTTCGGGATCGTCCAGCATGGCGCGCGTCTCGGCCAGCTCGCGCTCGGCCTGGTCGCGCTCGCGCAGCGAGGCAGTGACCGGTTCGAGCTGCGCGTACTCGCGCGACAGTTCGCGGAAGCGGTTGTTGTCGGCGAGTACATCGGGCTGGCCGAGCAGGAGGCCGATTTCTTCGTGGCGTTCGGCGAGGGTTTCGAGCTTGCGGCGGATGGATGGCGTCATGGCGGAATGCGGGCAATGAGATACGGAAGGCGAGGGGAGCGGCACGGACTGGGCGTGCCCGGGTTTTCGCTTTCGTCGCTACTCTTCGCTCACTTCCGGTTTTTCCTCGATGCCATAAAGACGGCCGGCCGCGTGCAGCAGGTCCATGTCACCGCTGAGCGCCGCTTCGCGCAGGCGCGCGCTGGGGTGATGGAGCAGCTTGTTGGTCAGCGTGTTGGCGAGAAAGGCCAGCGCCTCTTCCGGCGATTTTCCGCGCGCGATCATGGCGCGCGCCTTCTCCAGCACTTCGTCGCGATAGACCTCGGCGTGCAGGCGCAGGTCCACTGCCGGATTGCGCACGGTGAGCGCGCGGCGCCACGCCATGTAACGCTCGACCTGCAGGTCGATGATGGCGTCGGCTTCGCGCGCGGCGGCTTCGCGCAGGCGACGGTTGTCGTCGATGACCTGGCGCAGGTCGTCGATGCCATAGAGGAACACGTCGTCAAGTTCACCCACCGAGGGCTCGATGTCGCGCGGCACCGCGATGTCCACCATGAACATCGGCTTGCGCCGGCGCGTGGCGATGGCCTTCTCGACCATCGCATGCGTGACGATGGGTTGTCGCGCCGCGGTGGAGCTGATGACGATGTCCGCCTCGGCGAGATGCTGCGGCAGGTCGGCCAGCGAGACGGCATAGCCGCCATGGCGGCTGGCCAGCTCCTGGGCATTTTCCAGCGTGCGGTTGGCGACGATCAGCCGACGTACCTGCTTGTCGGCGAGGTGCCGTGCGGCCAGTTCGATGGTGTCGCCCGCACCGATCAGCAGCACGCAGGCCTGGCGCAGGTCGGTAAAGGCCTGCTCGGCCAGGCGCACGGCGGTGAATGCCACGGAGACGGTATGCGCGCCGATGCGGGTGTCCGTGCGCACGCGCTTGGCGACGGCGAAGGTGTGCTGCAGCAGGCGCTCCATCGGCGCGCGCAGCACGCGGGCATCGCGCGCTTGCTGGTAGGCGTCCTTCACCTGCCCGAGGATCTGCGGCTCGCCCAGCACCATGGAGTCCAGCCCGGTCGCCACGCGGAACATGTGACGCACGGCGTCGTCTTCATCGTGGCGATACAGGAACTCGTCCAGCCTGCCCGCAGTCAGTTGATGATGGCGGTTGAGCCAGGCCTGTGGAACGTCTTCGGCTCCAGCCGCGACGCTCACATAGAGCTCCGTACGGTTGCAGGTGGAAAGGATCAATGCCTCCTCCACCCCGGGTTCGCGCGAAAGCGCTTCCAGGGCGGCCCCGGTGGAATCCCCATCGAATGCCACTTGCTCGCGCAGGTTGACCGGCGCAGTGAGGTGGTTGAGCCCTAAGGCAATGAGCGTCATGGTTCAGGGCAATTCGGGGCGGGAGGCAGCCGGCAGCGTAAACTAGGTTTTGGCACCGGCCGTTCTACATTGGTGGCGGCCAACACAGACGGATGAGCGGAGAATAGTGTGCTGAGCAGGTGGTCCAAGTTCAAGCAAGTGCGGCATTTTGCGGTCGGCGGCATGGTGGCACTGGTGCTTGCCGGATGCGCCTCGGTGCCGGGCGGAGCGAGGCACCAGGCCGCCGCGTCCAGCCAGCCCCTGGACAAGCTGGTGGTGGTCACGCCGGACGAAGACCATGACCTGCTGGCCCAGCTCCTTGCCGGCGAGATGGCACTCACCCGTACCGATCTCAAGACGGCTTCGGCCACGTACGGCCGGGCCATGATGCTGTCCAACGACCCCAAGGTGGCCGAACAGGCCGCCGCGCTCGCGGTTGCCATACGTGACACCCCGGCCGCCGAAGCCGCCATCAACCGCTGGCAGGTGCTCGGTGCCAAGCCTGCGGGATTGGCCCAGGCGCGTGCCCAGCTGGCGTTGAGCCAGGGCAACACCGACGAAGCCCGCCGGCAGTTGGAGCTGCTGGTCGGCACCGGTGATCCGGACGCTTGGCGCCAGTTCGGACGGGTCCTGGTCGGTAGCCGCGATCCGGCCCAGGCGGCCCAGCTGCTCGAAGCCGTCGCAACCCCGCAGAGACTGCCGGGCGACCCCCAGGCGTGGCTGGCCATGAGCGAGCTGGGTGACAAGCTGGGCCGCCATGCCTACGCCATGCAGATCGCCGATGGCGCCGTGAAGCGTTTCGGCACCGGCGAAACCTACGCCTGGCTGGGCCAGATGAAATACCGCGACGGCGACAAGGCCGGCGCCAAGGCGCTGTTCGACAAGGCCATGGCGAAGGACCCGAAGAACACGCACCTGCGGCTGGCCTATGCCACGTTGCTGGGGCAGGGGGGCGATTACGCCGCCGCGGCGAAGCTGCTCGACAACGGTCCGCAGGATGCCGACATCTATGCGATGCGTGCCGCCCTGGCCGCCCGCGCCAACGACACCAAGACCATCTCCCGCCTCTACGGGCAGATCCAGCGTTCTTCCGAGGACGTGCGCCAGAGCAACGCCTACCTGCTTGGCCAGCTCGCCGAAATGCTCGACAAGAAAGAAGACGCGCTGAAGTGGTACGACCAGGTCGCGGATGACGACGACCACGCCTTCGATGCGGACGTGCGCAGTGCGGTGTTGCTGCAGGATCTCGGCCGCAGCGCCGAGGCCCACGAGCAGCTGGCGCAGATGCAGACCGACTACCTCGACCAGCCTGCACTGCTGCGGCGCGCCTACGAGGTCGACGCCGAGCTGTACATGAACGAGCAACAATATTCCCAGGCCGAGCGCTCGTTCAGCCGCGCCTTGCAGGTGACGCCGGACGACCCCGCCTTGCTCTATGGCCGTGGCCTCGCCTTTGCCGAATCGGGCAACATCGACCAGGCCGTGAGCGATTTCCGGCACCTGCTTCAGCTCAAGCCCGACGACACCGACGCCAGCAATGCGCTGGGCTTCACCCTCGCCGACGCCAACCGCGACCTGCCGGAGGCCGAGCGCTTGATCGAATCGGCGCGTGCGGCGCGTCCGAACGATCCGGCAATCGAGGATTCCTGGGGCTGGCTGCAATACCGGCTCGGCCATCTGGACCAGGCGGAAAAAACGCTGCGTGGTGCATGGGCGGCGCGCAAGGACGCCGACGTCGGCGTGCACCTGGGCGAAGTGCTGTGGAAGCAGGGGCGCCAGGAAGATGCGCGGCGCGTGTTCGACGAAGTGCGTAAGATCGACCCGCAAAGCGCCACCCTCCACAACACTCTCAAGCGCCTCAATCCATGAAGCTCCCCCTTCGTCTACTCGCGGCAGCCCTGCCGCTGCTGCTGGCCGCGTGCGTCCACAAGGAAGCCGTGCGTCCGGTCCAGGCCGACTATGCCGTGCTGCTCGATCAACAGCGTGCGCGCGAACACCAGCTGGCCAAGGTGGATCACTGGGTGCTGCAGGGAAAGATCGGTGTGTCCGGGCAGGTCAACGGCAAGAGCGACGGCGGCAGCGGCACGCTCGTCTGGACGCAGAACGGCGACAGCTATGAGTTCGTCATGCGCGGCCCCGTGGGAGCCAAGAGCTTCCGCCTGAACGTCACGCCGGATGGCGCCGTGCTCGATGGTCTCGAAGGCGGCCCGGTGCGCAGCCCCGACGCCGAAACGCTGGTAGAGAAGGCCTTGGGCTGGCGCGTGCCGCTGCGTGACTTGCGCGCCTGGGCACTGGGCTTGCGCGCCGACAGCGGTCCGGCGGAACTGAAGTTCGGCGCCGACGGCCTCCCATCCCAGCTGGTTCAGGACGGTTGGACCGTGAGCTATCCGGCCTGGGACACAACCCATCCGCAAGCGGTGCCCAGCAAGGTGTTCGCCGAAAGCCCGCCGAACAAGGTCAGGCTGTCAGTGGAGTCCTGGAGCTTCCAGTAGCACGAGCTTTATCCCTCTCCCCTGTGGGAGAGGGGAGGTTGAGGGGCCAATCTTGCGATCCCGCTGACGGTGAGCGCGCTCTGTCGACTCGCCGTCGCGAGCACCCGCCCCTCACCTCGGTCCTCTTCCCATCGGGGAGAGGAAGCAACCATGTGAGCCATCGACACCCCATGACCTTCCACATCGAACGCGCCCAACCCGATCAGGTCGACGCCCTCTGCGCCATTGAACGCGCCGCCGTCGAGCTGTTCCGCGGCCATCGTGCGTGGCGCGCCTACCGCGACGTGTCGATGCCTCCCGAGGTATTGCGCGAGGCAATCGCCCGTGGACTGGTCTGGGTGGCAATGATCGGCTCGGGCGAGCCGGTCGGTTTCATCTGGCTGGACGCGGAGCAGGGTGGCGAAGCCATCGGTGTGGCAGAGATGGACGTTTTGCCTTCGCACGGCCAGCGCGGTATCGGCGCGGCCCTGCTGGAACATGCCTGTGGCTGGGCCCGCATGGCCGGCTATCACCGGGTGGACCTCGGTACCCTGTCCGATGTGCCCTGGAACGCGCCTTTCTATGCGAAACACGGCTTCGTCGTGATGGACAAGGATCTCCCGGAGTTCGCCTTCTATCGCGAACGCGACCGTGAGAATGGCTTTCCCGATGACCTCCGCGTCTTCATGAGTCGCCCGCTGCCACGGCCCGATCCGCGGGACTGGACGGTCTGGCCGGCGCCGGCCAAGGTGAACCTGTTCCTGCGCATTACCGGCCGCCGCGACGATGGCTACCACGACCTGCAGACCGTATTCCGGCTGCTCGACTGGGGTGACGAGATCCGCCTTCGCCCGCGCCACGACGGGGAGATTCACCGTCTCACCGAGGTCCCCGGCGTGCCGGCCGACACCGACCTGGTGGTGCGCGGCGCCCGTCTGCTGCAGCCCCACGCACCGGCGGGCTCGGGTGTGGATGTCGAAGTGGAAAAGCGCATTCCGATGGGCGGCGGCCTGGGTGGCGGCAGTTCCGACGCGGCAACGGTGCTCGTCGCGCTGAACCGGCTTTGGGGAGTCGGCCTGGACGAGGACGCCCTGGCGGAATTCGGCAGGCAGCTGGGTGCGGACGTGCCGGTGTTCGTGCGCGGCCGTTCGGCCTGGGCGGAGGGCATCGGCGAAAAGCTCACCCCCATGGCCCTGCCGGAGCGCTGGTACGTGGTGCTGGACCCCCATGAACACGTGCCGACAGGGGCGCTTTTTCAAGCGTCTGAATTGACACGAAATGCTCCGCCCGCCACAATTTCATCCTTTGCTTCGGGCGAAACGGTCGAGAACGCGTTCGCGCCCGTGGTTCGCGCGCGACACCCGCGCGTAGCCGCGGCGCTGGACTGGCTCGACGGCTTCGGCCGGGCAAGGCTTTCCGGCAGCGGTGCGTGTGTGTTCCTGGAGACGGACTCCCCGGAACGCGCCGAGGCCATCGCGGAGCGCTGTCCCGCCCGGTTCACGGCCCATGTGGCCAAGGGTGAGAATGTCTCTCCGCTGCTTGTCGCCCTGGCGCGCCATCGCGGTGTCGACGGAGCGGCAGGGTAGGAAAATCCAGTTTCTACTGGGGCGTCGCCAAGCTGGTTAAGGCACAGGATTTTGATTCCTGCATGCGAAGGTTCGAATCCTTCCGCCCCAGCCATTTCACACGTGGCTCATCAGGTTCCTAAAACATGACTGTCGATAC
>Ga0209258_100941_pt1 | contig 14133 bp, 15 predicted proteins | sample Araplaol_mTSA_r2_FD_184281 | JGI IMG/M metagenome (GOLD analysis project Ga0209258, IMG submission 184281) | Arabidopsis root microbial communities from North Carolina, USA - plate scrape CL_Col_mTSA_r2 (SPAdes) (version 2) | ecosystem: Host-associated > Plants > Roots > Endosphere | place: USA...
GATCTGCGACTCGGGGCTGTACGCGCCCCAGGCCAGGAACTTGCCTTCGCTGTCCTCGATGCGCACGGTCTCGCCGAGGTCGGCCTTGCCTTTCTCGATGCTGCCCTGGAATACCCACGGGTGGTGCCGGCTGAGCGAGCGTTCCTTGCCGGCGCGGAGCTTGATGACTTTCATGGGGCCGATTGTCCCCGACGTGGTGCCGGCAGGCCGGCCGAGCCCGCCCGGTTCAAAGGAACTGCCACCAGGGTCGCCTGTTCGCCGGGATGGCCCGGGCGCGCGACACGGCCGGCGCGTCGCCGGCGTCGCGCTCGCGCTGCGTGCCGAGGCGGAAGAAGCGGTAGGTGGGCGTCAGCAGCGTCTCCCACGGGCACACGCCGAACATCGCGTCCAGGCCGTCCTGCAGCATGCGGCCCGTCAGGTCGCGTCCGGGCACCACGACCTCGCGCTCGCCCAGGAAGAACATGCGGGCGTCGTCGGCGCCGGCGGCCGCCTCGGCTTCCATGTAGTGGCGCGCGCCGAGCCAGCGCTGCTCGAACAGCAGCGGCGTGCCGCTCTGCAGCAGCTCGTGCGCCCCAGGCTCGCCGCTGCTTTGCAGGCGCGTGCGCACGCGCCGCCCGTGCTCGAAGACCGCATAGCCGTGGTTGCCATTGGCGTCGTAGTGGCAGAACGCCATCATCTGCGCCGGCGCGCCGAGCGCGGCATGCAGGCGGGTCGCGTCGCGCGAATCGCTGCGGATCAGGGGCCAGGCGAGATCGTCGTTGCTGATGAAGCAGACCTCGCCGAAGGTCTGCACCATCACGTCGGAATGGTTGCGGATGTCGAAGCGCACCGACACCGGCAGCGGGATCTCGGTGGCCGGCTCCCCGAAGACGCCCGCCATGAACGATTCCATGTCCGCCACGGATTCGGAGATGCGAAAGGCGATGCCGGCCTGTGAGATACCCATGCCCGGAGGTTACCGGCGGGGCCCGGGCCGCGGAGGCCGGAATCTGCGGCGCAGTTCACGGGCCGCCGCGCCGCGAGGGCGTCAGGGCGTGCCCATCGCCTGCCGCCACTGCATGGCGTCGTGGATGCGGTGGCGCGTGGAGGGATGGTCGAAGAAGACGAATTCCTCGATCGGGCCCGGATCCGGCTTGCGGTACTCGGTGAGCTTGAGCGCGGCCTCGGCGAAGCCGTTCGGCTCGCGCGCCAGGTTCAGGCCGAAGCGGTCGGCCTCGATCTCCTTGGTGCGCACCAGCGTGTTGCTGATCGGCGTGGCCACGAACATCCACGCCGAGAACACCGCCACCAGCAACGGCAGGCTCGCGATGTCGGCCGTCCCGTGCAGGCCCCAGGCCGCGCCGCGGCGGCGCAGCAGCGCGTCCATCGCCCATTTGGCGAACAGGAAGCCGGCCAGCACCAGCAGGGCGATCTCGCACGCGTCCTTGTAGATGTGGTTCATCACGTAGTGGCCCAGCTCGTGGCCCATGACGGCGCGGATCTCGGGCAGCGACGTGCGCAGCAGGTTGTCGTTGAGTCGCACGGCGGCGGTGCCGAGGATGCCCGACACGTTGGCGCTCACGCGGGTGGTCTGCTGCGAGGCGTCGAATTCGTAGACGTTGTCGACCGGCACGTCGTCGGCGCGGGCCATCGTCAGGACGGCGGACTTGACCGCGGGATCCGTCACCGGCTTGTAGGTGTTGAACAGCGGGTCGATGGCGACCGGCGCGATCATCACGGCGAAGACGAACATGGCCATCGTGACCACGGTGCCCCACAGCCACCAGCGCTCGCGCGCGCGGCGCATCACCGCGTAGAAGATGGCGGCGCCGAGCGCCGTCAGCACGACCTCCACGCCGAGCCCCTTGAGCTGGTCGACGAACCACGGGCCGAAGGTCTGCGTCGCCATGCCGTACTGGCGCTCGCGGATCCAGCCCTGGTAGATCGTCAGCGGCAGCGTCAGCGCCCAGCTGGCGGCCGCGAAGAACGCGCCGTAGAGCGCATCGCGCGCGAACGCGACGCGCCCGAGGCGCGCGCAGGCGTCACGCACGCGCGCGGACGACCCGCCGCGCAGGATGATCCAGGACACGCCCAGCCCGAGCAGGAAGTTCCACAGCTGCAGCCAGTAGCCGCCCTCGAAGTAGGCGTTGGAGCGGGCCACGGCATCGGCCGGCAGGCGCTCGAGGTAGGCCTGGGTGGCGGCCTCGGCGTCGCGCGGCAGGCGCGCCCGCCAGGCCTCGTCGGCCGGGCGGACGTGGAACGAGGGCTGCGGCGCGCTGGCGGCGGCGGGCTGCGAGGCGGCGGGCGCCGCCTGGGCGCACGCCCCGCCCGCGAGGGACAGCGCCAACAGTGCGGCGGCGGTGGCGGATCGGACGGCCTTCATCGGGGTCTCCCTGCGTGTCGTTGAGGCGTGAATCGCTGCGGCACGCATTCTGCCGAGCAGCGCGCGAAACGCCAGCCGGCGTCCGACGAAACGTGCGATCGGAGGGGCGAGCGGCCGGCGCATGGCGCATCAGCGTATTTGCGCGGGCCGCGAACGCCCCCCTATCATCGCGCCCATGCTGCCCGCCACCCCGACTCCCGACTTCCGCTCGCCCGCGTTCCTGCGCGCCCACATCGCCGACACGATGGCCTTCTACGAGGGCCGCTGCGTCGACCCCAGCGGCGGCCTGTTCCAGTTCTTCAAGGACGACGGCAGCGTCTACGACGCCCGCACGCGCCACCTGGTCAGCAGCACGCGCTACGTGTTCACGCATGCGATGGGCTGGCGCCACATCGGCAAGCCGCAATGGCAGGCGACGGCGCGCCATGCGCTGGCCTTCGTCGACCAGGCGCATGCCCAGCCCGGCGGCGGCTTCGCGTGGGTACTCGACTGGCACGACGGCCAGGGCCGCGTGACCGACGCCACCAACCACTGCTACGGCCTCGCGTTCGTGCTGCTGGCGCACGCGCATGCGCTCATGGCGGGCCTGGCCGACGCGGCCGCCGGCCTGGAGCGCTGCTGGCAACTGATGGAGCAGCGCTTCTGGCGCCCCGCCGATTCGCTCTACGCGGACGAGGCGACGCCCGACTGGGTCGTCGGCCCGTATCGCGGCCAGAACGCCAACATGCACGCCTGCGAGGCGATGCAGGCGGCATGGCGCGCGACGAAGGACCGCAAGTACCTCGATCGCGCCGTGGCGCTCGCCGAGGCCGTCACCGGCAAGCTGGGCGCGAAGTCGGCCGACCTGCCGGAGGTGATCCCCGAGTGCGCGTCGCTGGTGTGGGAGCACTTCCGCGAGGACTGGGCCATCGACCCCGAGTACAACCGCGGCGACCGCACGAACATCTTCCGCCCCTGGGGTTTCCAGACCGGCCACCAGACCGAGTGGACGAAGCTGCTGCTGCAGCTGGACCGCCTGTGCGCCGAGGCCGGGCTCGCGCCCGCGCCCGAGCGCCTGGCGCGCGCGCGAGCGTTCTTCGACGCCGCCATGCGCTTCGGCTGGGACGATGCGCACGGCGGCCTCGTCTACGGCTTCGCGCCCGACGGCGCCCTCTACGATGGCGACAAGTACCACTGGGTGCAGGCCGAGAGCCTGGCCGCCGCGGCGTGGCTGGCCGTGGCGCTGCGGCAGGCGGGCGCGCCCGCCGCCGACGTCGCGCACTACTGGGCCTGGTACGACCGCCTCTGGGCCTACGCCTGGGCCCATTTCGTCGACCACCGGTACGGCGCCTGGTATCGCATCCTGGCCGCTGACAACGCGAAGGTGACCGACGAGAAGAGCCCCGCCGGCAAGGTCGACTATCACGACATGGGCGCGTGCTACGACGTGCTGGCGGCGCTGCGCGAGATCTGACGCCGCGCGTTCGAGACCTGCCCCCGTCGTGGTGCCGCCGAGATTTCCTCAGAGCCGGATCTGGTGGATGCCGAGGATCCCGATCAGCCCGATCGCGATCAGGTAGAAGCCCACGATGTAGTTGAGCAGCTTGGGCATCAACAGGACCAGGATGCCGGCGATCAGGGAGATGAGGGGCGTGAGCGAGAGATGGATGTTCAAGGAAGGCCTCGGGAGTCGGTGGCGCCGGTGCGCGGGCACCGGCAGGCCGGCATGGTAGCCGGGCGCGCGGCGGCGGGCCGCGCACGAAGTCACGACTTGCCCGCGTAGTCGCCGTATTCCCAGTCGTAGGGCACGCCGGTGTCGCCCAGGAGGAAGCGCACGAGTGCGTCGAAGGCGGCCTCGGCGCGCACGTCGTTGGACAGGATCACGGCGCAGCGTCGAGCGCGTTCCACGCAGACCATGGTGTTGGCGGTCCGGTCGTCGTGGCCGCCCTTGAAGAAGCCGTGGCCCTGCGGGCCGTCGAACACGATCACGCCCAGTCCGGCGGCGAGGTCGGGCCGTTGCCCCCCGGCCGGCAGGTCGGGGCCGAAGTGCGGGAACTGGTGGGCGGTGGCGATGTGCAGCTGCGGCCGCGTCATCTCGGCGAACGAGGCCGCGCTCAGGCCGTCGCCGCGCACGAGGACGGCGGCGAACTTCGCGAAGTCCGAGAGGGTCGTGTTCATCGAGCCGGCCACGCGCACCGTGCTGCGCCTGTCGTGCGGGCGCGGTTCGCCGCGGTCGTTCCAGCCGTCGGCGACGTTCGGGTCCTCGCCATGGCGCCAGGTCAGCTTCGTGCGCGTCATGCCCAGCCGGGCGAAGCTCGCGTTCATGAGGTCACCGACGTCCACGCCCAGGCCCCTGTCGGCGCGGCCATGTTCGATGACGAACTGCAGCAGATTCAGGCCCTCGCCCGAGTAGCTGTAGCGGACGCCGGGTTGGAAATGGATGCGCAGCCGCTGGTCCGGCTCGAGGAACCGGAAGTTGTCGAAGCCCGTGGAATGCGTCAGGCACATGCGCGGCGTGATCGCCATCCAGCGCGGATCGCCCGCGAGGTCCTTGTAGGGCCCGTCCTTGCCAGGGACGACCGGCTCGGCCGGGTAGTCGGGCAGCGGCCGGTCGAGATCGTCCTTCAGCGGCACGTCCAGCGCGATCCGGCCCTGGTCGACCAGTTGCAGTACCGTGTAGGCGAACACGGTCTTGGTCAGCGACGCGCCGTACATCACGGTGTCGGTGGTCAGCGGCTCGCCGCGGGCGTTGCGCAGGCCCCAGGCGCCGACATCACGCACCTGGCCCTGGTCGATCAGCGCGATGGCCAGGCCCTGCGCGTGGGTGCGCTGCATGACGCGGGCGACTTCGGCGGCGATGGCCTCGTGGCCGGGCAGCTCGTGGGCACGTTCGGCCGCGCAGCCGGCCAGCGCCGTGGCGAGCGCGATGGTGCCCGAGAGCGCGCCGAATCGGATCCCCAGTCCGCCATCCTGCGCGCAGCGCAGCGGAGTCGCAGGATCCACCCCAGGGCAGAGGCATCGCCGTGCGTGGATCCTGCGACTGCGCGCAGGGTGACCGCCCGATGGCGTGGCGCGGGTCGGCAGGGCCGGAGTCTTCGACATCGCAGGGCGTCCTTCGCGTTGCGGCCCTCCAGCATAGGCGAGCCTCGGCGGCGCGCTGCGACAGCGCCAGCGTTCAGTCGGCCGCGAGTTCGATCACCTGGTCGCCGGCGCCCGGGACGCAGCCCTCGGCGATGTCGTCCCAGCCGCGGTGCAGCACCACGCGGCGGCCTGCGTGGCAGATCTCGACGCGGCGTGCGCCCGGCACCCTGGCCTGCACGAAGGTCTCGATCGAGGCCGGCATGCTGACGTTGTAGCGGTTGTGCGCGAGTTCGTGCGATGGGTGGTCGTCGTTGGACAACCACGGCACCACCACCGGCAGCCAGGTCATCGGGTGCGCGCTGACCGTGAACACGGTGGGCAGGTAGCCCTGGCCGCGCAGCCAGGCCTGCGCGCGGGCACGCGCGTCCGTGCCCGCGCCTGCATCCGCGTCGCCGGGATTCCAGGCGTCGGCCAGCAACTCGATCACCCACTGGTTGCAGTTCTGGTGCGCCGTGCTGAATGGGTAGGCGTTGGCGCTGTAGCTGGCGCCCAGCACGCCCAGCGCATGGTGCCTGTCGACGGCCGTGCGGCGCAGCGGCTCGGCGCGCTCGGACGGCAGGAAGACGAGCGAGACGTAGCCGGTGACCGGATCGTCGGTGCCCAGCAGGAAGCCGGTGAGGCCCTCGTCGTACACGCGCGGGCGGCGCTCGTCGCACGAGAAATACAGTTCCCGCACGGACCAGGGGCGGTCCTCGTTGTCCTTGAGCACGACGGCCGCGTGCGAGTAGCGCACGTCGAGGCGATGCAGGTCGAGGCCGGAGCGCGCGATGAGCGCGGCGGGCGATGCGGAGGCGGCGATCTCGTCGCGCACGATGGCGCCGAAGCGCAGCATGACGTCGCGCTGCCCCGCACTGGGTTCATGCGGGCGCTCGCAGAACTGCAGCGAGGCGGCGTGCGCCGTCGTGGCGCACAGCGGCCCGGCCAGGAACGCGAGGCCGGCCAGGCCGCGGAGGAGGCGCCTCAAAGCGCCACGGGCGTCAGCTTCGTGTCGCGGACGACGTCGTCGGCGAGCGCCAAAAAGAACGCGGCGCGCGGCTGCGCGGTGGCGAACTCGATGCCATATGGGCGTTGCAGGGCGGTGACGAGGGCGCCGGCGGCGACGTGGCCCGTCTCGGCGACGGCGCGCGGCAGCTTCACGTAGACCTCGATGCCCGCGCCGGCGGCCACGGGCTCCAGGTGCAGCTCGACGAAGCCGGGCTGGCCGTCGACTTCGGCGACGTCGGTCACCTTGTAGTCGCCCTTGACCTGCTTGTCGTCGGGCGAGCTGGAATGGCTGGAGCCCTTGAGCGAGTCGGACACGCTGCCCGAGGACGTCGTCAGGCTGTCGGAGAGCGACGAGGCGGCCGAGCTGGCGGCCAGGGCGGTCAGGGGCGTGGCGCAGGCGAGCAGGGCGAGGGTGGCGAGGCTCTTCTTGAGGGGGCGCATCGGGGCTCCTGGGGCGGTTGGGTCAGGCGTGATTCTGCGCCAACGCGGCCATGCTTTGGTGGTCGATTACCTTGCGTAACTGACCGCCCCCTCGCTCCTCCCGTCGCTGCCCCCCGAGGGGGAGCCCGGATCGGCTCGGGTGGTGACCCTCGCTGCCCGGGATCACCGCCCCCTCGCTCCTCCCGTCGCTGCCCCCCGAGGGGGAGCCCGGATCGGCTCGGGTGGTGACCCTCGCTGCCCGGGATCACCGCCCCCTCGCTCCTCCCGTCGCTGCCCCCCGAGGGGGAGCCCGGATCGGCTCGGGTGGTGACCCTCGCTGCCCGGGATCACCGCCCCCTCGCTCCTCCCGTCGCTGCCCCCCGAGGGGAGCCCGGATCGGCTCGGGTGGTGACCCTCGCTGCCCGGGATCACCGCTGCGGCGACCCTCGCCGCCCGGGATGAGCGCTGCGGCGACGTTGCGGCTATTTGCGCTTGGCCCGCGGGTGCGCCGAGTCGTAGACCTTGGCCAGGTGCTGGAAGTCCAGCCGCGTGTAGACCTGCGTGGTGGCGATGCTGGCGTGGCCCAGCAGTTCCTGCACGCCGCGCAGGTCGCCGCTGGACTGCAGCAGGTGCGAGGCGTAGCTGTGGCGCAGCATGTGCGGGTGCACCGGCGTCGCGACGCCAGCGCGGTCGCCCTGGGCCTTCAGCCGCGAACGCAGCTGGTTCGGCGACAGCCGGTTGCCGAGCCGGCTGACGAACACGGCGCCGCAGTCGGGCGTGCCGGCCAGCAGCGGGCGATGCAACAGCCACGTGTCCAGGGCCGCCAGCGCCGGGCCGCCGACGGGCACGCTGCGGCGCTTCGAGCCCTTGCCGAACACGTGCGCGGTGGCGTCGTCGACGTCGATCCAGCCGGCCGACTCCGCGCCGGCCGCCAGATCGAGCCCGAGCAGCTCGCCCAGCCGCAGCCCGCAGCCGTACAGCAGCTCGGCGATGGCGTGGTCGCGTGCGGCCAGCGCCTCGGCTTCCTGCGCGCTCCCCCCGTCGGCGACGGGCGTCTCGTTCATGGCGAGCGCGACGGCCTCGTCGACGGCGAGCGCCTTGGGCAGCGGACGCGGCGCGCGCGGGGCGCGCACGCCGTCGACGGGGTTGTTCTTCAGGTCCGAGGCGTCGGGCTGCAGGCTCCACCAGCGGTAGAAGCCGCGCCAGCCCGAGAGCGTCAGTGCGATCGAGCGCGCGCCCAGGCCGGCACCGTGCAGCTGTGCCGCGAAGCGCTGGATGTGCGCGCCCTGCAGCCTGTCGAGCGGGCGCTGCGCCTCGTCGGCCAGCTTCTCCAGCCGTGCCAGCGCGTCGCCATAGGCCGCAAGGGTGTGCGCCGAGACGCGGCGCTCGACGCGCAGGTGCTCGAGGTAGCGCTGGATGGCCGCGCTGGCCATCGGGTCAGGCCTGTCGCGGCAGCAGGCGCGTGAGCGCGGCGCCCGCGATGTCGCCGACCTGGGACAGGAACTCCAGCCCCATGTCCGGCGTGTAGCGCGTCGGGTCGGGCGAGCCGAGCGCCAGCAGGCCGAACGCGGTGTGCTGGCGATCCGGGCGCAGCGGGATCAGCGCGAGCGAGGTGACCGACTCGGCGTTGTCGAACCAGCTGGCGGCCTCGAAGCCGGAGTTGGCGCCGCAGTACGGCGCGACCAGGCTGGTCGCGAAGATCTTGACGTCCTCGCTGACCTCGGCGGCGCAGGGCAGGTGGGCGAGCTCGGGGGCGACGCCCCACACGCGCACGGCGGCCTGCGGGATCATGAACTGGTGCTGCAGGTCGTGCACCAGCACCGGCGCGAGGCGCTCGGGGTCGTGCGTGAGCATCACGGCGCGCGTCCAGCGGTGCAGGCGATCGGAGATGGCCATGTTGTCCTGGCCGTAGCGGATCATCTCCATGATCTTGCGCTCCAGGCCCTTGATGCGCTCGCGCAGCATCTCCATCTGGCGCTCCTGCAGCGAGACGGCGCGCGGGCCGTGCGGGCTGGACAGCTGCACGGTGGCGAGCAGCTCGGCGTGGCGCTCGAAGAAGCCGGGCGTGTTCGCGAGGTAGCCCGCGATGTCGTCCTCGGTGATGCCGTCGGTGCCGCTGGTGCTGTTCACAGTTCGATCTCTCCTTCGAAGACGGTGGTGGCGGGGCCGGTGAGGAAGACGCTGTCGTCCGCACCGCCGGCCCATTCGACGGTGAGCCGGCCGCCGTGCATGTCGACGTCGACGCGCGTGTCGAGCCAGCCGAGCCGGATGCCCGCGACGATCGCCGCGCAGGCGCCGGTGCCGCAGGCCAGCGTCTCGCCGGCGTCGCGCTCGTGCACGCGCAGGCGCACGTGGGTGCGCGAGAGCACCTGCATGAAGCCGGCGTTGACACGGCGGGGGAAGCGCGCGTGGCATTCGACGAGCGGACCGATCAGCGCGACGGGATGGTGGTCGACATCCTCCACGCGCATCACCGCATGCGGGTTGCCCATCGACAGCACGGCCACGTCGACGCTGCCGTATTCGTCCACGTCCAGCGGCCAGGTCTCGAAGTCGCCGACGCGCGTGGGCGCGAGGCCGGCCGCGTCGAACGGCAGGTCCGCGTGCTCGAAGCGCGGCGCGTTCATGTCGACGCGCACGCGGCCGTCGGGCTGGATGAGCAGCTCGAGCTCGTTGTTGACGGTCTGCACGCGGATGGTGTCGCGTCCGATCATGCCGCGGTCGCGCACGTAGCGGGCAAAGCAGCGCGCGCCGTTGCCGCAGTGCTCCACTTCGTCACCGGTGTTGTTGAAGATGCGGTAGCTGAAGTCCATGCCCGGCGTGGTCGGGCGCTCGACGACCAGGATCTGGTCGGCGCCGACGCCGAAGCGGCGGTCGCCCAGCCGGCGCATCTCCTCGGCCCCGAGCGCCAGCGGCTCGCGCGTGGCGTCGAGCACGACGAAGTCGTTGCCGGCGCCTTGCATCTTGGTGAAGCGAACGCGGTGCGGGGAGGGCTGCATGGGGCCGATTATCGCCGCTGGGGCGATGACCTCACCACCTGCACTCGGCAGGAGGCGGCACGATGTTGCGCACGTGCCGCTCGAGGATCTCGGGCAGCAGTTCGAGCACGCGGGCCTTGCCGGGGATGTCCGACGCCTCGGTGCAGCGCCGCAGCACGTCGAGCGTCAGGTCGTCGATGGCGCGCATCGAGACGGGCGCGTAGCTCAGGTGCCACGGCTCGGGGAACATGCCGCCCTGGAAGCGCGCGTACGGGCGGAAGAAGCCGTGTTCGTGGATGTGGGCATCGAGCCAGCGGTGCAGCGGCGCGAACAGGCCGCCGTCCGCGACCTCGGCCGGCAGCAGCTGCGGCTTGTAGCCGGGCGGCATCACGGCGCCGTCGACGACGTCGATCTCCGTGCCCCACTGGTGACGGCTGGCGCCGGGCAGGGCGGACCAGTCGAGGATGTGGCGGATGACGTCGTCCTCGCCCATGTCGGTGCGGTCGCGCACCCGGCCGCCGATGTCGTACAGCGGTGCGCGGCCGCTGAACTTCGCCGTCCAGATGCGCACCTGGGCGTCGTAGCCGCGGAACGAGCTGTAGGGCCGCAGCTCGATGCCCGCGCGCGCGGCCGCGGCGCGCAGGCGCAGGAACGCGGCGGCGACCTGCGGGTGGGCCGCGAAGCGTGGGGCGTCGTGTTGGACGACGTGCGTGCGCACGCGGCCGGTGATCTGCAGTTCGTCGAACATGCCGGCATCATGCCGCGCGCTCCGGCTGGCCGCGCGCCAATGGCGCGAAGCGCGCCACACCCGTCATCCTGCGCGCAGTCGCAGGATCCACGCTGGCGTGTCAGGCGGCATCACGGCCGGGAAAGGTGGATCCTGCGACTGCGCGCAGGATGACACTTCTCTACACCGGCCGAGCGGACTGGCGTTCAGGCGCCTTGCTCGATGATGCGGATCGCGCGCTCCGTGGCCACGATCGCGGCGTCGATGTGGCCGATCACGCGGTTGCGCAGCTCGACCGCGGCGCCGTTGCTCTCGGCCTGGGCGACGTCGTTGCGCGCCTTGCGCAGCAGCTCGTCGGCGTGGTGCAGGCGGCCGCGCCAGTCCAGGCGCGCGTCTTCGGGCGGGTGCTGCCAGATGTTCTTGCCGTCTTCCATCGCGGCCGTCTTGGCGTCGTTGATGGCGCGGTCGATCTCGACGATCGCGACGTCCTCCTGGCCGTTGACGGCGGCGTTGCCGGGGCGGTGCTCCAGGTTCCAGCGCGCTTCGCGCAGGTCGGTCAGCGCGTGCAGGTAGGCCGGGTGGTGCTGCGGCGCGGGCGGCGGGGGCGCCGGCGTGACGACGCAGCCGGCGGCGGCCAGCACGAGGGGCAGCGCGATCAGCGCGGCGACGAGGCGTTGCGGGAACTTCATGGTCTCTCTCCGTTCGTGGTGTGTGTGACGGGTGCCGGTTTGTAGCTCGTGAAGCTGAGCCGGGCCTGTTGCTGTCGAACGCGGCGGGTCGGCGCGGCGTCGACAGGGCGAGGTTCCAGGCCGACCCGAGGAAACCCCGTCAACCGCCGCCGTCCGGCCGGTGCACCAGGCCCCACACCATGCGGAACAGCGCCTCCTCGAAGCGCGGGTCGTCCAGCATCGTGCTCTCCTCCACCGCGGCCGCGCGCACCGCGCCGATCACCGCGCGCGTGAGCATGTACAGCGTGGGTGCGTCGGGCACCGGCAGCGCGGGGTCGTCCAGGCGGGCGATCGCGCTGCGGATGCGCTCGGCGCCGTCGTCCATGGACGCGACGATGGCAGCCGGCGCGTCGAGCTGCCAGCCCAGCCGGGCGAGCAGCCGCTGCGCCTTCCGGCCGCGTCCGAAGCTGTCGACGATGGTGCGGATGTACAGGCGCAGCGCCTGCTCGGGGCCGTACTCGCCGGCCACGCAGCGGTCCAGCATCATGTCGAGCTCGCGCAGCACGCGGTCGCGGTGGCGCCGCACCATCGCCACGACGATGGCCTCCTTGCTGGGGAAGTACTGGTACAGCGTCCCGATGGAGAAGCCCGCGCGCTCGGCGATGCGGTTGGTGGTGAAGCCGGCCTCGCCCTCGCTGTCGAGGATGCGGGCCGCGGCCTCGAACAGCGTCTCCACGGTGCGCAGCGCCCGCGTCTGCGAGGGCTTCTTGCGCAGCGGGTCGTCGACGGTGTCGCGGGGCGGGGCCATGACCCGACTCTACCGGGGATCCACGCCGGCGGAACTGAGCCCGGACCGGCGCGCTCCCGCCAGGCCCGGGGCGGGCAAAAGCGAGTAGACCCTTCCGGCAGCGGCCCTTACGCTGCATGCCGGAGACAAGAAGCCGCCCAACACATGAACGCACCCGCCGACCTGCCGCTCGAGACCACGCGCCGCCTGCCGATCCGCCGCCTGCGCGTCGACCTGTCCAAGGGCTTTCCGAAGCTGTGGAACGGCGGCGAGGCCTTCCGCACGCACTACCTGAACGCGCTGTCGATGAGCTTTCCCATCGGCGAGCAGTTCTTCATCGACTCCGTGAAGAAGGGCGTCGCGATGCTGCCGCCCGATCAGCAGGCCGCCTGGGCCGACGAGGTGCGCGGCTTCACCGGCCAGGAGGCGACGCACCGCTTCCTGCATGCGCAGTTCAACGCCGAGCTGGACCGCCAGGGCCTCAGGAATTACTGGCAGGGCTGGGCCGCATGGCGCATCAAGAACGGCGAGAACATGCACCCGGTCAACCACCTGGCCGTCACCGCCGCGTACGAACACTTCACCGCGGTCATGGCGACAGGCGTGTTGACGCACCCGAACTGGCTGGCGGGCGCGACGCCCGAGCTCGCGCTCCTGTGGCGCTGGCACGCCGTCGAGGAAAGCGAGCACAAGACGGTCGCCTTCGACCTGTACCGCGCGATGGGCGGCAGCGAGCGCCGGCGGCGGCTGTGGTTCGTCTACATCGCGGTGCAGTTCTTCTTCGAGTCCAGCCTGCAGACCTTCATCAACCTGTGGCGTGCGGGCCTGTGGTGGCAGCCGCGCACCTGGTGGCAGGCCGGCCGCTACCTGTTCGGCCGGCGCGGCCTCTGGGCCGCGAGCTTCCTGCCGCTGCTGCGCTACCTGAAGCGCGATTTCCATCCGAGCGATCTCGCAGACGCCGACGAGATGGCGCAGTGGCTGCAGTCGCAGCGCGAGGCCTACGCCATCGTCGCGGGTTGATGCACTCGGTCGAGCGGCGTCGCCTCGCGTCCTCGATCCGATCGGTGAGCGCGCCGGCCTGCGGCCAGGGCGACGGCGACCAGGCCGGCGGTCGCGAGCAGCCCCGCCAGCCGGCGACGCCCACTGCTCACTGGCGCTGCCCCGGCCCCATCCGCACCGAGCGCAGCAGGTCGGCCTGCGAGCGCTCGAAGTCCAGCTGCGGCGACAGCAGGATCTCCGGATACGCCTCGCAGCGCGTCTGGAACGACTTCATGCCGCGCGAGAGGAAGTCCTGGCGCAGCCCGGCGCGGTTGGCGTCGACCTTGGCCTTGAGCTGGTCCACGGTCAGCCCTTCCTTGCGCGCCGCGGGCGACTCGTCGCCCCAGTACTTCGCGATGACCAGGAACTGCCCCTCGACCTCGTCGACGAGCGGGCCGTTGTCGACGTGCCAGACCTCGTAGGCATGGCGGTTGGCCTCGGCGGTGGCGGGGAAGGTCTCGCTGCAGATCTCCTCGATCCACTTGACGCTGCGCACACGCACGATGAGCTCGGCGAAGTCGTGGAAGTAGTCGCCCGTGGCCAGGCCGCCGTTGGCACGCGCGGCAGCGAACGCGCTGCGCGGCGGCAGCACGATGGTGGTGATGGCGCTGGCGGCGGACGCCGGTGCGGCGACGGGCGGGCTGCCGTGCAGCGGCGCGCCCCATTCGGCCTGCGGCGCGGAGGCGGCGGTCTGCGCCGGCGCGGGGCCGGGACCGAGGGCGGCGGCGATTGCGGCGAGGGGGGCGATCGGCAGGAGGCGCTTCATCGGGTGTAGTCGACAGTCTTGCAGGCTTCGTGGATGTCGCGGTCGCGCTGGGCGGCCGTGGCCTTCTCGTGCGTGGGCACGACGACGTGGCCGCCCTCGAGACAGCGGGCGCGGATCAGGTGCGCGCCGCGCCTGGTGATCTTGTAAGCCCCCGTGCGCACTCTGGGCTGGTCGGGGGACGCGAGCGGCCTGGCGGCGATGTCCGTGGCGGATGCGGCCGACGGCACGACGGCGAGCAGGGCGGCGGCGCACAGCGCGGCGACGGGCGGGAGGGCGTGGCGGG
>Ga0209258_100942_pt1 | contig 14111 bp, 11 predicted proteins | sample Araplaol_mTSA_r2_FD_184281 | JGI IMG/M metagenome (GOLD analysis project Ga0209258, IMG submission 184281) | Arabidopsis root microbial communities from North Carolina, USA - plate scrape CL_Col_mTSA_r2 (SPAdes) (version 2) | ecosystem: Host-associated > Plants > Roots > Endosphere | place: USA...
CGGCCTCGGCCTGCGCGAGGTCCAGCTTGTCGTTGAAGAAGGCGCGCGCCGTGAATTCGCCCGGGTTGGCCAGGCGCAGCCCGATGCCGCGGCCGGCTTCCAGGCAACGCGCGAGGATCAGCTGAAGCACCACCGGGCCGCCGTGCGCCTGCAGCTCCAGCACGTCCTCGCCGGTATAGGAATTCGGTGCGGGGAAGTGGATCGCCAGGCCCTGGTCCAGCGCCTGGCCTTGCGCGTCGAGGAGGGGTCCGTAGTGCGCCACGCGCGGGGTCAACGGCCTGGCGCACACCGCCGCGATCAGCGCCGACAGGTCCTTGCCCGACGCCCGCACGATGCCCACCGCGCCGCGCCCGGGTGCCGTGGCGATGGCCACGATCGGGTCGGTCAGGTGGGCGAGTTCGGTGGCGGCGTTCATCAGGGCTCGATTGTCGTCAAATGAAAGACGCCGCGGTCGGCGCGGGGCCGAACGCGGCGTCGTCGGGCGACGGGGCTAACTCAGCCCTTGACGATCTTCGCGTCGGTCGCCTTCAGGCCCTTGGCCTTGTCGCCCTCGATGCCGCGGTTGATCATCCACTGCTGCAGGATCGTCAGCGCGTTGTTCGTGACCCAGTACAGCGTCAGGCCGGCCGGGAACGAGAACAGCGCCGCGCTGAAGGCCAGCGGCATCAGCCACATCATCTTGGCCTGAACCGGGTCGGCCGGCGTCGGCTGCAGCGAGACCTGGATCAGCGACGTGGCCGTCATCAGGATCGGCAGGATGGCATACGGGTCCATGATGGACAGGTCGTGGATCCAGCCCATCCAGGGCGCACCGCGCATCTCGGCCGATGAGGTCAGCACCGTGTACAGCGCGATGAAGATCGGCATCTGGATCAGGATCGGCAGGCAGCCGCCGAGAGGATTGACCTTCTCCTCGCGGTAGATCTTCATGATCTCCTGCTGCTTCTGCTGCGGGTTGTCCTTGTAGCGGACGTTGAGTTCCTGGATGCGCGGATTGACGGCCTTCATCTTGGCCATCGATCGATATGCGTTGGCGTTCAGGCCATAGAACGCGATCTTGAGCAGCACCACCAGCGCCACGATCGACCAGCCCCAGTTGCCGATCACCGTGTGGATCTTGCTCAGGAGCCAGAACAGCGGCTGCGCGATGATCTTCAGGCGGCCGTAGTCCTTGACCTGCTCGAGGTTGGGCGCGAGCGGGGCCAGCAGCTTCTCTTCCTGCGGACCGGCGAACAAGGTCGCCTTGACCGTCTGGCTGGCGCCCGGGGCGACCGTGCCCACCGGCGTGAACATCGCCGTGAAATACGTGGTCTGGCCGTGCACGCTCGGGTCGAACTCACCCACGCTGTAGCTGCGCGACGTGCCCGGCGCCAGGATCCAGGCCGACGAGAAGTAATGCTGGATCATCGCGATCCAGCCGTTGGTGGTGGCTTCCTTGGAGTCGAGGGCGCTGACACCCTTGGCCTTGGCCTTGGAGATGTCGGCGAAGTCGATCTTGTGGAAGGTGTCGTCGCGATAGACCGCCGGGCCCGTGTACGAGCTCGGCCCGTTCAGGTAGCCGCCGGCGGGCATGCGGCCGTCGCGCACCAGCTGCAGGTACAGGTCGGGCTTGATCGGCGCGCCGGAGTGGTTGACGACCTCGTGCGCGACGTCGATCGCGTAGCTGCCGCGGTGGAACGTGTACGTCTTGACCAGCTGCACGCCGTTGACCTCGGGCGACTCGAAGCGCACCACGAGCTGGTCCTTGCCGTCGGCCAGCGTGCGCTCCGTGCTCGCCAGGCGCATCACGTTGTGTGCGAGCGCCTCGCCGGGCAGGCCGGCCAGGCCGGTCTGGGCGGCGTAGAACTGCGTGGCATCGGTGTCGAACACCTTCACGTCGGTCTTCGGCGGGACGACGTCGTGCTTGCCCACCAGCGCCTTCATCTGGCGCCAGATCTCGCTGTGGTTGTCGACCTCCTGGTACTTCAGCAGGTCGAGGTCGACCAGGTCGCCGCCCAGCGTGGTCATCTTCGCCTTGACGACGTCCGTCTGGACGACGACGTCCTGCACCGGCAGGTTCGCCGCGGCGGCCGACGCCGCGCCCGAGGCCGGCGATGCCGCGGCGGTGGCGAGCACCGCGTTGTCGACGGCCGGCGCCGAGGCCGACGGCGAGGTCGCGAGCGGCTTCGTGGCGGCCGGCTTCGGCGACAGGAACGACGTGTCGCCGTGATAGATGCGCCACTTGTCGTAGAGCATCAGCAACGACATCATCAGGACGACCAGCAGCAGGGTGCGGCGAAATTCGGTCATGTGGGGGTGTTGGAGAGGTTTGTCTTGTCGGCCGCGGTCGTCGCGGGCGGTGCGGAGCCGGAATCACGGTCCAGCAGCGCGCTGAACAGGCCCGCAGATGGGGTCGCCCCGGTTCGGTTCCAAGGCATATTGTCGGGGACTTCGTCGCAGCCGCCGTGACACCACGGGTTGCAACGCAGGATGCGCCAGCCGGCCAGGCCGGTGCCGACGACCGCGCCATGCCGGTCGAGCGCCTGGATCGCGTACGCCGAGCAGGTCGGCGTGAAGCGGCAGCTCTGGCCGACCCACGGGCTCAGCAGCAGGCGATAGAGCCGCACCAGGCCGATGAGCGCGGCCCGCGGCAGGCGCCACAACATGCTCAGGCTGCGCATGACGACCCCTGCGCGGAGCCGCCGGGCGCCGTCCCCGACTTCGATCCCTTGCCAGGCCGTGCGTCGGATGCACCGGCCGGCCGCGGCTTGACGCGGTCGCGCTCGCCGCGCGCGGCACGTTCGAACAGCGCACGCAGTTCCGCCCGCGCCGCGTCCTTCAGGGCGTCGGAGGCGGCGCTCGGGAACTGCCTCACGTCGAACGGCTGGCGCTGCCGCACCACCCACAAGCCGGGCTCCAGCTGCGAGGCGCAGGCCGCAGCGACGTGGCGGATCTGGCGCTTCATCAATGTGCGCGTGACGGCGCGGCGCGCGTGGCGCTTGGGCACGACCAGGCCGAGCCAGCGGGCGATGCCGCCGGCCGGCGTCGGGGTTTCCACCAGCGCTTCCGGGCACTGAACGTGCGAGTCGTCCACATCGCCTCCCATGGCTTCGACGGAGCCTGTGGACAACTCTGTAGACAAGCTGGCGGTAACCGGTGCATGACTACCGTTGTCACCAGGCCCGGTCGACGCGAGCTCGCCGGAGGCGGCGGCCGTGGACGCCGGCGGGCGCCGCAAAGGCAGCGGCCGTCCAGGCAGATGGTGGACGGCGAAGTGGGGGCTGCGCAGACGCATCGGCGTCGCGAGGACGCGCACGTAGTCCGCCGGCCGGACGATCCGGCCGAGCAGCGGGGAGTCGAGGTCGGCTGCGGTCATGGCCGCCGGCCGGGTAAGCCGCGAAGCAGGAAATCGACGCAGGTCCAAGGCGGCGCTCCCGCGGGGGAGGGCTGCGTCCGGGCGTCGGCAGCGGCGCGGGCCGCCGTGCAATTCCTGATCGGCGAAGCGTTCAGTCCGGCGTCTGGGATCAGACAGCCAGACGCTTGCGACCCTTGGCGCGGCGCGCGGCGATGACGCTGCGGCCACCACGGGTCTTCATGCGGACGAGGAAGCCGTGCGTGCGGGCGCGGCGGACTTTGGAGGGCTGGTAGGTGCGCTTCATGATGGAAATTCTCCGGCGAACCTGAGATTAGAGCAGAGAAAGCTGTTGTGAGTCAATGACTTGCCACGTGCGGCCGTGCGTTGCGGGGGGATTGACCGCGCGCGTCTTTCTGTGGATAACCGTGCCTTCGCGCCTGAAGTCACGGGTAGAATCGGCCGGCTTGAGAAGAACTTGTCCACAATGTCCGTAGACCTTTGGCACCGGAGTTGCGAGCGCCTCGCGACCGAGCTGCCCGAACAACAATTCAGCACCTGGATCCGGCCGCTGCCGCCGGCCGATTTCACCGACGTGGGTGACGGCGCGGTCGCGCTCGTTCGCGTGCCCAACCGCTTCAAGCTCGACTGGATCCGCTCGCAGTACGGCTCGCGCATCGAGTCCGTGCTGACAGAGCTCGCCGGCAAGCCGGTCAAGCTCGAGCTGGCCCTGGCGCCGCGCGAGACGCCGGCACCGGGCCACGTGCCGGTGTCGTCCGGCGGCGGCTTCATCACCGCCATGCCGCCCCAACGCCTGGGCGCCGTGTTCGACCAGGCGCTGCCCGCGGCCGCCGCACACGGCGGCGCGTCCAACGGACATCCCGCCGCGTCCCCCCAGCCGCGCCCCATGCACGCGGCCCCGGCCATGAACTCGCACCGGCTCAACCCGGCGCTGACCTTCGACACGCTGGTGGCCGGCCGCGCCAACCAGATGGCCCGCACCGCGGCGCTGCACGTGGCCGGCGCCCCCGGCGCCATGTACAACCCGCTGTTCGTCTACGGCGGCGTGGGCCTGGGCAAGACGCACCTGGTGCACGCCGTGGGCAACCAGCTGCTCAAGGACAGGCCGGATGCCCGCGTGCTGTACCTGCACGCCGAGCAGTTCATCTCCGACGTCGTCAAGAACTACCAGCGCAAGACCTTCGACGAGCTCAAGGCGAAGTACCACAACCTCGACCTGCTGCTGATCGACGACGTCCAGTTCTTCGCCGGCAAGGAGCGCACGCAGGAGGAGTTCTTCAACGCCTTCGAGGCGCTGCTCTCGCGCCGCGCGCACATCATCATGACGAGCGACACCTATCCCAAGGGTCTCGCCGACATCGACGAACGCCTGACCAGCCGCTTCGACTCCGGCCTGACGGTGGCCATCGAGCCGCCCGAACTCGAGATGCGCGTGGCCATCCTGATCCGCAAGGCCGAGGCCGAAGCCGCCCAGATGCCCGAGGAAGTGGCCTTCTTCATCGCCAAGAACGTGCGCGCCAACGTGCGCGAACTCGAGGGCGCGCTGCGCAAGGTGCTGGCCTATTCGCGCTTCTCCCAGAAGGAGATCAACATCGCGCTGGCGCGCGAGGCGCTCAAGGACCTGCTCTCGATCCAGAATCGGCAGATCTCGGTCGAGAACATCCAGAAGACGGTGGCCGACTTCTACAAGATCAAGGTGGCCGACATGTACTCGAAGAAGCGCCCGGCGAGCATCGCGCGCCCTCGCCAGATCGCGATGTACCTGGCCAAGGAACTGACGCAGAAGAGCCTGCCCGAGATCGGCGAGCTGTTCGGCGGCCGCGACCACACCACCGTGCTGCACGCCGTCCGCAAGATCGGCGGCGAGCGCCAGAAGAACACCGAGCTGAACCAGCAGCTGCACGTGCTGGAACAGACCCTGAAAGGATAGCGCGCGGAGCTTTTCGAAGCCTCCTGCCCGGAGGCCGGGCCAGCTGTCAACTCACAACCCTGGGGACCGTTCCGGGACAACACGGCAGTGGTCCACAGAGCAAGCGGGAAAGCGAAACTTGTTGTCCAAGGGTCCGGTCCCAACCGGGGGTTCCGCCCCCAGGCTTGTCAGGCCTCCAAGCCGTTGATAAATCAGGCGAAAATAGAGTTCTCCACAGTGCACGTCGGGCACTACTGCTACCACCAGTTTAAAAAACAGAGGAAGACATGATTGTTCTCAAAGCGCCTCAGGAAAAGCTGCTCGGCGCATTGCAGGCTGTGTCTGGGATCGTCGAGCGCCGTCACACCTTGCCCATCCTGGCCAACGTGCTGGTGCGCAAGAACGGCGAGTCGATCGAGTTCACCACCAGCGACCTGGAGATCCAGGTGCGCACCTCGGCCGTGCTGGGCGGCGACGAGGGCACGCTGTCGACGACCGTCGGCTCGCGCAAGATGATCGACATCCTCAAGTCGCTGCCCGGCGACCAGATCGTCTCGCTGACCTCCAGCGGCACCAAGCTGACCCTGCAGGCGGGCAAGAGCCGCTTCACGATGCAGACGCTGCCTGCCGACGACTTCCCGCTGGTCAACGAGGCGGTCGACTTCGGTCCGAGCTTCGGCGTGCCTCAGAAAGTGCTCAAGAGCCTGATCGACCAGGTGCACTTCGCGATGGCGGTGCACGACATCCGCTACTACCTGAACGGCATCCTGTTCGTCGCCGAGGGCAAGACGCTGACGCTGGTGGCCACCGACGGCCACCGCCTGGGCCTGGCGCAGGCCACGCTGGAGACCGAGATCCCGAAGCAGGAGGTCATCCTCCCGCGCAAGACGGTGCTGGAACTGGCGCGCCTGCTCAATGGCACGACCGACGAGCCCATCGAGATGCGGTTTGCCGGCAACCAGGCCAAGTTCACGTTCTCCGGCCTGGAGTTCGTCACCAAGCTGGTGGAAGGCAAGTTCCCCGACTACAACCGCGTCATCCCGAAGAACCACAAGAACGCGGTGATCCTCGGCCGCCAGCCGCTGCTGTCCAGCCTGCAGCGCGCGGCCATCCTGACCAGCGAGAAGTTCAAGGGCGTGCGCGTCAACCTCGAGCCGGGCGCGCTGCGCATCGCATCGAGCAACGCCGAACAGGAAGAGGCCAAGGAGGAACTCGAGATCGACTATGGTGGCGACACCATCGAGATCGGCTTCAACGTGACCTACCTGATGGATGCGCTCAACAACATCGACCACGACATGGTCAAGCTGGAACTGCAGGACGGCAACTCCAGCGCGCTGATCACCGTGCCGGAGCAACCCGGCTTCAAGTACGTCGTGATGCCGATGCGCATCTGAGGCCGCCGCGCGACCTCGCCGTGCCGCGGCGCACGGGTGCCCTGCCGATGCGGGACACGAAGCCTTCGAACGACGAGGGCCGCCGCGAGTTTTCCCGTTCGTACGACGACACGGCCTGCAGCCCCCGCGGCTCGCCGGCATCCAGGAAGTGAATTGCAATGACTGACCAGACCTCGCCCGACGACCACCGCAAGGACGTTCCGCCCCCGCAGCAAACGGACGCCAGCGGCGCCGCGCCTGCGTTGCCGGAAATGCCGGCGTTGTCGGCCGAAGAGCTGAAGGCGAAATCGGCGGCGGTCTCGGCCGCGTACGGCGAGGGCTCGATCCAGATCCTCGAAGGCCTGGAGGCGGTGCGCAAGCGTCCGGGCATGTACATCGGCGACACCTCCGACGGCACCGGCCTGCACCACCTGGTGTTCGAGGTCGTGGACAACTCCATCGACGAGGCGCTGGCCGGTTATTGCGACGACATCGTCGTCACCATCCACACCGACAACTCGATCTCCGTCATCGACAACGGCCGCGGCATCCCCACCGGCGTGAAGATGGACGACAAGCACGAGCCCAAGCGCTCGGCCGCCGAGATCGCGCTGACCGAGCTGCACGCCGGCGGCAAGTTCAACCAGAACAGCTACAAGGTCTCGGGCGGCCTGCACGGCGTGGGCGTGTCCTGCGTCAACGCGCTGTCGACCTGGCTGCGCCTGACGGTGCGCCGCGACGGCAAGCAGCACTTCATCGAGTTCCGCAAGGGCGTGCCGCAGGATCGCGTGCTCGAGATGCGCGACGGCTTCGAGACGAGCCCGATGAAGATCACCGGCGACACCGAGCGCCGCGGCACGGAGGTGCACTTCCTGCCCGACACCGAGATCTTCACCAACGTCGACTTCCACTACGACATCCTGGCCAAGCGCCTGCGCGAGCTCTCGTTCCTGAACAACGGCGTCAAGATCAAGCTGGTCGACGAGCGCAACGCCAAGGAAGACGACTTCGCCTACGTGGGCGGCGTCAAGGGCTTCGTCGAGTTCATCAACAAGGGCAAGACCGTCCTGCACCCGAACATCTTCCACGCCATGGGCGAGAAGACCAGCGAGCAGAACACCAACATCGGCGTCGAGGTGTCGATGCAGTGGAACGACTCGTTCAACGAGTCGGTGCTGTGCTTCACCAACAACATCCCGCAGCGCGACGGCGGCACCCACCTGACCGGCCTGCGCGCGGCGATGACGCGAGTCATCAACAAGTACATCGACGACAACGAGCTGGCCAAGAAGGCCAAGGTCGAGATCGCCGGCGACGACATGCGCGAAGGCCTGGCCTGCGTCGTCAGCGTCAAGGTTCCCGAGCCGAAGTTCTCCAGCCAGACCAAGGACAAGCTGGTCTCCAGCGAGGTGCGCGCGCCGGTCGAGGACATCGTCAGCCGGCTGCTCACCGACTGGCTGCTCGAGAACCCGAACGACGCCAAGATCATCTGCGGCAAGATCGTGGACGCAGCGCGCGCGCGCGAGGCCGCGCGCAAGGCGCGCGAGATGACGCGCCGCAAGGGCGTGCTCGACGGCATGGGCCTGCCCGGCAAGCTGGCCGACTGCCAGGAGAAGGATCCCGCGCTGTGCGAGATCTACATCGTCGAGGGCGACTCCGCCGGCGGCTCCGCCAAGCAGGGCCGCGACCGGAAGTTCCAGGCCATCCTTCCGCTGCGCGGCAAGATCCTGAACGTGGAGAAGGCGCGCTACGAGAAGCTGCTGTCCTCCGAGGCCATCCTGACGCTGATCACGGCGCTGGGCACGGGCATCGGCAAGGGCATGGGCGGCGACGACTTCAACCCGGACAAGCTGCGCTACCACCGCATCATCATCATGACGGACGCGGACGTCGATGGCGCCCACATCCGCACGCTGCTGCTGACGTTCTTCTATCGCCAGATGCCCGAGCTCGTCGAGCGCGGCCACATCTACATCGCGCAGCCGCCGTTGTACAAGGTCAAGCAGGGCAAGCACGAGCAATACCTGAAGGACGGCGACGAGTTGAGCGCCTTCCTGCTGAAGGTCGCGCTCGACGGCGCCGCCATCGAGCCCGGCGAAGGCCGTCCCGCGCTCGCCGGCAGCACGCTGGAAGACCTGGCGCGCAAGTACCTGCTGGCCACCAGCGTGATGGATCGCCTGTCCAACTGGATGGACGTCGAGGCGCTGCGCACCATCGCCGACGGTCTGACGTTGAATCTGGACGACGCGGCCCAGGCCGAGGCCAGCGCGGTCGCCCTGGCCGGCGCGCTGCACGGCGCGCAGGTCAGCGCGCAGTTCGACGAGCGCACCGACAAGCACGTGCTGCGCATCGAGCGCCAGCACCACGGCAACACCAAGGCCAGCGTCATCACGCAGGAGTTCGTGCACGGCGCCGACTACGAGGCGCTCAGCACCGCCGGCATCACCTTCAAGGGGCTGCTGAGCGCCGACGCGGTGGTCAAGCGCGGCGAGGGCGAACGCCAGAAGGAAAGCAAGGTCGCCGACTTCCGCGCCGCGATGGCGTGGCTGATGGCCCAGGCCGAAAGCGCCGTCGCCCGCCAGCGCTACAAGGGTCTCGGCGAGATGAACCCCGAGCAGTTGTGGGAGACCACGATGGATCCGAACGTCCGCCGCCTGCTCAAGGTGGAGATCGAGGACGCCATCGAGGCCGACCACGTGTTCACCATGCTGATGGGCGATGAGGTGGAACCGCGGCGGAACTTCATCGAATTGAATGCGCTGCGGGCGGCGAACATCGACGTCTGAGCATGTCTGTCGCAATCGGCGACATGGGGCAGCGCTTCGCGATCTACCCCTGGGCGGCGGCGCGCGATGGCGTCGACTGGGCAGTGCAGGCGGTGGCGTTGATGCTGCTGTTCCTGCCCGCGGCGTCGCGGTGGTACCGGCGGACGGATACCTGAAGCGCCGCCGGGGTCGGCCAGTCACTCGACGCGGTCGATCGACGGGGTCGCGGTGGCGAGTGCATGACGGACGGCGCGATCGTCGGCCTGCAGGCGGTCATAGCGACGCGGGTACAGCTCGTTGAGCTTGAGCCCCGAATCGCCTGTAGCCAGCACGTCGCCGGTGCGGATGGCTTCCAGCGTCTCGGCACGCACCTGCTCGCGCGTCTTGCCGGCGACGGCAGGCGGCGCCGGGTAGCGCTGCGGATAGCGCTCGTTCATCTTCAGTCCCAGATCGCCGGGCGCCAGGACATCGCCGTTGCGGTTCGCCGTCTCCAGCTCGGCGACGACCTGGGCGCGCGTGAGGGTCGGCGCCGGCGCGGCGTTCGGATAGCGCTCGGGGTAGAGCTCGTTGAGCTTCTTGCCCGAATCGCCCGGCGCGAGTACGTCGCCGGTGCGGACGGCCGCCTCGTATTGCGCGACGACGTCCGCGCGCGTCAGGGACGCCTGGGCGTGGGCGCGCGCGTGAACGGCGAGCGCGGCGATGGCGATGGCCAGCAGGCTGGCGACGGGGCGATGGGCGGGGTGCATGGTGGATCTCCGGTGAAGGACGGGGCCGGCGGCATCGCGCTGCCGGCGCTTGGGGCCGTGGGGCCACGTCTGCAAGACCGTCCTGGGGCTCCGGAAATTCCTGGCGGGGGCGTCGCGGGGTCGCCAGGGATGTCTTTGGGGCCACCGGGAATAAGGCGGCCGGTCGTGACCGTGCGGGCACGGGGCGTGGCGGCATGGCGCGGTCGATCCTGCGACTGCGCGCAGGATGACGGGCGACTGCGAGTGCGCTGCCGCGATGCGCGCTTCCGGGGGCGCGCGCCTCGTGCGAGCGTGTCGCGCTCGCGTCGCGCCTGCGGGCTAGCCAGTGCTCAGGCGCGCGAGCCTTCGATGAACGCCTGCATGCAGCGCGCCACGTCCAGCCCGTCGTGCGGGAGCGCTAGCTCCGCGCGTGCCGTGGCGTAGCGTTCCTCGCCGATCCGGTCGCGCCGCTTGTCCAGCAGGTAGGCGCTGTAGGCCGCGACGAACTCCGGGTGCGGCTGCACGCAGAAGACATGGTGTTCGATCGAGTAGGCGGCGATCGGGCAGAAGTCGCTGCGGGCCTGCAGCGTCGCGCCGGCAGGCAGCGTCAGCACCTGGTCCTGGTGCGAGGCCAGCAGGTTCAGCTTGGCGTCTCCGGCCGCGGCCTTCAGCGGTCCCGGGCCGACCCAGTCGTAGGTCATGCGGCCCATGCCCCAGCCGTTGGGCGCGCGCCCGACCTGGGCGCCGAGGCAGTGGGCGATCAACTGGTGGCCGAAGCAGATGCCCAGCAGCTTCTTGCGTTGCTGCAGCAGAACGGTGACGCGGTGGCGCAGTTCCCGCACCCAGGGCTCGTCGGAGAACGAGTCGGTCTTGCTGCCGGTGAGCAGCACGACGTCGTAGTCGTCGAACGAATCGGGATAGCGGCCCAGCAGGGTGTCGAAGCGTTCGAAGCGCCAGGGCACGCCGGCGGCGGCGAACATCTTCTCGGTCATGACGCCGTAGCTGACGTAGGTGTCGGCGACGGCGGGGTCGAGGTGGTCGTTGTCGAGGATGCAGACCTTCACGGCCGATGTGGGGGTCACGGAGCTCATGGACGGAATGGTAAGCCGCCGCCGATGGCCTCGTCGCGTGGCGCCGCATGGCCGCCCGGCGCGCCGGGCGTCGCCGAGGTCTCGCTCAGCGCCGCGTCATTGGAAAGTGACCGCGCCGTTGAGCACCAGCGTGGTCGGATAGACCGCCGAACTGCCGGACGTCGGCACGCTCAGGTTCGCGCCGGTGGACGTGGCGCCCACGGTGATCTTCGCGCTGCCGCCGTCGCCCTGGAAGTCGATCTGCGAGACGGGCTGCTGGGCGAGGGCCTGGGCCACCGTCAATCCGGAGCCGCAGTCGGTCTTGAACGAGAACGAGCTCAACGGCAGCGAATAGGCCGCGGGCGCCTGGGCGGTAGGCGTGAAGATCGAGACCAGGGTGATGTTGCAGGCGCTGGCGTTCGAGCCGTACAGCTTGCCCAGCGTCAGCAGCGCGCCCACGTTCTTCGTGGAACTGGCCCACCATTCGGGGTTCATGCCGAACGTGAAGCGCATCGTCGTCTGGTCGGTCAGCTGCGTCCCGGGCGTGTCGGCAGTCTTGCTCAGGCCCGTGGTCAGGCCCGGCGCCTGCAGGTAGATGCCCACGTACTCGCCCGTGGCGGGCGTGAGCGTCTGGTAGAAGTAGTAGAAGCCGGTCTGGTCGGCACTGGCCGTGGACGTGAACGTGCCGCCGTCGCCGCATTGCGCGGGTGCGCCGCAGTTCCAGTTGTCCAGGTCGCTGCCGCCGTAGCCGCCGAACGCGCCGCCTTCGACCGTGCGGCCGCCGTCGGCGAAGCCGGACGAGAAGGTCAACGCCGTGGGCGTGCCGACGCTCGTATCCGACCAGTAGATGTCGTCGACCCAGATCGGCGTCGTGCTGCCGGCCGCGTTGCCCGTCACGCCGTAGGTGTCGTTGATGACGAACGGGTTGGTCACGGTCGCCAGGTCGAGCTTGGCCTTGGTCGGGTCGGTCATGCCGAAGGCCATCGCGCCATGCGGCGTGATGTCGCTGATCGGGATGTGCACGTCGTGCCAGTTGCCGTCGTTGACATAGCCGTACTGGCCCGAGGCGATCGGGATGTAGACGTCGTAGAGGCTGGCGTTGGTGGACGTGCCGGTGAGGAAGCCCACCTCGATCTTGCCGGCATAGGTGGTCTTGATGCTGAAGTTCAGCGTGCCGGCGGCCTGGAAGCTGGTCAGGTTTTCCGCGCCGTTGCGCAAGTTCATCGTCATGCCCCAGCCCCAGTCCAGCGGGGTCGGCGTGATCTTGATGCTCTTGCTGCCTTCGGCGGCCGTGGTCGAGTCCTCCGATTCGGTCGATGTCTGGCCGTTCTGCCAGGCGTCCCAGGTGAGCGCCGAGGACGGCAGGGCCTCGCCGGCGGTGACCTGTTCCGAGTACAGCGTGTAGCGGCTGGCCGTCACGGGGCCGGTGGCCACGGGCGGGATGTAGTACAGCGCGTCGGCGTCCGTGTAGGTGCCGGCCTCCCACTCGGCCTGTGGGACGAGGTCCTGGATCGCGTAGCGCGCCTTGCGCCCGACGTCGAACAGGCCCCAGCCGTCGTCGCCGCCCTTCCAGGGCTCGTCGAAGGCCTCGAAGTACACGATGTTGAGCGGGGCGCCCGACGAGGCCTTCCACGTGGCCAGGCGGTCGACGTACATCTTCTGGTTGACCGGGTGCGCACGCTGCGTCTCGCCGCCGGTGGGCGCGGCCTTCCAGCCCGTCTCGCCGATGACGATGGGCATCGTGGTGTAGCCCAGGCCGTCGAGGTGGCTGCGCGCCGCGGTGTAGTCGGCCTTGGCCTTGGCGATGGAGGCGTCCATCATCGCGGCGGCGCGCTGGCCGGCGGGCACGCTCGCCTGCTGCCAATCCCATTGGCCGGGGGCGCTGACGGTGTCGAGCAGCGAGTAGGTGTGCAGCGCGACGAAGTCGACGGCCTTGAGCAGGTCGTCCGGCGCGGCGGCCCACAGCGCCCAGTTGTCGTCCGTGGTCACCGGCTGCTGGACGCCCGCGCGCACGGTGGCGAGGAAGGCCTCGATCTGCGTCGGCGTGAACTTGTTGAACGACCAGCTCACCATCGTCTCGTTGCCGACGCTGACGGCCTCGACGAGGTCCGGATAGTCGTTCGCGAGCTTGATCGCGCGTGCGATCTCGGCCGTGTTGAAGCCGTCGTTGCCCGCGATGACGTAGGCGCCCAGGTGCACCTTGATGTCGAGCTGGTTGTCCTTGATCACCTGCAGCGTCAGCTTGGCGACGGCATCGGAGCTGTCGAACAGGCGGATCAGGCCGAAGTTCGCCTGCTTGAGCAGTTGCAGGTCGGTCAGCACCTCGTCGGCGGTGATCGTTTCGGAGTCGCGGTTGCCGGTACGGAACGGTGAGTAGGCCACCGCCTTGCGCGTCGCATAGTCCGCAGGCAGCTTGCGCGCGACGGGGGTGGGCGCGGGCGGCGGGGGCGGAGGCGGCGTGGCGGCATCGCCACCGTCGCCGCCGCAGGCCGCCAGCGAGAAGATGAGGGCGCTGGCCAGCGCGGCGCGTGCGAGAAGGACGTTGCGGTGGTTCATGGTGGTTCCGTTCAGGCGATGGAAGTGGCCCGTCGACGCGCATCGAGGTTCGGCCGGCAATCCAGCAATGTGAAAGCGCTTTCAGATGATAGTCACCGCCACTGTCGAGCGTCAAGCAGCGCGAGGATGGTGTTTCCCCTGCCCGATTCATGGCGAATCGGTGCCTGGCAGGCGTGAACGGTCGCTATCGTCGCAATGCCGATGGACTTTTCGGAAAGCGCTTTCAGACATCGCGCGTGACCCGTGTGCGGGACGCCTCGTGCGTCCGTGGACCGGTCCATGGGTGCGGCGCGGCGCCCGGTCGAGGTGCGCGCGGGTACAGCTCCAATCGCGAAGCGAAGCGGCGTCGAATCGCGAG
>Ga0209258_100946_pt1 | contig 13960 bp, 11 predicted proteins | sample Araplaol_mTSA_r2_FD_184281 | JGI IMG/M metagenome (GOLD analysis project Ga0209258, IMG submission 184281) | Arabidopsis root microbial communities from North Carolina, USA - plate scrape CL_Col_mTSA_r2 (SPAdes) (version 2) | ecosystem: Host-associated > Plants > Roots > Endosphere | place: USA...
GCGGCGGATCTTGCGCGCATTGGCCTTCATCACCGTGTTGCCGAGGGTGACCTGGCCGTCGCCGCCGATCACGACGCGGCCGTTGCGGCGCACCGAGACGATGGTGGTGGCGTGAAAGGATTCCATGGGAGCTCCGAAGAGTACGAATTCGCCAGAGGTGGGGTCGCGTCTAGCGATTCCAACCGTGCTTACCGCCAGGCCGCCGCTACCGTGAACTGCTCTTAGACGCTATCGGTCAGGGGCGAAATTATCTGACGCAATTATGGCCATTGGATGCTTGGCGCCTCTAAAAGCCAAAAGCGCTTGCCATTCAATTGCTAATTACCCGGCAAAAAACCAAAGTCAACAGAACGCTGTCAGGAAATCCCTACGTCTTTTTGGAGTGATTCCTACGTCGATGCTGGCAGACTCATGGTAGCGTCTTTTCGCCACACGCAATGTGTGGCTTATTCAAGGGATGAATAACTAAGGAGCTGCAATATGAAGGCATTAATTGCGTTCTTGGGACTCGTACTTCTCGCCGCAAACGTTCACGCAGACTGCAACGTCGGGGCGGCCGGTTACGTTCCATGCCCCCCTGGTTATTGCACTACAAGAAGTGGTCCTGATGCGTTCGTAATAAGTGCCGCTAACCAGGCGGCTGTTCTGGCAAACCTTTGTCCAGGTGCCTTCATTGAAGTGTACGGGAACAAGAGTTTTCCAGGTGGGTACGCAACATTCGACTACACGTTTGTAGTCAATAATAGTGGCGGCGCCATATTCCAGTACATGGAAGTAGATAACGACCAAACGCTTCCCAAAGGCGATCCAACTTTGCAGTCAGTAGGGGGGAGCGCCAATTTCGTTAACATGGGGGCTCCTGTTTATGTGATTTGGGGAAGTCATTGGAGATAATCTAACTTCAAGGATTTTCTAGCGCATCGGGCCTTTTGCATGTCGATGCGCTTTTTCTTTGAGTTTCAGGTCGATCAATCAGTACTCGAGCGCTTAGCATTTTTTGACTTGGCGCGTGGGTGGGCTGAGTCGTAGACGCGGGCCAGGTGCTGGAAATCCAGATGCGTATAGATCTGCGTGGTGGCGATGTCGGCATGGCCGAGCAGCTCCTGCACGGCGCGCAGGTCGCCGGAGGATTCCAGCATGTGGCTGGCAAAGGTGTGGCGCAGCAGGTGCGGATGCACGCGCTTGGGCATGCCCTGCACCAGCGCGATCTGCTTCAGGCGCAGCTGCACGGTGCGCGGGTTGATCGGGGCGCCGCCGCGTCCCTTGAACACCGGCTGCTCGGGCACCACGCCCTCGGCCTCGCCCAACGCGCGCAAGGCCCCCACGGCGTGGCGGCCCACTGGCACGATGCGCGTCTTGCTGCCCTTGCCGAGCACACGCACCTCGCCGGCCTGCAGATCCAGGTCGATCCAGCGCAGCCCGGTGAGTTCGGAGAGGCGCAGGCCCGAGGAATAGAACAGCTCCATCATCGCGCGGTCGCGCAGGTTCAGGGCGCCCTCGCCCTGCGCTTCCACCAGCAGGGTGGCTTCGTCCACATCGAGCACTTCGGGCAGCTTGCGGTGCACCTTCGGCCCGCGCACGCCGGCCAGCGGGTCATGCCCAAGCGAACCCTCGCGGGTCAGGTGGCGGAACAGGCTGCGACACGACGACAGCAGCCGCTGCAGGCTCTTGGGCGAAAGGCCGCCGCGATGCTCGCCGGCGACGAAGCCGCGCATGCGGTTGGGCTCGAGACGGTCGAAGCTGTCGACGCCTTGCGCATCCATCCAGCGCAGCAGCTTGGACAGGTCGCGCCGGTAGCCTTCCACCGTGTGTACCGACGCCTTGCGCTCGTTCGCCAGGCGAGCGAGCCAGGCATCGACCTGTTCCTGCGGCTTCATCGCCGGGTTACACGCCTTCCTGCGAGCGCCGCAGTGCCGCCGAGACGGTGGCCGCGATCATCTTGAGGAACAGCGTGCCCATGCCGGGCTGGAAGTGGTCCGCGTCGCCGCTGCCGATGGCGAGGATGCCGAATTCGCCCAGCGGCATGATCGCGCTGGAGCGGATGTCCGGCGCGCGATCGCCGAACAGGCGATACAGGCGCTCGGCCGACAGCCGGCCGGCGACCGGTTCGTGGTTGGCGAGGAAATCGGCAAATTCCGGCATCGATGCACGGCCGCCGGGCACGTGCACCAGCCAGTCCGCTGGCGGCAGGCCGATGTTGCCGAACAGCACGAGGCGAACGTGATCGGTCTGGAAATCCTCGCCCAGGCGCGTCACCACGCTGCGAGCGGCCACCGCCGGCGTGCTGGCGCGCAGCACGGCCACGTTGAGGTCGTGGATGCGCTGCATCAGACGCTCGTTGTCGGCGGCGATGCTGATCAGGCTGGCGAGCTGGCGTTCCAGCTCGGCGTTCTTCTCGCGCAGGCTCTGCAACTGGTACGCAGCGAGCGAGGCGACCGAGCCCTGTTCGCGCGGCAGCGTGAGCTGGGCGGCGATATCGGGAAAGTCGGTGAGGAACTCCGGGTGCCGGCGCAGATAGGCCGCCACGTCGCTGGCGCTCATGGTTTCGGCGAGTGCGGTGTCGGACATCGGGATTACCTCGAACGGATCGATACGTCGTGGCCCCGAGTGTGCGATGTCCGGGTGTCCGCTTTCAACGTGCGGGAGAGCTGCCCAGCCATTCGCCTTCGAATACGAAGGTCGCCGGACCGGTCATCCACAGCGTATGGCCGGGCCCGGCCCACTCGATGGTTAGCGTGCCGCCCGGCAGTTCCACGCGCACGCGCTCGTCCACCTCGCCGCGCAGGCGCATCACCGCCATCGCGGCGCAGGCGCCGGTGCCGCAGGCCATGGTCCAGCCGCTGCCGCGTTCGTGTACGCGCAGGCGCAGGAGGTCGCGCCCCATGACTTGGACGAAGCCCGTGTTGGCGCCTTCCGGAAACCGCTCGTGCGTGGTCAGCAGCGGGCCGAGGCGGAACAGCGATGGCGCATGCAGCTCAGGCACCACCACCACCGCGTGCGGATTGCCCATCGAGAGCGCGCCGATCTCCAGCACCTCGTCGCCAGCGTCGATGCCGTAGCGATCCCCTTCGGCGTTCGCGATGAAGGGAATGGTCGCCGGATCGAACGAAGGCACGCCCATGTCCACGGTCACCTCGTTGGGACCGGTGAGACGCACCGTCACCGGGCCCGAAGGACTCTCCACCTTCACCGTGTCGCCGATCGCCAGCTCGCCCGCGCGATGCAGCCAGGCCGCCACGCAGCGCACGCCGTTGCCGCACTGGCCCGATGGCGAGCCGTCGGCATTCCAGATGCCGTAGTAGAACGCGCAGGACGGATCGCGCGGTGGCTCGATGCTGATCAGCTGGTCGAAGCCCACGCCGGTGTGGCGATCGGCGATGTCGCGGATCTGCGCCTCGCTCAACGCGAACGGCTGCTGGCGGCAATCGACCATGACGAAGTCGTTGCCGATGCCGTGCATCTTGGAGAACGGCAGCTTCATCACATGAACTTGCCGCCGGAGATGCGGCCATCCTTGTCCAGCTCGGCGAAATAGCGGCTGTTGTTGGTGCGGAATTCGCGCGTCGCGATCGTGCCCGGCAGCACCAGCAGCACGTCCGGATAGTTCGCGCGGAACTGGTCAGGCGTGGGATGCGTGGCAATGAAAGCGTCGAACGCCTTCATGTCGGTCACGAAACCATGCACGGCACCCGGTGCGGGCGTGACCGGCTTGGCCGCGGGCGCCACGGGCGCTGCGGCGGGTGCTGGCGTGGGCTTGGGCATGTAGAGAGGTCCCTTGTTGCCGCAGCCGGCCAGCAGGGCCAGCGCGGAGCACAGCGGAAGCAGGTGAAGTCGACGCATCGCAGGGTTTCCGTAGGGAACGGGCGGAGTATAGGGAAGCCTCAAAATCGTGGCGAGCAAGACAGCTGACGGCGCATTCACGCCACGTTCTCCCCCGGCCTGCCGTTATCATGACCCGGTCGCCGCCCCGCGCGGTACGGAAGTCCGAAGTAACGACGATGGATTGGACCGCGCTGCTGCGCCTGCCCACGACGATCCTGCTGATCCTCGCAGTGATCGCCCTGTTCTTCACCCTGGTGCAGATCGTGATCCTGCGCCATCGCCTGGACCATCGGCGCCAATGGGCCGCGGCGGGCCGCACCGTGCTGGTGCTGATCGGTATCGCGGTCACCCTGGTGCTCACGGGCCTTGGCCTCACCCTGCGCGGCTATCGCCTGCTGTCGGAGGAGACGCCGGTGGTGGATATCGACGCCCGCATCCTCTCGCCGCAGCGTTGGGAACTCATCCTGCACTGGCCGGATGGCAGCATTCGCCAGGTGCCGGTGGCGGGTGATGCGTGGCGCGTGGAGGCGGTGGTGCTGAAGTGGAAGCTGCCCGCCGTGCTGTCGGGCCTGCCGCCGCTGTACCGCCTCGATCGTGTGTCCGGCCGTTATGACGACCCCAACGAAGAGGCTCATGCGCCGCGCACCGTGACGGACTTCCGCGAAGCGGGCGCCTTCGACCTGCTCGACCTGCACAAGCAGTATCCGCGTTGGGTGCCGGACGTCGATGTGTTGTTCGGCAGCGGCGCGTATCTGCCGCTGGTGGACCAGGGGCATTACACGGTGAGCCTGATGCGCACGGGGGCACTGGTGGCGCGGCCGGATGAGGCGACGGAGCAGCGCATCGCGCAACCGTTCTGAGGTTCCGGCGCGACCGGCCCGCTCACTGGCTCCTATGTAGGAGCGCACCCAGTGCGCGATCGCCTCTCGCCGCAATCTCCCCACTATCGCCACTCTTCTATCGTGGGAGCGCACCCTGTGCGCGACGGCCTTTCGCGACGGGCTGCATGTTGTCGGTGTAGCTAGCGCGCGTGTGGCCTTCGGTTGCTGTGCCGTCGCGAGCCTGCCGCTTACGCAGCGGGCGTTTCGATCTCCTGCCGGCGACGCGAAGCTAGTCCCGTGGGAAGCTCGAGTCACTTTTCTTTTGCTGGCCCAAAAGAAAAGTAACCCAAAGAAAACGGCCTTGAGAGCCAAGGCTCTTAGCAATACGAGGAATAGAAGCGTCGGTCGACTGAGGCCAGCCGAGATACGCTCGTTACTACCTCGAACGAAGCCGCTACACCGCAACGCGCCGATGCGAAGAGGACCTAAGGCAGCTCTGTTCTTTGCCTCGGTCCATCATTTCTCCCTCTCCCCTCCGGGGAGAGGGCTGGGGTGAGGGGTGGGTGCTCGCGGAAGCCTCGAGCGAAGCGGCTTTCAATGACTCGACGAAGATCGCCCTGCCGATCACACAAAAAAGCGATCCAATCCTCTATGCCTCGGTATCCGACTTCTCCCTCTCCCCTCCGAGGAGAGAGGGGAGAGGGATCAACCTCGCCCCATTCCCGTTGGTAGTGCCGAGCGCACTTACGCGGACTCACCCCACCTTCTTCTCATACCGCCACGCATCCGCCCCATCACCGTAGTACCGCGCATATCGCCCAATGCGGTCGTAGCCCAGTCGCTCGTACAGGCGGATCGCCGCGTCGTTGTCTGTGCGCACTTCCAGCCGCAGCACTTTGCAACCTCGTCGCCTGGCCAGTTGCTCGGAGGCTTCCAGCAAGGCCGAGCCCACGCCCTTGCCGCGAGCCTCCGCGTGCGTGGCGATGGAATAGAGCCGCGCGACCTTCGTGCCCTTGCGGAAGAACACCACGGCGGTGCCGAGGAAGCGGCGGTGGTTGGCGCTGGCGACCAGGACCTGGGCGGTTTCGCTGTCGAGGTGGCGGCGATATTGCTCGCGGCTCAGGCGGTCGGTGGCGAAGCTGCTCTCTTCCAGCGCCACCAGGTCTTCGAGATCGGAGAGTTCGGCACGGCGCACGCGTACGGCGGCGGTCGCGGGCATGGGGGTCATCAGGGGCGGATCCCGTCGAGCGCAGAGTGGACCAAGCGGCGCACTCTAGTCCTCGGATCGGCATGCGGCAATCGTGACCTTCGGCGCATTTAGGGCGGCTTCATAGCGCCGCGCTTTCCTGTGCCACACTGCGGGCCTTGCGCCGTGCCGCCTCGTTCCCCACGCGACGACACTTCCAACCGCCTGAGGTGTCATGACTCGTCTCGTCATCGTCGTCGAGAAAGCTTCCGACTGGAGTTCCTACTATCCCTCCGTCGACGTCGTCACCGCCATGGACTACCTGCGCGAGCCGGTGGGCGCCGACGAAGAACGCACGCACGTCATCAACCTGTGCCGCAGCTACAAATACCTGGGCACGGGCTATTACGTCTCACTGTTGGCGGAGGCGCGTGGACATCGCGTGATGCCCACCGTGCGCACGGTGAACGACCTGCGCCGTCGTTCGTTGTACGGCCTGGACATCGAGGACCTGAGCACCAAGCTCACGCACTTCCTGCCGGCCGGCGGGCGCGATACCACGGACTTCGGCATCCTGGTCTACTTCGGCCAGACCGCGTATCCGGCGCTGCAGGATCTTGCGCGTCAGGTTTTCGAAATGTTTCCCTGCCCGCTGCTACGCATCGAGTTCGAACGCGACCGCGTGTGGCAGGTGAGCGCGATCAAGCCGGTGGGTCTGCACACGCTGGTGGACCAGCAGGAAGACGCGTTCGCCGAAGAGCTCGATCGCTTCAGCAAGAAGCTGTGGCGCAAGCCCAAGGCACGCAAGCAGTTCCGCTACGACATTGCCATGCTGATCGATCCGGCCGAGGCGATGCCGCCGTCGAACAAGAAGGCGCTCAAATCCTTCATCAGCGCGGGCAAGGAGCTGGGGATCGAAGTCGATCCGATCAACAAGAATGATTACCAGCGCCTGGCGGAATACGACGGGTTGTTCATTCGAGAAACCACGGCGAGCGACAACCACACCTATCGCTTCGCGCATCGTGCCGAACGCGAAGGCATGGTGGTGATCGACGATCCCGCGTCGATCCTCCGCTGCACCAACAAGATCTTCCTCAACGACCTGATGATCTCGCGCAAGCTCGCGGTGCCGCGCACCGAGATCCTCTATCGCGACGACGCCAAGGGCCTGAAGGACGTCGCCGCGCGCCTTGGCTATCCGCTCGTGCTGAAGATTCCCGACGGCTCATTCTCGCGCGGCGTGGTGAAGGTGGAGAGCGAAGAGGCGCTGGGCAAGGCCGCCGCCGAACTGTTCCAGCACAGTGCGCTGCTGCTGGTGCAGGAGTTCGTCTACACCGAATTCGACTGGCGCATCGGCGTGCTCAACAACGAGGCGCTGTACGCGTGCAAGTACTACATGTCGCGCGGCCATTGGCAGATCTACAACCACGGCGCGAAAGGCACGGCCAAGTCCGGCGGCTTCGAGACCATCCCCGTCAACGAGGCGCCGGCCGAGGTGGTGAAGCTGGCGCTCAAGGCAACGCAGGCCGTGGGCGATGGCCTCTACGGCGTGGACCTCAAGCAGGTCGGCGACAAGCCGGTCGTGATCGAAGTGAACGATAATCCGTCGATCGATGCCGGCGTGGAAGACGCCTATCTCGGCGAAGAACTGTACGGCCGCATCATGCAGGAGTTCCTGCGACGCATGGAGCGCAAGCGGCTCGGTATCGTCGACTAGGCAACCCTTGTGGGAGCGCGCCCTGTGCGCGATCGCGGCACATCCTTCCTGCCTCTGTGGTCGGCTATCGCTTCACCGCTTCGCACCTCGTCGCACACCGAGTGCGGTCTCACGGAGAGCCGAAAAGAAAGATGCATCAGGGTGTGATCTCGGCAGTCCGTCCCTGGACTGCCGTCACTCGGCGCGATCCCTCGCGCCGCACCTGCGAAGGTGCCCGCCATCCCAAGCCATCGCAGGACTTCCCATCGCGGCGTTCCTCGCCGCGGCATCCACTGCCAGGTGAATTCAGTTCCAGATGAGCTGCGTTGCCGGGCGGCGGCGCGAGCGAAGCGCCGCCAGCAGTTGGCGCGGCAAGGCGGGCTCCAGCGCCAGCAGCACGACCAACGGTGCGCCGATCAGCCAGAACGCCGGCGTCCAGCCGAACGTGTCCGTATGCACCGGCACCAGCGTGGTGAGCAGCAGGAAGGCGCCCATGAGCAGCCACAGCAGGGCGCCGCCGAGCAGGCGTTCGTGATGGGTGATGGAGGCGTTCGGGCGCATGGGTTCGGGTCCGTTCGTGGCGATGGGCGAAGCGTGCCGGGCGGTGATCTCAAAACCTGCGATGGCAGGCACGGCGCGGTTCGGCGGGCATCCGGTGGGGCGGTACCGGTAAAATGGACGATCCGCCCGGGCCGTCCGGGCCGCATCGATCTCGTTAGGAGCGCGCATGAGTGCAGGACAGTTCGCGGTGTTCGGCCATCCCATCAGCCATTCGCTGTCGCCGCAGATCCACCAGGCCTTCGCCCACCAGTTCGGGCTGGAGCTGGAGTACCGCACCATCGATGCCTCGCCGGCTGAGTTCGAAGCCGCCGTGCGTCGCTTTTTCGCCGATGGTGGCTTGGGCGCCAACGTCACCCTGCCGCATAAGGCAGCGGCTTTCGCGCTGGCCGACGAACGCAGTGAAGCCGCCAGCCGCGCAGGCAGTGCGAACGTGCTCACGCCCCGGGTGGGTGGACGTCTCGCGGCGCACAATACGGACGGCGACGGCATGGTGCGTGACATCACCGAACGCCATCAGGTCGACCTGCGCGGGCACACCGCCCTTCTGCTGGGCGCGGGCGGCGCGGCGCATGGCGTTGCGTGGTCGTTGCTCGATGCAGGCGTGGAAACGCTCACCATCGTCAATCGCACGCCCGAAAGCGCCGATGCGCTCGCCGATGCCATCGGCGATCCCGCTCGCGCGCATACGCGGTACTGGGAAGACCTCGCCGATCTCGGCGCCTTTGACCTGATCGTCAACGCTACGTCCGCCGGCGTGCTCGGCCGTTCGCTCGACCTGCCCTTCGCCATCGTCGGCAACCGCGCGCTCTGTTACGACCTTTCCTACGGCAAGGCCGCGACCGACTTCCTCGCCTGGGCGCGCACGGCCGGCGCGCGCTATGCATTCGATGGCCTCGGCATGCTGGTGGAAACCGCCGCCGACGCCTTTGAACTTTGGCACGGCAAGCGGCCGGATACCGACCCGGTGTACCGCGAGCTGCGCCAGCGGTACGGCTGATCGCGACCGCGGTAGCCAGTGGCAAAGCGGTTCAAAGGTGCAGCGTGGCCGAGAGCAGCATCGGCTGGTCGGGGTGCCCGGTAGGCGTACGGAACTCGTAGATCCAGCGGCACTGGAACTCGATGCCGCTGCCCAGCCATCGGCTGCTCCAGCTGATCTGTGGGCCGACGCCCATGGCGAGCCCGGTGTTCGCATCCATACCCGGCGGTTTTCCTGGCGCCGGGTTGAAGTCCATATACGGCTGTTGGATCAGCGCGGCCACGCCGCCATAGCCCCAGCCGCTGCCATTTCGATGCATCACCAGCGCCTCGATGCGGCCAACGGCGACATTCTGGTAGTTGGCGACCGCCGATCGCGAGAAGCTGCCCACGGCCACCACGGTCGACGCATCAGTGTCGGACGAAGGCATCACCTTGGTGTAGGCGACCTTGGGCATCAGCGTCCAGATGTTCGCGCTGGCCGCCATGAGCCGGGCCGCACGTGATGGCTTGTTTTGCATGCCCATCTGCAACGACACCGCGATGCGGTCGGTCGCGCTGATGCGATAGCTCGCCGAGAACGGGGTGAAGTCAACGACCGAGGGATCGCCCACGTCCGCCCACCGGGGTGCGTCCCACGCTGCTGGCGCCGCCGTGGCCGGCGGCGCTGTATCCGTCATGGCGACCGCCGAGGCGAACGTCCAGCGACCGAAAGTTCTGGAAGCCACCTGCAGGTAGCCGGTGTCCGGAAGCATGCGTCCATCCGAAAGACCCATCGCCCCCAGCGTCGCCTGTAACGAAGCACTCGTGGAGGCAAGGGAAGCCGGTGCATAAGTGGTCAAACGAAAACGGCCCGGCGAACCATCCAATGCCAGGGCGCCGGGAGATCTGCCATACGAGGCCGTCATGCCGACGGCGTCGGCATCCTGATCGGCGGCCAGCGCGGGCATCGCCATGGCCAAAGCCAGCAACGACGCTGCGGCCGCCCCAAGTACGTTCGATGACATCGTGGTGCCCCCGAGAGGAGCGATCGTCAACCAACGCCTTCGCCGCAACCCGGGAGGGTTCCACTGGCACGGCGAACCAAGCATGACCCGACAGGGACATGCCTAACTTGCGAGCGAAACAGTCAGAACGTTTTCAATTTAGACATGGCGCCCGTCAATCTCACGTGCATTGCGCGTGCCAGCGCTTTGAACAGTTGCGTCGGCACCCGGTGGTATGTCCATGCCGCCCGGCCAAAGGTTGTACCGCACGCTGGCGGCTTCCCACGAACTTTGGATCGACGACAGGGCGTCTGAACTCCCGATTGCAAGCTGAAAAAAAGGCTCCGGTCCATGGTGAGACCGGAGCCAAGACTTACGGGTTGGGCGAAGCCTTCGGACTCAGTGCGCCGTGTAGCTGGCGAGCACCTGCACGTTGGCGAAATCCTTCACGCCAACCACCAGCACATACCAGGAACCGGCCGCCACGGTCGTCTGCACGATCGATTCGCTGTTGCCCGGCTTCACCGACTTGAAGTCCGCGTTGCCACCATCGCTGGAAGGCGGGATGGCGCGCTTGGCGAACAACGATACGTCGCCCGTGCCACCCATCGTGCGGATGATGAGGTTGGTGGCGCCTCCCGGCACGTCGATGCGGTAGAGGATCGCGTCACCGGCCTTGCCGCTGGCGGTGACGGCAACACCGGACGTCAACGCGATGGAAGACGGCACCGAGTTGTAGTTCATCGCAGCGGCGATGGCCGAGTTGGCATCGACGATACCCGCGCCGATCGGATGATCCGGCGTACTCGGGAAGTTGCGTGCGGAGTTCATCAGCGCCAGGCGGATCTGATCCGGCGTAAGCGCGGTGTGGCCGGCCTCTTTCACCGCCTCGATCATCAGCGCGACGATGCCGCTGACGTGCGGCGTCGCCTGCGACGTGCCGGCCATCCCGCCGATTGTCGCGTTGCCCTGATCCTCGGTGGTCGCGCTCGAATTCACCGTGGACCACACGAAGCCTGCATCCACCTGCGAGCCGCTATTGGCGTCGTTGGCATAGATGCCGCCGCCCGGCGCGGCAATCGTGACCGTGCTGCCGTAGTTGGAATAGAACGCGCGCTTGCCGGTGATGCCGACCGACGCCACCGCGACCACGCCCGGACAACTGGCCGGTGTATGGCTGGAAGCGTCCTGGCTGTCATTACCCGCCGCCACGACCACCGTGGCGCCACGTGCGATGGCGCCTGCGATCGCCGTGCCACTGACATCGCTCGCCGCGCATGTACCGTCGCCGCCCAGGCTCATGCTGATGACCTGCGCGGGGTTCGGGTTGTCGGGAATGCCATCCACGTGTCCGCCGGAAGCCCAGGTGATCGAGTCGGCGATATCGGAGGTGTAACCGCCGCAATGGCCCAGGGCGCGGATCGGGATGACCTTGGCGTTGGTGCCGATGCCGTCCACGCCCGTGCCGTTGTTGTTCACCGCGGCGATGTTGCCGAACACGTGGCTGCCGTGCCAGCTGCTGGCCTCGCCGGCGCTGGCGTTACCGTCGAGACATTGGGTGATGTACGGCTCGGCATTGGTCCAGTCGCCGAGATCCCAGCCGCCGGGCACGCGCCCGTCGGTGGCGCGGCCCGAGACGAGCGCGTCGTTGATCATGTCGTAACCGGCGCCGGCATAACCCTCATTGAGGTCGCCATGATGGATGACGCCGGTATCGATGATCGCCACCGTCACGCCGCTGCCGTCGTAGTTGGGCCACGCCGTCGAAGCGCCACTGCCGCCCCAGTTCGCGTAGGACGAGGTATCGCGACCGACCTTCTCGGGCGTGCCGTTGCCCGGTCGCATATGCCACTGCAGCGGGAAGTAGATGTCGTTCGGCGAGCTGCCGCCCGGGCTGGCAGTGGCAGGCGCGACAAAGTCCTTCACCGCATGCAGCAACACGTCCGGTTCGACGCCTGCCACCGCCGGGTCGGAAGCAATCTGCTGCATCAGCGCCAGCGCCTCGTTGCGATCGAGCTTGCGACTGGTGCGCACGAGATCCGAACCGATGGCGAGCTTGCGCTTCCACGTGATGCCGAGCGCGGCGCCGGTGGTCGCGTTGGCGGAGGCGTGCAACTGGGCGCGCGATGCCGCCGCGGTGACGTTCTGCGTGGCGGCCGACGTGCTGCTGCGCTCGGTACTGCCATTGCGATACGTGATGATGAAGCGATCGAAGTGCGTGGTCTTCTGCATCGTTCGCGTGTTGATCTTGGCGGCGACGTCAGCGGAAACCGTGGTATCGGCGGCTTGCGCCGACGCAAAACCCATGGCCGCGGCCAGCGCGGTCAGGCAAAGAAAGTTGCGTTTCATGTGTATCCCCGAGTTGTTGTTCGCTTGAAGCGAGGAGTGCCCGCGGGGCACCCCTGCGTGCCTTACCAGCTGAAGCCGCCACCTACGCCGAACGAGCTCTCCGAGCCCGCCATCGATGCACCCACCGAAATGCTGGCGCGGTTGTTGTTGAACGCGCGCTGGTAGCCCACCGACAGCGCCTGCTGTCCGCTGTACGAACCGGCACCCACGCCGACCCGGTTTTCGCCAGAGAGGCCGGACGTGTTGGCGGTCATCTGCGCCATCGCGGCACCCATCGCACCGACGCGGTCCACGCGGCGGTTGACCTTGTTGAACTGGTCGTTGACCTGGCTCTTGAAGTTGCCCAGATCGGAGTTGGCGATGGCCTGGTCGGTATAGGCCTTCGCGGCATCGAGCGTCTTCTGGTCACCGGCGTCGGCATAGGTCTTCGCCGTGGCCAGTGCTTCGTTCACCTGCCCCACGTTCGCGGCATCGGTGACCGCGGTGCCGGCAGCGACATTGGTCACGCGTCGTTGTGACGTTGCATTTCCTACCGAGACCGTATCCGCTTCATTGGCCACGGAGCCCGCGCCCAGCGCCACGGCGTTGTTGGCACCCGCCGCCACCTGCGCCGCCTGGCCGATGGCGGTGCCGGAGGCAGCGGCCACGCTGGTGTCCGCGCCCACGGCAACGGCATTCGTCGCCGCGGCGGAAATGGTGGCGTTGTTGCCCAGCGCGGTGCTGCCGTCCGCGCCAATGGTGGCGCCCTTGCCGATCGCGGTGTCGCGGCCATCCGTCGCCACGCTGCCGCCGCCGATGGCCATGCCGTTGCCGCTGCCCATGGGAATGGTGCTGGTCAGGCTGGTGAGCTGCTGGCTGATCGAGGTGAAGCTCGAATCCAGCGCACTCAGGGCACCGCCGATGCTGGAATAGGTGTTGCCCTGGATCAGGTAGGACGGACCCTGGAAGCCGTTGGCTGTCATCGAAGCGCCGCCACCCAGGGCCGATGCGAGCGCATCACCCATGAGCTGCATGTTGTTGGCCGAGCTTGCGCCGATGCCGGCAATGGCCTGGTCCATCTGCAGCTTGTTCACGGCATCGGTATCGGAGGAACCGGCGGCCACATGCGTGATCTGGCGCGCTGCGCCGTCGCTGCCTACCGAGATCGAGTTGTCGCGATCGGTGACCGAGCCCGCGCCAAGCGCCACGGAATTCTCGTTACTCGCCATGGCATTGGCACCGAGAGCGAGCGCGTTGCTCATCGTTGCCTGCGCGCTGGTGCCCAAAGCCACTGCACTGTCCGCGGCTGCATAGCTGCCAAAGCCGACTGCGGTGCTGAAGTCGCTTGCTGCCACCGCACCGTTGCCTACGGCCGAGCTACCCACGCCGCCCGCGTAGCTGCCCGAGCCCACGGCGGTCGAGTAGTCGGCATCGGCATCCGCACCAAAACCGCTCGACACCGACTGCTCGCCCGCGGCGATGGCGTTGATACCCACGGCCAGCGACTGGTTGCGGCTCGCCGAAGCGGCGGCGCCGATGGCGATGGCGTCGCTGACGTTCTGCGAGGGATCGGTGATGTCCG
>Ga0209258_100948_pt1 | contig 13930 bp, 10 predicted proteins | sample Araplaol_mTSA_r2_FD_184281 | JGI IMG/M metagenome (GOLD analysis project Ga0209258, IMG submission 184281) | Arabidopsis root microbial communities from North Carolina, USA - plate scrape CL_Col_mTSA_r2 (SPAdes) (version 2) | ecosystem: Host-associated > Plants > Roots > Endosphere | place: USA...
TCGACTCTGCCACGTCCTGATATCGCTTCCTGCCCACGAAGTCGAGCACACCTGATTCACTTACAGTCCGAGACCAGACGCTTGTTTCAGCGGAGACAAGATCGCCAATTCTGGATCTCGGCTCAAGTTGAATGCTCAGTACCCAGGCAAACAAGAAGCCGCCCGAAGGCGGCTTCTCTATTCAACAGGATGGCCGGCGACTTGGCCCGACTTCTCAATCTTACTGCCCCCAGCACTTTGCAGCCGTACCGGTACCGCCATCGATATCGCGTACACCGGCCTGGTCCAGCGTCAAGGTGGCGCATTCGGTATCGCGAGCGAGTTGTGAGCCGATCGGCGTTGCCGAAATGAGATAGGTCGTAGCGGTGGCACCACCTGCGGTATCAAAACCGGAGTACGAGTAAAACTGACCCGTTTCGTTCGCACCTTGGCACTCCAACTTTGGATCGCCGTTTGCTACCGGAGTGGCATCTGCGGTCTGGTCATAACGTAGGTTCGTCGTATAGAACCGCTCCATATAGTTGGCTATCTGTGACACGCACGCCGCCGCTGCCGCACGCCGTGTACGCGTGATGTAGCTGGTATAGGACGGTAGAGCAATCGCCGCAAGAATGGCGATGATCGCCACCACGACCACCAGCTCGATCAGCGTGAAGCCGCCGACCGGCCTCCGGCGATGAACGCAAAATGGAAAGCCCCCCCGCTCTGCACTCATCGCCCGCCCCCCGCTCCCGTTCGAAATGAGCTGCTTCATGGCACCACCCTGTTATTGATTGATCAGCTCACGCCACGACACACGCACCGTCTTCGAGGTCGCACCGGATGTCTGAATGCTGCTGTTGGTGCCGTTGTCGAAGCTCACGAGCATGCTACCGCCCACAAAGATCGGGTTGTTCGGCAGCGAGCCGAAGCCCACCCCTGCCGCAGGCGTTCCGTTGACGCGATCGCTGGAATTGGTGCTGCCGTCCCCATTGACATCAAAGAAGTCGGTATTCGGATTGGTACCGGTAAATGGATCGATGGCCATGATCCAGCCGGTGCCCGACGGGTTGCAAAGATCTGTCGCTTTGGGAATGCGGGTCGTACCCAGCAACAAGTTTCCCTGGAACTGATTCGGCGTCACCATGCGCTCGCCTTGAGCGTTAGTACCGCCGCCTGACGTTGGCTGGAGCAAGTCGATGTACCAGCCGGACTTGCCTGTGAGTGAAGTAGCGTCTGCGGTGGTGGTGACCGAACGAGCCGCCAGTGTGTTACCTGACGCGGTGGTTTCTGCCGTGATGGATCGCGAAGCCAATGCCGTGCGATCTTTTGTCGAATCGATGGCCGGATGATTAGTCGAATCAGTGCTGCTAACGATCAGGCCGTACCAGGTTTGCGTGCTCGTATCCTTCAAATCGCCCTGAGTCAGGTATTTTCCCGTCCCGAAAAATACCCACACATTGCCAGTCTGAGAGTCCTTGCCAGCCAAGATCCCCGCGGTAATAGGCTGTGCTTTATTGCTGGAATCCTTCGCCGTAAATAGCCTGGTACCCGAGCTGGAGGGCGTCGCCGTAAGCACCGTGTTACCCGAACTGTCCTTCGAGGTCGTATTGATCGTGAACGACCAGAGGTTTCCATCGAGATCGCCTGCGTAAGCCATCGTGCTCACACCGTTGTTCACCGGGTCGATCCAGACCGCCGGCGCAGCAAGGCCGGTGGTATCCGTGGTCGCATGCACGCTAAGCGATCCATCGGACAACTTGAACTGCAGCAGCGCGGCGACGCCTGCAGTGCTGTTGTAACCATTGCCCATCAGTACCGACCAAGTGCCGTCAGAAGTTTGCGCGATGACGGGTTTGCCGGTCATCTGCCCGATGTACTTGCCGTTACCGTCCGAATTGCTATCACCACTCGACCGCTCCCATAGGAACTGGATGTTCGCCGGATCCGTCACATCGAATGCATACACAGCCTTAGCCAAACCACGGCCTGTCGTGCCCACAAGAACCGTTTTCCAAGCAGTTCCGATGTAGACGTCCGCAATCGTAAGTTCGCCATCGTTAAAGTACTCGTGAGATACCGTACCGCCGTAGTCCGGACTCGCCAGGTCAGTGATGCCGACGCTAGAGGAAAGAACAGCCCCAGGCAGGTAGGCAAAGGCCTCGCTGCCGCCGGCGTTCGTGATCGTACCGTCTGCCTTCTTTACATCGGCAGCATAGAAAGCGTGCAACATGCCATCGTTGGCCGCTACGTAAATCAAGCCTGTGCGATTGGCGTTATCGCTTGCGTACTTCGCAAAGGTTGTTGATCCGGTAAACGTCTGGTTGATGAACTGGTTCGCCGTCGGTGCACCGACGTAAACAGGTTGCGAACTGATGATGTCCCCGATGGGCGTATCGCGAGCGCGGAAGCTACCGCCGTGCTTCTGATCTTTCGAAGAATCACCTCGAAGATAGTTCACCATATCCGCCTGAGCGGTCGCCGAGCTCGCCAATGCAGTGAGCTGGCTGCTCGACAAAGCCGGTGGGCTGCCCGTCGAGTCATTCTTGAAAGCGATATACGACGAGCCAGTATAGGTATAGATGTTTCGATTGACTGCTGCGGGAAGCACATTCGAAGCAGTCCACGTTGCCGTTGCGGCGATTGCCCCGGTGGATGAATCGATAGCCAGGGCCTTCAGGTCACCCTTCCATTTGGCAGTCCAGTAGTTCGCCTGATAGGCCACCGTACCCGTCTGCAGCTGAGTGGAGTTGGCCGCAAGGCTGGCGCCGGTACCTACGCGCTCCGACGCACGCTTCAGGGCGTCCTTCAATCCGCTGGCAAAGGCCTGAGGACTGGTCGCCGAGTAGAAGCCACCGTGCCCGTTCACGGCCGCATGCGCCAAGTCGGCGATATTATTGATCGACCCTTGGTTGGCATTGGTTGGCAACGGCCATACAAAGCCGCTGATAGCCTTGCTGCTGTCGCCATTCGCCCAAGCAAAGACCTGATCCATGGGTATCGCTGTCTTCTGGTCCGAATACAGCGGCGTGAAGCCAAGGCCCATAGTGAATGTGGTCATGTGCTGCCAAAAGGCGGGGTCTTCATTGTTGACCGGCACTTCGTTATCCGCGGATGGGCGCAGGTCCGTTTCCCAATACTTCATCGCCACATCAGCCAGTGTATTGCTGTATGTGACAGCTGGCGAGGTGACTACAGTGCCGGTATACGAGAATTTACATGTGCCCTTTCGCGAGCTGTAATAGCTGTTTTGGTAGCCAGAAGTGGAGCCCGTAGCCGCCTGGTACTGGCTCTGACAATCCGCATTACTGCTAGCCGACTGCGAGTAATTCACCGTGCCCGGCCCGTAGACATTCGTCAGCTGGCCACTATCCGAATAGGGCAAGGCAGGGCTGTATGTATAGGCCTGAGAATTGGGACCCGTGACCTTGGTGCCAGCGACGCCATCCGTATCGCCGATGCCGGTGACTAGGCTGTTATCCTCATTCCAGAAGCCGTCCGTCGTTAAGATGGTATAAGACGCCCGGCAGGCCAGCTCACCCGAACTACTGTCTGTGGTATCCGTCTGCCAAGGCTGGCTGGACTGGTAATACTGGCCTACCGAGTCCAAAGCCATGCGCAAGGGTGTCGAATTGTTCGGAGTGATGTCATTCACCCACGTCCAGAAGTAATTCCTCTGCGTATTCGATGCCCCACTACCAAACGGCTGCACCATTGCCATGGTGTTGTTGTAGGTCGTGGTATAGCTGCTGGTGGCCTTGATATCAGAGACGTTGCGATTATTGATCGAACCAAAACCTACGCGATAGCTCGGATCGATAGTAGCGAACGCGGTCATCAAGCCGCTCTTCGCCATCAGGATGCGCGTGCGGTAGTACGAAAACCAATTGGCCACGTTCTGTTGTGTGGTGGCCGCATCATCACACAGCGCCTTGGTTGTCGAAGAGGTGATAGTTGCACACGTGCCATTGCTGCCGACGTAATGCTGCGTGTAGGTACCGTTCTTTACCACGGCGCCAGTGGCATAAGTGAAGAAATTCCTCTTCGTCGAGACGCACTGACCGCTAGAGTTGAGACTGTCTGCCGAATTATTGCTGCAGACCTGAGTCGGCGCGTAATACGTGGTCCCTGACCAGCCGCTGTGCGCGCACTGTCCGGCATGCGTGCCGGATGAAACTATGGAGTCACCGTTTGAACACGTGGGAGTGGGCGCATAGGTATACGACGTCACAGACAACGTGACGAAGTAGGCGACCGAGCCCGTATAGCGCGTAATGTCGGTCGCGGTCTGATCCAGGAAGCCATCGGCATAGGCATTGGTTAGCCCGGGCGAGTTTGCGTAACTGCTACTGCCGTCAGACTTAGGTGGCGGCGTGTAGGAAACTGAGGGATTGTAATAGGTGCCGTTGTTCGCCGAGTTTCGAACACCATCATCCGATTGATCGACCAAATATCCCCAGTCTGGCATGTAGTCCGACGCCATCGAGCCCGAGTCATCGAGCATCAGCATGATATTCGGTGGCAAGGACGCCTGTACGATCAGCGGCCCCTTGTCGATGGTCACGCTGGTTCCTGCCGCCTGTACGGGCTGGCTGGCGATACCGAGGCCCAGGACGAGCAGACTGGTATAGGCAAGCCCGCCAACGAACGTGGCGGCCGTGCTGCGCAGTCGGGATGTAATGTTCATGACGGCTGTGCTCTTTATGGGTACGTCGTGAATGGCGCTCATGCGCCGGTCAACGTTCGGCTTCTTCTTCAGCCTTGCTTGATCATTGCCTGCAGCACCACCACGGCGCGGTTGCCCACGCTGTCCGGATTACCACTGCGAGCGGTAACCCGGTAGTAGATGACATTGGTGGACGTTCCCTGGGCGCCATAGTTGTGTGCGTTCGCACTTTGGTTGTAGCCCGTGCTGGAGCTAGGGTCGTACCAGTTGCCCATGTTTTCGATGACGTACTGTGGTTGGCTGGCTGCCGCACCACTGGCCGTGTATTGGCCGGCGGCAGTTCCCTTGCCCACAGTGACGACCTTCGTCGAGTCGAAATTGGGATCGTTGAAAGGATTCGCCTGGCAGTAGACGCCACCTGCCTGGCAGTTGCGGGCGACGTCTTCCGGATTGCTCTGGATGCGCGCCGTCGCCACGCGAATGGCAGCCTCAGCGGACTGGAACGCGATTTGCCGGTCATAGAGGTTGGCAGCCATCTTCTGCTGCATGATGGTGCCCCGGATGGCGGCGAAGCCCACAAGCACCACAACAACCAGCAGCAACAGCGCGACCACGAGTGCGATGCCCTGTTGCTTGCCGCCCATGTCCGGCGCTCTCCGATGCCGGATGGCAATCGCCTGAGATGTCGATGCTATCTGCGGTGCAAGCGGCATCCTTTGACGATGCTGGACGAACTGGAAAGACGACGTATGGCTCATGTCAGCTCACCCGGTTGCGCAAGGTCGTGGTGGAAGTGAACGAACGCGATACCGGCTTGGCGTTGACGCCGGCTCGCTTGTCGACGCTCTCGGTCGTCAAGGTGATCTGCACTGCATCCACGATCGGCCAGTTGGTAATGCTGTCTGCTGCCTTGAAATCCGTATCGCCCGATTGGTGATAGAGAATCTGCATGCCAGTGACATCTCGCACCATTTCATCGGGGATTTGCACAGTTCCAAGGCTGACGGTCTGATGGAACAGGGATTTGCCACCAATACCGTTGGTCCCGATGTACCAACTGGAAACCGACAGCTTGGATATGAGCGCATTGGGCGCGAACACATAGCTGCTGGAGCTGCTGCATACGCTGGGATAACTCAGATCCGTCGTGCAATTGCCGGGTGTACCGCTGGCCGCATGGCTAAGGACACTGCCGGCGACCGCCGTGATCTGCACGACCGCCGCATGATCGGGATCGCACACGACGACGACATCGTTGGCCTTGATGTCCGTCGAGCTTTCGTTGATCGTGAAATTCGCAGCAGGCTCCGCATCGACCTTCAGGCTGTTGCCGGTACCTTCCGCACCCAGCAGGATGATGGAATCCGTGCCCGCGACACGATTGGTGCCCGCGGCTGGATCGGTCTGGGTGCTGTCGTAACCAACCATCGGATTATTGACCGTGGCCCACCAGGCCGGTGTCGCTGATTTGTTGGGCCCGTTGTTGAGCACATTGGAAAGGCGCCCGCTGTTGCCGCAACCATTCAACCCTGCAGCGCGAATGTCGCGTGCCAGCATTTCAAAGGCCAGGCGTGAGCTGTCCTGGACATTGGACAGTGCCTCATTGCTTCGATACACCTGCTGGTTGGACAGGAACACGCTAATAACGCCCGCAATGACCACCAAGCCAAGCAGAAGAGCGATCATCAGCTCAACTAGCGTGAAGCCAACCTCACGCGCCTTTGCCGGCCGACGGAAGATGAAGCGCCTGGATTCGAGCCTGCTTCGTACGGTCATAAGATGGCCTGCGTAACGACTGTCTGGGTACCCTTGATACCGGCACCCGCGCGACTGTCGTCAAAGCTGATGGTGACTTTGCAATTGCCGAGCGCATCGCAGGCGACCGTGCCTTGGGTGCTTTCGACTGCACCAAAGGTGTTGCCCAGCTGCGTACACCAGGCATTGAGCTGATAGTTCGCGAGACTGCCGGTGCCATCGGGACAAGCGCTGGCCTTCACCGTCGTGTTGTACGTGGTTCCGGTGGCGGCGTTTACATCCGTGCGCATCGCATCCAGGATGGAATAGCTCGCGATCGTAGCCATGCTGCGCGCCATCGCACTATTGTTCGTAGAAAGCGATGTCGCCTGCAGGGCAGCGATGCCAAGGAAAGCAATCGACAGAATCAGAACGGCGATCAGTACCTCGATGAGTCCTACGCCGGCCTGATAGCGCTCCATCCCTTTGATAAGGACAGCCCCATTCTTGATCCGAACTGCTGCTGGACTTCGCATGCTCATCAGGAACAGGACCCCGAAGAAGTGGAGGTAGTCAGGATTCCACCCGCAGCCATCGTGATGGTCCGCTGGTTGTTGGTGCTTAGGGCCGTCGTGCAGATCATAGCCACCGGCCCGTTGTAGGGTGCCGTGTCGCCCACTTTTCTGGCCAGGCCCTGGCCGTTAAAGCGCAGCGCAACCATGTCGCCCTTGAGCACCACCGCGCCCGTGAGCTCCGGCGTCGACGAACGCACCTGTTCGGCAATGGTGGACTTGGTCAGGAGATAGATGGCACTCGTCTGCGTACCGCAGGCGGAACCCAGGGTATCGCTGGAATTGTTAGTCGCCGAGTTGCTGCACAACTGCGCGCTGCCACCGCGCTTGATGGCTTCCATCTTGGCTGTATTGATGGACGCGATGACGTCGTTGACGGCCGTCGTGAGCTTGTTGGTGTACGTAATGGTGCGAAAACTCGGCACTGCGATGGTTAACAACACAACAGCCACGGCGAGCGTGATCATCAATTCAACGAGGGTGAAACCGCGCTGTTGAAACATGGGCGAGGCATGTGTACGGCGCGGCGAACTCGAGCCCCTGGTCCTTTCGAGGAAGGATCCCTTCGTGGAGTCCGAGCCAGTCGCCTTGAGAGGAACCCCGTGCTGCCTGCCCAAGTCTTCTGCAACAAGGGAATACCCATACGACGCATCGCAAGTACGAGTGCTGTCCGCACTCGTCCGCAATACGCTTCGTGGAAGCGACATGACGCTCATTAAGAATCCCCTGTCCCCTAGGTACCTCTTGTACCTCGCTATGAGACTGTAGCCCTACTCCCGCAGCCGCCTAGGGGTTCACCGATAAACGATAGGATTAATCCGACAAGCGGCAACGACGGGCGAGGCCGAGGTGATCCGGTTCACAGGACGCCGAGCCATGCTCGCGGCCGTCTGCCCGCCTATGACCGTGGATTCAGACAAGAAAAAAGCCTGCTCGTGAGCAGGCTTTTTTCTTGTCTGGTGCCGGAAACAGGAGTCGAACCTGCGACCTACGCATTACGAATGCGCCGCTCTACCAACTGAGCTATTCCGGCGAGGAACCGCTAATTCTACGGAGGCGGGATGGGGCGCGCAAGCCGTCAGAGGCTGGCTGAGGCGCCGCCGGCAATGCGGAGTTCCTTGGGCAGGGCGAACGTGATGGTCTCGGGCTCGCCGTCCAGTTCACGTACGGCGCCAGCGCCCCAGGACTGCAGGCGGGCGATCACGTCCTTGACCAGCTTTTCCGGTGCAGAGGCGCCGGCGGTCAGGCCAATGCGGGTCACGCCATCCAGCCAGCGCTGTTCGATATGTTCGGCGCCGTCGATGAGATAGGCAGACACGCCCTGCTTTTCCGCCAACTCGCGGAGGCGGTTGGAATTGGAGCTGTTGACGGAGCCCACCACGAGCACCAGGTCCACGGCGTCCGCCAGGCGGCGCACGGCATCCTGGCGGTTCTGGGTGGCATAGCAGATGTCATCCTTGCGCGGACCGTCGATGTCCGTGAACTTCGCGCGCAGGGCTTCGATGATGGCCTTGGTGTCATCTACCGAGAGCGTGGTCTGGGTGACGTAGGAAAGCTCGTGCGGGAACCTCGGCTCGAGTTCGGCGACGTCCTCGACGGATTCCACCAGCAGGATCTCGCCGCGATTGGCCGGGTTCCACTGCCCCATGGTGCCTTCCACTTCCGGATGACCGGCGTGACCGATCAGCACCACGCTGCGGCCGGTGCGCCCGAGGCGGGCAACTTCCATATGCACCTTGGTGACCAGTGGGCAGGTGGCATCAAACACCTTGAGACCGCGCTGGTCGGCTTCCTCGCGCACGGCCTTGGAAACGCCATGGGCGCTGAAGATGACCGTGGCGCCATCGGGCACTTCGTCGAGTTCTTCGACGAAGACCGCGCCATCGGCGCGCAACTTGTCCACCACGTAACGGTTGTGCACCACCTCGTGCCGCACATAGATCGGCGCGCCATACGATTCGAGCGCACGCTCGACAATGGCGATGGCGCGGTCGACGCCGGCACAGAAGCCACGGGGATTGGCAAGCAGGATATCCACGAACACTCCGGGCCCGACCGGGCCTAATTGCAGGCCGTCATTATCGCATGCCCCACGGAATCACACGCGAGGGCGCGTTCAGGCCTTGGATTTGCCGGCAAACAGGCCAAAAACCACGAGCGCCACCGCGCCGACGGTAATGCCGCAATCGGCCACGTTGAACACCGGGTAGCTCCACTCGCGGTAGTACACCTGGATGAAGTCGGTCACCTGGGCCGCGTGCAATCGGTCGATGAGATTGCCCAATGCGCCGCCTACGATCAGGGCCAGCGGCATCGCTGTCTTCCAGTCGCGTCGTGGCGTGCGATGGAGCCACACCACCAGCACCGCGCTGATCACGACCGCCAGCAGCACGAAGAACCAGCGCTGCCAGCCGTCGCTGCTGGCGAGGAAACTGAAGGCGGCACCGGTGTTGAAGGCCAGCGTCCAGTTGAGAAACCCGGGGATTACCGGGTGCGGCAGCCCGGCCGGTTGCAGTGCGCTCAGCGCCCACCACTTGCTGAGCTGGTCGAGCACGATGACCAAGGCGGAGAGCAGCAACCAGGATAGGGCGTTGGGCTTGGGATTCATGGCAATCAATTTGCGATCTGTACCCCCTCTCCCTTGGGGGAGAGGGCTGGGGTGAGGGGCCGATCTTGCTAAAGCATCCGATCAGAGCGAGTACGTTTCTGCTGAAGCCCTACCGCGAGCATCCGCCCCTTACCTCAATCCTCTCCCCGGAGGGGAGAGGAAGCAAAAGCGCGCGCGTCGTGGCCGATCAGAACCAGCGACGATCCTCGCCCGGTCCTTCGATATTGCTGATGCAGCGATCGCACAGCTCCGGATGATTCGCATGCGTGCCCACGTCATCGCGGCGATGCCAGCAGCGCACGCATTTGGTGGCATCGCTGACGGTCGCCGACACCCACACGTCCGCGCCTTCCAGCTCGGTCAGTACGGCATCGGCCGGCTGGCCACCAGCGAGGTCCAGGCGCAGGTCCGAGGTGATGAAGAAGAAGCGCAGCTCCGAGGCCGCCGGCTGGTAGCGGGCAACGATCGCCGGATCGGCGTGGATCGCCAGCTTCGCTTCCAGCGAGGCACCGATCTGCTCACCCTTGCGCATGCCTTCGAGCACGCGCGAAGCGGTGTCGCGAATGGCCAGCAAGTCCGACCAATAACGGCGCTGCTCAGGCGAACTTTGCGTGGCGGCGAGGCCTTCGTACCAGGTTTCGAACAGCACGCTTTCGCTGCGCTTGCCCGGCAGGTACTGCCAGATTTCCTCGGCGGTGAAGCTCAACACCGGCGCCAGCCAGCGCACCAGCGCCTCGGCGATGCGGTACATCGCGCTCTGCGCGCTGCGGCGACCGTGGCTGTCGGTCGGCATCGTGTAGAGGCGATCCTTCGTGATGTCGAGGTACAGCGCACCCAGCTCGTTGGTGCAGAAGTTCTGCACGCGCTGCACGATTTCGGGAAAGTCATAGCGGTCGTACGCCGCAGCGACTGCCTGCTGCACGTCGTATGCCTGCTGCACGGCCCACTGGTCCAGCAACAGGCTCTGCTCCACCGGTACAAGGTGCTTGGCGGGATCGAAGCCGTCGAGGTTGCCGAGCAGGAAGCGCGCCGTGTTGCGGATGCGGCGATACGTATCCGACACGCGCTTCAAGATCTCGTCCGACAGCGACATCTCGTTGCGGTAGTCGGTCGAGCAGATCCACAGGCGCAGGATGTCCGCGCCCAGGTTCTTCATGATGTCCTGCGGCTCGATGCCGTTGCCCAGCGACTTGGACATCTTGCGGCCCTGCGCATCCACGGTGAAACCATGGGTGAGCACGTCGTTGTACGGCGCCTTGGCGAACATCGCCGACGAAGTGAGCAAGGAGGACTGGAACCAACCGCGATGCTGGTCCGAGCCTTCCAGGTACATCACCTTGTAGCTCGATGCCTTGCCTTGCTGAAGCTCCGGGCGCTGACCGACCACGGCGAAGTGGCTGACGCCGGAGTCGAACCATACATCGAGCACGTCGAGGACCTTTTCATAGTCCTTGGCCTGGTCGCCCAGCAACTCGGCCGCATCCAGCGCATACCAGGCGTCGATGCCGCCCTGCTCCACGCGCTTGGCCACCTGCTCCAGCAACGCGACGGAATCCGGATGCGGTTCCTGCGTGGTCTTGTTGATGAACAATGCGATCGGCACGCCCCAGGTACGCTGGCGCGAGATGCACCAGTCGGGACGATCGCCGACCATGCCGGCGATGCGCTCCTCGCCCCATCCCGGCACCCAACGCACGCTCTTGATCGCATCGAGCGCGGTCTTGCGCAGACCTTCCTTCTCCATGCTGATGAACCACTGCGGCGTGGTGCGGAAGATCACCGGCGTCTTGTGGCGCCAGCAATGCGGGTAGCTGTGTTCGATTTTGGCGAAGGCCAGCAGTACGCCGCGACGACGCAGCAGCTCGACGATCTCGTCGTTGGCCTTCCACAGGTGCTTGCCGGCGATAACGGTGCCGTCGAGCGCGGCCGGCGTGTCGGCACGGTAGGTGCCGCGCGCCTCGGTGTAATTCAACGTCTCGATGCCGTACTTGCGCGAGACGACAAAGTCTTCCACGCCGTGGTCGGGCGAGGTGTGCACGGCGCCGGTACCGTCTTCGGCGGACACGTGGTCGCCGATCAGCACCGGCACTTCGCGCGCATAGAACGGATGCTTCAGCAACACGCCTTCCAGCGCCTGGCCGGCAACGTGGCCAAGCACCTTCGCTTCGCCTTCGATGCCATAGCGCTGCGCGACCTTTTCGGCCAGCGCGCTGGCGACGACCAGCAGCACGCGATGCCCATCGCGCGACGGGCCTTCGATCAGTGCGTATTCGAGTTCGCCGCCCAGCGATACCGCCAGGCTTTCCGGCAGCGTCCACGGCGTGGTCGTCCAGATCGGGATGGCGACGATGGCATCGCCTGCATCGACACCGAACTTCTGCGCGAGCACCTTCGGCTCGACAGCGTCATAGGCGACGTCCACCGCGGGCGAAGTCTTGTCGGCGTATTCGATCTCGGCTTCGGCCAGTGCCGAGCCGCAATCGAAACACCAGTACACCGGCTTGGCGCCGCGCACGACATGGCCGTTGGCGACGATCTTGGCCAGCGCGCGCACCATGTCGGCTTCGTACTTGAAGTCCATGGTGCGGTACGGGTTTTCCCAATCACCCAGCACGCCCAGGCGCTTGAAGTCGGTACGCTGCAGGTCGATCTGCTGCTGTGCGTATTCGCGGCACTTCTGGCGGAAGGCAGCGGCGTCGAGCTTGTCGCCCACGCGGCCGAACTTCTTCTCCACCGCCACTTCGATTGGCAGGCCGTGGCAGTCCCAGCCCGGCACGTAGGGCGCGCGGTAGCCGGCCAGCAGGCGCGACTTCACCACCACATCCTTGAGCACCTTGTTGACCGCATGACCCAGGTGAATCGCGCCGTTCGCGTACGGCGGGCCGTCGTGCAGCACAAACACCTTGTCGCGATTCGCCGCGCGCTCCTGGATCTGCACGTAGCGGTTCACCTGCTGCCAATCGGCCAGCCACTTGGGCTCACGCTTGGGCAGGTCGCCGCGCATCGGGAATTCCGTCTGCGGCAGGTTGATGGTGTTCTTGTAGTCCTGGGTCATTGCCTGGGGATGCTCTGATCGGGGTCTGGCGCGATCCTGCGGGCGCCGTTGTTGCCTGGCGCCGCCATGGATACGGCGGAAACGCCAACGTTACCGGATTTGGGGCCGTTACGCCTCGCTGAGGCGCGGATTCATGCCCAACAGTTCGCGGGCCTGGCGGGCGTCTTTGGCCATCTGGACGGTCAGATCGGCCAGGTTGTCGAACTTCTGCTCGTCTCGCAGCTTGGCCACGAACTCCACCGCCATGCGCTGGCCGTAAAGGTCGCCCTCGAAATCGAACAGATGCACTTCCAGCAGCGGCTCGGGCACCTCGTTGACCGTGGGCCGCACACCGAGGCTAGCCACGCCCGGCCAACTGCACTCGCCCTCGCCCAGGCCCACCCGCACCGCGAAGATGCCGTGGACAGGACTGGAGCGGTCCCGCAGATGGATATTCGCGGTGGGATAACCCAGCTGGCGGCCCAGCTGCTTGCCGTACTCGACCTTGCCTTCCATCACGAACGGACGGCCGAGCAGCGGCGTCGCACCGGCAAACTCGCCAGCTGCCAGCAACATCCGTACGCGGGTAGCCGACACGCGGGCGCCTTCGAGCAATACGGCCGGCATGGTGCGCGCAGTGAAGCCGAGTTCGCTGCCCATGCTTTCGAGCAGGGCCACGTCGCCCACGCGCTTGTTCCCGAAACGGAAATCGCCGCCCACCCAGACCTCACGCGCCGCGAGGCGCTCGACCAGCACACGGCGCACGAAATCCTCGGCGGACATGGAGGTCAACGCGTGATTGAAGCGCAACAGCAGTACGTGCTCCATGCCGGCCGCATGGAAGCCGCGCAACTTTTCACGCACGCTGGACAACCGCGCCACCGGTTCAGCCGAAAAGAACGCCCGCGGCAGCGGCTCGAAACTCACCACGACCGGCGTGAGGCCAAGCGCCACTGCCCGCTCGCGCACTTCCGCAAGCAAGGCCTGGTGGCCACGATGCAGCCCATCGAACGCACCCACGGCGACTACGCTGCCACCGGGCGCCAGGCATGGGCCGGCGACATCCCTGGAAAGTCTCATCATCCGGCGAGTATAGCGGTGACAGCCGCCGTCCTGCCTTCTGCCCTTCTGTAGGAGCGCATCAGTGCGCAACCAAGGTCTAACCGAAGCGTAGAGGCGACAGTGCGGCTGCCGATGGTAGAAAAAACACTACTCCTGTGGCCCGAGCAGCAATCGCGCGCTGGGTGCGCTCCTATCGGGCGACACAGGGCGACGCACGCCACCTCAGACGCCGCGCAACTCCCGCATGCGGAAACCTGCAGCAAACAGCGTCACCA